>WNGL01012493.1_pt1 | contig 11701 bp, 9 predicted proteins | sample 5400591 | NCBI WGS metagenome assembly WNGL01 (sample SAMN13153377, study PRJNA577476) | soil metagenome | isolation source: 80 cm soil or saprolite under Garry oak tree replicate 1 | place: USA:California | collected 2016-06-15
TTCCTCGTGTTGGCCATTTCCTGGTCAAAATCCATCAGCACAGTCTCGCCTAATGCCATGTGCTCCTCCAACCAACAGGATGACGCGCAGCTTGGATTCCAACACGGAGCCCGCAGCAAGTCAAGGACAAGGTTCGCTTGTTATTCGCCTATACCCGGATGCCCGATTCGCTGGCGACCATTAGGGCGATGAGGGCCTAAACGGCACTCGATTCGCTCCGCAGCCAGCCCGATTCTCGGTCCCTTTTACAGTACCAACGTACTGGTACCTGAGTGAGGTTGTAAAAGGGGACCGGGTTGGCTAAACTTCGGGCAGTGAAATTGCGCAAGGAACATTTCGACAAGGAGCCCTTGCAGGCGTTTCGCAATCGAGCTAAACTTGGCTGGCTCGGGTAGGTGGACTTAATGAGCAGGACAAACTTTCTGCGCGGCGGGGTCCGACTCCCACTTGAACTTCCCGTAGAGGTTCATTGGAAAGGCCGCCGCGGCAAGAAGCAACACGCGCATGGAAAAACGGTCGCCATCAGCGGGAACGGATTTTATCTTATTCTGCCCAAGCGACTGGCCCACGAGACACCGATTGATTTCACCATGGACCTTCCCGTGGAGCTGACCCGTATTCCCATGAAGCTCGCGGGGCAAGGGCGTGTGGTGCGCGGCAAGCTGTCGAGCGCGGAGACCGGGATCGCGGCGATCATTGACGACTACCATTTCCTGCTGGCGGCTCCCGAAGTCTGAGCGTGGTCGGAAAAGCGAACGCAATCGCTAGCCGAATTTCAGCCATCTCCGAAAGCTGGAGTCTGATGGTCCGATTCGGGTCGGGCACGAAATTGGTCTTGGCCGTGCATTCCGCCTTACCCTAAAGAAGCAAATCGAGCATGCATTTGGCGAACCCCGGCGCGTAGGGGCGCTCGGGGTCGCTACGAGGGACCAGCGGGTGATCGTCCGACCACCCGCGCTGCCAATGGGACGCCAGCCGAACAAGAAGATCCGAATCCTCATCGCCGAACGGGAAGGGGTCTTCCGCCTGGGGCTGAAAAAACTCTTCGCCCTGGAAGACGACCTGCGTGTGGTCGCACAGGCGGAAAGCGCCGCCCAAGTGGTGGGGCTGGCGGAAAAGTTCAATCCCGATCTGTACTTCATCCAATCCGAAATCGCGGACGAAGACCTTGGAAACCTGTTGCGCAAACTGCGCAAGGGGACCCGTCCGGGTCGCATCCTTATCACCACGTCCCTTCCGCCGGCCGACGGCGGCATGGAGTACGTCAAGCGCGGAGCTTCCGGGGTGGTGCCGAAAACCGCCGATCCGGAAATCTTCGTCAAGAGCGCGCGAAAGGTGGCGCAGGGGGAACTTTGGCTCTCCAAGGTTCCGCCGAGCCCCACTGCCCCCAGTGCCGCCGATCCAGCGGCTCTTCCCGAGCCCCGGCGGCCCGCCGACACATTGACCCGCCGGGAGAAGTCCGTCATCAGTTGCCTGATGCAGGGCTGGCGGAATCGCGAAATCGCACGACAGCTCACGATCACCGAACAGACCGTCAAAAACCACCTGCGCACCATTTACGACAAAGTCGGCGTTTCCGACCGGCTGGAACTGGTGCTCTATTCCATCCATCATCGGCTGGAACTGCCTCCCCCTCCGGCCGCCGCAGTCTAAGCTGGGAATTCTTTGAAAAGGCTAATCTGCCGCGAAGGCGTTTCGAGTTTTGGCTCCTTGGAAGAGGAGAGGGGCGGATTGCGCCGAGAGCCTCTCGAAATCACTCCCAGAACTTCGAGCGAGGCCAGCGCGCTGCGGGGCACGAAGATCTTGAGATTGTTGGAGTTAACGTCGCGGAGGACGATGTTGTAACCGCGCGAGTCAAGTTCCAGGAGGTTCTCCGATATCAGGCCGTCCAGGACTTCCGCGTCTTTGAACCCCATTCTTACCCAAAGACCGTTCAAGCGCGGGCGCGACTTGAAAACCTTTTTCTCTTGGCGCTCAGGCATGCCGTCAAATTCACGGACGAAATAAACTCCTTTGATTTGATCGAGAGGGAGCGAAACCAGGTGCCCCTCAAGGTCAAGGAGTTCGATACTTTCCGAGGTGAGAAACTCACTTGGGTTAACGAATCCCTTCACGAGCCCTTTATCCTGTTTTCGGACGACCACCTTCTTATGAGTGGAAGGGTGCAACTGGCTCACCTTGGCAATCTAGCGCAGGAGACTGCTGAAAAATCCTGTTTTGTTACGCCGACCGTCTTGTGCTAGTATAGGCTTCGGAATGGCCCTGTCAAGTATTTCCAAGTCAGTTCTGAGTTCTGATTTTGAGACAAGCAGCTAACCTTCTGAAAAGGAAAAAGTTAGTTCCGCAAAGGGACGGCTCGGCGGCGGCCCGCAGGAAGGTTTTGCCAATCCCCTTCGGCTGGCCCGTCGGTCCACATCGGCGCCCGAGGGCCCTATCCCCGAGAGGTTTGCTTGCGCCCTGAACCCAATTCCCCTGGTGAGAGGCGCGTTCGAGGCCCGCAGCCCTCGTCGAGATTGTCGTCCCGCGACTGCGGGATCGAAGCCTTCCTAACTTTTGCGCGCGTGGAAAAGGGGCTGGCGGCAAATTCCATCGAAAGTTACCGGCGCGACCTGGTGGGTTTCTCAGCGCACCTCGCGCGGCTCCGCATGCGCGTCGAAGATGTTCAGAAGGAGGACGTGCGGCGCTTCCTCGAAACCCTATACACGCGCGGACTGAGCGCTCGGTCGGTGGCGCGACATCTGGCGGCGGTGCGCAATTTTTTCCGTTTCCTGGCGCGGGAAGGAAGGATACCTTCGGACCCCACGTCGGAAATTCAGTCGCCGGAAATCGGCAGAAGCTTGCCGAAGTATTTGACCGCGGCTGAAATCGAGGCGCTGCTTCAGGCCCCGGACACTTCGAGCCCCGCCGGGGCGCGCGACAAGGCAATGCTCGAGCTGCTCTACGCCACCGGGTTGCGGGTTTCGGAGCTGGTCGGTTTGCGCGCCGAGGACTTCGACTTCAACTTGGGCATCCTGAGGTGCCTTGGCAAGGGGAACAAGGAGCGGCTGGTGCCGGTGGGGAAATCCGCGCTGAGGGCGGTGGAAATGTACGCCCGCGAGGCGCGGACGAAATTACTCCGAGAGAAGAGCGTTCCGAGCTTTTTCCTCAACCATTTGGGCACGGCGCTGACGCGCGTGGGCTTCTGGAAGATACTCCGTGGCTACGGCCGCGCGGCGGGGATTCAAACGCCCCTGACTCCGCATTTGGTGCGGCATTCGTTCGCCACCCACCTGCTCGAACGCGGCGCGGATTTGCGGTCCATCCAGTTAATGCTCGGGCACAGCGATATCTCGACGACGCAGATTTACACACACGTCATGAAAGAACGGTTGAAACAGGTCTACCACGAGCATCATCCAAGGGCGTGAAAAGGCAGGAACTAGGGGCTGGGGACTAGGGGCTGCGTGATGAGCGCATACGGTAGACAGCAGACGGTAGATGAAGAGGACCGATATGCCGTATTCCGTCTGCCGTCTACGTCTCACGCCCTGGCACCCAGTCCCTAGCCCCTAGCCCCTGGTTTATTTTATGAGCGACTACAACTTTCTGATGGAAAGCCGGCTTTCGCCCGAGCAGTATCAGGTGCTCACGCACGTCAGCCGGATGGCCGTCGAGCAGGGATTGAACATCTACTTGGTGGGCGGTGCGGTGCGGGATCTGACCTATGGCTTTGAGATGGTTCACGACCTGGACTTCGCCGTGGAAGGCAATCCCCAGCGAATCATCCGCATGATCGAGGCCGGCCGAGGACCTGCGACCTCGCCGCTTGCGCCCCGAGCCGCCGAAAGCGCCAGCATTCCCCAGGTGGCGTTCCTCGATTTCGACCCTCGGACGGACTCCGCGGAAATTCAGTTCACAAACGGCGTACGCGCCGAAATCGCGATGACCCGCACGGAGGTTTACAAGCGGCCGGGGATGCGGCCGGAGGCCGCTCCCGCCATGATTTTCGACGACCTGAGGCGGCGCGATTTTTCCGTCAACGCCATGGCCGTCTCGCTCCATCCGAATTCGCGCGGCCTCTTGCTCGACCCGACCAATGGCGTGGCGGACATCGAACGGCGCGAACTGCGTGTCCTCCACAGCCGCAGCTTTTCCGAAGACCCGAACCGCATCTACCGGCTCTTGCGCCTCGGCGCACGCCTGGGCTTCAAGCCGGCTGAAAGAACCGCAAATTTACTGGCGTCGGCTATCGCGGAAGAGCGCTGGGCGAAGCTGGATCCCGGCCGGCAGGGCAGGGAGCTTCAGGCCATTTTGCGCGAGGACGATCCGGCAAAAACTCTGAGAGTTCTTTCGGACCGGGGCCTTGCGGCCGGTCTCGACCGCAAACTCGCTTCGGCGCGCATCCCTTACGAACGCTTCGCGCGCATCCGCGACTTGGCTCGCACCGTCTCCGGCTGCGATCCATTCCTGCTGAATTTCCACAATGCCGTCTCGGGCCTCTCGCGCGCGCATCAGGCAAGGCTCGCGAAAAAGGTCATTGGGAATCGCAAACTGGTCCAAACGGTTTTGAGCCTGGACCGGGAGGCGCGAAAGCTCGCGCGCTCGCTCGCAAGCCCGCGCTTCGGGGTGCCGAGCCGAGCCTACAAGCTGCTCACCGGACAGCCGCCTACGCTGCTGCTGTTTCTGCTCGTCCATTATCCGAAGCCCCAGATTCAAAAACGCATCAAGAATTTTCTCCATAAATACGCACTCGTGCACACCCGCCTGCCCCGAGCAGAATTCCTCGCCATGGGCGCCAAGCCGGGGCCAAAGTTCGAAAAGATCCTCGAGCAGTTGTTCTTTGACCAGATTGATGGCAAGATCCGTACGCCCCAACAACTCGCCAAAGAATTCCGCAAGCTCGCCGGCATCCCCGAACCCATACCACCGAAGCCTTCCAAGAAGGCGAAGCCAGCAAAGCCTGCCAAGACCGCAAAGGCAATGCAGGCCAAGCCCGCGGAATCTCCGAAATCCCCCAAGGCAGTCTCGGCAAAGTCGGTCGGGCCTGCAAAACCCCCGGAAGCGGTGAAGGCCAAACCAGTAGAGCCCGCCAAGGCGGCCAAAATGCCCAAGCCGAAAAAGGCAGCCTCAAGCGCAATAGGAATAAAGAACAGGAAATAGTAGACTGGCAGTTCCGGAAATGGAGGCGACGAATCCCGCCCCCGCCTGAGTCTTGTCGAATCGCAACGACCGGGGTCGCAAGCGAACACCGCCAGAGGATTCACTTACCGATAAATGTCCTTGCGGTGGCCCACCTTCACGATCAGAACCTCGCGAGCTTCGCTTTGAATGGAATAGACCAGGCGGTAGGAGCCCTGCCGGATGCGGTACTTGTCATCTCCGGAGAGTTTCTCGCACCCTGATGGCCTTGGGTTTTCGGCCAGTGTTTTGATTTTCGCGATGATTCGAAGGCGATCTTTTTTGGGGAGGGACTCGAGTTCTTTGACTGCGGAGGGCTTGATGCAAATCCTAAAGCTTCCCACGTTTCCTCAGGTCTTTAAGGACGCTTTCAAAGGCGAGGTTAGGTTCGCGGGCTCTTTCCTCGAAAGCCGCCAAGTCTTCGGCGTCTTCAGCAAGGCTCCGCCAGACCGCCGCATTGATAAGGTCCGAAAGGGAGGAATCGGTCTCTGCCGCCTTGTGCCGCAAGGCCCGGTGGATCTCGGGCTGGAAGTAAACAGTCGCTTTCTTGCGAGGTAGATTCATTAGCCCATCCTAGCGCCTTGACGTCATAGCGTCAAGACGCCCCAGACAAATTACGGCGTCCGCCTCATCTTCACGCTGGCTGGCAAGTCGCCGTGTATAATCATGCAGGGAGTTAGATGGACAAAAGGGACGCGACCGACTCCTCCGTCTGGTCACGCATCCGCCTGCAGGCAGCAAGATCGCTGCCGCGAAGGCGCTCGGGATCGACCTGACTCTGACGGTGAGGAAACTCGGTCTGACACCTACCGCACGGCTTCGGGAGCTCCAAACCTTTGTGGAGAAGGTCCATCGGGCACGACAGACCCATGGATGATTTCGAGCGAACCCTAGGGGTCGTTGGCATCGGGAAGAGCCAAAAACCTACTCGTCATCCCGGAACTCGAAGCCTTGAAGGAAATGCAGGAATCACCCAAGGGGAGCCAGAGACGCGAGGCGCTGCAAAAGACGACCAGGCGCAAGCCGAGAAGGGAGACAAAGGGTGGTGGGCGGCGCCCGACGCGCTGAGCGTCAATCCCCGTGGCGCCAGAAGCGACTCGAACATACTGCCTCGAACTCCTTCGAACGCGTGACGCATGGACACCGCGCCGGCGTGATAGAATGTTTTTGAATGGCATCCTCCAAATTCGTTCACCTGCACTTGCACACGGACTACTCGCTTCTCGACGGCGCCTGCGACATCCCAAAGGTGATGGAGCGCGCGGCGGAGCTCAAGATGCCCGCCGTCGCGGTGACCGACCACGGGAACCTGTTTGCGGCAGTCAAGTTCTATGACGAGGCCCTCAACCGTGGCGTCAAGCCCATCATCGGTTGCGAGACCTACGTCGCTCCGACCAACCGCTTCGACCGCTCGCCGGACTCCGACCGCCCGAACCACTTGGTGCTTCTGTGCGAAAACGAGCGCGGCTATTCGAACTTGGTGAAACTGGCCTCGGCGGCCTACATCGAGGGCTATTACTACAAGCCTCGTATCGACAAAGACTTGCTGGCCCGGCACTCGGACGGGCTCATCGGGCTCTCAGCGTGCCTGCGAGGCGAGGTCGCTCAAGCGCTGTCCGCCGAGCGCTATGAGACGGCGCGGCAGTCCGCTTACGACTTGCGGGACATCTTCGGCAAGGGCAACTTTTATCTGGAAATCCAGGACCAGGGCATCGCCGAGGAGCGCAAAATCAACCCTCAGCTCGTACGGCTGGCGCGCGAGACCGGAATTCCGCTCGTCGCCACGAACGATTGCCACTACCTCAGCCAAACCGACTCCCGCGCGCAGGAAGTCTTAATGTGCATCCAGACGGGGAAGACATTAAGCGACGCCGGGCACATGAAGTTTCCGACCGACCAGTTTTTTTTCAAGAGCTACGAAGAGATGGCGGCGGTCTTTGGCGAGATTCCGGAGGCGCTCCAGCGGACGCTCGAAATCGCCGAACGCGCGAACGTGCATCTGGAAAAGAAGCAGAACGTTTTTCCGCATTTCGAGGTGCCGGCGGGCGAGACGCTCGAAAGCTTTTTTGAAAGGGTGACGCGCGAAGGTTTTGCCCTTCGGCGCGAAAAGCTGGAACGGCTGCGCGCCCAAGGGCGCTTGCAGCATGGACTGGAAGAATACGAAGAGCGCCTGAGCCGGGAAATCGAGCTCATCAAGCAGATGCGCTACGCGGGTTATTTCCTGATTGTATGGGATTTTATTCGATTCGCGCGCGAGAGTTGCATTCCTGTGGGCCCGGGCCGGGGGTCGGCGGCCGGCAGTCTGGTCTCCTACTCGCTCCGCATCACGGACATTGATCCGTTGCAGGGTGGCCTTTTCTTCGAGCGCTTCCTCAACCCGGAGCGTATCAGCTTTCCCGATATTGACATTGATTTCTGCATGCGGCGGCGCAGTGAGGTGATCGACTACGTCACGGAAAAATACGGGCGCGAAAACGTCAGCCAGATCATCACCTTCGGGACCATGGGGGCCAAAGCGGTGCTGCGCGACGCCGGGCGCGTCCTCGACATGCCTTTCGCCGAAGTGGACCGCATCGCGAAGCTCGTCCCGAATGTCTTGAACATCAAGCTCGCCGAGGCTCTAAAGCAATCGCCGGAATTCGGGCAGTTGCGCGACAAGGAGCCGCGCGTCCGCGAGCTCGTTGAAATCGCGCTGCGCCTGGAAGGTCTGGCGCGCCACGCCTCCACGCACGCCGCGGGCGTCGTCATTTCGCCGACGCCCCTCCAGGAAGTCGTCCCGCTTTACAAAAGCAACCGAGACGAAATCACAACGCAGTATTCGATGGAAGACCTGGAGAAGATCGGCCTCCTGAAGATGGACTTCCTGGGCTTGACGACGCTCACGGTGATTGACGACTGCCTGAAGCTCATTGAAACGACGCGCGGTGAGAAACCGGACCCGGACGCCTGGCCGCTTGACGACGCCGAGACCTACCAACTCCTCGGCAAAGGGCTGACGGCGGGCATCTTCCAATTTGAAAGCCGCGGGATGACGGACATCCTTCGGCGCACCAAGCCCTCGCGCCTGGCCGACCTGACGGCCTTGAACGCGCTCTACCGGCCCGGGCCCATCCAGGGCGGCATGATTGACGAATTCATCGCTCGCAAGCTCGGACGCAAACGCGTCGAATACGACCTTCCCGAATTGGAAAAGATACTCGAAGAAACCTACGGCGTGATTGTCTATCAGGAACACGTGATGCAGATTGCCGCGAGCGCCGCGGGGTTTACGCTCGGCGAAGCCGACGTGCTGCGCCGCGCCATGGGCAAGAAGAAACCCGAAGAAATGGTTGCCATGCGTGAGAAGTTCCTAGCGGGGGCGCGCCAACGCGGCGTCCCGGCGCGCAAAGCGGAAAGGCTCTTCGCGCTGATCGAGCAGTTCGCGGGCTATGGCTTCGTGAAGGCGCACTCGGCCGCATACGCGCTCATCGCTTTCCGTACCGCCTACCTCAAAGCACACTTCGCGGTGGAATTCATGGCGGCGCTCCTGGGCTCGGAAATCGGCAACCAAGACAAGATGACAGTTTATCTGAACGAGTGTCGGGACCTCGGCATCGGCATCCTGCCGCCCGACGTCAATTCCAGCGACCGCCGCTTCACGCCGGCCGGCGGCAGCATCCGGTTTGGGCTGACCGCCATCAAGAACGTTGGCGACGCGGCCATTCAATCGGTGATCGAGGCTCGCGCGCTGCTCGGCCGGTTCGACAACCTCTTCGAGTTTTGCGAAAACGTGGATCTGCGCCTCCTCAACAAGCGGGTCCTCGAGAGCTTGATCAAAGCCGGCGCCATGGATTCCTTCGGCGCCCGGCGGGCGCAACTGGCGGCGGCGCTCGACCGGGCGATGGAGCTCGGCGCCCGTCGCCAGCGCGAAGCGGCCAGCGGGCAAAGCGGACTGTTCGCGGCGGCGGAGCCCTCCGCGCCCAGGCCCGTCGAGTATCCCGACGTCCCCGAGTGGCCCGCGGCGGACCGCCTCGCGGGCGAGAAAGAAGTCCTAGGATTCTACGTTACGGGGCATCCGCTCGACAGATACGTGGGGGAAATTGCCGGGCTGACGAGCCAGGACAGCTCGTCGCTCGAAGCGCTCGCTTCTGACTCGCCCGTGGCGCTGGTGGGAATCTTGAGTTCCCTGCGCGTCCGGCCGACCAAAAAGGGGGATCTTTGGGCGAGCGGCGTTCTCGAGGATATGCGCGGAGCCGCCGAGCTGCTGGTCTTCCCGCAGGTGCTTCAACAACTCAAGGACGTGCTGAAGCCCGACGCCGTGCTGCTCATCAAGGGGCGGGTGAAGCAGGAAGAGAATTTTTCGCCGAAGGTTGTGGTCAGCGAAGCGAAGCCGCTCCGGGCGGCCGTGAACGGAGGGCAGCCTGCCAGCGCAGGCAGCCCCGAGCTGCGCCTACGAATTGACCTCGCTCGCGCGTCGGAGAAACTTGCTGGCGAGCTCGAGGACCTCCTGGCCGCGCATCCGGGAACCGGCCTCGAGCGCCCGGTAGGCCGCTGAAGAATTGTATTAGGCTGTCATTCTGAGCGCAGCGAAGAATCCCTCTGCATTATTTTTCAACACTGACAAGGGATGCTTCGCTTTGCTCAGCATGACTTTTCGGCGCGTTTTTCATCAGCCTGCAAAGTGCTGTTCCAACTAATGCGGACCTGTTCCTCCGAGCCACGAGGTTACGGTTTCGAGGAGTGGACAAGAACAACCCGCCGGCTGACGGCTCATTGAGGTGGAACGGCGCTAGCCGGGACGCGAAGGACCATTCCGTATTATGATATTGACCCCCGAAAGGGCTGGGAAAGTTCCATGCCGGATGGCGCAAATCAACTCGCTATCGTCCGGGACCTCGAGCTCCAGATCGAGGAGCTCGAAAGAGTCGCCGAGTCGGACGCCACGCGCGAAGAGATCGAGAGGCTTAAGGTCCAGCTCGAAGCGCTGCGCCGGCAGGTGACCACGCGCTCCGACGACCCCTGGCAGCGCGTTCTCCTGGCCCGCCACCCGCAGCGGCCCTACACGCTTGACTACATTCAATATCTCTGCACTGATTTCGCCGAGTTCCATGGCGACCGCCGCTTTGGCGATGACCGGGCCCTGGTCGGCGGCTTGGCACGGTTTGAGGGACAACCCCTGATGGTCCTCGGCCACCAGAAAGGGCGCGACACCAAGCAGAAACTCCTGCGCAACTTTGGCATGCCAAAGCCGGAAGGCTATCGAAAGGCCCTGCGCCTCATGCAACTGGCGGCGAAATTCAAGCGCCCCATCCTCACGCTCATTGACACGCCCGGGGCTTATCCCGGCATCGGCGCCGAAGAGCGCGGCCAGGCCGAGGCCATCGCCTACAACCTCAAGGAAATCCCGAAGCTCCGCGTGCCCATCCTCGTCGTCGTTCACGGCGAAGGGGGGAGCGGCGGCGCGCTGGCCATCGGCGTCGGCGACCGCGTGCTCATGCTCGAGAACGCCATCTATTCGGTCATCTCCCCGGAAAGCTGCTCTTCGATTCTTTGGCGCGACTGGGACCACAAGCAGGAGGCCGCGCGCATCCTGAAGCTGACGGCGCAAGAACTGCTTAAATTGGGGTTGGTAGACCAGGTTGTGCCAGAACCCAAGGGCGGCGCCCACTTCAGTCCCCGCGAAGCCGCGGAGCTGTTGCGACCCGCCATAGCTTCGGCCCTCGGCGAACTTCAATCCATCGCTCCGGATGCGCTTCTCTCGCGCCGGCACGAAAAATTGCGCCGCCTTGCCGCCTTCGTGACCGAATCCTGAAAACCAGCCGCTTGTATTTCACATGTTCCTTTCGCCGCAATCGAAGGAGCCAATGGCCGCCACCCGGGGGCTCGCATTCAGCGGGGCGGGGGGGGGGTGTAATTGTGTCGAATTGCTTGTATTGTGAAACCTCAAGTAGTGGATGACAGTTATCATTGGGATAAGCTTTTCCGGCTATCGCCAGCATAAAAAATTACAACTTTTTTGCTTGACAAGGTCTGGCCTAATGGAGTAGGGCCACTGAAGATTTGTATTACCGCGTCGGGAGATCATCCGAGGAGAAGATCACAATGACAACTGCGAATCTGCGCGCACGGGGCGCCTTTCAGGTTTTGTGTGCTCGCTTAGGGCGATGGGCAGTTGTGGCCACGCTGCTCGCCGCCGTATTGGCTGTTTTCGTGCCGTCACGCGCCTACGCTCAAGGCCAATCGCGTGTGAACGGATTCGTGCGCGACCAATCGGGCGCTGTGGTTCCGGGCGCGTCGGTGGTCCTGAAGGACGAATCTTCGGGGACTGAATCGAAGACTGTCACGGACGGCGCCGGCTACTATGTCTTCGACCCGGTGAATCCTCGGACCTATACCCTCACGGTCTCAATGAAGGGCTTTAAGACCTACATACGCAGCGGCCTGACTGTCCACCCGAATGACCGCTTGGACATCTCGGTGGCTCTCGAGGTCGGCACGCAAGTGCAGGAGGTGCAGGTCTCGGCCGCTGTTGCGCCCCTGGTCACTTCCGACAGCGGCGCCAAGA
>WNGL01008873.1_pt1 | contig 11698 bp, 13 predicted proteins | sample 5400591 | NCBI WGS metagenome assembly WNGL01 (sample SAMN13153377, study PRJNA577476) | soil metagenome | isolation source: 80 cm soil or saprolite under Garry oak tree replicate 1 | place: USA:California | collected 2016-06-15
AACCCATTACATGGACGAGGCCGAGCGCCTTTGCGATCGGCTGGCCATCATCGATCACGGCCAACTGATCGCCGAAGGCACACCCGCCGATCTGATCGACCGGCTTGGCGGACACCACGTAGTGGAATTTTCCGTTGGCGGCAACTCGGACGACGCGAACCTTGACGGATGGCGCGCGCTCCCAGGGGTGGACTCGGTCCGTCACGACGACGGCCTGGTTTGCTTGAACGTGCGCGAGCCCCACCGAACCATTCCTGCTCTGCTGGATGCGGTCCACAACCAAGGCTCCCAACTTTTGCACCTCACCACGCGACAGGCTAGCCTGGAGGACGTATTCGTCCGCCTTACGGGCCGCCACCTGAGGGAAGACTGATGACGCCTTGCAGAGATCACGTGGGGACGGGTGCCTTCTTCCGTCCAAGCCGAGAAAAACTCGACAGTGGGATCGCGGCGGTTGCGGAGGCGCATTGATGACTGTCTCCCAGCAAACTCCGCCAACGGAACGTCATGTCATTCCTGCGCGACCGCCGCACCGCAACGGCCGTTGGTCCGGCTTCACTCATCTGCTGGTGGCGCGGATGAAGGAACTCAAACGCGAACCGGAAGTGATTTTTTGGGTTTTCATCTTTCCATTACTTGTTGCGCTAGGGTTGGGCATCGCCTTCCGCAATAAGCCCGCCGACGTCACCTCGATTGCGATTGTCGCCGGTCCTGGCGCGGATAAGGCGATGGCGCTCCTCAAGTCTAGGAAGTCTTCCATCCGTGCTGAAGTGCTCAACCAATCGCTCGCTCTCCAAGGTTTCCGTTTAGGAAAATACGATCTGGTGGTGGAGCCAGATACCAACGGTGGCTTCCGTTATCATTACGATCCTTCGCGTCCCGAAAGCGTCCTTTCCCGGGCGGAGGTAGACGACGCGCTGCAAACTGCCGCGGGCCGTACGGACCCACTGCCCACCACCGCCGTGACTTCCACCGAGCCCGGCTCGCGCTACATCGATTTCCTCATCCCCGGACTGTTAGGGATGAACTTGATGAACTCTGGAATGTGGGGAATCGGATTCGCTTTGGTGGACATGCGCCAACGCAAGCTGCTCAAACGCTTCGTAGCTACCCCGATGCGACGCAGCGATTTTTTGCTCGCGCTTACCAGCAGTCGCTTGGTGCTCATGATCATTGAAGTGGCACTGCTGCTCGGGTTCGGAGTGCTCGTGTTTCATATGCGGGTGCTCGGATCCATACTTACGATCGTGTTGCTAGGAGCGATTGGTGCCGTTGCTTTCGGTGGCCTGGGCCTGCTCACGGCCAGTCGCGCGCAGAAGATTGAGAGTGTCAGCGGGCTGATTAACCTCGTAATGATGCCCATGTGGATTTTTTCCGGCGTCTTTTTCTCTTATGAGCGTTTTCCCGCCATCGTACATCCTTTCATCAGAGCATTGCCGCTGACGGCGCTCAATGACGCCTTACGCGCCACAATCCTGCAAGGCGCATCGCTCGCTTCGCAGTCCGGCCGTCTGCTGGTGCTTGTTCTGTGGGGCGGTGTCTCGTTTGTGCTCGCCCTGCGTTGGTTTCGCTGGACCTGAGTTGCTGCTCAATCATGCACTTCTGCGTATTTTTCGGTACATTTTCCGTGGTAAAATGATGCTAGTTCTTCGAAATTCTGCGGCAGCATAGGGGTATGCGGCCGCTCTTCCACCTGCGCCGTTTTTTGCGACGGACGGTCACCTAGTTAGGCCAGTTACTGGCCGGCCCTGAACTGCGAATGCTAGTCTAAGCAGTTCAATTTTGACGGGGCTGAATTTTTCGCCACTTCGCGCCGGGTATCGCTTTCTTGTTGTCGGTCGCTGGGTCAGGAGCCCGCAATGAAGGCACTCGAGCGTCAAATCAGTTACGGGTCTTTTCTGGACCGCCTCAGGTCGGCTTCCGCTCGTGTTCTTCTCCTCGACTATGACGGGACTCTGGCTCCTTTTTCCGCCGACCGCAATCTTGCTTTTCCCTATCCCGAAGTCCCCGATCTGCTGGCGCGCATCATGGCGGAGGGAACGCGTGTGGTCCTCATCAGTGGACGCCCCGCCCGCGAACTTCTGTTACTAAGCGGCGTCCATCCCCACCCAGAAATCTGGGGAAGCCATGGCTTGGAGCGCCTCAAACCCGACGGCAGTTATGAACTCGGCGTTCTGCCCCACGATCAGCAAATGGGACTTCTCATGGCAGCCACCTCTTTGAGGACCGATGGCTTGGAGCGGCAAATAGAACTTAAGCCCGGCGGTGTCGCTGTGCATTGGAGAGGCTTGACCGCGCAGGAAATCGAAGACATCAAATCGCGTGTCCTCCAACGTTGGATTCCGCTTCGCGACGAGTATTCACTGAGTTTGCTGGACTTCGATGGCGGCCTAGAACTTCGCGTTCTCGGGAAAAATAAAGGGGATGCCGTAAATACCGTTCTCAATGAAATTCACCCCGACTCCGCTGTGGCCTATCTGGGCGACGACCAAACTGATGAAGACGCATTTCGCGCGCTAAAGGGAAAAGGGCTTACCGCGCTGGTTCGTTCGCAATCACGGCCGACGACGGCTGATGTGTGGCTGCAACCACCGCAGGAGCTGATCCAGTTTTTCCAGGAATGGCTCGATGCTCAGGAGAAGAGCTATGACGCTCATTAAAGGACGCCTGATTAATGTTTCCAACCGGCTGCCCGTGCTCATTCGAAATTCTGCCACTGGTGCCCGGGTAGAGCGCAGTTCCGGCGGACTGGCCACCGCTCTGAACGCAGCCTGGCGTCACCAACCTGGAGTGTGGATCGGTTGGGCAGGTGCGGTGCAAGGACCAGAAGTTGAGCATCTGCTGGCTAAAGCTTCACGACGGCGCTTTCATACTCTTCAAGCCGTAGCGCTTTCTGACGAGGAGATCGCAAAGTTCTATTCTGGATTTGCCAATGAGATTGTCTGGCCCCTGTTTCACGATATGCCGTCACTCTGCAAGTTTGATCCTGACTATTGGGAAGCCTACCAGCGGGTCAATCGCAAATTTGCTCAGGCGGCGTTCAAGACTGCGACGGACGACGATTTCATCTGGGTGCATGATTATCACCTGATGAGCGTGGCACGATATCTGCGAGAGGCAGGATCGCGAGCCCGCATGGCGTTCTTCCTGCACATTCCGTTTCCGGCGCCCGATATTTTTGAAAAGCTTCCCTGGCGGCAATGCATCCTGAAATCATTGCTTCAATTCGATCTGATTGGTTTCCAGACTGACCGGGACCGCAATAATTTTGTGAGCTGCCTCCAGCGGCTACTCCCCGAAGCCACCGTGGAGCAGAATCATCCCCATATGTTGGCGAACATGCAGGGGCGCCAGGCCGTCGTGGGAACTTTCCCGATCAGTATCGACTTCGAGGAATTCGCCATACCTGCCGCGCATCCTGACGTAGCAGCGCGCGCCACGAATATCCGCAAACAATTGCTGGACAACGTGCTCGTCCTGGGCGTGGACCGCATGGACTACACCAAGGGGATTCCGGAGCGGCTCAAATCCTTTCGCCTTTTGCTTCGTCGCTTTCCAGAATTGCGCCGCCAGATCACGTTGGTGCAAGTGGTAGTTCCCAGCCGCGAGGAAATTCCGAACTACAAGGATTTGCGCCTTGAAGTCGAACTTCTGGTCAGCCAGATCAATGGCGAATTCACCGAGTCAGGCTGGGTGCCCATCCATTACATGCACCGCAACCTCGGACGCGCTGAGTTGCTGGCCTACTATCGCGCCGCCGATATTGCCCTGATCACTCCGCTCAAAGATGGAATGAATCTGGTAGCCAAGGAATTCTGTGCCGCGCAGGCAGACGAGCGTGGAGTATTGATCGTCAGCGAATTTGCCGGCGCCGGTCCCGAATTACGCCACGGCGCAATTCTTGTAAATCCAAACGATTTCGCTGGAGTGGCACAGGCCATCCACGATGCGTGTTTGATGACGACGGAAGAGAAGCGCATTCGCATGCGGCTTCTACGCAACATTGTGAAAGATCACAACGTGCATCGCTGGGCTCGCTCATTTCTGCAGGCCGCGGTTCCGCTGGAAAACGAAAGTCAGCTCACCAAGTCTGGCAATGGGGGCACTTCGTCATCACTTAAGATTCGGAAACAACCTTCCAGCGAAATTCCCGGAGTCGCGTTGGTGGCTGCCTCCCTGGGAATTCGGCCGGGTCAATATTCCGACGGGCACACGATTCGCAGAATCGGAAGTGCACGCGGAGACGACTGATTGTGGTTGGGTAGGGTGGAAATTGCTGGAGGCCTACGATTGCCGCGCGTTCGGGTCGCGCACGATTCAGTTGAATGTCTCCCTTATCCCGTCTGCCCCAGCACTCTCTTTCCGAGGACAAAGGCTGCCGCCACTCCGCTCAGTCCGATAAATCCTGAAAATATCACTCCCAGGGGCAGCATCGATCCCCCCGCTTCTGACTACCATAGTGATCAACTGGCCGAGGAAAGGCGCGTAACCGATACTTACGCGACTACGCCGTGCCAGGAAGCCGCAGATCAGCGCGCCTGCGATCATCGCAGGCACACCGAACGTCCAGTAATAGGGCTAGTCCCACGATTCGCGCCGCTGCCCTATTTCACTGATGATGATTTCGACTGCCACCCCGACCGACGCGGAAATCGCAAACCAAAACCACCATCGGACAAGTCAGCATGGTCCGGTGACAGACCTCAATCATGCTGATAAGATTCACTCATAATTCTGAGCGGGAGTAGTTCAGCGGTAGAACGCCAGCTTCCCAAGTCGTCTTTCCACACCTCACACCTGATTCTAATAGCGTTTAGCGAGGCCTCTTTCCAGAAAACAGGGTAATTTCGGCTGAAAAGCTGGGTTGAAAGCTGGGTAAAGCTCGATTTCTTTGTACCGTGTACACACGCAGAGCCAATAATATTTCATTTGTTTTGAGGCTCAGAAACATTCATGAAAAGTGTACCGGGTCGTCGGGTCATATGCGTGACAGAATATTCGAACGTTCCCTTCTGCCCAAGGTTGAGTTCAAGTCTCCATTCAGCATCAGAAAACCGCTTGCGAATGGGAACTAGTTTTGCCGCTACTGCCCAGTCAAGGTGAACCGTTTTTAGGTTCGAAGCATTCTCGGCAAGGTCGCAGGCGTCTTGGTAGCAACTTGCCGACTTCTGTCTAACCCTGAAATTACCAGATAAATCAATGCTGAGGCATATCGAGCCATCAACTTCTTCCCACGCAAAATCGGTCCCCCTGAGATTGTTTGAAAAATCGCCACCCGAGTAGGATATTGACGACGGCGCAAGGTAAAAACGCCTCCCTTCGATTCGGTCGGCCCCGTGGTGCCAGCCTGCTTCCGTTCGACGATTCTAGGGCTCTAGAATGCCTTCCTGTGCGGGAGCCGATGAGTTGTGGACGGCGAGGACCACCGTGCTGACAACCGCGTATATTTTGGGCATGCAGGAACTGGTCCAACAGCGCATTCGGAAATTGCGGCAAGAAATAGCCGAAATCGGTGAGGCCAATAAACTTCACCTGCAATCTGCAAAAACCCCTTTAGCGGTTGCAGAGCAGCAGCGCCGACTCCAACGATTACAGGAAATTCTGGATGAATTGATGGCCCTGACGGACTGGAAAAAGACATGAGACTGTCTCGACGTTCAGGCACTGACTTCCGCCTCGACGATTGCACAGCGATGCCAGCCGGGGACGGGTTCCTTATGCCGCTCCCGCTAAAAAAGTAAACATGATGGTCGTTTTCATTGGCGGACGCACCATAATCGGCACGATTGTTGTGCTCTTATTTTTCTTGCTATCTCTAACTTTCGTCATTTGGTTCGAGCGGGACAACCGTCGCAGGGACTCCGAGCAATCCGACACGAGGCCGCCAGTATTTGCTGCAATGGATGTTCTTCAACCCGCAGTTCTTTCTTTTATCCTGATTTGCATTGCCCTGATGATTATGATGTGGCTCAAACACCCATAAACTGAAACTGTATCCTGTCGTTCCTCCTGACTCACGCCACCAATGCTGCGGTCGTGATACGGTTCTGTCTAAAGGGTTAACCATGATGGACGAAAAACTCAAAGTTTATAAATACCAAGATGGAATTGAAATCGCAGGGAACCGAAAAGGTCTGAGGCACCTTGCGGAGATATGCCTCGCGCTTAGCAACCTCGCCGAGACCGCGGGGCCGTTTCGGGGAAGCCGACTATAGCGGGGAAACGCAATCACCTCAGCGCGAGTCGCACACCGAAAAAATAGACTGAGCAGGCGACACATGATGCGTTTCATCTTTTCATCTCGTAGTAACGCTGTAGCTCTCCCAAAGTAGATAGGCGAAGCCAAGGATGGAAAGACCCAGAAGAAAAATTGAGCCTGCGAACCACCAATCCACTTTTGACTTCTTTGGCACGATTGAAATGCTACTGCGTGCCTGCCACGGCCCCTACGTTACGCTCGTAATGAGCCTCTCCCCGGCGTTATGATTTCAGCATGGACTATAGGGACATCTCGGAACGCATTGCCCTCTTAACGCAGGAAATCCGTGACCTACAGCGAATGAATGAGCCGCACGCACAGCGAAGGGAACCACAGGACCGACCGCGCATCCCACGAGCAACGAGAGCTTCGCCTTAGACAAATAAAGGAGGAGCTTTGGAGGATGATGTTGAAGCCTGCACAACGAGAGCAGTGAGACGAACCCGCCGACGCACTTAGTCACATCCGCTACTGCCGTAACCAATGCAGGCAGAATGGGGCTCCCGCATCATGCGTTCGCAGCACGACTCTTCTGTTTTGCTTCAACTTTTATCACGATTGGATTCTGGAGTCCGTAATCAACTTTCGCATTATGGGCGGCTTCTGCCGCCGTAGAGCCCACTCCCGCGACCAGCTTTCTACCAGGAGTCAGCGCCACCCAACTATCAGGGGGGAGACTGTCAATCACATCGCTATATCGCTTCGGAATTGGTCGCAATTGAACCTCGCTTCAACTTGCCAGCGCCGAGTGCGTAACTGTCGGAAGCACACACTCAAACTTCTCCAGTTCAACTAGGGCATCTTCCTTCTTGATATGGTCTGATGTGCGGCCACACTTCGCGCAGAACCATTCTTCGTTCTCGCCATTCCATCGGATGTCGGTGTGTTTCATAGTGGTCTCGCAGCATGACGATGTGTCTTTTATCTTTGCGCTAACCAGAATAGGTCTCCCAAAAGATGCCAACCCGTAGTTCTGGGATTCTCTGGCACATTGAAATGGTACCTTCGCAGGCAGTGGACAGCGAGATTACGTTCGGAGATTACGGTCGTAATTTGCCTGTGTCCGCCATCGAACTGAAATCACCTTGTTTGTAGCTAAAAATTGCGCCATGCCCCACCGCAAGCTGAGGGTAGTGCGACTGACGCCAATCGCTCTGGCTCTGTGTGAGCATTGCTATGGGTCAGTTCACTCTCGGAAGCGGTTACAGGAGGAAGCTAAGGCGGAACTCGTCAAGCAATTTGACGTTCACGAGTGCCAGCGTTATGAAGTCAATGAATCTGATGCTCTGGAATAGGGCTGTGACTGGGAATTTGCAGATGAGGAGCGCTCTTTTTGGACATTGCAATGTCCTTTTTTGTGCATGCTTCGCCGCATGAGGGATTACGACTTTCTTGCCGCGTCTGAATATGCGAAGCCAGCGTGACCGAGGTGGCACGCAACGCAGGGTCAGTCACGATGACACACGATGCATGAGCGCTGTCCCTTTTACGTACACAGTGTCTTCGGTCTGCTTGCCGTCGAAATCGAAACGCAAACCGTAGTAGCCCTTCTCTACAACGGTCCCTTGCGCTAAGTCCATTCTCACAATGCTGCGGGGGGCAGGCGAGGGTCCGCCAACTACTATTAGGTCGAGCGTAACGTCGTAAACAACTTTGCCTTCACGTAGCAGTTGGGCAGGTACGTGTTCGGTGGAAAACCGAGTCATAACTTTTCTTGCGGGGTTCTGGGAACTCATACGCCTGTACAGATTCTCATCTCACAGTGACGGAATAGGTCTCCCACAACACAAAGGCGAAGCCACGATGGAAGAACCTAGGAGGAAAAATTGAGCCCGTAAACCACCAATCCAATTTGGGCTGTCGGTTTCGAACCAGAAATGGGCGTCGAAGCGTTCTAAGGTTGTCTCGCATCATTTCACATTAGATGAGTTGACTTAAAGAACTTGAAGCAGATGCAGGTTAGTTATTTTCACGAACCAATCGCTACGCAACCTTCATACCGCCATCGGTCCCCACTTGAGTGCTGGGCTTCAGCGTGCTGCTGAGAGCACGTAGAGCGCACAGGGCATCATTCAAATCTTCGCTCTCTTCACAATTACCGTCACCGTCCTGAAACAATTTGTTTGCCCTTGCAGTCACAACGCTCTGGGCTTCCGTAACCCGTTGGGCCAACTTTGACGGGTCCAACTCAAGGAGGGCGGCTCGGTAAAGGTCTTGCCAGTTTGTGTTGGAATCGGAAGGGTGAGGCGGGGAGGGCGGGAGAGGGCTCATGGGGGAATCCTCTAGAGCGAAAATTACTCCTTTTTGTCGGAGGTGTCCACCAATTTCGTTATAACGTTACTGCTAAAGTCTAATTTTTTTTACCTACCCTCAACGCTGGCTCCTGAAAGGCTAGGCTAGGAGCAAACAGAAGGCCAGCGCGTGACGCTGGCCTATATGCAACGCACAATAAAATACACCATCACCGTCAATGTGCCTTTTGCTGATTCAGTTGCGTCTGTACGATTTGATTCAACGCGTCGTTGGTGGTCTTCGCGTCGCACTTCGCTGCGCCTTGTTGCGCCTGTGATGACAACACGTCAACGCCGACACCGCAGACGTTCGCGGCTACCGTTATCGGTGCCCGAACTGTGACAGGAATCTGACTCACATCGACATTGATATTCTTGGCAATTTCAGTCTTGACATTGGTCAGGTTCACGTCGACAAGATCGCTCTGCTGGGCTAAGGCAGGTGCGACCGCCAGAAACGCGATTAGGAAGGACACCGCACACCACTTGTTAACAAGTTTCATTGCTACACCTCGTTTCAGTGATTTTGGTGTCTGATGGCCACCTTCGAGTTCAAGATGCCTGCAAATTGGCGAAATCTCGGAACCACTTGGGAATCCGCTATTTATGAGCAGGTTCGTTTCAGTCCCGATTCGGAAATTACCGCATATTACTTTTTCGGGTTACGAGCGTGACCTAGCTCGTCATCGGTTATACCGAGTACATTGCCTTCATGGAAACTGGGCATGACCAGAGGTCGCTGGAATGGTGTTTTGTTGGGTCGCTCATGGTCTTAGCCATTCCGGTCCTTACGGTTGCGTACCCTCTGGGATGCCTATTGCGTGACCACCAGATGAAGCAGGATAGCCGAAATCTCGACGGTGCATCATGATTGGCGAGAATGAAGAGCACTGGCGTAAACTCTGCGAGGCAGCCGCCAAGGAACAAGACTCTGAGCGCCTGCTGGAACTTGTCCGACAGATCAATCAAATGTTGGATGGTAAAGAGCGACGACTGAAAGGCCAAGTGAATCCCGAGGAGAAGTAGCAGGACTAGTCCCTCCTCCATTAGCCTTGCCGCAGGGCGCTGAACGAGTTTCACCCGAGTGTTCTGTCGCCTCTTCCCCGCTTCATCGACAACAACCCCTAGGGAATCAAAACGCATCGAAAACGCATTGAACTGCGTCGAGGTGCTCCAATGATTCAGTATGTCTGCGATACCTGTTCAGTGGTCAAAGGTGCAGGCGAAGTCTGGCTCGTGGGCCTTGCGGCGGATGCGGTAGGCGTTACGTCGGCCCGCCGCGAAGTCACTATCCAATCAGACTGGGACAGGACAACTGCTGTTCATCCATTGGCCGTTCACTTCTGTTCCATCGAGTGCAAGGACGAATACATGGCTCGGCTCTTCGCTCCCGAAGTACCGATCAAAGAAGTGGTGGTTGAGCGTGCGGCTCCCGTCGAGGTTGTCGTCGAACAGGTAGTTCCTGAGAAGAGAAGAACTACGAAGGCCCGGAAAGTTCGCCACCAAAAACGCACGGCTTGAGGAATGCAAGGGTAATCGTTGCGATTGGGGTCTCGATATAAGTGTAACGATTCGGGCAGTTCCTCTACTGAATCGAACTGGCCGCAGATGAGAACACAGTGTTCGCGTTCGACCCGATCAGACGAATCGTACCAACCACTATTACCAAGATCACAGCCAACATCACGGCGTATTCCGCGATGTCTTGGCCTTTGTCGTCCGTCCAGAGTCTAAGAAAGAGACCTGTCATGGCAATCCCTCCGAGTTGATTTTGTCCAAGGCTGGGGCTTTTAATGCTGGGGGCGAGCCTGACAGGCGACGGTTACGAATCGGACCACAGACTTTAACCCTGACTGGATTAGGAGAATTGTGCTCTTCGAACCTGAACTTGTCAAATTGACAGAGCATGGTTGGAAACTCTCCATCCGGGGAGCACGAAATGCCCGTAAACCTGCTGCTGGCAAGCTTCCCGGCCTGTAGGAACAGAGCAGTGCGAAGTGTGACCTTCGCCGTCCCGCAATACTTTATCATTTCAGAATGGACTATAAGGACATCTCGGAACGCATCGCCGTCTTAACGCAGGAAATCCGTGAGCTACAACGAATGAATGAGCCGTACTCGATGCACAGCGATGGCAGCCACAGGATTGACCGCGCATCACGAGCAACGAGAGCTTCGCCTCAAACAAATAAAAGAGGAGTTGTCGCGGATGATGTCGAAGCCTACACAACGAGAGCAGTAAGACGAACCCGCCGACCATTGGCGTGGTTTCGGCGGGTGAGGGTGGGTGCTACTACGTAGGGATGCGACGGTAGCAGACATTCAGAGTACCTGCATGCGGTGCTGTCTGGCGTTCCGCCCTACCTTGCAGCCGTCGCTCTTTACCTACAGCCCTTGATTGATTGACCTGTCGGATAAGCTTGCCAGCGTCGGAGGCTCACGAGGCGGATTCCGCTAAGGTAATAATCAGGTTGATGGTCCAGCCAAGGCGCTTATACTCAGGGAGTCTCTTACACATCCTTCCGCCGCGCCCTTCGGGTGACGGTTCCTTGTGCAACTGATGTTCGCCGAGGAGGCCGTATGGCGCACAGTTCGACCTTCCGATTCCCACAATGGCAGCCGCAGTATCAGTTGGCACTCATGGAACTGAACCACATCAAGCTGCTGGGGCGTGTCACCGAGGCAGAGTATGCAATCTACCGAAGGCTTCAGTCATTAACCAACACCACGAACTGCCACCCAGAACTGCTAGCGATTGAAGACGCATTGGCCAGTCTGCGTTTGCTGAAGCGCGAACAGGTGGACTTTCCGACGTGAAGCTGTTCAAAATTGAACAGATTTAGCTCTGCTTGGAGTCGCAGGATAATGTAATGGACTCGAAGCAGATTACCAAACTCATCCTCGCCGTCTCTTGCCCTACCTGTGGAGCGGCACCCCGACAGAAGTGTGAACTGCACAGCGGTCAACCTCGGACTGCTCCTCACCGTTACAGACGTTTGGAAGCAGCCGACCAGCAAAAGGCAAAGCTGTACGAATTGCTTGCGTCTGGGCGATAGAAAGTGAATTGGCTTGCGACCCATCCCAAAAAGATTCAGCGAAGTGATGGACAAACTACCACTGGGTAGCTGGGTCGCCCTGACTCCTGACA
>WNGL01026683.1_pt1 | contig 11698 bp, 8 predicted proteins | sample 5400591 | NCBI WGS metagenome assembly WNGL01 (sample SAMN13153377, study PRJNA577476) | soil metagenome | isolation source: 80 cm soil or saprolite under Garry oak tree replicate 1 | place: USA:California | collected 2016-06-15
CCAAAGGGATCAGCCCACCCACAAAATAGATTCCAATATTCAATCCCATGCGCAGCAAAGTGATTTTCGGCACCCGATAACGGACCGCCGAAACCAGAATGTAAAGCGCGACGATCGTGGTGGCGATGTCGCCAAACTCAGGGATGAGATCGATAATGGCATTAAGTCCAAAGCGCCAACCAAGAACTGGAAGGCGAAACTGGTTGTCCATTATCTGACTGAGAACTTCCAGCTCACGCTCGACTTGAACGGAGGACGGCCGCAGCACAGTCATTCTTGACTGGCGATTACCAACGACTGCATGCGGATTGCTCAGGGCCATGGTCAGAGGCCGGAAGGCTTTACCCTCTTCACGTGGCGAGACGCGCTTCGGTTTTGGATTTTGACTTTTCGTTCCAAATCCGCACGACTAATTGTCTTTTGAGCCCGGCGTTCGATAATAAGTTTCCAAAACTTGTTGCTAGCGCCAAGCTCTAGCTGTTCCTCATCCATTCCTTCAACGCCGACCATTAACGCCACCGGCTTGTTGTTAACTGTCAGGACAACGCGCTCGCGTTGAGCGTCCTTGACGCACGTTTCGATACGAGCTTCATCAAGGCTTACTAGCTTCATAATATTTCCTCCGTCGTCTTATGGGGTGGCTTATGTCTGATGGCTCTGACCATTACAGCCGATGCCTCTTCGTCGACATCATAGAAAACGCGATATTCACCAACGCGCAACTCCCAAACAGGTTCTATGTATTCCCAAGGCGGTATTAAGCCGACCAGAATCTTTCTGTTGCGCGTTTGTCGAGTAGGTTCGTATTTCAAGTTCTCATCGATCGAATCAAGGATTCTCTTACGCCGACCAACCCCCAGTTTTTTCAAGTCATCAGCAACGCCTTCAACGTATTCGATCTCGTACATCTATTTCAATCGGCAATCGCAAATCGAAAATGCTTTATCTAATCTTCGTCATCTGCTGCCAGAAAAACTTGCCGACTTTGGCGAATGCGGTGAAGACGTTGCGATCGGGTTTCGCAGTTGCTCTGGCGGGCAGGCCCAGCTCCGCCGCCAACTTCGGATCGGGAGGGCCAATGTCTTCATCGCCACGTTTGCTCGACAGCCAGCGATCGAAAGTACGATTGACGGTGCGTCTTTGTTCGACGGCCGCTTCAGCGATAAAGGCTCCGCGCAGGTCGTCCAGGTCCGCGACTTCCAGCGAATTTGCGCGGTAGTAATCACGCAAGGCCGCAAAAAACTTTTCGTCACCCATCAGTTTCCGCAGCGCTTCGAACATCAGGGCGCCTTTGCTGGCGACGATCGCGGCGTATTGAAACGAATTACGATACTCGCGCGCCGCGCGCCCCGCCTCCATGTCGTCACCGCCAAACGTGCGATAGAGCTTATAGACGCCACGCAACTGTTCTTCGAGCGCACTCGCGGCTTGTTGCTCGCCGTGCAATTCGCGGTAATACAACAGCGCCGACCAATTCGCCAGGGCTTCGTCCAGTACCGGCTCGCGACCGGGATCATTGCCGACCGCCGCGCCCCACCATTGATGCGCGACGACGTGCGCGACAGTCCATTCCAGGCTGTCTTCGACTGACGCGCGCTGTTCGCGAATCGGTTCGGGCATATTGCGCATCGTCGCCGAATCGAAGTCGATGTAGAAGGCGCTGGCAATCGCGCTCAAGCCGGCAAACTCTGCGCTGCCCATGGTCGACACCAGCGGCGCGTCGACGATGCTGATGCTTTTCATCGGCAGTGGGCCAAAGCGCGCAAGGTAAACGCGCAGCGCATCGCCGGCAATATTCAGGACGCGCCGGGCGGTTGCTTCGTGATCCGGCCGAAAGATCGAACGAATGATAACGTCGCCGACTTGTTTCTCCTCAGAGCGCAGATTGCGGCCCGCGACAATCGCAAAGTCGCGCAGGTTCTCAGCCGTGAAGCTGCTTGAGTGGGCTCCCTCTTTCTGCTGGACAGTCTGGACTGGAACCGGAGCATAGACGGCGATGTTGCGAGGCGCGTCAAAGGTTACTTCATAGTCCGCGGCGTCCGTCATCAAAGCGTCGCCGATGCTCGACTCGATTCGGCGGAACCAATCGTCGCCACTGCGGGCGGCGAGCAGCGGATACGCCGCGCCGAGCATCATCACGCCACGACAACGAAAGTTGGTATCGCGGGCGCGGCGAACCTCGCGCGTGCTGCGAATCGCGGCGCTCACTTGCTGAACCACGTGCGCCAGCAGGCCGGTCTCTTCCGGATCGATTTCGGGCACCATGCCTTTGAATTTGATCTCGATAGCGACGGCTGCACCGGGCGCGACCGCGTCACGCAAGTTAAGGCGCAAAGTTGTTTCCTGATCGTCGAGAGCGAATGGGATGGGCGCGCCGTTGCTTGCGGCGCGAACCTCAATGATTTCAAGACGAGGCTCGTCGGAAATCAACTCCCCGGACGGCGTTTTCTCTGTGGGCGGCGTGTAACCAGAAAAGCGAATGTTTGGATAAAGATGAAAGAAAACAGTTGAGGTTGGATGATCGCCGCGATTAATCCAACGCACTCGCTCAACGCCATCGTAAGTGCGGCTTTCAAAGTCGAGGGTCAGATGAATTTGATAATGAAGCCGTTTTTCCGCTGGCAGCGGTTGGCGGTTTTGATTTCGAGCCACCGTCGCTAACGTAAGCAGCGAGGCTACAATCAAAACGAAAGAGCTTTTACCACAGAGGACACCGAGCCACAGAGGACACAGAGAAAATCTCCCTGCTCCTCCGTGTCCGCTGTGGTGAAATTTAACGTTCATTCACTATCACCCTGCGAATAATATCCCCGCGCGCGATGTTATCCACAACTTCCATGCCTCGAATTACGTGCCCAAAGACCGTGTAGCCGCCATCGAGATGTGGCTGCGGCGAGTGCGTCACAAACCATTGCGAGCCTCCCGTGTCTTTGCCCGACAAAGCCATTCCTACTGCGCCGCGTTCGTAAAGCACTTTGTTGATCTCGCAGCGAATCTGATATCCCGGTCCGCCATTCGTATCGCCGCGCGGATCGCCGGCTTGAATCACAAAGTTCGGCACCACCCGCGGGATCGCCTGCCCATTGAAGTAACCTTTGCGCGCAAGGTTTATGAAATTATCAACCGTCAAAGGCGCATCCACGGGAAGAAACTCGATCACGAACGAACCTTTGCTGGTAACGACAGTCGCTGTAACTCTCCTGCCAATGCGCGCGATTGCCCGACGATAATCGGCCTCAGTGTTTCGCGTCTTCACCGTGCCAATGCGATCCGAAAAGTCGCCGGCGCCATTCGCTTTCAAAAGAGTAACTGCTCTGCGACGAAGCAAATGGTCCGAAGAATCAAGCGCGGTCTTAATTGCTTCGTTCGCTTCTTTGTTCTTTTGTTTCGCTAGCGCACCAAGAATCGCCAGCGCTGCATCGTTCAGCTCACCTTTTTCAGTTCGCGGAAGTTCGGCTTTCAATGCGTCGATTAGCGCTCGCGCGTTAGTCTCGTCTGACGCTTGATTTGCGAGCAACTCTGCCGCAGTAGCGCGAATAACCACGTCGGGCGCATTCAATCGCAGACGCAATGTCTCAGTGGCATCGCTGGGTTTGAAAGCTATATATGCGGTCAGGATATCGGGAATCGCGATCCGAGAGATGCGAGCATCGGCGAGCATTGCGCGGAGAATCCCTTGAGCTTCATCACGAAGGCTAGAGAGACTCGAACCGTATTTCCCCCCGTCTAGTTTCGCTATTGTCCCAAGAGCCTGCGCTGTGCTTGCCGCAAGTCGCCAATCATTGAATAGTCGTGGCTTAGTCCTGTCAGGGCGGTTGAACACCGTGTTTCCCAAGTAATCCTTTGGACTTATCTTGGCTGCTGCAACATGGACCTCTGGAGAAGCACCGTTAGATCCACCAAACCAAACAAAACCATCTTTTGACAACTGGATCGGTGAATCTACCATTGGTCCAGGTCTCTTATCACCGCCCTGTGCGGCAAAAATATTTCCCAGCGTCGTAGCTATCTCCAGTGACTCCGGTTCGACCAGGCGCACAGCTCTGCTGCTTAGAGGATCCAAGGCCCTTGCATCTTTCAAACTTCCCAACGACCGAATCGCGCTCACGCGCACACGCAGGTCCTCGTCGTGCAGCGCGCGATCGAGCAAAGCGTCGAACGCTCCTTTGTCTTCAGTCGCGCCGAGGACGCGCGCGGCGTTGGCGCGCACAATCGGATTGCTGTGGTCGAGCATACGACGCGCCTGATCGTTACCGTCCTGCAAACGCAGACGCGCGAGCGTATTCAACGCACCGGCGCATACTCGCGGATCGGGGGACGACAGATACGATGCCACCACTTTCCCCGCGCCGCTGAGGCGTGCGCGCAGCACGGCCGTCAATCCAAACGATTCAACGCCCGAATCCCGGACGCCTCCTGCGGTCATCCCCGCTTCCTTGCGCTCAATAACTAACGCATCCAGGACGACTTGACCAATGGCCTGCCGGCGCTGCTCTTCCGTCGGCGGCAAGGCGGCGGCGATCTTTCCCAGCGCTTCGAGCGCCCGCGCGCGCAAGTCCGATATGCGCGTGGCTTCGATTAGCGCGTCCGTGGCTTTTGGCGATTCAATCTCGCCCAGCGCGAACGCCGCCATCTGCTGCACGCCCCAGTCAGTATCTTTCTTAAGCAAATCAATGAGCGGAAGGACCGCGCCTTCGTCGCCGATGCGTCCGGCGGCCAACGCGGCCCGCGTGCGCACTTTAGGATCTTTGTCGGACAGCAGGGATTTCAGCTTGTCATCCCAGCGCCGTTGGTCTTCGGCGCGAATGATTTGCAGCAGAGTATTCGTCGGAATTGCTATGGAAGTCCTGGCGCGAGGACGAGTCTCCGCGAAGGCAGTCGTCAGCAAAGCGACAATAACTATTCCGGCGTAGACTAATTTTCGGAAGCCTCTGGCTGGCATGCGCGCACTTAGGGTTGGAATTCTACAATGTCGGAGTCGAATTGTCGCGGTTGGGCGATCATCTCGAGCGTCCAAAAAGGTCTGTATCGACAATGTCGTCGATTCCTCTTATTCACACTCGGTTTCAACCCGGCGGTCATCTAACTTCGTATTACTCGCAGAACCGTTTCAACGGTTTCCATCCTCGTGACACAGATAAACCGTTGAAACGGTTGTAAGAAAATCCAATGCGAACGGCAGGCCACCCGGTTGAAACCGGGTGAGAATGAGAAGAAGTCTGCCTGCCGTTTCTGGATGAACGCTTCGCGAAAAAAGCGAGAGGGCGGACAAAGCCCGCCCTCTCGTCAGTATCAGACAATTTGCAAATGACTAAGCCGAAGCTTGTCGGCCGATCAAAACGCCGTTCATACTTGAAAGCCAAGCATGGGAATCAGCCCGCGGCCCCGCCTACGGCCACCGCCGGCTTACGATTCAAAGCATCTTCAACCTTCTCAGTCTTCACGGCCTCCAACTTCGCGGCATCGATCACGTTGTCTTTGCGCTCGACCTTGGATGGCTTCTCGGTAGCCGCCTTTTGCTGAACCATCTTGCAGCTTCCTTCAAAGATTCCGCCCTGCTCAATCATCAGCGACGGAGTTTGAATGTTGCCATTCAGTTTTCCCGCGCGTCCCAACTCAATGCGCTGGCCCGCGACGACGTCGCCATTGACCACTCCATGAATCGTGGCGATCGAAACTTCTACATTCGCGTCGACCTGGCCCCCCGAGCCAACAATCAGCGTGCCGGTCGCAGAATTGATGCGGCCTGAAAAACGGCCATCAATTCGGAGCAACGATTTGAATGAAGCCTCTCCGGTAATAAGGGTGCCGCTGGCAATGAAGCCACTGAGCGTGCCGTCCTTGATCTCTCTCGCGATTGTTTCACTCTCCGTGATTGCTTTCGGCGTCGCTGGCGCTTCGGTTGAGGGGCGCGTGAGGGTCTCGCCGCTCTGATACGGTGAATAACTGCGAGTTGAGTAGCTGTCGGTTTCGGGTTGAGTCTGGCTCTTTTCTTCGTTTGGATTCTTTCCCATTCTGAGCATTTCTTACCTCCGTGTTTGAATCGGCGAGCAGTCGTCTCGGACGCCGGGTGGTGACAAACAATCACGCGATCCGTCTGATTAAATTGAAACTGGCCGCGTGGCCAATCGTTTTGTAGGAAGCCGCCCTAGTGGGCGGGCCAACATAATAAACCCTGGCCGTGTAGACTGTCCAGCCCAATTATGTCAGAACCGCGAGCGGTAGCGACCGGATCATTTTCCATTTGTCATTTAGCATCTTCCAATAAGTTCTCAAGGACCACGGCCTCGCGAAAATGCTCCAGCCGCGGAAAGTAAGCAGCGCCGCGGTCGAGCGCCGCTCGCGGCACCAAGCCTACAATTTCAGCGCCCGCAACTTCCACTCCGCGCAGGCTGGCCTCGGTGTCGACAGCGTCGAAGGCCCGGGCGATCGTCGTTTGTTCGTAGTCCGTCAGGTTCATCGAAACCTGAACCAGCCCGCGCGTCTTCAATTCAAAGCCAAGCGCCTTCACGAACGGCAGGCCGCCGCCACTTTCGCGGATCGCGCGAGCGATACTACGCGCGACTGCGATGTCATTTGTTCGCAGGTTGACATTGAACGCAATCAGAAATGGACGCGCGCCCACGGCAATTGCGCCGGCTGTCGGATGGGTTCTTTTCTCGCCTACGTCCGGCGCGCGATCGGGATTCGTTTCGATCTCTCGTCGCAGCTGCTCGATCCCTTTGCCACGCACTTTCTCCAGACGGATACGATCAGGTCTCAACGCCGCGCGCTCGTAAAAATAAACCGGAATCGAAAGCTCCTGCCAAATGCGCCGCCCTGCTTCATGGGCCAGGGCCACGCATTCATCCATCGTTACGCCGCGCACCGGCACGAAAGGCAAGACGTCGGTCGCGCCAATACGCGGGTGCTCTCCGGCGTGCGTGGGCAAATCGATCAACTCAGTTGCGGTGCCAACCGCGCGCAACGCAGCTTCGATCAGGTGCTCAGGCGGAGCGACAAACGTAATCACCGATCGGTTATGATCGGGATCGATGTGGCGGTCGAGAACTCTCGCGCCGTGAATCGATTCGATCGCCCGCTCGATGCGTCTGATCGTTTCGGGCTTGCGGCCTTCGCTGAAGTTTGGTACACACTCAACTAGATTGCGGATTGCGGATTGCGGATTGCAGATTTGAAAACTGTCAGTCATGGATGGCTCCAATATCGCATCAGTCTAAATCTAAGATCACAAATCCGAAATCCGCAATTCGCAATCCGAAATCAAAACCGTGGCGCTTGATCGATTCATCAATGAACGCAAGAACGTCTGGCAGAAGCTCGAGGAACTGCTTCAACGTCTCGATCAGATGACGTTGCGTCGCTTGAAGCGCGACGAGGTGCGCGAATTGGGGCGCATCTATCGCCGCACGGCTTCTGATCTTGCAATTGCTCGCGCCGAATCCCGCGACCCGCGGCTGATCAATTATCTCAATAGCCTGGTGATTCGCGCCCATGGTCGCATTTATCGCGCCGACGCCCAGGGCGGGCGGCGCATTTGGAATTTCTTTGCACGCGACTTTCCGCAGACGTTCCGCCGCAGCTGGCGTTACACCGCGACTACTGCCTTGGTCTTTTTTCTTTTCGGAACGCTCAGTTTTCTTGCTACGCGGCGCGATCCTGATTTCTCGGAGCTGGCAGCCGTCAGCCCGGGAATGCGCCACCGAATCGAATCTCGGATCCGTTGGTGGCAAGAGATTAACGAGGCCAACCAGATTGAGTCCACCGCCATTTTCACTCACAACATTCGCGTTACGGCTTATGAATTTGCGCTCGGAGCGTTGCTCGGTGTCGGGACCCTTTTCTGGACCGCTTACTTTGGTCTTAACACGGGCGCTATCTTCGCGCTCACGTATCGCGCCGGCTTCGGGAATGACCTCACAGCCTTTGTCGTGGGCCACGGCGTGATTGAACTCTCTTGCTGTTTCATTGCCGGCGGTGGCGGTCTTTTAATCGGCACGGCAATGCTGATGCCGGGAAATCTTTCACGCGCCGATGCTTTGAAAGCACGCGGCATGGAAGCAGTGAGGCTGGCGGTCGGCGCTTCGGTATTGCTGGTCGTTGCCGGAATCATCGAAGGCTTTATATCGCCTCAGCCGATTAGTCCGGTGATCAAGTTCAGTATCGCGGTGATCACTGGCCTCGCGCTCTATTCGTATCTGTTACTTGCCGGTCGAGAAGACGGTGCAGTAAGCGGCGCTGATTTAGATTCAAATCGATAGCCACGGCTCTGCCGTCAGATGCGCGGTAAGTCTCCGACTTGCCGACCGTAATAACCAATTACTCTAAATAAGAATCTGGCGTGGACGCTTCACGTTGACCACTTCCAGATTCGCGCAAAAGCTATCCCGCCGAGGGCTGCCAGGAAAGGAAAGAACTCAACTACGTAACGCGGCTCAGGATTTTCAAGGGTCGAAAAAAAAGCGAGCCGAGTAACTACGATCAGGCACACAAGCGTTAGCCAACTACGCGCGTAAAAGTCTCCACTCAACCACAGCACAAATGCGCCGGCGAGACCGGCGAGGGTATAAATCCCGACTATAGCCGCGAACAGCGGAAGCCATATATGTTGGTGAATGTCATAATCGAGATCTTCAAGCGGAAGGAGCGTGCCCTCGAAAGGATAATAATCCGAATGCGTATTGAACCAGAGTGACGCCGCGCGCTTGGCCGGCATCCAGAAGTAATAACGAAGCGGATGGCGCGCAATTCGTTCGGCGGCTAGCCGGCCAAAGGCTGCATCGAGCTGCGGCGTCATCGCGACTGGGCCGCGGTCTTCCGGCTTTGACTCATCTGATTGATCCTCATCGCCTTTGTCGTTCTCGTCCTCTTGATCGCTGCTGTCTTCGGTTTCATCGCTCTTCGCATCACTGTTCGACTTGTCATCTGTATTCTGTTGCGATTGATTTCCCGGATTTGGCGTGGCTTTGGTTGCCAATGCCGGCGGATTTACCGGCGTCTGTTTTGGTGATGCTGGCGGCGTTGGTGTCGGGCTCGCCTGCGCTTGCGACTGCTCTTCATCATCGCTCGCTTGTTCTTGCGGCGGATGATTGTATTGCTCCAGCAATGCCGCGACCCGGGTGCGCTCATCGAGCGAATCGAACGCACTATTGGGCAGATCGTCGATAGTGATCGGCTGGATGCCGACTTCCCACACGGCCACATCGATATAGCGCTGGTCGTCTAACCAGGTTTTCACCCAGCGCAGGTAACCATGCGGAATGAACTCGCCGGGCATCTCGGCGTTCATCGGAGCCAACGGCTGAAGGATATGAAAGACGCGCCAGTTGCGAATGGTCCAGGGCGTAAGCGCGAGCGCGAATGCGATCGAGAAAACTGCACCAGCGACAAAGGTGCGCGATATTTTTGAGCGCGCGGGCCGTAGCGTTGTGGCGATGCGTTCTTGATGTCCGACAAACTTCAGTTTGTCGTCTCGTGAATCAAGGGTCACGGAATTCTCGTCAGCGACAAACTGAAGTTTGTCGGACAATAATCCAAAGCGGTGTCGCGCGGCGCTTGCCACCGCACTCCAAATGGTTGTGATTACCAGCGTGAAACCGATCGCCGCAACGAAAAGTCCGCAGTCGGGACGGAGCAGGACCGCTACGCCACCGAGCAAGCCGGCGATAGCCCACCAGGAAAGTGCATACTTGAACCTCTTGCGATCTCCCTCTGTGTCTTCTGTGGTGAAGCTATTTCTAAATGCGAGTGTTGCCGCCAGACACATCGCCACGACGAAAAAATTCGTCGGCACTTCCGTAAGAATCGTCACCGCATAGATGGTTGTGAATGGACAAACAGCGGCCAGCGCCAAGGCTGCGATTGCCGTCACGCGCCTTCGTTTTTCATCAGGTTGCCAATAGAAAGCGAGCAAGGCCACCAGCGCGCACGTGCCGGTATCAATCAAAGCCTGCGCAATGCGCACGGCGCCGTTGTTAGTGTGGCCGAAGACTGAATACACGCCGGCGAGAAAGAGCGGATAACCGGGAAGGCGAATATAAGAAGGATCGTAAGGCGGCGCGGTCTCATGCGAATAGACGTGCTGTTCGAGAACGTTGCGCGCAATCTGGGCATAAATGCGCCCGTCATCAGGCGCGTCATTGGGGAACCAACGCGCAATGGCAACGCGAAAGCCAGCCGCGACCACGAGCAGCACGAGAAAAACAAACCACTTTTTTTGCGGCTTGAACATTGCTGGTAACATCGGGGAATTCCAACCGTAGGAGAACCCTCTCAGATGCGGCACTCGGGCCGCGATGTGGGCGGACAAGTCCGCGTCCAAACGCTTTCAAAGGAGAGACAGTTACGGCCGCGCCTCGACGGTCGCTTTCCGCTCGAGCTTGCCCCATCCCACCACGGCGCCGCGTATCGCAGTGCTGACTGACTTGACCATGACGTAATACATGACTTGGCGATAGCAGAAGCGTTGGAGGAAGAGCCACCAAAGCAAGCGCCAATGTTCCTTCCGTTCCAGCGCAAAAGCGAAACCGGCGGCGCACCAATCGACTGCGAGAAACAGCGCGTAGTAAAAAAGAACTTGCTGAAGATTGGTGAACCGGTAGCCGCTTGGCTGCTGTAACCAATCGAGCCCGTTCGACAGAAAAGTGTAGACCAGCATTAGATCCATGATCGGCGAGATCAGAGGAAAAATGATCTGGAATATCCACACGTTCGGCATGGCCACAAAGCCCAGCGCGCCATAACGCGGACGAAACAGCGTATCGCGATGCTTCCACAGACATTGGAGCGTGCCATAGGCCCAGCGGAATCTTTGTCGCGCCAGCATCCCCAAACGATCGGGCGCTTCAGTCCAACCGATCGCCGACTCTTCATAACCAATCTTGTAACCGAGTTTCCGTATTAGCAGCGTAAGATCCTGGTCCTCAGCCAGAGTGTCCGTGCTAAAGCCGCCGCATTGCTCGATCAACTCGCGACGCCATGCACCGACTGAGCCGGGAACGACGGTGATGCAGTTGAGACTGGCGAAGGCGCGCCGATCCATGTTTTGAGAAGTGATGTATTCGAGCGCTTGCCAGCGCGTCACGATGTTGATGCGGTTGCCGACTTTCGCATTACCGGCGACGGCGCCGATCTGAGGATCGACAAAGCGACGAGCCAGCGCTCGAATCGTGTCGGCCGGAAACTGTGTGTCGGCGTCGAGCGCGACAATCACGTCGCCTTTCGCGTAACGCAAACCAAAGTTCAACGCGACGGCTTTGCCGGCGTTTGCTTCCGTGAATAGACGAACCAGGGGTTCGTCCCCAAAGCTTTCCCGGACGACTTCGCTGGTGCGATCGGTCGATCCGTCATCGACTACAATGATTTCCAAGCTTGGATAATCGGAATTCAGCAAGCTGCGAATTGTGCTTTCGATCACTCGAGCCTCGTTGAACGCGGGGACGATGACCGATACGAACGGCTCGTAATGCTCTCCCCTATGCTCTCGCTCGCGGCGTCGCGAGCGCGCCCACTGCGCAAATGCCAGGGCGCCAATAAAGACCAGCCTTCCCAGACCGAGGACGATTCCGACTATGAAGGCCCACTGCAAGAGCCAACCGCCGGTCGATAACAATAGAAAGGCAACCGTATCGGTGCGCGTGTAAAAGCTTTGGCTTGGCGGCAGCGGCGGCATAACTTGATCGCGTGTCCAACCACCCAG
>WNGL01026511.1_pt1 | contig 11697 bp, 10 predicted proteins | sample 5400591 | NCBI WGS metagenome assembly WNGL01 (sample SAMN13153377, study PRJNA577476) | soil metagenome | isolation source: 80 cm soil or saprolite under Garry oak tree replicate 1 | place: USA:California | collected 2016-06-15
CCGAGAGCAGCCTTTCCATCGTGCAGATCGCGCACGGCATGGCACAGCTGCGATACGCCTTCCGGCCGAAATCGCTGCGCCCGGGCGGAACGATCTCGGCACGACCATGATGATCCTGGCGGACGCCGCCATGTATGTGGCCGTGCTCGCCTCGATCGGATGGGTGCCGCTCGCGGTGACGACCAATCTGAGCATCAATTTTCTGAAGAAACCCGGACGCAACGCGCGCTCGATGCGGAATGCCGGCTGCTCAAGCTCGGCAAGCGCCTCGCCGTCGGCGAGATTTCGATCCGCTCGCGGTGAGGGCGAGCTTGCCGCGCATGCGATTTCGACCTATTCGATTCCGCCGATCCGGCACGCGGTAAAATAACACCAAAAAAGAGTAGCTCATTGTTTTCGAAGAACTATTTTATGGGCAAGTGCATTGACGGCGCTCCCCGCGTTCTATAGAAGCCCGCTTGCGCCGGCTTGGCGCATTCCACCGGAATTTGGGACCCAGCGAGATGAAGACCTATTCGGCCAAACCAGCCGAGGTCGAGAAGAAATGGGTGCTGATCGACGCCAAGGGCCTCGTCGTCGGCCGGCTCGCCTCGATCGTAGCGCTGCGGTTGCGCGGCAAGCACAAGCCCACCTATACGCCCCATGTCGATTGCGGCGACAACGTCATCATCGTCAATGCGGAAAAGGTGGTGCTGACGGGCCGCAAGCTCGACAAGAAGATCTATCACCACCACACCGGCCACATCGGCGGGATCAAGGCGCGCACCGCGAAATTCGTGCTCGAGGGCAGGTTTCCGGAGCGTATCGTCGAGAAGGCCGTCGAGCGCATGTTGCCGCGCGGGCCGCTGGGGCGCCGTCAGCTCGGAAATCTGCGCGTCTACAAGGGATCCGACCATCCCCATGCCGCGCAGCAGCCGGAGGCGCTCGATATCGGCGCGATGAATCGCAAGAACCTCAGGAGCGCATGACCATGGCCGAAACCATGCAGTCGCTCGACCAGCTCTCCACGCTGAAGCCTGCCACGCCGGAAGCGCCGAAATACGTGCAGAAGCTCGACGGCCAGGGCCGCGTCTATGCGACCGGCAAGCGCAAGAACGCCGTCGCCCGCGTCTGGATCAAGCCCGGCGCCGGCCGCGTCACCGTGAACGAAAAGGCGGTCGAGATCTTCTTCGCGCGGCCGGTGCTGCGCATGCTGATCCAGCAGCCGCTGGTCGCCGCCAATCGTCAGGGCCAGTACGACATCGTCTGCACGGTCTCCGGCGGCGGGCTCTCCGGTCAGGCCGGAGCGGTGCGCCACGGCATCTCCAAGGCGCTGATGCATTACGAGCCGGACCTGCGGCCGGTGCTCAAGAGCAACGGCTTTCTCACCCGCGACTCGCGCGTGGTCGAGCGCAAGAAATACGGGCGCGCCAAGGCCCGCCGCTCGTTCCAGTTCTCGAAGCGCTGACCCGGTTTTCGTTCCCCGGACGCGGACACGGGCCTTCGATTGCCCGCGGATTCGCCGGATTGCGGCGCGAATGTGTCATTGCTGCGGCGCAAATCGCGCGAAGGCATGGAGTTTTCCGGGCGCACGCCGCCGCCGGGTTGTCATCGCGCGACCGTTTGGTTATGCAGCGCGCTCTCCCAACAAACAGCAGCGTTCTGTAAGTGAGGACAATAGTGAAGAAGAACCTATGGAAGGCGGCGCTTGCAGGCGTCATCGCGTTCTCGGCGATCGCTCCGGCTTCGGCGCAGCAGCGAACGGCGACGAAATTTCGTCCGGCGGTCCACTCCGGCTCCGTGCTGACGGATGGCAAGATCCATCGCATGAAGGCCGCGCTGCGGTTGACGCGACTGCAGGAGCAATATTGGCCGCCGATCGAGGCCGCGCTGCGGGAGATGGCGCGCGAGCTGTCGCACAAATCGCTCTTGGGCGAGGGCAGGGCGGCCACGGTCGACCAGGCAAAAGTGCAGCGGTTCGCCTCCGTCGCGTACCCGCTGCTGATGACGCTGGATGAAGGCCAGAAGCGCGACGCCATGGCGCTTGCGCGTGCGATGGGGTTGGGGAGCCTCGTCGCTTCGTTCTGAGTTGGACGTTCCCCGGACGCGGCGCAGCGCGTCCTTCGAGGCGAGCGCCGTCATCCTGAGCTGCGAGGGCCGGAGGCCCGAGCCTCGAAGGACGGCGTTCGCGCCTCAGGACGACGTGCGCCGCCGGGGACACGAGTCTTCGTTTGGCTAACCGATCCTTTACTCCCGGCGCGCTAGAATCGCGCATGGTGCGATATCGAACTGCAGGCGAGGTCGAGGCGGACTTCATCGCCCTCAAGCGGGCAACGCAGCGCGCCGGACTGGCGCTCGGATGCGCGTTCGCATCCGCCGACGAGTTCGAAGCCGCGGTGATCCGCTCTCGGCGCGAGCAGGGCCTGCTGCCGCCCCCGTGACCCCGCCGCATCCGCCTCTACATCCCGGCGCTCACGGTGCTGGCCGCCGGGGTCGCCTGGGCGCTGCTGCTGCTCTGATTCCATCCGCCGAAAAAAACGGGGCGCCGCAGCGCCCCGCAAGCCCGTCGCCGTGCGACGTCGGGAGGAACTCACGCCGAGTAATACATCTCGAACTCGACCGGATGCGGCGTGTGCTCGAAGCGGATCACTTCCTGCATCTTGAGCTCGATGTACATCTCGATGAAATCGTCGTCGAACACCCCGCCTGCTTTCAGGAACTCGCGATCCTTGTCGAGATAGCCCAGCGCCTCGCGCAGCGATCCGCACACCGTGGGGATCTTCTTGAGCTCGCGCGGCGGCAGATCGTAGAGGTCCTTGTCGATCGCAGGTCCCGGATCGAGCTTGTTCTTGATGCCGTCCAGCCCCGCCATCAGCATCGCCGCAAAAGCGAGATACGGATTGGCGAGCGGATCGGGATAGCGCACCTCGACGCGCTTGCCCTTCGGCGAGGAGGCGAGCGGAATGCGGCATCCGGCCGACCGGTTGCGCACCGAATAGGCCAGCAGCACGGGCGCCTCGAATCCCGGCACCAGCCTTTTATAGGAGTTCGTGGTCGGATTGGTGAAGGCGTTGATCGTGCGCGCGTGCTTGAGGATGCCGGCGATGTACTGCAGGGCGGTGTCGGAGAGATCAGCGTATTTGTTGCCCGCGAACGTCGGCTTGCCGCCCTTCCAGATCGACTGGTGGCAGTGCATGCCGGAGCCGTTGTCGCCGTAGACCGGCTTCGGCATGAAGGTCGCGGTCTTGCCGTAGATGTTGGCGACCTGGTGGACGCAGTATTTGTAGATCTGCATCTGGTCGGCCATGCGCACCATCGGGGCGAACTGGAAGCCCAGCTCATGCTGGGCGGAGCCGACCTCATGGTGGTGCTTCTCGACCTTGCAGCCCATGCGGGCCATGGCGCCGAGCATCTCCGAGCGCATGTCCTGGGCGGAATCCAGCGGCGGCACCGGGAAATAGCCCTTCTTGGTGCCGATGTGGTGGCCAAGATTGCCGCCCTCGTACTCGGTGTCCGTGTTGCTCGGCAGCTCGACCGAATCCAGCCGGAAGCCGGTGTTGTAGGCATCGGCCTTGTAGCGCACGTCGTCGAACACGAAGAACTCGGCCTCCGGGCCGAAAAAGACCGTGTCGCCCACTCCCATCGACTTGACGAGGCCCTCGGCCTTGCGGGCGATGCTGCGCGGATCGCGGTTATACGGCTCGCCGGTCATCGGCTCGAGCGTGTCGCAGACCAGCACCAGCGTCGTCTCCGCGTAGAACGGATCGATCGAGGCCGACGTCGGGTCCGGCATCAAGGTCATGTCGGACTCGTGGATCGCCTTCCAGCCCGCGATCGAGGAGCCGTCGAACATGATGCCTTCCGCAAACGTGTCCTCCTCCACCGTGGAAATATCCACGGTGACGTGCTGCCACTTTCCGCGCGGGTCGGTGAAACGGAAATCGCAGTATTTCACGTCGTTGTCCTTGATCAGCTTCAGGACATCTTTGACCGTCGTCATCGCACGCTTCCCTTCTTGAAAAACCCAAAAGGCTCGAATCGGATCAGATCGCATCCAGGCCGGATTCGCCGGTGCGGATCCGGATCGCTTCCTCGATGGTGGATACGAAGATCTTCCCATCCCCGATCCGCCCGGTCTGTGCGGCCCGACGGATCGCCTCGATGGCCTTTTCGACCATGTCGTCGCCGAGCACAATCTCGATCTTCACCTTGGGCAGAAAATCCACGACGTATTCCGCCCCGCGGTAAAGCTCGGTGTGCCCCTTTTGCCGGCCGAAGCCCTTGGCTTCCGTGACCGTGATGCCCTGAAGCCCCACTTCCTGCAGCGCTTCCTTCACCTCGTCGAGTTTGAATGGTTTGATGATGGCCTCGACTTTTTTCATTCGCCTCGTCCCTGGATCGCTCGAGGCGTATTGCCCCTGTGGATCGCCGCGCAACGGTTAGCAGTTCCTGTGCCAAGGGGCCAAAAGTCGGGAAAAAAGCATCCATCTCAGCGGGTTGAGGGCAGTTCCGGCGGCTTTGGTCCCGCTTGGCGGCGAAGCAATGCCTAGCAAGTAGGCAATTTGATGAATTCCTGGGCGAAGCACCGCGTGCCGATGCCGGCGATTTCCCGCTCCCCGCTCCCGGCGACGAATTGCCGCCGTGCTAGGCTGGGCCTGTTCAACTTTCAGCCGGCGATGATCGAGCTCCTGAGCAACGAGGAAATGGCCGAAGCGGACCGGCTCACGATCGCCGCCGGGGCGACCGGGGTCGATCTCATGGAGCATGCGGGGCGTGCGATTGCTGATGCCGTTGCGCTGCGCCAGCCGCTCGGCACCTCGATCGTGGTGGTGGCAGGCCCCGGCAACAACGGCGGGGACGGATTTGTGGCCGCGCGCCTGCTCGCCGAACGCGGATTTCGGGTGCGACTGCTGAGCCTCGGCGGCAAGGACCGCCTGCGCGGCGATGCGGCCGAGGCGGCCCGGCGTTTCGCCGGCGGCATCGAGCCGGCGGCGCCAGGGGGACTTGCGGACGCCGGCGTCATCATCGACGCCATCTTCGGCGCCGGGCTCGCTCGTCCGGTCGAAGGCGCGGCTCTGGAGATGATCGGAGCCATGAACGCCTGCGCGGCGCCGATCCTGGCAGTCGACCTGCCGAGCGGGATCAACGGCTCGACCGGGGCGCGGCTGGGGACGGCGATCGAGGCCACCGAAACGGTGACGTTCTTCCGCCGCAAGCCCGGGCACCTGCTGCTTCCGGGACGGCTGTGTTGCGGCAAGGTGCGACTCGCCGATATCGGCATCAAGCCCGAAGTGCTGTCGCGTATTCGGCCGCGCACCTTTGCCAATGCGTCCGAGCTGTGGAATTCGGTCTTTCCGGTTCCGCAGATCGATGCTCACAAATATGCGCGCGGTCACGCGGTGGTGGTGTCCGGAGGGTTCGCGCGCACGGGGGCGGCGCGGCTTGCCGCGCGAGGAGCGCTGCGAGCCGGAGCAGGACTCGTCACCATCGCTTCGCCGCGGGACGCCGTTGCCGTCCATGGGGCCGCCAACGTCGCCGTGATGGTTCGTCCGGTCGACGGCGCGGCCGAGCTCGCGGCCATGTTGGAGGATCGCCGCCTCAATGCGGTGGTGCTCGGGCCCGGAGGCGGCGTCGGCGCGGCGACGCGAGAGCTCGTGGCGGCCGCGCTGACAGGAAAGCGGGCGGTGGTGCTCGACGCCGACGCGCTCACCAGCTTTGCGGACGACCCGGCGGCGCTCTGGGCCGCAACTGCGGACCGCTCCGCTACCGTCATGACCCCCCACCAGGGCGAGTTCGGCAGGGTCTTCAAAGAGGAGCCCGCTGTGATCGACGCCGCATCGAAGCTCGACGCGGTCCGTGCCGCAGCCCGCATCAGCAATACGATCGTGGTGCTCAAAGGTCCCGACACGGTGATCGCCGCCCCCGACGGGCGTGCTGCGATTACCGACAATGCCCCGCCCTGGCTGGCCACTGCCGGCAGTGGCGACGTGCTCTCCGGCATGATCGCGGGTCTGCTGGCGCAAGGCATGCCCGGGTTCGAAGCCGCCTGCGCGGCGGTCTGGCTCCATGGGGAGGCGGGCAATGCCGTCGGGCCTGGGCTGATTTCGGAAGACCTTCCCGAGGCCTTGCCGCAGGTCTATCGCACGCTGTTCTCGACGCTCGCCGCTGCCAAAGCGTGAGCCGTCTGCGAGGGCCGGAGCGGCGGCTCGCTGCAGCGGCGGCCGACGATTCAAGTGGCTGGTCAAGTGGCTGGCGCGGCTCGCGCGCCTGCCCTATTTTTGTGGCGCGCGCCGATGCGAGCATGGAAGGCTTGAAGCGCGAATACCGGGTGGTGGTCCCCGTCGCCGATCTCGATGCCAAGGTCAACGAGCGGCTGGTCGATCTCAAGGACCGGGTCCGAATCAACGGCTTCCGGCCGGGCAAGGTGCCGATCGAGCATCTGCGGCGCATGTACGGCCGCGCCGTGCTGGCCGAAGCCATCGAGGCGGCGGTGCGGGAAGCCAACACCTCGATCATTGCCGAGCACGGCTTCAAGCTCGCCATGGATCCCAGGGTGATCATGCCGGAAGCCGAAGGCGACGTCGCCGAAATGATGGCCGGCAAGACGGATCTCGCCTATTCGGTGGCGCTGGAGATCCTGCCGCGGATCGAGCTCGGGGATTTCAAGGACATCCAGCTCGAGAAGCTCACGGCCGAAGTCGGCGATCAGGAAGTTGCGGAGGCGGTCGAGAAGATCGCCGAGCAAAACCGGCCATTCGCCGCAAAGGGCGAGGGCGCCAAGGCCGAACAGGGCGACAAGGTCATCATCTCGTTCACCGGAACGATCGACGGCGAGCCGTTCGAGGGTGGGACCGCGGACGACGTCGCGGTCGTCATCGGTTCCAAGAGCTTCATCCCGGGATTCGAGGAGCAATTGGTCGGGATCGAACGCGGCGAGACTCGCACCGTGAACGCCAGTTTCCCGCAAAACTATCTCTCGGCCAATCTCGCCGGCAAGGCGGCTTCGTTCCAGGTGACCGCGAAGTCCGTCGAGGCCCCCGGCACGGTGACCGTGGACGATGAATTCGCGAAATCGCTCGGCATGGAATCGTTGGCCAAATTGAAAGAGGCGGTGAAGGATCGGCTGAGCCGCGAGCACGCCGAAGTTACGCGGCGGCGGCTCAAGCGCGGGCTGCTCGATGCGCTCGATGCCCGCTACAAGTTCGACCTGCCGCCGAGTCTCGTCGAACAGGAGTTCGCCAACGTCTGGCGTACTCTGCTCGCCGACCTGGAGGCCCAGGGACGGACGTTCGCGGACGAGAACACGACGGAGGAAGCCGCTCGGGACGAATACGGCAAGATCGCCGAGCGACGGGTGCGGCTCGGTCTCGTCATTGCGGAAATCGGCGAGAAGAACGATATCAAGGTGAGCGAGGAGGAGCTGACGCGAGCCATCGTCGACCGTGCCCGCCAGTTTCCCGGCCAGGAGCAGCAGATCTGGGATTACTACCGCAAGAACCCGAACGCGGTGGCGAGCTTGCGTGCCCCGATCTACGAGGAAAAGGTCGTCGATTTCCTGCTCGAGCTCGCCAAGGTCGCCGAAAAGACGGTCTCGCGCGAAGAGCTCTATAACGAGGACGACGAGCCCGCCGCGGCGTGAGCGCGCATTCCGCGGCCGGGCGGGGTTCGTTACGGGGCGCGATTGCGCCGCTATGCTGGACGATGATTCGCGCCGGCGATCCGGCGGCCCGGCCATGCCGGGGCGGAGATTTGCACATGAGAGACCCGGTCGATACCTATATGAATTATCTCGTGCCCATGGTGGTCGAGCAGACCAACCGAGGCGAGCGCGCCTACGATATCTATTCGCGCCTGCTCAAGGAGCGGATCGTCTTCATTACCGGCGCGGTCGAGGACAACGTGTCGACGCTGGTCGTCGCACAGCTGCTCTTTCTCGAGGCCGACAACCCGAAGAAAGAGATCAACATGTACATCAACTCGCCCGGCGGGGTGGTCACGTCGGGACTGGCGATCTACGACACCATGCAGTTCGTGCGCCCGCCGGTGTCGACGCTATGCGTGGGACAGGCGGCTTCGATGGGCTCGCTGCTGCTCGCGGCGGGAGCCAAGGATCTGCGCTTTGCGCTCCCCAACGCCCGAATCATGATCCACCAGCCCTCCGGGGGCTTCCAGGGTCAGGCGACCGACATCATGCTGCACGCCCAGGAAATCCTGAATCTCAAGAAGCGGCTCAATGAAATCTACGTGAAGCACACCGGACAATCGCTGAAAAAGGTGGAGGACGCGCTGGAGCGCGACACCTTCCTGACCGCGGAAATGGCCAGGGATTTCGGGCTGGTCGATCAAGTCATCGCCAAGCGACCGGTGGAGGAGGCCGTCCCCAAGCCGTGAGGGGGAGGCGTGCGGAAACGCTTGTGGCGGCCGGGCATTTATCGTTAAGCAATTCTTGATTGACGACGCGCTACCCTGTTCCGCTATCCTCCGGGGGCAGGCCGGCGGCCGGGCGGCGGCAGGTCGGGAGACGGCAGGGAATTCCACGGTCGGTGCTACGGTTTCTTAGCGGGGCGGGGGCATAAGGGGCGCAAGGCCGGCGCGGGTCGACGGAGAGCAAGGATGAGCAAGGTCGGCGGAGACTCCAAGAACACGCTTTATTGCTCGTTCTGCGGCAAGAGCCAGCACGAGGTCCGCAAGCTCATCGCCGGGCCGACCGTCTTCATCTGCGACGAATGCGTCGAGCTGTGCATGGACATTATCCGCGAGGAGAACAAGTCCTCGCTGGTGAAGTCGCGCGACGGCATCCCGACCCCCAAGGAGATCCGCAAAGTTCTCGACGACTACGTCATCGGCCAGGACCACGCCAAGAAGGTGCTCTCGGTCGCCGTGCACAATCACTACAAGCGGCTCAACCACCAGACCAAGCACAACGACGTCGAGCTGGCGAAATCCAACATCCTGCTGATCGGCCCGACCGGCTCCGGCAAGACGCTCTTGGCGCAGACGCTCGCCCGCATCCTCGACGTGCCGTTCACCATGGCGGACGCCACCACGCTCACCGAGGCCGGCTACGTCGGCGAGGACGTCGAGAACATCATCCTCAAGCTGTTGCAATCGGCCGATTACAACGTCGAGCGCGCCCAGCGCGGCATCGTCTATATCGACGAGATCGACAAGATCTCGCGCAAGTCCGACAACCCCTCGATCACCCGCGACGTGTCCGGCGAGGGCGTGCAGCAGGCGCTCTTGAAGATCATGGAGGGCACCATCGCCTCGGTGCCCCCGCAGGGCGGCCGCAAGCACCCGCAGCAGGAATTCCTGCAGGTCGACACTACCAACATCCTGTTCGTATGCGGGGGCGCGTTCGGCGGGCTCGAGAAGATCATCTCGGCGCGCGGCCGCTCGGCTTCCATCGGCTTCGGCGCCAAAGTGATCGCGCCGGAGGACCGCCGCACCGGCGAGATCTTCCGCGACGTCGAGCCGGAGGACCTGCTCAAGTACGGGCTGATTCCGGAGTTCGTCGGCCGGCTGCCAGTGGTCGCGACGCTCGAGGATCTCGACGAGGCGGCGCTCAAGCGCATCCTCACCGAGCCGAAGAACGCGCTCGTCAAGCAATACCAGCGGCTGTTCGAGATGGAGAGCGTCGACCTCACGCTCGCCGACGAGGCGCTCGCCGCGATCTCGCGGAAGGCGATCGACCGCAAGACCGGCGCGCGGGGGCTGCGCTCGATCATGGAGGGCATCCTGCTCGACACGATGTTCGATCTGCCGAGCCTCGAGGGGGTCGAGGAGGTGGTGATCTCCAAGGAAGTGGTCGAGGGCACCGCGCGGCCGCTGTACATCTATGCCGACCGCGTCGGCGACGCGGGGGCAAGCGCGTCGTAGCGAGCATCCCCTAGCCCGGATCGAGCGTAGCGAAATCGGCCGATCGGCCGGAACATGCCGGTCGAGATCCGGCTTTCACGGGGGACAGCCGCCTTCGGTCGCCTTACTTGACACCCCCCGGGGGCAGGCCCACGTATAGCGTACGAACGGACAACGTACGACCGATTCCGGGCAGGGCATCGTACTCGCCAGCGGCGCTTTGAGCTGACTTTCCGTCCTCCCTGCCGTCTCATCGCACTCCGCTGCGATCGCGCCTCGCGGGTCCCGGCGGAGGGGCAAAAACAAGGAAATTCGGGCCATGTCCACGACAAAACCCCGCCCGCCCCTGAACCCCGGCGAGATCCGGGCTTATCCGGTGCTGCCGCTACGCGACATCGTGGTGTTCCCGCACATGATCGTGCCGCTGTTCGTCGGCCGGGAGAAGTCGATCCGCGCGCTCGAAGAGGTGATGCGCAGCGATACCTTCATCCTGCTGGCGACGCAGAAGAACGCCTCCGACGACGATCCGTCCACCGATTCCATCTTCGAGGTCGGCACGCTGGCGAGCGTGCTGCAGCTGCTGAAATTGCCCGACGGCACCGTGAAGGTGCTGGTCGAGGGCGTCGAGCGCGCGAAGATCCTCAAATACACCGACCGCGCCGAGTATTACGAGGCCGACGCGACCACGTTCCAGGATGCGACCGGCGAACGCGTCGAGGCCGAGGCGCTCGCCCGCTCGGTGGTGACCGAGTTCGAAGGCTATGTGAAGCTCAACAAGAAGGTCTCGCCCGAGGTCGTCGGCGTCGTGCAGCAGATCGACGACTACGGCCGCATCGCCGACACGGTCGCCTCGCATCTCGCGGTGAAGATCGCCGACAAGCAGGGCATCCTGGAGACCGCCTCGATCAGCGAGCGGCTGGAGAAGGTTCTCGGCCTGATGGAGAGCGAGATCTCGGTGCTGCAGGTCGAGAAGCGCATCCGCACGCGCGTCAAGCGCCAGATGGAGAAGACCCAGCGCGAGTACTACCTCAACGAGCAGATGAAGGCGATCCAGAAGGAGCTCGGCGACGAGGAAGGCCGCGACGAGCTCGCCGAGCTCGAGGACAAGATCAAGAAGATCAAGCTCTCCAAGGAGGCGCGCGAGAAGGCAACGCACGAGCTCAAGAAGCTGCGGCAGATGTCGCCGATGTCGGCGGAAGCCACCGTCGTGCGCAACTATCTCGACTGGCTGCTGTCGATCCCGTGGAACAAGAGGACCAAGATCAAGAAGGATCTCATCCACGCCCAGGAGATCCTCGACAACGACCATTTCGGTCTGGAGAAGGTCAAGGAGCGCATCGTCGAGTATCTCGCGGTCCAGCAGCGCGCCAACAAGCTGACCGGCCCGATCCTGTGCCTGGTCGGCCCGCCCGGCGTCGGCAAGACCTCTCTCGGCAGATCGATCGCGCGGGCGACGGGGCGCGACTTCGTGCGCGTGTCGCTCGGCGGCGTGCGCGACGAGGCCGAGATCCGCGGTCATCGCCGCACCTACATCGGCTCGATGCCCGGAAAGATCATCCAGTCGATGCGCAAGGCCAAGTCCAGCAATCCGCTGTTCCTGCTCGACGAAGTCGACAAGATGGGCGCCGATTTCCGCGGCGATCCGTCCTCGGCCCTGCTCGAAGTGTTGGATCCGGAGCAGAACCACACCTTCAACGATCATTACCTCGAGGTCGATTACGACCTCTCGCACGTGATGTTCATCACGACGGCGAACACGCTCAACATTCCGCCGCCGCTGATGGACCGCATGGAGATCATCCGCATCGCCGGCTATACCGAGGACGAGAAGGTGCATATTGCGCGCCGGCACCTGGTCCC
>WNGL01008878.1_pt1 | contig 11696 bp, 10 predicted proteins | sample 5400591 | NCBI WGS metagenome assembly WNGL01 (sample SAMN13153377, study PRJNA577476) | soil metagenome | isolation source: 80 cm soil or saprolite under Garry oak tree replicate 1 | place: USA:California | collected 2016-06-15
CGGAAAAGAGGCGGCGATTGGCGACGTCCATGGCCAGCCCGGAAGGCGATTTGCAAGGCGCAAGCGGCCAGTGGTGGAGTTCCTTGAGGCTCTGCGCGTCGAGATGGTAGAGGTCAGAAGTATCTTCGTTGTTGACGTATACGGTGCCCTTGCCGTCAGCGGCGGCGAATTCGGGCTTGCCATTGAGAGGGATCGTGCCGACTACCGTGCCATCCGCGGCGTTGATGGCGGTTGCGTTTTTGCCGCGGCCGTTGAAGGTGAAGACGCGCTTGGTGACGGAATCGTAGAGGATGGCGTCGGGATTGCCGTCTGTCTTTACCGTGCCGATCGTCTTCAACGTCTTGAGATCGAAAATCGTGACGTCGTCGCCGCGGCCGTTGCTGGTGAAACCGCGGCCGAGGTCGGAAGCGACGGCGATGCCGTGAACGCCTTTGGTGTCAGGGATATCGCCAACGATGGCGTAGGTGTCCGCATCGAGAACGACGACGTGCGTGCCGCGCGAGACGTAGACGCGGCGGGCGTCACTATCCACGTAGATGTAGTCCCAACCGCCCTCGCCGCCGATCGGGACGGTTTTGATGACGTGATAGCCCGAACCCGCGGGCGCCGGTACGGCCGTGCGCGAGAATGCTCCCGCAGAAAAGATGATCGCAACTGCGAGTGAACCGAGAAGGGTGAAACGTGTACGCATGGTTTTTTTCTCTCTTTGAGTTTCTATCCTTTGCTTGAGCCTGGGCCAACTACCTATATAGCTACGAAGATAAACGCAGCATTAATGCGCGGGATCCGGCTACATCTTCGATTTGTGCTGTTCGAACCAGCCCGCAATATACAGCATTTTGGCGATGTGATGGCTGGGACGGCGGGCGATGCCATGGGGCTCTTCGGGAACGCGGACGAGAACAGTATCCACATTCAAGAGTTTGAGCGCTTCGTAGAACTGCTCGGCTTCGGAAATGGGCGTGCGATAGTCGGCCTCGCCAGTCATAACTAATGTGGGAGTCTTGACTTTGGCGACGAGATTGGTGAGCGAGCGCTGCATGTAATTGTCGGTGCTATCCCAGGGAAGCCCCGGGAACCAGTATTTGGTGATGAAGGGGATGTCGGACGTGAGCGCAAAGCTGTACCAGTTGATGACGGGATAGAGCGACGCCGCAGCGCGGAAACGGTCGGTGTGCTCGATGGTCCAGCAGGTGAGCACGCCACCGCCGCTGCCGCCGGTGACGAACAGATTGTTCGTGTCGATGTAGCCCTTGGCGATGACCGCGTCGACGCCGCTGTTGAGGTCGGAAAAATCGTCTCCAGGATAGGCATGATGGATGAGATTGGCAAATTCTTCGCCGTAGCTGGTGCTGCCGCGCGGATTCGTGTAAAGAACCACGTAGCCTCTGGCAGCGAGCACCTGTTTTTCGAAATCGAAACGGTCGCCGTAGTCGGCGAAAGGACCGCCGTGAATTTCAAGAACCAGAGGATATTTTTTGGAAGGATCGAAATCCGGCGGATGCACGATCCAACCTTGGATTTTACGATTATCTTTTGATGATTCGAACGTGATCTCTTCGACGTGGCCGGGTTTTTCCTGCGCGAGCAATTCCTGATTGAGCGATGTGAGAACCTTCATGGCTCCATTGTTGGAGATGGCGATGTCGCCCGGATTGTCCGGACGCCCGTAAGTGAGGGCGATCATGCCGGTGCGGGCGAGAGAAAAGGTGCCGCTGCCGCCGGCGCTGAGCGTGGAAGCAAGATGATCGGCAATATTCTTGAATGCGCCATCCACGGAATAGAAACCGACCTTGGAATCGCCGTGCTCGTCGTAACGGAAAAAGACTCCACTGTTGTCGGGGGCCCATTGGGGGTCCTGGATATCGCGGTCGAGTTTGTCGGAGAGCGAATGCGCATTGCTGCCGTCGCGATTCATGAGGTAAAGCTTGGTGGTTTGATGGCCTTGGTAGCGATCATCGTAACCAGTGTAGGCGATGAGTTTCCCGTTGGGAGACACGGCGGGAGAGTTGTCGGGGCCCTTGCGATTGGTCAGAGGGCGAAGCGAGCCGTCGGCCACGCTGAATTCGTAGACTTCGTCGTCCAGGTATTCGTGATCGGATTCGGGATGCCGATTGACAGAAACAATCAGATACTTGCCATCGGGTGTCCAGGACGCGCGAGAAGGGCCGAATTCGTTGCCCCCGTTGGGGAAATTTCCGTTGGTGACTTGCCGCGGCGCGCCGCCTTCGCTGTCGACGACGAAGATCTGCATATAACCGGGCTTGAGATAACCCGCTCCATTGAAGCGATAGACCAAACGATCGTAAGCGGCGGGAGCGTCAGCCCATTTTGCGCCGGAAGGTGGCGCCGGTAGATCGGCGATGTGCGGTCCTTTTCCGGGAACGAGCGACGAGAAAGAGAGCATTTTTCCATCGGGCGACCAGGCAATGGCGTCGGGGGCCTGTTCGAGATTGGTGATGCGCGCGGTCTGGCCGGTGTCCATCCAGCGGATGTAGAGCTGCTGTTTGCCGTCGGCATCGGAAAGGTACGCGAGGCGCGTGCCGTCAGGGGACCAACGCGGAGAAACGTCGCTGCGGTTGCCGGTGGTGAGAGGGCGATGGTCGGTTCCGTCGGTATTGATGATCCAGAGATTCGAATAACGCTTGTCGGTCATGGGATCGGCAAACCGGCGCACGTACGCAATGTGCTTTCCGTCGGGAGAGATCTGCGGGTCGGTGGGAAGCTGAAGTTGAAACTCATCCATGGCTGTGAGTTTGTGGGAAGCATCCTGCGCCCAGAGGGCAGGGTTTGAAGCCAATGTCAGAGTTGCAGCCGCAAGGGCAGCGACGATACGCACTTTAGATGTCATGAGAAAGAGCCTCCTCGCGGGGGGAGTTAACAACGCGATTGGCGTTATGTCAAGATGATGAGAGCGGAGAACTGGGTGCGTTTGGAGCGTTCGTTGACACTCTCACGTCGGCTTCGCTAGACTAACTTCAGTCGTTGATGGAACCGTTCCTGCCATCCAGATCCCCGGTAGCTCAACGGTAGAGCATTCGGCTGTTAACAAACCTCAAAAGCGTTGAATCGGCACCGCTTATACCGAAAAAACGCCGGTTTAGCGGCCCTTCGTTGGAACCAAGTTGGAACCAGATTACAGCCAACGAGCTTCCTGCATTGCCGACACAGCGGTGTGTCAACCTCTGGCGGTGCATTGTTAATGTACCGGCGCGCCCGATCCGCGGCTGACTTTGGAAGCCCTAGCTAGGAGATAGTCTCTGGCTCGTTCCACCGTAAATGGGTTTCCTGTTTCATCCTCGAAATTTGAACGCAAGTCAGTCCAAATGACACCATCAACTCTGTGTTTCGCGCCCCATTGTTGAATCACCGGCACGAGTGGCGGGTGAAGTAACCGGGATTAGGTAAGAGTAGCCGGGAGCTATCTCGTGTCGCAATTCGGATCGCAAACCAACAGCACGGCACCGTACTGAGTCCCCCCTCATTAACCAACAACCAAGGTTTCAACGATTTCCCGGCGGTTCGCGCAAGCAATCCGACGGATGGCCAAAAAAAGCCGCCAAGCACCGATGAGTTTCGGCCGCCACCCCGGTTATACACAGTGAAAGCGCTCAAAGCTCTGTAATGGCAGATAGCCCGCAGGGAAGGCTTAAGTGGCATTCACAAGATGCAACAGCCGAAGGCCGCAGGCACACATATGTTCCTAATTGCGCATGTCGCGCAAGGACTGGCGAGGTGGGACGGTGCCGAGCGCGAAAAAAAGTGAGAGGCAAATTCCAAAGGTCATCTCACCGAGAAGTTTTCGCAGGAGGCACTACGTCATGAAGACGATGCACGAATCGAAAATGGCCCCGCCGATTTTCATCGGCAGGTGGACACCCAAAGTTTTGTTTTCACTGAAAGAGAGGCCTTATCGTCACGGGCAGTTGCGCCGCTACCTTGGAAGTGTCTCCCAACGGATGCTCACAAGAACTCTTCGCAATCTCGAATCGACAGGATTAATCACCAGGCGCGTTACGAGAGCGAAGGCCATTGCTGTCGAGTACTCCTTGACCCGGCTGGGAAGGACAATCATCACTCCACTCAGGGGCATGTGCCGCTGGGCAAGACGACACGGCAGGGGCGTGAGTGCCGACGTATACCTTCCGCAAGCGTACGAGACGCAATGAGCGAAGGCTGGATGTCAACTTTTTTCAACGAAAAACGATCCAAGAAAAGGAGAACAGTATGAACATTACAAATAAGGCAGTCTTGATCACCGGGGCCAACCGCGGTATCGGTCGGGCACTCGTCAACGAGGCCCTTCGACGGGGCGCGAAGAGGGTCTATGCGGGAGCGCGCAGCGCGTTTCAACACGCCGACAAACGCGTGACGCCGCTGACGCTGGACGTGACCAGTGCTTCGCAGATCCAGCGGGCCGCCGCCGAGGTCGACTCGCTTGACGTCCTCATCAACAATGTCGGCATCTACCTCTACGACGATCTGGGCAATTCCGATATCATCGAGCAGCACCTGGCCGTCAACCTCTTCGGATCGTTGAAAGTGACCCGCGCTTTTTTGCCGCTGCTCAGACGCTCCAAAGGGGCCATCGTCAACAACCTGTCCCTAACGGCGCTCGCCCCCGTGCCGGTTACCCCCGCTTATTCCATTTCGAAGGCTGCCGCATTCAACATGACGCAATCACTGCGAGCGCTCCTGGCGGGCGAAGGCGTGACGGTCCATGCCGTCCTCTTGGGCCCCGTCGACACCGATATGACCCGAGGCCTTGAGATTCCGAAGGCTGCGCCCGAGTCGGTCGCGCAGGGTATCTTCGATGGGTTGGAGAAGAAGGAAGAGGATATCTTTCCCGATCCCGTGTCTCAGTCTATGGCCGAGGGCTGGCGGACGGGCGTAGCCAAGGCGTTCGAGCGCCAGTACGCAGGCTTCGTGCCGGAGCGCTCAGCGTGGGCTGCCGTAGCGGAGTAAAAAAGGGCGGAGCACCGGTGCGCAGCTTTCGTGCCGGAGGATGCGTGCTGGCGTAGCCGAAGCCCGGGAGCGCCAGTACGTAGCTCTCCGCGAATCTTCAATGACACGACGTAGCGACAGGAGAACAAGCCATGATGAAGCAAGGTTTCACCAGTAGTTTTTCGGTAGACCAAACTCCGCAAGAGGCATTCGCTGCCATCAACAATGTTCGTGGATGGTGGTCAGGACAAATCGAGGGCGACACAGACAAACTCGGCGCCGAGTTCACCTACCGTTACAAAGATGTGCACTTTTCCAAACAAAAAATCACGGAATTCATTCCTGGCAAAAAGGTCGTTTGGCGCGTCTTAGACAGCAACCTTAGCTTTGCGAAAGACAAAAGCGAGTGGAATGGCACGGACATTGTTTTCGATATCTCTGAAAAAGAGGGCAAAACGGAAGTACGTTTCACACACGTAGGTCTAGTACCCGAATACGAATGCTACGGCAGCTGCTCGAACGCCTGGGGCATGCTCGTAAACGGCAATTTGCGCAAGCTGATCACCACGGGCAAGAGTCAGCCAGACGCGTTCGCATAGAAAAGAAATCATCGCGACCAGTACCGATGAGTTTCAGACGCGACACCGGTTCTACATATGGGGGCAGACGACGCCACAGGGAAAGCTACGAGGGGTGCAACAGCAATTCGATAGGCAATTGAAACTTAAAGGAGCTCAAGATGAGAAAGGTTCAGACAATTGCAGTAATCGTTGGTCTATTGTTCTCGTTCACTGCGAGCGCGCAAACTAAACCGACTCCCGGCGGGATGAATAAAATCGAGCCTCTGCCGCGAGATTTGGAAATTCAGCTGGCGCTCAGCGCGCTCCCACCGCACCTCAGAAACAATGCGACCGTCTATGTTTTGAACCCGGACAAGGGCTTCGAAGTCGCCCGCAAGGGTACCAACGGATTCCACGCTTTGGTTGCTCGAACCGGCGATGATACGTTCCGCGGGTCCTGGCCGTTTGCGAAGTATAGAGATGATATTCTCTACCCGATTTCCTTTGATGAAGCGGGCACCAAAGCACAGATGCGCGTCTTCATCGATGCCGCAGAGATGCAGGCGAAGGGAACTCCTCCCGAAGAACTAAAGGAGATCATCCAAGAACGTTACAAAGCAAAATACTACAAAGCGCCGGAGCGAGCCGGTGTCTCCTACATGCTGTCCCCAATCCTGAGGACTTACGTAAATCCGGATCAAAACGACAGCGTAGCTATTTCTAACATCCCTCACATAATGCACTATGCCCCGAATGTATCCAATGAAGACGTAGGGGGAGCAATCCCAAAACCAGAAGAATTCCGTTACTACAGCGAGCATGGGCGGTGGCCGGACAGCCCGTCTCCGTTTGTCATACTCCACGGTCCCCATGGATACTTCATCCAGTTTCTCGGCGTAACGGAGAGAGACGCCATCAATAAAGAGTATGAAGAGATGCTTACACGACTTTGCAAAATCAAAGAAGCCTGGTGTTTACCACAGTAAGAGGTCGAATCGGGCAAGGATCGCGCGCCGATTCCTGCGCCGGCTCGCGTGTGTTGAGTTCAGAATCGGGCGCGAGTGCGCAACTTGAATTCGCTAACCTTACGGCAGAAAGGATGGAAGAGCATGAATAATCAAGATTTCACCGCGACCATTTCGGTGGACAAAACGCCGAAAGAAGCCTTCGATGCCATCAATAATGTTCGTGGATGGTGGTCAGAAGAAATTGAAGGTGGTACTGACAAACTCGGCGATGAGTTTACGTATCATTACAAAGACGTCCATCGCTGCAAAATGAAATTAGTCGAAGTGATTCCTGACAAAAGAGTGGTTTGGCTTGTCTTGGACAATTGTTTCAATTTCATTGAAGACAAAACTGAGTGGAAGGGCACAAAAGTTGTCTTTGAGGTCTCCAAGAAGGGCGATAAAACGGAAGTCCGTTTCACTCACCTGGGCTTAGTTCCTGAATATGAATGTTTCAATGTCTGTTCCAACGCATGGGGCTCTTATATCAACGGCAGTCTACGGAGTTTGATCACCACGGGTAAAGGGCACCCCAACCAGAAGGAAAAATAACCGCCAAGCACCGATGAGTTTCAGCCGCCGCGCCGGTTATGCACATTAGATTGGCATGTGTGACCACGCTGGTCCAAGAGGACAGAATGCTTCCATTGATCGGCAAGAACGTGGTCGTGATCGGCGGGAGCCGAGGGGTAGGACGGAGGATTGTTGAAGCCGCTATCCGCAATGGCGCGCGGGTTCTTGCGGTGGCGCGACGGGAGGTTCCGCTCCGGCAATTGGCCCAAGAGGTTTGCGGCACCGAAGTTCTGTCGCTCGACGCAACGGATGAAGCGGCTCCTTCCAAAGTATTCGAGGTCTTCCAACCCGATATCCTGGTTCTGTGCGGGGGCGCATTTCCGCCCGCCTCACCGCTGCATGAGCAGAGCTGGCAGGAGTTCGCCGTCAACTGGGAAACTGACGTCAAGATCGCATTTCACTTCTGCAAGGCAGCGCTGTCGCGGCCTCTGCCTGCATGCACCTCGGTGATTCTGATCTCCAGCGGCGCCGCTCTGGCAGGGTCGCCGAATTCGGGAGGGTATGCCGGAGCCAAGCGCACGCAGATATTCATTGCAAACTACAGTCAGAAGGAATCCGATCGCCTTTGTCTCGGCTTGCGATTCTTGGTACTTGCGCCGCGCATCATGCCTGACACCGAACTCGGAAAGCATGCGGTCGAGGGCTATTCCCGCTATCTTGGTATATCCTCGGGTGATTTCATTCAGAGCATGGCTTCGCCGCCGACCTCGTCCGATGTCGCGACCGCGGTCATCGAGTTAGCTACAAACCCGGATCGCTCTAAAGGGAAAGTGTTCATCGTCACCGGGAAGGGTCTCGAAGTTGTGCCCGGATGATGAAGCACTCGAAGAAACTCACCGGAGATAATATCGACTGAAATGACGGCGGAACCATCGAATCAAGAGCAAGCCCCGGAACGGACAAACCAGGCGTTTGAACAGCTCGCCGGACCGTTCCGCCGCGAAATCAAAGTGCATTGTTATCGCATGCTTGGCTCCCTGCACGAAGCCGAGGATCTCGTGCAAGAAACCTATTTGCGCGCCTGGCGCAGCTTCGACAGCTTCGAGGGCGGATCGTTTCGCGCATGGCTCTACCGGATCGCGACCAACGCCTGCCTGAATACACTGGCCAGCCGCAAGAGTATGCAGCGCTGGCTGCCTGACCAGCACGGACCTGCCGCCGTGGAGACGACGGTGGGCGGCCCGGCAACGGACGTGGCTTGGCTTGAACCTTACCCGGACTCAAATCTGGATGGCATCGCTGATGATGCACCTAATCCGGAGGCGCACTATACGTCCCGCGAGGCCGTACAACTAGCTTTTGTCGCCACCATCCAGCAGTTGCCGCCGCGCCAGCGCGCAGCGCTCCTGCTGTGTGACGTGCTCGGTTGGGTTGCCGCTGAAGCCGCAACGCTGCTCGGCGGCTCGACTGCCTCGATCAACAGCGCCCTGCAGCGGGCGCGCGCGACGCTTGCTAAACCCTATCCCGACGACCGGCCACCTGTGGTACTCCCGCCAAATCCCGCACAGCAAAAGCTCCTCGGACGCTATCTCCAGGCCTGGGAAGGGCATGATCTGGACGGCTTCGTGGCCCTCCTCAAAGAGGACGCGACCTACACCATGCCGCCGTGGCGACAATGGTTTGCGGGGCGCGAGGCCATTCGGTCCTTCTTTGCAACGGCTTGGAAGGGTTGGACCGGCTTTCGCATGGTACCAACGGCAGCCAACGGGCAGCCCGCCTTCGCCCTCTATGCGCACCGCATCGGCGCGGACGCGACGCGGGCCGCACACTCCATTCACGTGCTGGCGCTTGAGCATGACATGATTTCCAGGCTGACCCTGTTCGTGCAATACGCCGACCCGCACCTGTTTCGCGCCTTTGGACTTCCGCTCATCCTCCCGGACGCCGGAAGCGCGGAATTGAATTCCACGGCGCACCACTCCTAAGACGGTCCTCCATGGTCTGAGGCGTCTCCCGTGAAGCCAAAGTCCAATTACAGGCACTTACAGGTTGCCCGTGGGCCTACCAAGTGGGCGGGTGACAGCCTATGCGGAAGTTATTCCAATACCCGACCGTACCACTACTTCCGGCTTGCCGACCGTCCCGCCCGGAACCCGTCCAATGCTGATGAGCTATTCGGCCTTCTAAATACCCGACCCAATCGAATTGGTTCCGCTTTGCGACAGCGATTCGGGACGGTTTATCCCCACGGGGTATACAATGCCCTCTGATTGCGGCGGCTCAGAATGCCAATTCCACCTCGTATCGCGTTGTTCGTGTCACATGATTGGGTCATAACCAGGAGGGTACCTACAAATGCGCTGGGACTACTCTTATTGATTCTCATCGCGATTGCGCTTAACCCAAGACAGGTTGCGGCTCAGAGCGACCCGCGCTCACCGACGGATCCCTCGGATCCCCTGAAGCTGCTCGTTCGCAAACTCAACGATCCCCAACTCGGGGCTGGCCTGCGTGCTCAATGGAACATCGATCGTGCCGTCTGGAACGAACCGATTACCGCCGTGAGGAATGGTACCACCGTCCTCGTGACTCCCGCGCACGCTGACATTCACACGTCGATCGACAACGCCGGAGCAGTATGGAGTCCGCATGGACCCCTGATCTCCGCACCCCACAACCCGACAAGCGCTAGAGTTTTCATACCTCGGGGCTATCAGAACCAGGCGGCCCCAAGGCGCATGGTCTCGTTCGCCCCAGGAGGTTGGTACACGGAATACACTTTCGAACCGAGATACGCCGTCCGCTCTCCCGTGCTGAGAAGGGGATACGTTCTCTGTGTTATCAACGCTTGGTCCACTGTTGCGACTCCAATTCCCCTGGCGCAATGGGGAACCCGTCTCAACGAAGTTGTTGTATTTGCTCAGAAAATGATGTCATCGGGCTTCGCCCTCCCGGCTCCAACGTTTGACTACGCGTGGGGCGAGTCGCGGGGTGCACGAATGTTGGCATACTCGAGCGAACTCGCCGGAACGCCCTTCCATGGCGTCATCGAAGAACGAGGAGGCGGCGATCTCGTTGACTCCGCGCTGGAACAGATTCACTTGCTCAATGATCTCCGAGCCGTCAATCCGGCCGACGATCGGGTAATGGCAGATTACATCAGTAAAATCGGTCGCCGGATGAAAATCACACCTCCTTCCGGAACATCCTATGAGAAATTTATTCCTACAGTTCCGACAGACGACGAGCGATTTTTCTTCAAGCTCCCGGCGACAGCAAGCATTCTCATGCCCATCATCCCCCCGTACACCGATAATCCGGCGACGGCAAACGATTCTCGGTTCCGAGTGCCTAGCACAAGCGGCGACCCCACGGCTGACCCTCATCCCTTTGATGCCACCCTGGCTTGGAGCACCGGTCCGATTACTACCCGCCGAGTCCTGAACGAGGTCGATCCTGCATACGGGGCCGCCGTGGACAATGGCACAGCCCTACTGAGGAACTGGGACCCCGCGAAGCGTCCTCCTGAAGTGCGCACGGCTATATCTCGACTAATATCTACCGGACAGATTAAAACGAAGATCTTAAAGGTCCACGGCACGGTGGATCCAAATATCTATCCGCTGACAGCTATCACGTATGTTCAAAAAATCGTCGACCAAGGACTCTCAAACCAATACCGATGGTACCTTGTGCCAGAAATGGGCCATGTGCCCGCCACACTCGAAGAAACGTTCGTGGATTCGAATGGCAAAACAATTACCCTCGGTGTTCAATTGACCCATTTAGACCTGCTCATAAGTTGGGTCGAGAGGGGTATCGATCCGGGTGACTTTATATCGATTGACCCTAACGATCCCACGAAAACAGTTGCGGTAAAAGGCGCACACCAGCTCGGACTTCAAAACCTTCCTCTCAAGTATTTCTGGACTGTGTCGGGCGCGGCTCTGCCAGGTGATAAGTGAGGCTCTGGGAAGTCATCGCAGTTAGTCGAACCGCCGAACTCGATTTCGGCCCGAGTGACGGGCAAACCTTCCATAATCCAATCCGGTAAGGTAAGGGTTGCCGACCATCCTGGAGTTAAGCAACGTTGTGCGGGTCACGCCCCCGGGGGCAGAGCCTTACTCGACAGAGGGGCACAATCGCCAATCAACTCAAGCTGACAGACCACCATGCGACATCTCTGGTTGCTCCAAGAAGCTAATCTCACATAGTATTGGATCCTCTTCTAACTCGCGGGTAGTACGTGAAACGAGTGTGCTCACCAATCTCAACGCTCGTAGCCGGCGGTGTCAAATGAAGTATCCAGCGGCTGGGCTACTGTTGGCGTTTCTAAGCTTCCCACCTGCGGTCTTTGGTCAATCTGAGGAACAACACCACCACGCGGATACCGTGCGAGCGGAACAATACGGGAGTGTCCATTTCCCGATCTCCTGCTCGGATCAGGCCCAGCACAGCTTTGAGCGCGGTGTGGCCATGCTGCACTCCTTTGAATACGAAGATGCCGAAACCATTTTCGCCGATGTGGCACGGCGCGACCCCAACTGTGCCATGGCTTATTGGGGCCAGGCGGTAAGTTATTACCATCCCCACTGGCAGCCCCCTGATGCTGCCCATCTGAAGCTCGGGCGAGAGGCAAGTGAACGAGCCGTGGCCATTGGCGGCAAAACGC
>WNGL01018017.1_pt1 | contig 11695 bp, 14 predicted proteins | sample 5400591 | NCBI WGS metagenome assembly WNGL01 (sample SAMN13153377, study PRJNA577476) | soil metagenome | isolation source: 80 cm soil or saprolite under Garry oak tree replicate 1 | place: USA:California | collected 2016-06-15
ATCGCGCCCTGCGGGTTCAAGGTCGCGCAGGGGGAACGCGACCTTTCGCTCCTCGAGCGCCTGCCCGGCTGGGGCGAGACCGCCGGCGCCCGGGCGGGGCGGGTGTTCCTGGCCGACGGCAACGCCTTCTTCAACCGTCCGGGCCCGCGCCTCGTGCACACGGCCGAGATCGTCCAGGCGGCGGCGTTCGGCCGGCAGGCCCACCACCGCTTCCCGCCGGAAGCGCTCAAGCCGGTTCCAGTTTGAAGGGAGATGGCGGCGGCGGTTGCAGGGGCTTCTCCGCCGAGAGATCCCCGACGGCGATCCGGGCGCGATCTTCGACCGCGCCCTCACGGTGCTGCTGGAGAGGGTCGAGAAGACCAATCTGGCGGCGGCCGCCAAGTCTCGGCCGAACCCGCCTATCCGTCCTGAGACGGATAAGGAAGTCCGCAACTGGGGCGCGATTGCAGCGCCCCCCAGCTCAAGACATCCCCCATACCCGGATGCGCCCATCGGCCAGCGCCACCGCGAGCTGGTCGCCGCTCGCGGGCAGCCCGATCCCCACGAAGCTGTCGCCCGCCTGGCCCCAAAGCGCCGCCCCGGCCGCCCCTTCCCCGAGGTCCCAGAGCTGGACCGAGTTCTCCTGGGACACGCTCGCGAGGTGCCCCGCGTCGCCCAGGAAGCTGAGCGCGGTCACCGGGCGGCGCAGGCTCCTGAAGACCGCGGTCTGCTCGCGGCTCGCCAGGTCGAAGAGGCGGATGGCCCGGTCGTGCCCCGCCACCGCGACGTGCTGGCCGTCGGGGGAGACGCAGAGGAGGCTCACCTGCCCCTCCGGTCCCCGCAGGGTGGCGAGGAGGCGCCCGGTGCTCGCGTCGAGCAGACGGAGGATGCGGTTGGCGTGGCCGGTGAGGATCCAGTCGCCCCCGCCCGCGTAGGTGAGGGCGGTGACGCCGGCGGGCTGGTGATGGAGCACGCGGCGCGATTCGCCGGCGAGGGCGGCCCCCACGTCCCACAGCCGCAAGTTCGAGTCCGTGGAGCCCGAGGCCAGGGTCGAGCCGTCCGGGGAGAAGCCGAGAGCGCCCACCACGCCCTCGTGGCGCAGGCGCACCGGCACCTCCTCGCCCTTCGCGAGGTCCCACAGATGGGCGTTGCCGTCCACGTGGCCCGAGGCCAGGAGCGTCCCGTCCGGCGAGAACGCGAGGCAGAGGGCCAGCGCGTCGTGGCCCGTGCGCCGGTGGAGGTCCGTGCGCAGGGTCACCTCCTTGGCCCGGGTGTGCAGGTTCCAGACCCGGATCGCGCCGTCCGTGCCCGCGGCGGCCATGACGTCCTTCACCGGCGAGAGCGCGACCGTCTGGATGGCGGGGGGCTCCCCGAACGTGGCCAGCTCGCGAAAGACCGAGGCCCCGCGCGTGCGCAGGTCGGTCAGGGTGCCGGACGATCCGCTGGGCGGCGCGTCGCTCCGCGCGCCCGGGAGAACGGCCACCCGCGTCGGCTCGTCCGGCGCCACCGGCACCACCGCCGGCCGGGGCGGCCGCTTCACCGTCACCGCCCCGCGTAGCTGGCCTTCGATCGTGGCCACGAGGGCGACGATCTCGGTCCGGCCGGGATCGAGCGACTGGGCCCGGCGCGCCGCCTCGAGCGCTCCCGAGAGGTCGTTCTCCGCGAGCCGGCGGCGGGCGTCCGCGTAGTTCAGCTCGAAGGCCCGCCGGCGCGCCACCGGGTCGAGGGGCGGCTCCGCCGAGGCGTCGCCGATGGCCAGGAGCAGGGCGCGGCCCATCTCGGCCATGTCCGGGAAGCGCGCGCTCGGGTCCTTGTGGAGCGCCCTGGTGGCCGCGGCCACCAGGGCCTCCGGCAGCCTCAGCGTCCGGTGGTCGAGGGGCGGCGGCGGCTCGTGGACGATCTTGTAGACCAGGCCGGTGATGGTGGCGGCCTCGAAGGGGCGCCGGCCGCTCACGATCTCGTAGAGGATCACTCCCGTGGCCCACATGTCCGCCCGGTGGTCCACACTTCCGCCCCGCAGGATCTCGGGGGAGATGTAGCTCGGGGTCCCCAGGACGGTCCCCGCCTGGGTGAGCTCGGAGTCGGTGAGACGGGCGATCCCGAAGTCCAGGATCTTCACCTCCCCGTCGCGTCCCACCCGCACGTTGGCGGGCTTCACGTCGCGGTGCACCACTCCCTGCTTGTGCGCGAAGTCGAGGCCGCGGCAGACGTCCGCCACGATCCGCACCTTTTGCGGGACCGTGAATCGGTCGGAGGCGGCCATCACCTCGCCGAGCTCCTGCCCCTCGATCAGCTCCATGGCGATGAAGTGCGTCCCCTCCACTTCCCCGAGCTCGTAGATGGTGACGATGTTCGGGTGCTGGAGCCGGGCCGCCGCGCGGGCCTCGCGCTGGAAGCGGGCGACGGCGTCCGGGCTCGAGAGAAGGCCCGGGGCCACGGTCTTGAGGGCCACGAGCCGGTCGAGGATCGGGTCGCGGGCCCGGTAGACCTTGCCCATGGCGCCCTGGCCGAGCTCGGACAGGATCTCGAACTTGCCGATCTTCATCTCAAGCTGGGGGGTGCTGCGTCGCACCCCCCAGACCCCCCGCTCGCTTCGCGGGAATGAATCCCGCTGCGCTCGCCGTCCGTGGCACGAACAAAGAACCGGTCAGGAGACGTGGTCGAGGGTGTCCAGGATCTCCTGGCCGAAGGCGCGTGTCCTCCAGCGCCGGAGGCCCTCGATCCCTTCGAGGTCGGCAAACCCGCGCGGGGCGGCCTCGGCCAGGCGGTCGATGAGCCTCTGGGGGAGCACCACGGAAACATCGAGGGCCAGCGATTGGGCCGTTCGAGCCCGCCAGGCCTTGAGGCCGCGGGGCGGGCGGGAACGACGGCAGCTCCTGCTCCGGGAGCGCGCGGGCCCGCGCCAGGGCGTCCAGCAGCGCGCCCGCGTGATCCCGCAGGCGGGGGAGGACGCCGCGCACCTGGGCGAGCTCGCCCGGGTTCCGCGGGCCCTTCTCCGCGAGCGCCAGCAGCGCCTCGTTGCCGAGGATCTTGAAGGCGGGGACGTCGGTGGCCTCGGCCCGCGCCTCGCGCCAGGCCAGGAGCTCGCGCAGCGCGGCCAGGGCGCGCGGCTTGAGGCGCCGCGCCCCCTTGATCCTCTGCCAGGCGTCCGGGTCCTTCCGGCGGCGTGCGGGCTCCAGGCCGGCCACCGCATCGCATTCCTCGCGCACCCACTCGAGGCGCCCCTTCTCGCGGAGATTCGCCTCCAGGCGCGCCCGCAGGGCGAGCAGGTGCTCCACGTCGGCCGCCGCGTAGGCTTCCTGCCTGGGGGTGAGGGGGCGGCGCGACCAGTCGTCCTTCTGGCTGTCCTTGCTCAAGACCGCGCCCAGCTCGGCCTTCGCCACCGCTTGCAGGCCGATCTCGGGCATCCCCAGGTAGCGGGCGGCGATCATCGTATCGAAGAGGCCCGCGAAAGCGAAGCCGAAGTCGCGCTTCAGGGTGGTCACGTCGTAGTCGGCTCCGTGGAGGACCTTGACCACGCCGGGATCGGCCATGAGCGGCCCGAGGGCCGTGAGGTCCCGCACCGCCAGGGGGTCGATCAGCCAGCCCTCGCCACGGTCGGTGGCGAGCTGCACGAGGCACACCTTCTCGAAGTGGTGGTACAGGCTGTCCGATTCGGAGTCGAGGGCGAGGGCGCGGCTGCCTTCGAGGGAATCGGCCAGGCCTTCGAGCTCTTCGGGGGTGCGGATCCAGCGGGTCACCGGGCGTAAGTATACGGCGAGTAAACGATCGGGGGCCGGGCCCGTCGAACGGCCGGGAGGATGGGACCGTGAACGAGCACGTACGCGAGCTGACCGACGAGAACTGGGACCGCGAGGTCCTGCAGGCCCAGGAGACCGTCCTCGTGGATTTCTGGGCCCCCTGGTGCCCGCCTTGCCGTATGATCGCCCCCAGCATCGACGCCCTGGGGGCGGAGTTCCAGGGCCGGGCCAAGGTGGGCAAGCTGAACGTGGACGACCACCCCCGGGTGGCGGAGCGCTACCGGATCTCCTCGATCCCGACCCTGCTGGTGTTCCGGGGCGGCCAGCTCGTGGAGCAGCGGGTGGGCGCGCTCCCGAAGCCGGAGATCGCCTCCCTGATCGAGCGCCAGCTCGCCACCCTGGCGGCCGACGCGGTGCAGGAAGCCTTCGCGAGCGCCCTCGACCACATCGACGGGTTCCGGGGTGAAGCCCGCCTCTCCACCTGGCTCCACCGCATCGTCTTCACCAAGTCGATCGACCTCCTGCGCCGCCGGCGCCGCGAGGAGCCGCTGCCCGAGCAGGAGGCGGAGAACCTGACCGCCGAGGACCTGCGGCTCGGCCACGGCCCTTCCTGGGCGCGGCCGCCTGACGAGGTGCTGCGCGGGAAGGAGACGCGGGCCGCCCTCGAGCAGGCCCTGGCCCGGCTCACCCCGCTCCAGCGCGCGGTCTTCGAGCTCAAGGAAGCGGAGGGCCGGCCCACCGCCGAGGTGGCCGAAATCCTCGGCACGGCGGAGCCCACCGTGCGCGTTCACCTCCACCGGGCTCGCCTCAAGCTGCGCGGCCTCCTGGCCGACCACTTCCGAGGGGGGCGGACATGACGTGTGACGAGCTGCTGCTCCGGCTGACCGACTTCGGCGACGGCGCCCTTTCCGAGGACCTGTGCGAGGAGCTGCGGCGCCACCTCGCGGAGTGTCACACCTGCACGGAGCTTCAGGAGGACCTCGCCGCCCTGGCCCGGCTCTGCCGGGAGTGCCCGCCGCCGCGGCTGCCCGACGACCTGCGCCGGCGCCTCGCGGAGAGCATCGGACGGCGGGGGCTTGACTAACCTTCCCGAGACGGTCGAAGTCGAGCCACGGCGCCCAGCCGACGCCTCCGTGATCCTTCTCCACGGCCTGGGGGCGGACGGCCACGACTTCGAGCCGCTCGCCGCGGAGCTAGGGCTGCTCGAGTCGCCCGCGGTGCGTTGGGTCTTCCCCCACGCGCCCATCCGGCCGGTCACGATCAACGGTGGGACGCGGATGCGGGCCTGGTACGACATCCTGGGCCTCGACCGGCGATCGGTCCAGGACGAGGCTGGCATCCGCGAGTCCGCCCGGAACGTGTGCGCCCTGGTCGCCCGCGAGCGCGAGCGGAGGATCGCCGCCGACCGCATCGTGCTCGCCGGCTTCTCGCAAGGGGGGGCGATCGCTCTCTTCGCGGGCCTGCGCTCTCCGGAGCGCCTGGCCGGCATCCTCGCCCTCTCCACGTACGTGCCGCTCGCCGAGAGTCTCGACGCCGAGGCGCATCCCGCCAACGCTGCGGTCCCGATCTTCATGGCCCATGGCACGTTCGACCCCCTGGTGCCGCTGTCGCTGGGCGAGGGCTCGCGCGAGTTGCTCGCGGCTCGCGGATACGACGTGGACTGGCATGCGTATCCGATGCCGCACAGCGTGTGCCCGGAAGAGGTGGCGGACATCCGGAGATGGGTGGTTCGCGTGCTGCCGCCCCGCGGCTGAGTCCGCCCCGCGTCCGTCGCGAGCGCTGTTCTCAGGCCGGCTCGAGCGAGCGCGAGCCCAGGTACCGGATCACGTTGTTCAGCAGGAAGAACGGGGTCACGATGAAGGAGATGACACCCCACCAGCCCAGGAACAGGGTGTAGAGCGTGTACTCCCAGAAGTACTTGTCGATGCACTGGCGGCAGAGATTGCCCTTCAGGGTCTTGTGGAAGCGCATCACCAGGGCGCCGATGTTCTGGTAGAACTCCACCTGCTTCGTGGGGGCAGGGCGGAGGCAGGCCTCGCAGAGCCCGAGGGAGCCCGCCCTGAGCTCGATCGGAATGTGCGTCGGCTCGGATTCCGGCTCGTCCTTCGGCGCGGTTCCCGGCGCCACCGGGGTCGTCGAGGGCTCCGGCTGCGCGTGGTCCACGGCGAGCTTGCAGCGCGGACACTGACCGTTGGCTCTTCGCGTATGACGAAGGTTGCAGGAGGGACAGACGATCCAGTCCGCCATCTTCAGCTCCTCTCGAGGCGCCGGGCGCCTCGCGGCCAGGATCGACGTTACCCGCTTTTCGTAGACGGGGCGGTGAGCGCAGTCACAGCCTCAACGTAAAGCTCGACGCCTGTGCGGCTTGGTGGTAAAGGCGTCAGCCCTTGGGCTTCCGCTCGCGCGCCTTCGCCTCGTCCCAGAGACGGTCCATCTCCTCGAGGCTCGATTCGGCGGGCGCGCGGCCTTGGGCGCGGAGCCCCGCTTCCACGTGGCGGAATCGCCGGCGGAACTTCCGGTTCGCGGCCTTGAGCGCGCTCTCCGGGTCGGCCCCCAGCAGGCGCGCCACGTTGACGGCCACGAACAGCAGGTCGCCCACCTCGTCGTTTACCGCGGCCGCGTCCTTGCCCTCGGCCACGGCCTGCTTCAGCTCCGCCACCTCCTCGTCGAGCTTGGCCAGGACGGCCGCGGCGTCGGGCCAGTCGAAGCCCACCCGCGCGGCCTTGGTCGTGAGCTGGAACGCCTCCATCGTGGCGGGCAGGCGCTTCGAGACGCTGTCGAGCATCGAGCCGTCGCCCGCCGCCTGGCCCCTGGCCGCGCGCTCGGCCTGCTTGATGGCCTCCCAGTTGCGGAGCACCTCTCCCGCCGTCTCCGCGGTTTCCCCCCCGAACACGTGCGGGTGGCGTCGAACCATCTTGTCCGAGACGCGCCCGATCACCTGCTCGATGCCGAAGGCCCCGCGCTCCCGGGCGATGTCGGCGTGGAAGACGACCTGCAGGAGCAGGTCGCCCAGCTCCGCGGCCAGCTCGTGGTCGTCGCCCTCGTCGATGGCCTCGGCCACCTCGTAGGCCTCCTCGATCGTCATGGGCTTCACGCTCTCGTGGGTCTGCTCGCGGTCCCAGGGACAGCCGCCCGGGGCGCGCAGGCGGGCGATCAGCTCGACGAAGCGGGCGAAGGCGGGACCGGGGGTCGCGGGCTCGGGCATACCGACCATTCTCGCCGATCAAGGGAGAATGGAGGGGCGGATCTCGCAGCGGCGTTCCCCTCCCCCTACGTGGGGAGGGACAGGGTGGGGGGTCGACGAATGAATATCAAGCTTCGCCTCTATCACGTGGATGCGTTCACGGCCGCCGTCTTCTCAGGAAACCCCGCGGCGGTGGTTCCCCTCGAAGGCTGGCTACCGGACGATAGGCTGCAGGCCATCGCGGCCGAGAACAACCTCTCGGAGACGGCGTTCATCGTGGGCGGCCGGGGCCGCTACCAGATCCGATGGATGACCCCGACCACGGAAGTGGACCTCTGCGGCCACGCCACCCTGGCCTCGGGATGGGTGGTGTTCAACGTTCTCGAGCCCGAGGGAAGCGCGGTGACCTTCGACTCGAAGAGCGGGCCGCTCACCGTTACGCGGGACGGCCCGCTCCTCGCCCTCGATTTCCCCTCGCGCCCGCCCGAGCCGGCGAGCGAGGCCCTGCCCGCCCTGACCGCCGCTCTGGGCCGCGCTCCCCGTGAGGCTTTTTCCGCCCGGGACTACATGGCGGTCTACGACCACGAGAACGACGTGCGCGCGCTCCGGCCGGACATGGAGCGGGTGGCGGCCCTCCAGCACTTCGCGGTCATCGTCACCGCCCCCGGCCGCGAGCACGATTTCGTCTCGCGCTTCTTCGCTCCCGCCCAGGGTATCCCGGAAGACCCGGTCACCGGCTCGGCGCACTGCACGCTGATCCCCTACTGGTCGCGGCGCCTGGGCAAGACGCACCTCCGCGCATTCCAGGCCTCGCCTCGGGGCGGGGAGCTCGTCTGCGAGGACCGGGGCGACCGGGTGCGCATCGCGGGCCGGGCCGCGAAATACCTCGAGGGGACGATCGAGGTCTAGCTAGTTCCTGAGCAGGATGCGCTTCACTTGGCCGGTGCCGACCTCCTCGATGTCCACCGACTCCAGGCCGATCTTGGCGATCTTGTAGCGGTTCGCCACCACCTCGCCGGCCTGGCCGGTGAGCAGCTCGTTCCGATCGGTCAGCAGCACGGCTACGCGAGCGCCCCGGCCGTTTTCCACCGAGCCGATGTACTTCAAGGTCAGCGGGGGGAGGCGGGGGCCGGGAGGCGGGGTCGGAATGAGCGCCTCCTGGGGATCCGGGGTGGGCGGCGGATTCGCCGGCCGAGCCGTCGGCGGGAGAGTGGGGGGCGGGCCGAAGGCGAAGATGTCGCGGAGGCCGATCCGGAGCTTCGGGCGCTCGTGGGGCAGGCGTTCGAGGTCGATGAGTGGCACCGGCTCCGGGGCCGGGTCGACGGCGGCGCTCCTGGTGGAAACCGCCGCCGGACCCTTGTGCCGAAGCCACCAGGTCAGGAGGGCGGCCACGGCGACGGCACCCAGCACGATGACCAGGCGCTTCTCGCGCGGCTTCACCGGCTGACCTTCATGCCCACGGGCAGATTAGCACGAGGCGCCCCGAGCCTGGACACGCTGGTCCTTTGGACGCGCCGCGGGCCGCGAAGGACGGGGCATATACTCACGGGCGAGAGGCGGGGCGGCGCTCCCCTGCCGCCTTCGGAGGCAGGCCATGAAGGCGATCCGCGTCACGAGCTTCGGCGGGCCGGAGGTGCTGCGGCTCGAGGACGTCCCGATCCCGGCGCCGGGGCCGGGGGAGGTGCTGGTCAAGGTCGAGGCGGCCGGCCTGAACTTCATCGACGTCTACCACCGCACGGGCCTCTACGCGAACCCGCTGCCCTTCACCCCTGGGCCTGAAGGCGCAGGTGCGGTGGCCGCGCTCGGCCCCGGGGTATCGGGCTTCCGTCCGGGCGACCGCGTGGCCTGGGCGAGCGGCCTCGGGTCGTACGCGGAGCAGGTCCTCGTGCCCGCGGCCCATCTCGTTCCGGTCCCCTCGGGCGTCGACACCCGCACGGCGGCCGCGCTCATGCTCCAGGGGATGACGGCCCATTACCTGAGCGAGTCGACCTACCCGCTGAAGGCCGGCGACACCTGCCTGGTTCACGCGGCCGCGGGCGGCGTCGGCCTCCTGCTCGTCCAGATGGCGAAGCGGCGCGGCGCGCGCGTCTTCGGCACCGTCTCGACCGACGAGAAGGCGGCGCTCGCTCGCGGGGCGGGGGCCGACGAGGTGATCCGGTACACCAAAGCGGACTTCCTGGGCGAGGTGAAGCGGCTCACCGAGGGGCGGGGCGTGCAGGTCGTTTACGACTCCGTGGGCCAGGCCACTTTCGACAAGAGCCTCGACTGCCTGGCCCCTCGGGGCATCCTCGTGCTCTTCGGCCAGTCGAGCGGGCCGGTCCCCTCCTTCAACCCGAGCCTCCTCGCCGCCAAGGGCTCGCTCTTCCTGACCCGCCCGACCCTCTTTCACTACATCGCCGACCGCGCGAGCCTCGAGGCCCGGGCGGGGGCCGTCCTGGGCGCCGCGGCCTCCGGCCGGCTCACCGTCCGCATCGAACGGACGTTCCCCCTCGCGGAAGCGGCCGAAGCCCACCGGACTCTGGAGGGGCGAAAGACGACGGGAAAGGTGCTCCTGCTGCCCTGAGCCCCTCTCCCTATGGGGTCTTCGCGCGGGGGCCGGGCCTCGCGGTTTCTTCGGCGACGAGGACCCGACCCCAGCGTTCGATCGCCGCGGCGACGCCTTCAAAAGCCTGGCCCCTGGGGGTGAGGGCGTAGCTGACGCGCACCGGGGGGCCCGTCTCGACGCGCCGCGCGACGACATTGCGGGCCTCGAGCTCCTTGAGGCGCGCCGAGAGGGTCTTGGCCCCCACGCCCTGGGTGCGTTCTTCGAGCTCGCTGAAGCGGAGCGGACCCGCCTGCAGCAGGCCGAGAATGAGACCGGTCCAGGGCCGCGCCAGCAGGTCGATGGCGCTCTGGAACGCTCGGCAGTGGGGATCGAGGGCCTTCGCCATGAGTCGCCTGGGATTGTAGACGATCCGCTATCCAGAGGGAAGCAACTTGACAACCGATACTCAAGGGCCTAGATTGATATCGTAAGGAAAGTCGCTACCGATAGGATAGCCTCGGTCCCGGGGGACGGGGCGCCCTCGCCACCGGGCTCCGGCGTGAACAGAGAAGGAAGGAAGCCAGGACATGACCCGCAGAGTCGAAGAGGTGATCACCGCCCACCGGCAGCTCGAAGGGGGCGGCTTCGTGGTTCGCCGTCCGTTCCCGACCGGGAGACTGGATCTCGTCGATCCCTTCCTCCTCCTCGACGAGATGGGCCCCGCCGACTACGGCCCGGGCGAGGCCGTCGGAGCGCCCGACCATCCGCACCGCGGGTTCGAGACGGTGACCTACATGCTCGAGGGTGCGTTCGAGCACGAGGACTCCGCGGGGAATCGCGGCACCATCGCGGCGGGCGACGTGCAATGGATGACGGCCGGCCGCGGGGTCGTGCACTCCGAGATGCCGACGCGGTCGATCCGCGAAAAGGGGGGCCGGGTTCACGGCTTCCAGGTGTGGGTGAACCTGCCGGCGCGCGACAAGATGATCGCGCCGCGGTACCAGGAAGTGCCCTCGGCGGGCATCCCCGAGGCCGAGAGCCCCGATGGACTGGCACGCGTCCGCGTGATCGCGGGCGAAGCGCTCGGAGTGCGCGCCGTGATCGACACGCGCACCGCGATCGTCTACCAGGACTGGAGCCTGCGTCCGGGCGCCGTGGTCGAGCAGCCGATTGCCGAGGGCCACAACGCGTTCGTCTACGTCTTCGAGGGAATCGCGGAGATCGGCAGCGGCCAGAGGCCCTTGACCGATGGGCAGATCGGCCTTCTCGGTCCCGGCGGCGCGGCGCGCCTCGCGGTCCCGGCGGGCGCCCGCGAGGGGGCGCGCCTTCTGCTTCTCGCCGGTCAGCCGCTGGGCGAGCCCGTGGCCCGGTACGGGCCGTTCGTGATGAACACCGAGACCGAGATCAGGCAGGCGATCGCCGACTACCGCGCCGGTCGTCTCGGCGAGATCCAGAGAGTCTGAACGCCGGAGGACGACCCAGTCCCGATTTCACGCCAGGGCCAGCGCCACGCGAAGGGCCTGATCAAGCGCGCGCAGGCGGGCGGTTTTGAGGCCGCCGATGTAGTCGGTCAGGAACGGCTTCGGCAGGCTGACGAGCGCATCGCAATGGATGCTCGAGTCGTGCTTGAGGCCGTCTTCGGGACCGACGTCGACCTGGGTGGCCAGGCCGTCACGACGGGTGTAGACCGGGGCGCAGACGACCGTCGAGAACAGGGAATCGATCAGCGCCTGTCGACTGACCACGACAAAGACCCGCGAGCTCTTGGGATCTCCGGCCCGCGGCCGACGCACCCGGAAGAGGTCACCCCGCTTCAAACGTCGGCCTGATACGACAGAACGTCCTCCATCTCGCGGTTCAGGGCGTCCGCGGTCTCGTTGAGGATGGCCAGGTCACGGGCTTCCCGGGCTGCCCGGGCGCGTCGCCCCAGGAACTCCCGCGCCGCCTCTTCGATGACCCGGGAACGGCTTCGATGGCGGCTCGTGGCCTTGTCGATGGCTCGGAGGACACGTTCGTCAATCGTAACCGATGTCTTGACTCTCATACTGACTAATATACCACCTCCTGGAGAGCATTCGGGCGAAGACGGAGACGTTGAATCATGACGCTGACCGTCGGCGCGAGATATATGGTGCCGGAGGTGGGAATCGAACCCACACGGGCCGTGAAGCCCTCGGGATTTTGAGTCCCGCGCGTCTGCCAGTTTCGCCACTCCGGCGGCCAGAGGCGTGACGAAGGCCAGTCTACGGGACGGGGGAGCCGGGCGCC
>WNGL01008881.1_pt1 | contig 11693 bp, 12 predicted proteins | sample 5400591 | NCBI WGS metagenome assembly WNGL01 (sample SAMN13153377, study PRJNA577476) | soil metagenome | isolation source: 80 cm soil or saprolite under Garry oak tree replicate 1 | place: USA:California | collected 2016-06-15
CTGGGACACATCTCGGGGAAGATGCGCATGCACTACATCCGGATTCTCCCCGGAGACAAGGTGACGGTCGAGCTGACACCCTACGACCTGACTCGCGGACGCATCATATTCCGCGCGAAGTGAACCGATCGAAAGGAAATACGCATGAAAGTACTCGCCTCTGTGAAAAAGATTTGTCGCAACTGCAAGATCGTGCGCCGCAAGGGGGTAGTGCGCGTCATCTGCAAGGAACCCCGCCACAAGCAGAGGCAGGGGTAGCAAATCGGTAGTTAACGGACGGATTTCACGTTATAATTTCGGGTTTCCTTTTCGCCGAGTAAACGGAGCAGGTATGGCCCGCATCGCGGGAGTCAACATTGCGAATCACCAGCATGCCGAGATCGCCCTGCAAGCGATCTTTGGCATCGGTCGCTCGCGCGCGCAGGCGATCTGCGCCGCAGCCAAGGTCAATAAGCATTCTAAAATCAAAGACTTGTCCGAGTCAGACATGGAGCGTCTGCGCGAGCAAGTCGCAAGATTTACCGTCGAGGGCGACCTGCGCCGCGAGGTCTCGATGAATATCAAGCGGCTGATGGACCTCGGCTGCTATCGCGGCACCCGCCATCGCAAGGGACTGCCGGTTCGCGGCCAGCGCACCCGCACCAACGCGCGCACACGGAAAGGTCCGCGCAAGGCCGCGGTCAAGATCACCGCTGCGGCCCCGAAGGCCGGCTGAGCAAACGAGGATTCCGTACATGGCAAAACCGCCTGTTGCACCGACCGCCGCAGCACGCGTTCGCAAGAAAGTGAAAAAAAACGTGGCTGAAGGCATCGCCCACATCCACGCCTCGTTCAACAACACCATCGTCACCATTACCGATCGCCAGGGCAACGCCCTGGCGTGGGCGACCTCGGGTGCCGCAGGCTTCAAGGGCTCGAGGAAATCGACGCCGTTCGCCGCCCAGGTTGCGGCCGAGCAGGCTGGCCGCGCAGCACAAGAGTGCGGCGTGAAGAATCTCGAAGTGCGCATCAAAGGGCCGGGCCCCGGAAGAGAATCGGCGGTACGCGCGCTCAATGCACTGGGTCTCAAGATCAGCAGCATCGCGGATGTGACGCCCGTACCCCACAACGGCTGCAGACCGCCGAAAAAGCGGCGCATATAAAGAGGGAATACGCATGGCCCGAGATCTTGATGCCAAGTGCCGCCAGTGCCGCCGCGAGGGGGAGAAGCTCTTCCTCAAGGGCGAGAAGTGCTTCACCGACAAGTGCGCGATCGAGCGCCGCAGCTATGCGCCGGGGCAGCACGGACAGAAAAGCGGCGGCCGCATGTCCGATTTCGGCAAGCAGCTGCGCGAAAAGCAGAAGCTGCGCCGCATATACGGACTCCTCGAGCGCCAGTTTCGCAAGACCTATGCGGAGGCCTCGCGCAGCAAAGGCGTGACGGGCGAGCGTCTCCTGCAGCTGCTGGAGTCGCGCCTGGACACTGTTTCGTACCGCATGGGGTTCGGCGCGAGCCGCACCGAAGCGCGCCAGATCGTGCGGCACAACGGCATCCTCGTAAACGGCAAGCGCGTCAACATGCCTTCCTACCAGGTGCGGCCGGGGGACACTGTCGAAGTTGCTCCCAAGACGAAGGAGCAGCTTCGCGTCAAGGGCTCGGTCGCTGCGGCCGAAACGCGCGGCTTCCCGGAATGGATCGAGGTCAATGCAAAAGAAATGAAAGGCACGTTCAAGGCGCTTCCGGCACGTTCCGAGCTGCCTTCCACGATCAACGAAAGTCTGGTGGTCGAGCTGTATTCGAGATAACGCTGCACTCGAATATCCGGCGAAAGCCATATCGTATCGAGGGTCTTACATGCAAACCAGTGGATTTCTGAAACCGCGCATCATCGATGTCCAGGGCATTGCCCCCAATCACGCCAAAGTCGTGATGGAACCGTTCGAGCGCGGGTATGGCCATACGCTCGGCAATGCGCTGCGCCGCGTCCTGCTTTCGTCGATGCCCGGATTCGCAGCGACCGAAGTGCAGATCGCGGGCGTGCTTCATGAATACTCGACGATCGAAGGCGTCCAGGAAGACGTCGTCGATATCCTGCTCAACTTGAAGGGCGTGGTGCTCAAGCTCCACAACCGAGAGGACGCACTGCTCAACCTGAAGAAGAAGGGCGAAGGTCCGGTGATCGCAGGCGACATCGAGGCCACTCACGACGTCGAGATCATCAATCCCGAGCACGTGATCGCGCATCTGTCTCCCGGGGGCAAGATCGAGATGCAAATCAAGGTCGAGAACGGCCGCGGATACATCCCCGGGAATCTCCGCGTCGTCCCCGAGGAATCCAAGGGGATCGGCAAGATCATACTGGATGCCTCGTTCTCGCCCGTCAGGCGCGTGTCCTATTCGGTCGAATCGGCGCGCGTCGAGCAGCGCACCGACCTCGACAAGCTCATCATCGACATAGAGACGAACGGCGTGATCGAACCCGAGGAGGCGATCCGTTACGCAGCGAGGATCCTGGTCGACCAGCTTTCCGTTTTCGCGGCGCTCGAAGGCACGGCTCCGGCGGTCGAGGAAAAGAAGGCCCCACAGGTCGATCCGATCCTGCTGCGTCCGGTGGATGACCTCGAGCTCACGGTGCGCTCGGCGAATTGCCTCAAGGCGGAAAACATCTATTACATCGGCGACCTTATCCAGCGCACCGAGACCGAGCTTCTCAAGACGCCCAATCTGGGCCGGAAATCGCTCAACGAGATCAAGGAAGTTCTAGCCTCGCGCGGGCTGACACTCGGGATGAAGCTCGAGAACTGGCCGCCGGCCGGGCTGGAGACCGCGCGGACCTCGTGATCGAGGCGAAGGGAAAAGAAGATGCGACACCGCCACGGACTCAGGAAGCTCAATCGCACCAGCAGCCATCGCCTCGCGATGCTGCGCAACATGACCGTGTCGCTGTTGAAGCACGAGGTCATCCAAACCACTCTTCCCAAAGCAAAGGAGCTGCGCCGCGTGGTCGAGCCGATGATTACGCTTGGAAAGCAAGCCACGCTCGCCAACCGGCGCCTCGCCTTCAATCGGCTGCGCGACCGCGGCATCGTGACAAAGCTCTTTTCCGAGCTGGGGCCGCGTTACGCGAAGCGAAACGGCGGCTACCTGCGCATCCTGAAATACGGGTTCAGGAAGGGAGACAATGCGCCGATGGCGCTGGTTGAGTTGCTCGATCGGCCTGAACCGAAGGAAGAACCCAAGCCGGCTGAAAGCAAAGCGTAGTGCGCGGGTTCAGCGGATCAGGATCGCCCGGTAGTCGTTGACGTTGGTACGGGTCGGCCCCGTGACGACGAGGTCTTCGACCCGCGAGAAAAACCCGTACGCATCATTGTTGGCGAGCAGTTTCCTGGCGTCGAGCCCGAGACGGGCGCCGCGCACGGGCGAGTCGGGCAAGAGTACCGCACCCGCGTTGTCTTCCGAGCCGTCGATGCCGTCGGTGTCGCAGGCAATCGCATAGATGTTCGGGGCGCCCGCAAGCTCAACAGCAAGCGACAAGAGGAATTCGGTGCAGCGTCCGCCGCGCCCGTTGCCACGCACGGTCACCGTGCATTCTCCTCCGGAAATCAGTGCGACTGGAGGCTTCATCGGCTCAGCGTGTTGCGCGATTTGGCGCGCAAGGGCTGCATACACTTTCGCCACCTCGGATGCCTCGCCCGTCACGCTGTCGCCGAGGTTCATGGTGCGAATCCCGTGCGCATGGAGAAATTCCTGCGCCGCGCGCAGCGCCTGCCGTGCCGTGGCGATGACGCGGTTTTCGACGCGCGCAAAGATCCTGTCCCCCGGCTTGGGCGTTTCGGGAACCTCTCCGCCTGCGCCTCGTTCCAGGTGTTCCCTGACGGCCGGAGGCGCGCTGACACCGTAGCGATGGAGAACTTCGAGCGCGTCGCGGTATGTCGTCGGGTCCGGCGCACACGGACCGGAGGCGATGTGGGTGGGATCGTCGCCCGTGACATCCGAAATGATCAGCGCGAGCACGGGTGCCTTGCACGCCGCCGCGAGCCGGCCCCCCTGGATCGCGGAAAGATGTTTTCGCACCGTGTTGATGTCCTGGATCGGTGCACCGCTGCGAAGGAGTTCCCTCGTCGTCGCTTTCAGTGCTGCCATGCCGACCGACTCGACGGGAAGGCTGAGCAGCGCCGAGCCCCCGCCGGATATGAGAGCGAGCAGCAGGTCGCTCGGCGCAAGGCTTCTCGTTCGTTCCAGAATTCTTTTCGCCGCAGACTCGCCCGCCTCGTCGGGAACAGGGTGTCCGGCTTCGATCACCTCGACGCGGCGTGTCGGCAGCCCGTGCGTGTAGCGGGTGATGACCAGGCCCTCCAAGGCCGCGTCGCGGGGCCAATGCTGTTCGACCGCAAGCGCCATCGAGGCGGCGGCCTTGCCTGCGCCGGTCACGAGCGTTCGACCCGACGGCGGACGGGGGAGGTGGCCCGGGAGGATCTTGAGCGGGTCGGCGGCGGCGACGGCGGCTTGAAAGCTTTGTATGAGCAGCTGCTTCGGATCCATGCGTGGACTCTAGCCGTTTTGGCGGCGGCCCGGCTGCTCTACACGTCCGTCATTTCGAGCATCGACTTGAACACACCGCTCTCGGGGTCGCAGACCTGGTCGAGCACCGTGAAATGATTTATCCCCGGGCAAGGTATGTCCCTCCTGCGCATCTTGCCCCATTTTTCCCCGATGAGCTTGTTCTGCATGTGGAATCCCTCGCTTTCCTCGCCGCCTACCGCGGTGTAGAGGGGTGCGTCGGTGGCGGGCGGAAGAAACGCCGGACTCACTTTCAGCGCGGATCTCTCGTCAAGGCGCACGTCGCTATTCACCGAAGGTACCCTGACGATCTCCGTCAGGTCGTACAAGCCGCTGATCGACATCGCGGCGGCGACGACCTTCTTCGGCAAGTCCGGCGAGTAGTCCGGCCAGCGGCAGGAAAGCATCATGGCGGCGAGATGCCCTCCCGCGGAATGCCCGCATAGGGTGAGTCGGTTTGCGGGCGCGCCGAAGTTTCCACCGTTGCGGTACAGCCACGCGCAGGCTTGAACCATCTGCATCACGATGTCTGCGACTTGCACCGCGGGGCAAAGAGCGTAGTCGGGCACCGCGACCGTGATCCCGGCTTCGGAGAGCGCCGGAGCGACGAACGAGAAACGTTTCTTGTCGAGCGAACGCCAATATCCGCCGTGGATGTACATCAAAAGCCCGCGGCTTTTTCCTTGCGCGCGAAAGATGTCCATTTTTTCCGGTTCATCTGGGCCGTAAGGCACGTCCAAATAGCAATCGAGGCCGGCGCGGGCCCGCTCCGAGTGTTTTTCCCAGCGGTCGAAGATTTCCTGATAGCCCTTGACTACGAGCCGCGGATTGTAAAGAAGGTCGTAATTTGTTTTGTCCGCGTTCATCGTATTGTTCCGGAAAGAAGGTCTCGCCGCGGTTCGGGCGCGCAAAAACGCCACCGCCCCACGGGATTGGAAAGGGCGTGGATCTCGCTACGTCGAGCGGATTAGAACGCCTCGCGCCAAAGATCGAGTGCCTGTTGCACCGGGCGATCCGAAAAACTGAACAGAACCGACTGTTCGTCGGCTTCGAGACCGTATGGCAGCCACGATGGGCACACAAATACATCCCTGGGTCCAAAAACCAGTGTCTCGCCTCCGAAGCGGCAGCGGCCCTTGCCTTCGACGACTGCATATACCGTGGAGTCGGTCGAGCGATAGTCCTTTCCCTTGAATCCCTTCGGTAGGACCTGCATGAAAGTACCGATGGTCGGCATCGCCCAATCGCCCGTCACGGGGTTCGTATATTGCAGCTTGTGGCCCCAGCAGGGATGCGCGTCGTAAGCCTGCCTCAGCGTCTCGAGCGCTTCGCGGGTGCGCTCGTACGGATACCAGAAAAGGGGCGAGGTGCGGCTCTTCGCCCTGTACTCCACCGGCTTCATGGTGTTGCCGAATTGCGCGAGGTTGTCGCCTTCGGTGCGGCCGGTGTGCTGAGCCTCCTGCGGACCCTTTTCCATGAACTGGGCATCGAGCAATTCGACCAGCGGGACGTCGAGGCCGTCCATCCATACCATCGGTTCTCCCGACGGGTTGCCGTGGTCGTGGAAAGTCCACGACGGCGTGATGACGAAGTCTCCAACGCCCATGGTTACTTTTTCACCGTCCACCGCGGTGTACGCGCCCTTGCCGAGCAGGATGAAGCGCAGGGCGGATTGCGAGTGCCGATGCGAGGGCGCAACTTCCCCGGGCAGGATCAGCTGCAGCCCCGCGTAAAGGCTGTGGGTAATGCTCGAGCGGCCCCGCAGCCCGGGGTTTTCCAGCACCAAAACGCGCCGCTCGGCCTCCTTCGCGGTGATCAGCCGGCCCGCTTCCTGGATCCAGGGCCACATCTGATCCCATTTCCAAAGATGAGGCTTGCACGGGGTGCTGGGCGTGGCGGTGATGAGGTTGTGGAGCACCTCCCACAAAGGCGTGACATTGGCCTTGTCGATCTTGTCGTAGAACGCCTTGCGATCTGCGGCAAGGCTGGTTTGCAGAACGGCGGCCATCCGCTTCTCCAGAGACCCAGACGGGTTTGAGAAACGATTTTCCGTCAAAGGCGGCGATCGCGGCAACCTCGCGCGCGGGCCCGGGCGACGGAGCCGAGAACAGGAGGTCGGCATCCTCGAAAATGTGGGCAATAGCCCACTTTTCGAGCATACGTGCGCCGCAGCCCCTGCTTTTTAGGTGTTCCATAGACTCGAACGGAAGGTCCGGGGGAACATGAGCGAGGCGCTGGATTAATAGGATTTGTCCCACTATTGTTCCCACTTTCACGATGGGCAAAATTGTGGTTGACCCTCGTCGCCGGGGCACCTTGTAATAACGCCGAGGGGGTCAGTCGCCTATCGGGAGGCAAAGAGGAGGAAATGACGTGACGGCTGAGCAGTTGTTGAGCGAAATTGCGGATTACTGCAGGCGCGTCGGCATGGCTGAGTCAACCTTCGGGCGGCGCGCCGTAAACGACGGGAAGCTCGTGGGCCGGCTGCGGATAGGCGGACGCGTGACCATGGAAACGGTGGAGCGCGTGCGCACGTTCATGTCGGAGCACCGATCGGTCGAGAGTCGCGGTTTGGTGCGCTTGCGGTCCTCGGCCGGAAGCCTGGCCGGCGGCGGGGGCGCGGTCCCGGATCAACCCAAGATCGCCGCGCCCTCCGAGGCGAAGGACGAGTCGAAGAGCAACTTCCGTTTCTACGACAACCGCCAGAAGTATTTGCTGTTCGTCAGCACCTGCAGCGAGAAGTGGGTGGTTGCGCAGCGCGTCGGCATGGAACTCGCCAATATTCATCCACGGCCTCCCGCGGTCAGGGTGTTCGATGCCGGCGTCGGCGACGGCACGGTCCTCGCCCGCGTCATGCGCGCCATGCACCAGCGCTATCCGACGATGCCCTTCTACATCGTGGGCAAGGAAATCAGCCTGGAGGACGTGCGGCTCGCGCTCGATCGCATGCCGGACCGTTTCTTCGAGCACCCGGCGACGGTGCTCGTCATGACGAATCTTTACTACTCGGAAGCTCCGTGGCTCACGCCGAAGTCGGTCACCGCCGCCACGAGTCTCGTCTGGAAGGAGGTTGCGCTTACCGGAGCGACCTCCAGCGAGTTCGAACAGCAGATCATTGACCTGCAGCCGTTCCTGAACGAGCACTGGCGCGCGTCGGTGAGCAAGACGAGCGGCAATCCCGCCTATGCGAAGCCGGTGGTGCTCGTGTTCTACCGGGAAGACCACAAGTTCCTACTCGACCAGGTGTTGCCGCGCCGCGGCGCCGCCCGCGCCGACTACGACCTGGTCATAGCCTCGCAGCCATACCGTGCTCGCGCCTCGGCCGAGTTCAAGGCGTCCAAGGTCCTGGCACCGCTCGCTCGGAGCCTGGCGCCGGGCGGGCGGATGATTGCGATCCATTCCCACGGCCGGGACCCGGGCCTGGAGATCGTGCAGCGGGTCTGGCCGGGAGAAAATCCGTTCCAGACCGATCGCCACGCGCTCCTGAAGGCGACCCGCGCCGCGCTCGGAGCAGATGGCCGCGACCTCAACTTCAACGCCTACGCCGACAACCGCTCTGTATTCCGCTACGAGATGCACACGCTCCCGGAGGAAATCAGCGACGCGATCGGCACCTCGACCCTTCTCGCCGCGTGGAACGCCGCCGTTTACGTGGCGCAGATCGAGGATCAGCGCTTGGGCGAGGTCATCGGAGACCGCGGATATCTCGAGGCCACGCAGGAGGTGCTTCGTCGTCACAAGGGCCTCTGGTTCCTCGACGAGTCCTACGTGATCTCGCGCAAGCGCGACTGAGGGCATGCCATCGTCAGTGGAGCCTGCTGCCGCCCCCGCGCTCCTCGGGGCGTCGCCGGACGACGAACGCCGGAACATTCAAGCTTTGCTTGCGGGGGCTTCGCTCGAATTGTCGTCGCGGGATCCGGCGGAGGTCGACGCGTGCGCCGATTTGTTGGAACCGGGGACGGCGGTTTACATCAGCATGCCGCCGGGACAGACCTACCACGGAACCGTGGCGCTGGCCACGCGCCTGAGACGCGCCGGCCTTCGCCCGGTTCCCCACGTCGCGGCGCGCCGGATCGCCAGCCGCGATGCGCTCGATGAACACCTTGCGCGCGCTGCGGGCGAGGCGGGAGCGGACAGCGCTCTTGTGATTGCCGGTGACAGCGGCAGGCCGAGCGGGCCGTTCGATTCGAGCTGCGCTCTGCTCCAAACCGGCCTGTTCCAGCGTCACGGGTTCGTGCGCATCGGGGTCGCGGGCTACCCCGAAGGTCATCCCAAGATAGCGGAAACGGTTCTCGAGACTGCGCTGTCCACGAAGAAAGTTCTCGCCAGACGGGCGGGTCTCGATCTGCAGGTCGTGACGCAGTTCTGTTTCGAATCCGGGCCGGTGCTCGCGTGGGCGGCGAAGATGAAAGGGCACGGGCTGCCGGTGCGCGTCGGACTCTCGGGGCCTGCGAGCCTGCCCCGACTGCTCCGATTCGCGATGTTGTGCGGAATCGGGAACTCGGTCCGCGCCCTCGAGGCGCAGCCCCGGGCGGTCACGCGCCTCGTGGTGGAAGCCGGCCCGGAGGCCGTTGTGAGGGACATTGCGCGTCCGGGCGGTGCGCCGATCGCCGGAGTCCATTTTTTCTGTTTCGGGGGCCTAGTGCGCACCGCGCGCTGGCTGCGAGCCGTGCGGGAAGGACGATTCGAACTGACTCCCGACGGCGGTTTTCGGGTCGGGGCCGCCTAGGGTTGCGAAACTCCATCGCGGCTAGCGCCGCCCCGCGCTCGGCGGGTGAGGCAGAATACGGGCGATGGACACACAGGTACTCGTCGTCGGCGGCGGTCCGGTCGGTCTTACGCTCGCCATCGATCTCGGCAGGCGCGGCGTGCGCTGCACGTTGATCGAGCAGAAGGAAGCGCCGCAGTTCCTGCCGAAGATGGAACGGTGCAATGCGCGCACCATGGAGATCTTCCGGCGCATGGGAATCGCCGACAAGGTCCGCGCCGCCGGACTGCGCGGCGACATTCCGATGGACGTGTTCATCATCCTGTCGCTGGCCGAGCCGCCGCTCCTGCACCTGCCCTACCCTTCGGTGAACAGAGCGCAAGCGGAGATCCGCGCCTGCAGCGACGGGAGCATGCCGCTGGAACCGTACCAGCTCATCTCGCAGTACACGCTGGAGCCGCTCCTGAAATCGATCGCCGAGGAGCTGCCCGCGGTGACGGTACGCTACGGTTGCCAGCTCGAGTCGTTTACCCAAGATGAATCCAGGGTCACCGCGTGCGTGAAGCACGCAAACGGCACGAGCGGCGCGATCGGCGCGTCGTATATGGTCGGCTGCGACGGCGGCGGGAGCACCGTGCGCAAGCAGCTCGGCATCAAGCTGCGCGGCGAGTACAACATACTCGAGTTGCGCCAAGCGCTGTATCGCTGCGACGAGCTGTTCGAGCGCATCCCCATCGGCAAGGGGCCCGGCAAGGGGCGCCACTATCACGTGGCCGACGGCAACAGCACCTTTCTCATAATGCAGGACTCGACCAAGCACTTCACCCTGCACGCCGTGGTCGAGAAGGACATCGAAATGAACGCGATGTTCGAGCGCACCGTCGCGATTCCGGTGAAGTACGAGATGCTCACCTGCGCCCCGTGGCGGCAGAACCTGTTGCTGGCGGACCGTTATCGGGATGGCCGCGTGTTCCTCGCCGGCGACGCCGTGCACCTTGTCATACCTACCGGGGGTCTCGGCATGAACTCCGGTGTCGGCGACGCGATCGATCTTTCCTGGAAGCTCGCGGCGACCCTGCAGGGCTGGGGGGGGCCCGCGCTGCTCGACTCGTACGAACCCGAGCGGCGGCAGGTCGGCGAGCGCAACGTCGGCGCCTCGCGCTACGCTTCGCTCGGGCGGCGCAAGTGGCACGCGCAATACCGGCCGAACATTCGCGAGAACACGCCCGAGGGCGCCGCCACGCGTGAGAACCTCGTGCGCGTCGCCAGCGTCGAGCAGCCCAAGTCGAACGAGATGATCGGCGCCGAGCTCGGCTACCGCTACGTCGATTCCCCGATTGTGTGCGGCATTCCCGGCGGGCCCGAGCACCGTTTCAGGGTCTATGAGCCGAGCACGTGGCCGGGCGCGCGCCTGCCGCATGTGTGGCTCGCCGACGGCAGGCCGATGCAGGACCACATTCCGTACGAGGGCTACACGCTGCTGCGCCTCGGCCGAACGAACGCCGACACTTCAGTGCTGGAAAAATCGCTGCGAGCCTTTGGCGCGCCGCTCGCCGTGCTCGACATGCCGGACGACGCGCCGCGCCAGGTGTACGGCCACGACCTCCTGCTGCTCCGGCCCGACCTGCACGTCGTCTGGCGCGGCAATCGGCCGCCGGAGGATCCGGGAAACGTAGCGGCAACCGTGACCGGGTACGGGGAACCCGATCGGGGCGAACGCCCTACGTGACCCGGACAAGGTGGTCAGGGGCAGGTGTGCGGTCAGGACGACAAGAACGCCCGCATGCGGCTGCGCAGGTCGTCGGGGATCCGGACATGGAGAGAGAGTTTAACCGCAGCGCGCGGAGAATTCCGGTCAGCCGCGTTCCGCATCCACCAGGCCGAAGCGAAGCGCCATCAGCGCGGCCTGCGTGCGGTCGGCGAGGTCGAGCTTGGCGAGCACGGCGCTCACGTGATTGCGCACGGTGCCTTCGGCGACGTGCAGATGTTCGGCGATCGCGGCGTTGCTCAGGCCCCGCCCGAGGAGGCTCAGCACCTGGCGCTCGCGCTCGGTCAGCGACTCGAGCAGCGCGCTCTCGGGGCCCGGCGTTCCGTGCGCGACGTGGGCGAACAGCCGGCCGGCCACCGACGGGTCCACGTGCGTCTTGCCCGCGGCGGTGCCCTCGACCGCCGCCACGAGCGCCTCGCGCGGCGAATCCTTGAGGAGATAGCCGGACGCCCCCGCGCGGATCGCGTCGAACACCCATTCGTCGGCGTCGTAGGTGGTGAGGACGAGGACCCGCACGCCCGGGAAGCGCGCGCGGATCTCGCGCGTGGCCTGCACGCCGTCGACGACGGGCATCTTGAGATCCATGAGCACGACGTCGGGCCGCGCGCTCGCCGCGAGGTCCAGGGCCTCGGCGCCGTTGTGCGCGAGGCCCACCACCTCGATGCGGGGGCTGGTGC
>WNGL01008882.1_pt1 | contig 11693 bp, 14 predicted proteins | sample 5400591 | NCBI WGS metagenome assembly WNGL01 (sample SAMN13153377, study PRJNA577476) | soil metagenome | isolation source: 80 cm soil or saprolite under Garry oak tree replicate 1 | place: USA:California | collected 2016-06-15
CTGACCAGCTAACTCTTGGTCGGGACGGCCGGATTTGAACCGGCGACCCCTTGACCCCCAGTCACTTTCCGGCCGTCGGTGGGCGTTGCTGACGGACGCTCACTGGGCGCTCAAGCAGTGTCAACAATCGCTCGGCGTCGGGGGCTGGCGCCTGAAGCCTGTCCGCGATGGCTCTTGAGATGGCTCTTGCTGGTCTGCTGTTGCCCCGTGCTAGGTCGCCGCGGGCGACTAGCTTCTTGCATGCCTGCGCAGGGCACGCCAGGTTTGGGTCTTCTCGCCCTCGCCTGGCCCGGCTTCGCCCCGTGCTGCCGCTTCCACGCGTTCGGTCAGCGTGTCAGGGTTGCTGGCTGCGACCAGCGTCTTCTTGCCGCGGACCGCGACCCATACGCTCTCCAGCGGATCGAACAGGATGCCCCATCGCGGGAACCTAGCCCGCAGTTTCCGTGTTTGCTCGGCCGCCTGGGCATTGTCGTCTGGCATGGCATCCCCCCACTCGCTGAGAGCCAGCCTGGCTTTCCAGCATAGGCGCGGGAAGCCTCGATGCTCGGGGAATCAGCGGACTCAGCGGGGCCGGTGGGCATGAGCCGCGGGGCACACGTGGCTCCCTGAGCGGAACCGCGGCGGCCTGACCGCCGACCTGGGCCTACGTTCGGCATCTCGCACCACGAACTGGGGCACACTTGCCGTGAGATCAGCCGGCGGCGTGCAGCCGGGTTGCCCGCCGCCGGGTGCGGTCCGGTCGTTGGTCCCCTCCGGCCAGGACCAATGGCTCTACTGGTCGTCGGGGGCCGGGGTCAGGCTGCCGGGCATGAGGCAGGCAGGACCCCGAGGCAGCCTGCGATCCGGTGAGACCGCGGGCCTGTCTCACCGGATGATCGAGCAGCTGCTGCAGGCTGCGGCGGCGGCGCCGTCGATGCACAACACCCAGCCCTGGCGGTTCCGGGTCGGGCCCGCCGGGGATGTGATTGAACTGCGTGCTGACCCGGCGCGGCAGCTGCCCTACGGCGATCCGGGCGGCCGGGCGGTGCATATTGCCTGTGGCGCTGCGCTGCTCAACCTGCGTGTAGCCGCTGGCGTGGCGGCAGGCAGGCAGACGGTTGTCCGGCTGCTGCCTGATCCTGGCACGCCGCTGCTGCTTGCTACCGTCCGGTTCGGCGGACCGCATAAGGCCGGGGAGACCGAGCGAAAGCTTTATGCCGCCATCGAGCGGCGCCACACCAACCGGCAACCGTTCAGCGACCAGCCGGTGCCGCCGGGGGTGCTCGCCAGCATGACCGAGGCGGCCACGCTCGAAGGCGCGATCTTGCACGTCCTTGATCGTGAGGAGGCCGTGCGGGTGTTGCATCTGGCCGCCGACGCCGAGCGCGCCCAGCTCGCCGACCCTGCCTACCGCGCCGAACTGGCCCGGTGGGCCGGCGGGCAGCGTGATCGCGACGGCATTCCCGACACCGCGCTGGGGCCCCGGGCCCTCGGCCGGGCCACGCCCGTCAGGCATTTCACCCCCGGACGGCCATACCCGGCCGGTTACGCCCGGTTCGAGGCACATCCCCAGGTGGCCGTGCTGTCCGTGCGCTCGGGCGGCACGGTGGCCTGGCTGCGTGCCGGGCAGGCACTCGAGCGCGTGCTGCTGACCGCCACCGCCTGCGGGATCGCCACCTGCCCGCTTACCCAGCCGCTGGAAACCGCCGACGCCTGGCTGGTCCGCGACCCGCGGTGCGGGACCGAATACCCGCAAATGATCCTGCGGCTCGGCTACGCCGACCCCGTGCCCCCGGCACCCAGGCGCCCGGTCAGCGACGTCCTGGACCAGCCGGACCCGGGCGACGACCTTCCTCCCGGCAACCAGAACCCGCAGCCACACCTGCCCTGAACGGCCCGCTCACCGGCGCGACCCTGGACCGGCAGAGTGGGATATTCGGGCGCAAGAGTGTGCCGGTGGGGACCCCGGCGTGGCGGGGGACCGGCCGGGGATCGCGACCAACTTGCTCCGCTGCTGCGGGTGTATGAGCCGATCCTGGGGCCAGAGCACTCGAGGGCATTGATTGTCCGCGGCAACCTTGCCTACCGGAAGAGCATCGGTCACTCGCACGGCCACCCGGCGTTGCTGTGCTTGCCGTCCAGGTCAAACGGCTCCGTCAGCATGGACCATTGCGTTTGTCAATGTGACGTTGGTCACTTACTGCGCGGCCGCTGTGCCCGGTTCACTGGTGGGGTGTTCCTGTCCGACCAGCGCGTTCTCCCGGCCAGCATGGCTGCCGCCCGGGCGCGGCTGGCTGAGTTGGTGCATGATGGCTGGCTTTGCGGAGCTTCAGAGGCTGCCTACCAGGGTGGCATCGATCACGTTCTCCGGGTTGGGCCATTTGGCGGCCTGCCGGGTGTGTCCCGGCTGGTTCGGGTGCAGTTCCTGGATCCGGTGGACCGGGACGGCCACATGATGATCGGGATGCGCTGGGAGGCCGTTGGTGTCACCGGCGGATTGTTCCCGGTGCTAGACGCCGACATTTGCCTGGCTGCCGAGGGCGACGAGCGCACCCGAATGACGCTGACCGCCGTATACCGGCCCCCGTTGGGCGTGCTGGGCGCCGGGCTGGACCGAGTGCTCATGCACAGGGTTGCTACCGCGACGATCCACTCCCTAATGACTCACATGTCCAATGCTATGCAGGGCACCGCCCCGGCGCCGGCCGGTGATGCGGGCGCGTCAGAAAGGTGGAAGACCGAACCGGCAAGGGCTTCCTGACCGGGCAAGGAGCCTCGCTGGGGTTGGGTCCTAGCTCCTGTCCATCCCCGGCCGGTGAGAACCGAGCCGGGCTTCACGCCGCAGCGCTGGGAGGATGGCGCGGTTCCCGCTCGGCAAGTGCGCCGCACCGGGCCGAAAGTAAGCAAAGTCCCGCATTGAGGCCCTCGGCACTGGACGGCCGGGGACAGCCCGTTCTCGAACGGGCGACCCCTTGACCCCCAGAAATGCATTCCCGAAGCTACGACCTTCGTAGATGTCGGCGTCACCTGGAGCGGGTACTCGGTCGCTGACCCCGTGACCTCCGGGCACAATCCCCAGCCACACGCAGCGATCCGGCGACGGTTACCCGGGGTGTGTTGCGCGGGTCATCGGGCGACGCCAGTGCGATCTCACGGCTGAGGTTGGCCACCTGCCCGGCCACCTCCCGCAACGTTTCACCCAAGCTGAGTGTCGCTAGCGCCTGGACTTTGCCGTAGTCCGGGGATGGCCGGTAACTCCTGGCGAGCAACTCGCGAGTGCTCGGTCTACTCATCCTTGAAGTTCTCCGACACCCAGCAAGCTTCAAGACTGCGCTCACGGCCAGGGCAATCCTGTTTGAGGCTCTTACCTGGCAAAACACGCCATCGCCCCCTTGTCTGGGGGGCGTATGGGGGGAAGTACTCCCGGGCGAACCCGCCGGGCAAGACGGCAGCCGGTGCAGGCGGGTGACCTGATGCCGCTGCCGGCGGTGTGAAGGGTCGGTGGCGGGCCACCCGGGCAGGTTCTGGCCCGGGCATTCATAAAGGGGGGCTGCCAGCTGGCGGCGGCGTGGTGATCGCGGCATGACACTTGATTTGTACGGTGCAGATACCCCCAGCGCAGTCATGGAGGCCGCGATGGCAACGAAGATAACCGTGGCGCTAGAAGACGATCTTGACGGTGGCCCGGCCGAAGAGACGCGCGGTTCGGGCTCGGCGGCGCGCAGTACGAGATCGATCTGAACAAAAAGAACGCCCGGGCGTTCCGCAAGCAGCTCGCACCCTTCGTCGAGCACGCCCGTACGGCAGCAGGAGGACAGCGGCGCCGGTCAGCGCGGGCCGCAGCAAGCCGTCAGCGCAGCGGCGAGATCCGGGCCTGGGCGAAAGCCAACGCCATTCCGGTCAGCGGCCGCGGGCGCATCCCCGCCAGCGTTGTGGAGCAGTACGAAGCCGCCACCAAACGACCCTGACCCAGCCCCTGATCACCGCCGGTACGAACCAACCGGCCCAGATGGCCCCTGGCCCCGGTCGGCCAGGCAACGGCGTGCCGCTGGGCCCTCCCGGCTGCCCGCCCATGCCGAATTGAGGGCGTTGGGTATGCGCATGCTTATGCGCTGCCCAGCATGTCTATTGGTGACCTTGGGCGCAGACCTCAGTTCCGCCGAGATTAGCGGTCAGCTCACCAATACATATCCAGGGGCACGCCGAACGCCGAATATTTGCAGCCGGGCTTCGCCTGGGCATAGCGCTGTATAGGCGCTCAGATTACCCAGTTCGGTGCCAGTGGTAGCGAGGTCTGCACCACAGCTAGCACCACAGCTACTCCATCATTCACCGGACTTCACGCCATATAAGCACGCCCCGCTCTTGATCCCTGCAGATGCCGTGGCGTGTCACGTTCTGTTCATCTCAGCTCGTTTGTTCTGGTAGCCGGGTCGCTGCCGTGTCGTGCGGCAGCCAGCGCAAGCACGGCGGCTGGGATGAGCAGCCAGAACCCCGAGAGTGGCATCAGAACCAGGCCGGCTCCAGCAATCGCCAGCAGGCTCCAGCCGAGCGCCACCGGCAGCGTGCCGGTCTGGCGCTGGGTCCAACGTGCGAGGTACCCAAAGAGCAGCAGTGCCGCGCCCGTCACCAGGAACCACACGGCGGCTTGCCGGTCGGTGTGCGAGCCTACGGCGTTGAAGACGCCGTCTCGCGCGATGTCGGCCAAGGGGCCGCGTTGGCTGAGGAGCCCGGCCAGGATATGAAGGGCTCCAACAAGCATCAGTGTCTGTCCGGTAAAGCGATACATCGGCTGCTCCAAATCCTTGTGCGGTGGTGCTGAAAGGGAATCCGGGGCGCTCGTTGTCCGTTCGGTATCTGCCACGGTCGGCGCCATAGGGGATAGGGCGACAGCATGTCGTGTGCAGCGCCTCGCTCGCCCGCACTGGCTGATCGGCCAGGCTGGACGCGCCGCCTTGCTGTTGGCACTCGCGCGGGGACTCGGCTGGTTGACAATGTGGTGGCCCAGACCGGCGACTGAAGATGCAGGGAGCTCGGAGACATCTACCGGGATGTGTCCGGCGGCCCGCCCGGGCCGGGTGCGCCGGCGGGGTCGAGCCGGAAGATGGGGTGCTGGCGGGCCACCCGGTCGATGTCGGCCTGTGTCAGCCTTGCGGGGTCCACCTTCAGGCCGGCGCGGGCGCTCAGCCGGTTCGCTGGGTGCTGGCAGTACCAGAGCAGGAAGGCCTGCTTCTCCCCGGCCCGGATCTCGCGTGCGATGACTGGCTCGACGGTTGTGCCTGCCAGCAGTTGCGCGGCGCTGGCCACGCGCAGGTTGCGTGCCCATTCCGCCTCACCCAGCAACGACACGAGGTAGCGGTGGCCGTTCCATGCGGCGATGCGCACCGGGACCTCGTGCTCGCGCCCGCTGCGCCGGCCCCGTACGCGCAGCACACGCATGAGGTTCTGCTCGCCGCGCCGCCCAGGACTGGCGCGGAGCACCAGCAAGCGCAGAAGCGGGTTGACGAGCCTGACCCGCACCCAGGTTCGGTGCCGGTAGATGGCGTCAGCCGAACGTTCCGCGCGGTGTGCCCAGACGAAGTCCCCGGTCCCGCGTGACCGCAGCATCCTGCGGTACAGGGCAGGAAACGCGGGAAGAGCCTGCCGCGCAGCGATGATCTCCGGCCGTTCCAGCAGATAGTCGCGCCCTTTCGTCCGGAGCGTGAACCGGCCCGCCGCCATGACGTTGCGGACCCAGTGGGACTGGGCGCCGTAGAGAACGGCGATCACGAACCCGTCGGTGAGCGGGTAGGCCGAGACGGGATTGCGGTACTGGCGGCCCGAGCTGCGGCCCACGTGCTTCACGATGGAGTACGCCCGGAACCACTTCCCGGAGATCTTCAAAAAGATCCGGTTGGAGAGGCCGCGCACGGGGTCTCGCCTCGTTACCTGTGTTGCCTGGGCCATTTTCGGCCTTCCATTCGTTGTGACGGGCTTTCTGCGTCACCGGCCTGCTGGTCTTGGCGGGCGCCGCGCGGACATCCTCCCTCTCTACACCTGTAGTGTACTCTACACTCGTAGAGAAGCTGGGAAGGGGTGGGGCATGTCACGCCAGACCGACATCGCCGATGCGGCGATCGCAACGCTGGCCCACGGCGGGATGCGGGGCCTGACGCACCGTGCCGTCGACCGGGCCGCCGGGCTGCCGGAGGGGTCCGCCTGCTACTACTTCCGGACCCGCCGGGCCCTGCTGCAGGCCACCGTGGAGCGGCTGGCCGAGCTGGATATCGCCGAGGTGCCGGCGCTGCCGCAGCACGACCTGGGGGCGTTCGCCCAGGCGACCGCCGAACTGCTGCAGCGGTGGCTCACTACCGGGCGCGAGCGCCAGCTGGCCCGGTACGAGCTGGCGCTGGAGGCCACCCGCCGCCCGGAGCTCCGCACGGTCCTGGCGGCCGTCGGCGCCGGGCTCCGGGCCATGACCGCGGAGCGATTCGCCGCGGCGGGCGTCACCGAGCCACAGGACCGGGCAGATGACTTCGCGGCGTTCCTCGATGGCCTGATCTTCGGCCAGATAGCTGGGGCCGGGACTCGCCAGCTGACACCGGCCGGCTTGCGCGCCACCATCGGCGTGCTGCTGACCGCCCTCACGGGCAGGGCAGGCGCTCCTGAGCCAACCGCACCACTCTCCTCCGCGTGACGCACATCACCTCGCCTCATGACCTCTACAGATGGAGAGAGAGAAAGGCGAGGGAAGGACTCCATCTCAGATGCCGCGATCACCGGCGCCTTGCGCCCACTGCCGCGCCCCCGTTGCCACGCCACGCGAGCGAACTTCAGCCCTCTGCGAGGGTGACAGATCATTCCGTTCCATAAAGGAGGCCTCATGATTCTGGTGACCGGGGCCACCGGGCAGACCGGCCGTCATCTGGTGGCGGAGCTCCTGCGGCGGGGGGCGGCGGTGCGCGCACTCGCCCGGGACCCAGCGGCCGCCCGGCGGATTCTCGGGCCGGACGTGGAGCTCGCCGAGGCAAACCTGGACCACCCCGGCACCCTGGATGCCGCGCTGAAGGGTGCCGAGCGGGTCTACCTGCTCGCCCCGCCGCACCCGCGGCTGGCTGCCATGGAGGCCAATCTGATCGAGGCCGCACGCCGCGCCGGGGTGCGGCAGGTGGTCAAGCAGTCGGCCATCGACGCCAGCTCAGCCGCGCGCTCGGACGTCGCCCGTATGCATTTCGCGGGCGAGCGGCTGCTGGCCGCCTCCGGCCTGGCCCACACCATCCTGCGTGGCAGCATGTTCATGCAGAACTTCCTGATGCTCAGGCCGGCGATCGTCTCCCAGGGTCTGCTGGCGGTGCCGATGGGAACCGGCCGGTGCGCCTTCGTCGACTGCGCCGATGTGGCGGCGGTCGCGGCGGCCGTCCTCACCCAAGACGGCCACAACGCCCGCACCTATCTGGTCACCGGTGCGCAGGCGCTGTCCATGGACGACGTCGCCGCGCAATTGTCGACGGCGCTTGGCCGCAGGATCCGCTACCGGGACGTCCCGATCGAGGCGGCGCGCGCCGCCCTGCGCGGCCAGGGCGTCTCCGGCTGGGAGATCGAGCAGATGCGGGGGTCCGCCGAGGCCTTCGCCGCCGGCGAGGTGGCGGAGGTCACCGACGTGGTCGCCCGCCTCACCGGCAGCGCGCCGCGCACCTTTGCCCAGTTCGCCCGCGACCTCGTGGCGGCGTCATGATTCCCTGGGACTGGAACACCACACCCCAGGAACGGGCCGCGCGCTTTCCGTGTGACGGCTACCTCGACACTCCCGTTCGCCGGCTGACCCGCGCGATCACGATCACGGCGCCGCCGCCGACCGTGTTCCGCTGGCTCTGCCAGCTCAAGGTGGCCCCCTACAGCTATGACTCGCTCGACAATTCAGGACGGCGCAGCCCCCGGCGGCTTACCCCAGGGGCAGAACAGCTCGCCCAGGGCCAGCCGTTCCTGGTGTTCGAGCTGGTCGAGTTCGAGCCAGGACAAAGCCTGACCGGAGTCGTCCAGCCGCGCTTCGAACGCATCTATGGGCCGCTGGCTGGCACCTACGCCATCCAGCCCCACCATGACGGCACCAGCCGGCTGGTCGCCCGGCTCGACGTGGGCGCAACCACGCCGTTCCAGCGGGTACGGCGTGCGCTGCTGGCCTGGGGTGACCTGATCATGATGCGCAAGCAGCTCCTGACCCTCAAGCAGCTGGCCGAGCTCGCAGCAAGCCCCCAGCAGCCACCCAGCCCACACCCCGATTCACCCGGACGCCCGGCAACCGGAAGGACCGTGCTGATGAACGCGGCAAACCGCAGACGACGGGTAGCCCAGGGGCTGTACCGGGCCAAGCGGTGGATGTACCGGACCGGCCGACCCGGCCTGCTCGCCCGGGCGATGAACCGGGTCTCGGCGGTGCAATTCTCGGCCGGGCTGCTGTCACCGCATTACGCGGTGACCCTGGGGGTGCCCGGGCGGCGCACCGGCCGCCTGATCTCGTTCCCGGTGGCCGTGACCGAGTACCAGGGCAAGCGGTACCTGGTGTCGATGCTCGGCAAGGACGCCAACTGGGTGCGCAATGTCCGCGCCGCCGGAGGGCAGGCCGTGCTGCGCCGCCGCGGCCGCCAGACCGTGCACCTGGAGGAGGTCGAAACCGGCACCCGGGCACCCATCCTGCGCCGCTACCTCGCGATCGCACCAGCAGCCCGGCCCCACATCCCAGTGGACCGCAACGCCCCGCTGGCGGAGTTCGAGCGGATCGCCGAGCAGTACCCCATCTTCCAGATCACTCCCGCGACGCCGCTCCCCAACGACAATTAGTGCAGGCCCTGGTTCAGGGGACGGGAGGGTGTCCCGGTAAACCGCATTCGTGTCTTGTCCACACCGTGCCGGGGGCCGGTGCGTCCCGCTATCCGCTGGGCCACCAGCTGGTGGATCGCTACCTGCCGGTCGTGGCCGGCCGGGCGCGGCCGAACAGGTGCGGGTGGTGGCATTGATCTGCAGGCGTTCTTCGCGGTAGTGGCGAAGCACGCCGCTTCCGTGCCTCTCACGCCGGGACCGCGGCGGTCACGAAGGTGAACACCTGCGACGCTGGCGCTGTGCAGTCCGGGCCCTGCCAATTACGACCGGCTGCAGCTGCGCTGGGCGCTCGTGTGGCCGCAGACAGATCATCCCGATATGCGCTCCCAGCGCGAGGGTCTTTTCGCTGAGGCTGAAAGGCGCAGAGCGGTTACGTGTGCCCCATCACCACCGATCGGCCGCTCTCCGTCACCGCTGGCGCCTCTGCCCATGCCCTGCCACAAAATCGTCCCGAGTCGGCGGACGCGTGCGGCGGCCATCGGCGGACGGTGCGGGGGTCTGCGGGGCCCGGCTACCGGGCAGGGATGCCAAGCGCTTCGGGGTGTGCCCGGCGGTAGTGCTCGGTCAGCACCTCGCGGCCGCCCGCCCGCTGCCGGGCCTGACGCCATACCGCCGGTGGAGGCGATCGACATACCTCCGGTGGAGGCACCAGAGATCAAGGTTCCCGAGATCACCGCGGACGCGGAGCAAGCCGAACGGCCGTAGTTGGCGGCTCCAGGGATCATGGAGAACTTGCGCAGCCCGACCTGGAATTCGCTTTCGGGCTGATGCTCCCCCTAGCCGAGGCGATCCGCCCGAACTCCGCCCCTCCTGCGGAGGCGACTACTACTCCGGTGCCGGAACCGGCGTGCACCACCGTCCCCATCAGTGCACAGCAACTCAGCTCAGCCAGCGGCGTGCCAGCCGGAGGGGCCCGGGGAATTTCTCCGCGGGCAGTGACTCACCGGTCAGCGCCGATTCCTCGCACTTCAGCCCCGCGGTACCGGGGGAGTGGGTATTGCTGTCCCTGGCGGTGATTGTCAGCGCCCTGGCGGTGACCACCGTGCGAGCCTCATCGTCTCCTGGCCAACGCCGGGAAACCCCGCAGACCATGGCCGGGACTTGGCCACACAGTGCCCTGATGGTGACCGGCGATGATTGTGTACTGGTGGCTGGATCTGGATTAGGGGCAGGATCAAAGTGGCTGCGTTCTCTCCCTCGCTGGACCAGCTGTCACAGGTACTGGCCCGCCGCCGCGCTGTCTGTCTTCGACATCCGCACCGATACCACGTTGGCCAGGTTGATGATCACGCCAGTCTGGTCGGCCTCGCGGTCATACCTCGCGTGGGTCAAGACCAGGCTGCGCCGTTCGTCCAGCGCCTCAGCGATGGCCTCAAGCGCCTCGCGCTCCCCGCCAAAATCCTCGGATACCACGGAGACGTCTTCCCCGCTCACCAGGTGAAATCGCATGATCAGCACGATGTTGTCAGGCACAGTCGGTACCTCCCTGCGAGAATCCAGAAGGCCGCCCGCCCGAGCGCTGTGGCCCGGGAGCCCTCATCCGGCGGGGTCACTGCGGATCCGGACGCTCTCAAGTGTGCCTCGCCTGCGGCCCGGCAAAGCCGGCACCGCCACTTCGGGCACGCTGCATCGATGACCAGCGGCGCGGCAGTGATCGCAGTTGACCGCTCGCGTCCAGCGCGCATCAAGCTACGTCCAGGCTGGTTAGCCGTGGCAGGAAACGAACACGCCCGGCGCGGATGATGGCCGGACGGTCTGCCTGTGGTCAGCGGTGGCCAGTGTGCTCATCCTGACTGGGTGACCGGCAGGGCGTGGAGGCTGGGCCGGCGGGCGGCATGAAGCCGGAGGCGGTTTGCCGCAGCGTTGCCGCGCAGCCGCGGGCATGCTCTGCGGCCGCGGCCTGTGCTACACAAGGATCGGGAATGTGTCTACCTCGAGAGCGGCTACGGCGAGCGCTTCGGCGTACCCGACGAGCAGCTGGCGTATTGCGTGGCCGGGCTTGGCACCCGTGAGCAGCTCTTCGCGGACTGCGATGTCATCCTGCTCCCCAAGCCGCAGCCGCAGGACCTGGCGGAGATGCGGGAGGGACAGGTCCTGTGGGGCTGGCCGCATTGTGTCCAGGACGAGGAGATCACCCAGCTCAGTTCGATCTGCGGCTCACGCTGATCGCCTTCGAGGCGATGAATTACTGGTCTGCCGACGGTTCGTTCAGCTTGCACGTTCTTTCACAAGAACAACGAGCTGGCCGGTTACTGCTCGGTGCTGCATGCCCTGGAGCTCATCGGGACGACGGGCGAATACGGTCGCCGGCTGGCGCCCAGGATGTCGAAGGTCTTACCCGCGAAGCCGCGTGCGGGATCGTAGTGGGCCGTTAACAGCTCGCCGAGGCCGGAAGCGGCGATGTCCGGTTCCACGCGGGTCTTCGCCGCGCGGATGGCCTCGGAAACCGAGCCTGGGCTGCACGCGATGTCGAGTTCGCCGCTCAGCGCGGCGACGACGCAAGTCCGCTCGGGCCGGGGACGAAGCACTGAGGCCACGAACGCTGCCGGAACCGTGGTCCATCAGGACCTCCGATCAGATGGCCGGGGCGGAGCGGCCCCAGGGGTCGTTTACCCGGCAACTCTCCCTCGGCGAAGGCGTGGACGCGGAGAACCTCACCGCCCGCTACGCCGACGGCTTCCTGCACGTGACCATCCCCGCGTCACCGAAGGCCCAGACCCGCCGGGTTGAGGTCACCCGCGCCGCCGGGGGCAGCCGCGTCGTGCCGGGGAGCACCGTCGAGCCGGGTGAGGCGCCCGCCGGCAGCACGGGCGGCGGCGCCGACTGACCGTCCCTGCGCCTACCACCGAAGGCTGTAC
>WNGL01023263.1_pt1 | contig 11693 bp, 14 predicted proteins | sample 5400591 | NCBI WGS metagenome assembly WNGL01 (sample SAMN13153377, study PRJNA577476) | soil metagenome | isolation source: 80 cm soil or saprolite under Garry oak tree replicate 1 | place: USA:California | collected 2016-06-15
GGTTTCCGCGTACATTCCTGATGGTGGTCAGGTGTAAGGGTTGACTCAGATCGGAAAGCATGACGTTCTCGAGTGCCCCGCGCACCGCCTGGCTGATGATTCGCTGATTGTTCTTGATGGGACAGCAGGGCTCCAAGTCACACAGCCCGGAGATGTCAGTGCTGCATTCAGTGAGCGCGATAGGACCCTCGAGTACAGCAATGATTTCAGCCACTGAGATCTCTCGCGACATCCTGGCCAGACTGTACCCACCCTTGATGCCACGGTGCGAAACCAGTAACCCACCCTGCAGAAGCTCCTTTAGCAGCTTGCTCACTGTTGGCAGGGGTAGCCGTGACTCGACGGCCAAGTCACGCGCTGTGTGCACCAACCGATCGTGGTTCTGCGCAATGTGAGTCATCAGGACCAACCCGTAGTCCGTCAATTTGCCTAGTCGGATCATCAGTCAAGGCCCCTGTGTCAGAGTTTTCCGAACCGCGCTACATGAGCAGATTAAAATAGTACCGATCTAGTACAATTTAATTGTACTGCGCTGACAGCGGGGCTGACAAGGGCCGGCAACCGTCCGAGAGGGCGGCTTCCGGCGCAATCGCACGTCGACGTGGGCTGGTCGGCCCCGGTGTGTCGGTTCGAATCGGCCAGACCGGCGGGATTTGTTATGTTGCTAACTCGGAGAGCGTGTTACGGTCTCCTCGCTGCGCAGCACTTGGCAGAACACGCCGGCGAGGGTTCGTTTAGCGCCAGTGACTTGGCCGAATTCTACGGATTGCCCCATGAAGCATTGGCCAAGATCCTCCAGCGACTTGCCGCAGCTGGCCTGTTGATGTCCCATCACGGGATTAAGGGCGGATATACACTCGCCCGCGACCCGCGGTACATTTCCGTGTTCGACGTGATCAAGTCAAGCGACAGACCACGGCGAAGCAGTCTTCACAGCGAACGCCAGCAGCGCTTGGGGAACGGCAACGGTTACCATCTCGTCGAAGATATGCTCCACGAGCTCACGATCGAGGACATCGAAGAAAAGGCCTCCAGTCCCGCCGGCTCTGTAGCCTGTCACCTGATCTTGTCGGAGCCTCTGCAGTGAGGCCATGTGCAGCAGAATCGACAGGGGAACCGCAAAGACCGGAATCAGTGACAGGGGAAACATGGCGATAAGCTCGCTGGGCCGATCAAACGAAGCGATCTGAAACGGCGATGGCGAGGTGAGAAAACCGAGCGTAACGGCAATTACAGGGTCGGCGTTGTGCCTCATTTTAAAGCCTTAGCTTGGTTGAGGAGCCCTAAGCAAGCCAATGCCGAGCGTGACCACCGCAAAGGCGAGAATCACCGCTCCGGCATAGATCATCGTGACGGCTCCACTGGCTTGACTCGCGGTCGGGGGCAACATCGAGAAGAAGAACCCCGACGAGATGAGAATCGCCGAGAGCGGGACTCCGATTCGTACTGCCCAAAGCAGCGGGTCGGGCAGAACCGCCCCGTCCGCAAGCAACTGGCAAACCAGCGAAAGAATCACGATGACTCCCGCGTGGGCGTGCCCGGCGCGGAAGAAATTCTGGCGCAGCGGATTCTCCATGTATCCGCTGCTCTTGTTCATCAAGGAAGTCAGCAGAAAATATCCGCCATATTGAATCGTTGGCACTGTGATGAGGATGATCCCGGCCATCAATCTCGCTTCGCGAGTCATAGTTTCTCCTTCGACACAACTTCATTGGTCTTGGATGAACAGGGCAGAAAGTTCGGTCGCTGAATCGAGTGGTCGTTGTCAGGCATCAGAAAAAGCGACCAATGGAGTTTACAACATGAACAACCTGAAAAAGCTCGAAGACGAAGTGTCCGTGTGGCCGCATGTATCAGTTCACTCGCATCGTTTCGGGGGTCGTGAATTCCTCTTCGACAAGGCAGAAGTTGGTCACGTACATACGGGAGGGATCGTTGATATTCCTTTCCCACGCTTAGTTCGTGACGCCCTCTTGGAGAACGGTCTGGCTGAGAAACATCACTGGGTTCCGAACTCAGGTTGGATCACGTTTAGGATGCGCACCGAAGAAGACCTCGGACATGCCCTCTGGTTGATGCGGCTGTCGTATCTTCGCTATGCACTGAAGACCGCAACTAATCCGCAGAAACTCTTTGAGCAGGAAAGTGAATACCTACACTTGAGTCCTCAATTCAAATCATTGCTTGAACCGTTTGTGCCCAAAAGCGCAAACCACGTCGCCGCTGAGCCTCTATCGGCATAGAGGGCTCGATCACTCTAACCTGCACTTTGAGAGTTTTCAAAAGTCCTATTCAGGAGATATGCGAAATGGAAAACATGAAAGCAGTGCAAGTCCACAACTACGGCGGGCCTGAAGTGCTCCGCTTCGAAGACGCACCGCGTCCTACACCAGCCTCTGGTGAATTGTTGATAAGAGTCTATGCTGCCTCTGTGAATGCCATAGACTGGAAAGCCCGAGCAGGCTACGTGAAGGACTACATCCCGCTTCCGCTCCCCTTCATTCCCGGCTGGGATGCTTCCGGTATTGTCGAAGCAGTTGGTTCGGGTGTTGCCAAATTCAAGAAAGGCGATGAGGTCTATGCTCGGCCGGATGGCACCCGCAACGGTAAAGGCACTTATGCGGAATACGTCGTGGTCAAGGAAACGGAAGCTGCTCTTAAGCCAAAGTCCATTGACCATGTCCACGCCGCTGCCATTCCCGTAGTGGCACTCACGGCGTGGCAGGCGCTGTTCGACCAGGCTGGGTTAAGCAAAGGTCAGAAGATTCTGATTCATGGTGCCGCCGGAGGCGTAGGCAGCATCGCTGTGCAACTCGCAAAATGGAAGGGAGCGCATGTCATCGGGACAGCGTCGGGGCATAATCAGGCCTTTCTACGCGAACTGGGAGTTGACGAGCCGATCGATTACGAAAAGACCCGTTTCGAGGACGTTGTTCACGATGTGGACGTAGTGCTCGACACCCTGGGAGGCGATACGCAGAAACGCTCGTGGAAGGTGCTGAGGAAGGGCGGGATCCTGGTTTCTATAGTCGCTCCACCTTCTGCAGACGAAGCTGCGAAACACGGCGTGCGCTCGACTTTTTTCTCAGCCCACCCCAGTTCTTCGCAGTTGTCGGAGATTGCAAAGCTCGTCGATGCTGGCAAACTCAAACCAATAGTCGAAACCGTGCTACCACTCTTCGACGCCCGGCGCGCCCACGAACTCAGCGAGACGGGACACGCACGGGGCAAGACAGTCCTGAAAGTCGCCTAAGGGTGAATTTGATGCGAGTAGGCCGATCCGGCGAAAGCCGCACGACAGTTCACGCCTCAGTTCGGAATTGAGAGCGCCGTTATGAATGCCACGTTTAGCGAAAGCACTGGTTGCGCTAGTGCCTGCTGGCATTCTTTTTGTTGGTGCGGTGTTGTTGTTCCTTAGAGAAAAGATTCTCGGCTCTTTCCTGCAGTTGCTCGGCGTAGGATGTCTGGTCGTAGTGGTTCTCGCTCATATCGCCGAAGCACTTCACCTGTTTCCTCGGATGCACTGGGGAGAGGAGCACAGCGTCGGTCACTACCTAGACCTTCGGAGTGCTGTTCTTGGCCTCACCCTGTTTCCCATGGGATATTTGCTTCATGCCCTTACAAAACGGCACGCCTAATGTGCAGGCCCGGAATAAGGAGCCCGCATCGACATGAAAAGAACCTTGCTTTCGTGGAGCAGTGGAAAAGACAGTGCTTGGAGTCTTCACCTTCTCCGGCAACAAAGTGAGTACGAAATTGTCGGGCTGCTTACGACGTTCAATCAGGAGGCGAACCGGGTCGCTATGCACGCCGTGCGTCGTAGCCTTGTAGAAGCACAAGCGATGGCGTCGGGTATTCCTCTGTGTGGTGTGGATTTGCCGTGGCCATGCTCGAATGCCGACTACGAGTGCATCATGAAAGAGCAGTGCAAAAAGGCCGTTCAGGCGGGCATCGAATGCATCGCTTTTGGCGATCTCTTCTTGACCGACATCCGGGCATATCGCGAGAAACAACTAGAAAATTCTGGATTGCAGCCGATTTTTCCTGTGTGGGGTATGCCCACGCGGGAGCTTGCCCGTTCCATGATCAAGTCTGGCGTGCGTGCCAAGCTAACCTGCGTTGACCCCAAACTCCTGGCGCAGGAATTTGTGGGCAGGGAATTTGATGAGCAACTGCTCTCCGAATTCCCGCCGGACATCGACCCCTGTGGCGAGAACGGAGAATTCCACACCTTCGTATACGCAGGCCCGATGTTCCAGCACAGCTTGTCAGTCGAGGCGGGAGAAATTGTGTCTCGCGACGGTTTTGCATTCGCTGACCTGAGCCTTAGTCAGAAGAGAGTGAGCATCATGTAGAAAGGCGGTGACTGATGCGGCAGATCGCTGAATTCTTCGCCGTGCTGGCATGTGGGTTGAACCATTGCGTGACTAGAGCGTGTTTCATATACACGCCTCAGGAAACAACGGCTCCAACAACTCCCACTGCGCATCGTTTCTCAGTGGGGCGACGTTACGTTGCCGTTGTGGTTGACGGAAAGGGGCAGTTCTACGGGAGATCCGCGCTGAACCAATTGGACTTGTCACGCTGAACGAAAATGAAACAAATCGTGTTAGCTGTGGAATGTTACTCGGGCCGAAAGGCTGATGAACGCCCGCTTCGGTTCTGGTTTGGAAGGCAATATCAGGTCGAGGGTGTGCTCGAGCAGTGGTACGACCCAGAGAGCATCTCATACAAGACTCGCGCCGACGACGGCAATGTCTACATCCTTCGACATGCGTCATCAAGGCCGGATGGAGAGTGGGTTTTGGTTTAGTTTCGACAGACAGGATGGGGCTGTGAGCCAGTGAACTTTAGCTGCGCTGGGCGATCCACATTCGCCGTCCATAGAGTCCAAGATTGAAAGCGCAGACGAGCAGACCTGCAACCATCAGAGCGGTCGCGGAGATGTCCGGATACACGAATTTATCTAGGTAGTGGAGCAGAAATCCGCCTTGGTATGGCTCAACTCCAGCTTTGGCTTCCAGCCAGTTCTCCAACAGAGTCAGGGGACACGGCCAAGGGAGCAGCTCGGTAAAGATTCCCCAAACAAGGGAAATGATATGCAGCCAGCGGAGAGCCGGGCGAGAACGGGTGAGCAAGGCACCGAAGACCACCCATAAAATGAACAGCGCATGCAGAAAGAGCATCCAAACCGCTAATCCTGAGTAGAAATTGGCCATAACGGCTGCACGCATTTCTAAAACCTATTGCAACAAGGTCAGTGGTCGTATGGAAACAATCTCGATCGCGGGAGCAGAAATCTATTACGACAGAACCTTTCTTCCCGCCGACGAAGCGACCAAGTTGTTCGACGTCCTACAGGCGAAATGTGCATGGGAACGGCGCAGAACCTCATTCAAGTCTGCCGTGCCACGCGATGAGGCATATTATGGTGACCCTGGAACGAGCTATACCTATTCGCGACGAGAGTATCGGCCACTTGCCTGGACTCCGGAGTTGCTCGCTTTAAAGGCACGGGTCGAAGACGCGACTCCCGCCGCGGCTTACACCAACCTGCGCTTGCCGAAGCTCTCCTATAACGCTGTTCTGTGCAATCTCTATCGAAACAGAAATGACAGCGTAGGACTGCACGCCGATGCGGAACCGGAAATGGGGCCGGTCATCGCTTCTCTAAGTCTAGGCTCCGAACGATGGTTCCGTTTGAAGGCGCAGAATGGCGCCGTGGCATTCGCGGAACGATTGCCGCACGGGAGCCTGCTCATTATGGCAGGGCAAACGCAAAAGAACTTTAAGCACGAGGTTCCGAAAGAGCCGGACGTAGTTCGACCGCGTATTAACCTGACATTCCGCCGTATCGAGCGCAAATAACTAGATGCCAGAGAATCATGCGGAAAATCATCCACGCCGACATGGATGCCTTCTACGCCTCGGTCGAGCAGCGCGATAATCCCGAATTGCGCGGTAAGCCTGTGATCGTTGCGTGGAAGTGTACTCGCTCGGTCGTCTGCGCGGCTTCGTATGAAGCAAGAGCTTTCGGCGTTCCCTCCGCAATGCCGGCGATGCGAGCGGAACGCTTGTGCCCAACTGCAATTTTCATTGCTCCGAATTTTCCACGTTATCGGGAAGTATCGCGCGGCGTGCGGGAGATTTTCAGACGCCACACCGATTTGATCGAGCCGGTGTCGCTCGACGAGGCGTATTTAGACGTGACCGAGAACAAAACAGGACTGCCGACTGCAACGCTGGTGGCACGCGCGATCCGAGACCGAATCCGACAGGAACTGAATCTGACGGCGTCTGCCGGAGTAGCGCCCAACAAATTCCTGGCAAAACTGGCCTCCGACTGGCGCAAGCCAGACGGCCTGTTCGTCATCCAGCCTGATGAGGTAGATGCGTTCCTTCTGCCGCTGCCTGTGGGGCGCCTTCCCGGTGTAGGAAAAGTAACCGAAGAGAAACTGGCGAAACTCGGGATCAGGACTGGGAAGGAACTGTGGGCTCTGGAATTAGCCGTCCTTGAGCACGAATTCGGCCGCTACGGGGTGCGGCTGTACGAACTCGCCCGCGGCATCGACGAAAGCGAAGTCGTGCCGGACCGGCCTACGCAGTCGATATCACTCGAGGACACGCTTGAGAGGGATCTGACGCTCGACGAACTAGAGCCGATGATCCGGCGCCTTGCGGAGAGGCTCTGGTCAGCCTCGCGCAAAGAATGCCGAGCGGCGCGAACTGTGGTTCTCAAACTGAAGACCAGCGAGTTCAAGATCCTGACGCGAAGCCATACGCCCCTGACGCGAAGCCATACGCCGAGTTATCCTCCATCGTCTTGCGAGGAACTGACAGCGATAGCGCTGAAGCTACGAGAGCACGTCGATCTCGGGTCGCAACAGCGCTATCGGCTCGTCGGCGTGGGGCTGAGCAACTTTCGCGAACCGGAAAGGGCCACGGCACAGCCAGTGCTTTTCGAACGAGGCTGATCAGTCAGCGGCGGCTGCGCTAGCCGGCTGCTGCTTCATCATCTCCTCCATTCCTTTCTTCATTTCCTTAGTCGTGGGTTCCGCTTTATGCGTAGCGACCATCCAGCTATAGCCGTCTGGGTCCAGGACAGTGCCGCAGCGGTCACCCCAGAACATGTCCATCACTGGACCCTGGCCGGTGGCGCCGAGCTTGGTCGCCTTATCGACGACTTTATCCACACTCTCCACATAAATATAGAGAGTCGCCGGTGAGGCGCCAACGTGCTTCGCGCTCCGCTTTCCCATTGCCTCACTCTCGGGCCCAAGCATGAGAGTCGTACCACGCAATGTAAGCTCAGCATGAACTGGCTTCCTATCGGGGCCGTTCATGATGGCGCGCTTAGCGAAGCCGAAGGCCTTTTGATAAAAGCTCACCGCGGCGGGAATATCCGAGACCGTGAGAGCAGCCGAAACGGCGCTGTACTGCTTCTTGTTCAGGGGATCAATCTTTTTCTTTGCCACAAGTACTCTCCTTTCTGACGATGACATTCTAGCGGAAGGAAAGTGGTCGTGCATCTGGCTAAGCAGGGAGAATCAAGGGTTGCGTCGCTGGGGACACCAGCTTCAGAACCAGTTCGCCAATCGCCTCAGGTTCATGCTCGCCGAATGAACTCGCAAGGCCATGGGACCGTTCGAATCCGTTTGGCCCCTCAACTCGCATCTCCCAGTTCTCCGTCGCCCGCGATCCAGTAATGCTGACGCGCCACTCACCCTGTCTGTTCGCTGAATGCATGTTCGATACGCGCGCTGATATCGCGACACAGCTCAGCATCCCCGAGATTCTGCAGTTCAACCGTCACTCCCATCGCATCGCAATTCTATCGAAGGCGGAGTGCCCATTCGCGGTGCAAAGTGGTGAAAGGCGTGTAGAACGGGCCTACGAACAAATCATGAACAGCCTTATCCACAACTCGTGTTGAAATCGGGGCGTATTTACAGGGAAAGATTAGAGCGGTACACATCGACTCATGTTCGTAACGTCACCGGTGGTCGCATCGGTATAGGTCGCCGTGGCCGTGAATTGCTGGGTTGCGCCAACAGCGAGCGAAGGATTGCGTGGTGTTATTGAAATCGACGCAATTGGCGGAGCGACCGACAGAACCGTACTGGCACTCGTCGCGATCGTTGGAGCCGTAGAGCTCCATGTCACAAAAGCCGTCAGGTCTTACGTTCCGCCGTTACTGTAAGTCCCGGTTGCGAAAAACGCGATAGTGGAGCCATTAACCACTGCCGCGTTAGTCGGAGTGATTGTTATTGCCGTGAGTTGGGCAGACGGCACGGTGACCGTGGCGCTTCCACAAATCGAACCCGCGCACGCGTTCACTGTGGTCGTTCCCGCGGCTGTCGCATACACCGTGCCGGAATTCGTGGAATCGCTGGTTACGGTCGCGATGTTGGCATTCGAAGAGTTCCAGGAAGCGGAGGCAAGCGTTAGTACGCTGCTATCGCTAAACGTGCCGGTTCGCAGACACACGAAGCCCCATTCGCCCAGCGATATCTGAAAATCTGTTGAAGAAATTACGAGGTTGAGCAGCGGAGACTAGCACAGCTGGTTGTGAAAAAAAAGAAGAAAAAGCATTCTGTTACGAAAACGGAACAAAAATGCCCCGAACGTTCGAGATTTCCCCGGAGAACGCAGAGCACTGCCACCGGGGGCGGCTAGGCTGGATTGCCTTGTGAGAGTCCTCGTGCCGAACACACTGCTGAATGGCGCCTCCAAACTGGCAATTGCAGCCCACCTTCCCGTTGCACCAACTTCGCCATTCCAGCGGTGCTGTTGAAGCCCACACTCCCTCTGCTCTATGTCGCCCCAAATCCCAGCCCCGTGTTCATAGGTATTTAAGAACTGGCTGCGAGCCAGGCAGTAAAGTCCGACCCGAATGCTTTTTGAGCCCACTTCGGTATCTCCCGCGCCAGCTTGACCAGCTTCCCACCTTGGAAGTGAGCGACCAGCCGCGCGTGTCGGGCATGCGCGGTGTTGTCGAAAAGCACGAGGTCATCCGCCAATTTCCTTATTTTCGGCAGGTGTCTCAGTCCGTTGGCGAAGTCGTCGGGAATAAGGCTAACAGGCGCGAACCGGCCACCGTTATTGACGCGAATCAGGACGCGGCCTAGGTTCAGGGTCGGATCTTCGGTAGCCAGATAGACTACTTTCGCTTCGTAGGTCACCGATTTTGCCTCGCGGATGAATTGCGCATCGAAAACCGCATCCTGATAAACGAATGATTCACCGGTCTTCAGAAGGCGCTTCCGTTCTTGATCTGTTTCGGCTTGTTCGAGTGGCGATGCGCTGGCTTTAAGAAACTTCGGTAAGGCGGTCTTCAAATGGGTTTCGTAAAACGTTGTCCTCCCTGATCCGGAGGCACCCAACAGAAGCAACAGAATCGGGCGAACCGGACCGTCGATCTGGGAATTGTCTCGTTGTCTCCGTTGGATAGCCGGCATTTTCCCAATATCCTCTTTCATCCATCTAATAACGTTTTCACTTTCGTTGCGTTGTTCTTCGGCCGGCTGACAGCGACGCTGTTCCAGGCGGATCAAACCCCGACATCTCAAGGAATGGAGATCTTCCGACCTCCCGCAGACGCACCAATTCGCCTCCACCTACTGACTCAACCAGAAACCGCCGGCCGTCTTGAGTGATCTCGACTGTGGCTCCCGCTTCCGAGTCGAACTCGTAATGGCTGCCCTCTGATGATCGCAAAGTTGGAGTTGCATCATTTCCCGTAAGGCTAAGAAGGTGCGCGAAGAAAACCTCTCTCTGAGCGGCAGTCATCTTGTCTAGAACCGTCGGGTGAGCCGGCGCGACGGGACCGCTATCGCGATCGCGCCGGGGGTTGGGCAAGGATGCAACCAGGGCGCTATTCAGCAATTCATTCATCGAACAGCGTCGGTTTTCTGACCAGTGCTCAATCAGTTGCCGAATCTCCTCTGGCATGACAATTTGTGTCACCTTGGCCACGGTCGGCTGCCGCTTGCCGTGGATCGTGATGAGCGGCACTGAACTCAAGTCGATCCTAGTTAGCGCCTCATAGATTAGCTTCGACATGTCCCCTTTGCCGCGCTGTTTCTTTCGCAGGTAAGCGTCCACTGCATGCAGGAGACGAACCCCGACCGCCCTGGTTGGACGAGGCTTAGGCACCTGCGCCCTCTGATTGTGCTTGCTCTTGCACTGTCATTTTTCCCGCGTTGACCGCATAATTTCGCCCCTCAACCCTGCGCGCGGTTTGTACTCAGCTACCATTCCCGCACGCATGGCGGCGGATTGGTTTCACAGAGTCGAGAAACTGATGCACAGGTACTCAGCGTGCGAGCCCCATCGATCGCCCCTCACGTTCTCGCGGTCTCGCCCAAGAGAGACGCTTGTTAATCGCATCCTGATATTGGCCCAACCATCCGCCCCAGGTTCGCTCAACCTGGGTCATGCCCTGGTGAATAAGGCCTAGCGCGGCTTTAGCGAAATGGGTGTTGTTATGTAGCAACTCGAATGCATCTCCGCAATCCTCGACATGAAGGGCGGGCCGGCCTTCTTCGGAGAATTGCTTCTCAATTTGGACAAACGCATTAACGCGCAACTTTCCATGCTCGCGTGCATTCTGGATATCCTCAGTCTGATACAGGAAGTGCACCTTTCCATCCACGCCCTCGATGATGAGGTACATGCGGTCGCTGTATTCCTCCTGCCCATGCGCGAGCACACGCCCTTGAAGATGGGTGATGTCCCGGAAGCTAGTTACCGTGAATGGCAGCCGCTCGTCAGATAGCAAGGCGCCGTGCGCGGCGAGCACTCTTTGCCGGTCTTTTGTTCGCTGCATTGTGCGAAGCACCTCAGCAAAATCGCCGCGCACCCGCCAGATGCATTGGCCAAGATTTTCGGCAAGCTCCATGTGCTCCAGTTTTGAGAGCCGCGCGGCCAAATGCTGCTGTTGGATTCCGGAGAAGCTTCCCGCCCTAGATTGTTCTGGTTCGCATCGGACGATGAAGTAGTCAGCCTCGGCCGGATTCTGGCGCTGAATCACGCGATCCAAGCTGGTGAAGCGCAACTGGTCAACCTCGCGCCGCTGCGCCTCAATTGCATCGTCGATCGTGCGATGGCCGAGTTCTTTCGTGATGAGGTCCTCCGCGCGAGATCGGATGCCTGATTTCAGATACTCTCGCGGAAGACGCAGCGGCTTGCCCCTGTGATCTATTCCCCTCAATGCGATATGGGCATGCGGGTGTTCGGTGTTGTAGTGGATGACTGCGACCCATTCCAGCTCGGTCTGAAGATCCAGTTCCATCCGAGCCATCAGTTCCCGCGTGTGATTCTCAAGGTCGATCCTGTCCCCGAACTCGGGCGAGACGATGATTTTGAAGAGCCGCTCATCGCCGGCTTTCTGCCACTCGTCGAGTCGTTGAGCAATGTCAACACTCCTCTCGGAACGGCTGAAACCAGCCGCCTTCTTCTCACTCTTCTCGGTCGCCCGCTCCCGTGCGAGATAGTAGCCGTGCGCTCTCCATTGGCCAGCGTTCTTGTTCCGTGAATAGGTCACCCGCACGGCACACCGCTGGCTCAGGGGTTGCCGCCGGCCACTTCTGGAATACCCTCCACTCATGTTCTTGCGATAGCCGCGCATGCGGACGATACGCAAGAGGGTCCCCAGGCCGCTCGCCCACGGACGTTTCCGTTGGCCTGATGAG
>WNGL01008883.1_pt1 | contig 11692 bp, 9 predicted proteins | sample 5400591 | NCBI WGS metagenome assembly WNGL01 (sample SAMN13153377, study PRJNA577476) | soil metagenome | isolation source: 80 cm soil or saprolite under Garry oak tree replicate 1 | place: USA:California | collected 2016-06-15
TCCTCCTAGAAGGCATACTTTAATGCAAATTGCATAATTCGCGGATCCAGAGCGGTTCGGATCTGTCCGAACTGAGCGTTGGAAAGCGCGCCCTGAACCACGTTGGTGGCATTTGCCGGGGTGGAGACCGGCCCAGGCCGGAAGCTGTTTGGAACGTTGAACATCTCGGCCCGAACTTCCACTCGTTGATTTTCATGGAGGCGAAATGCGCGCGACAATGCCAGATCAAAGTTCCAGGTCGCCGGCCCGTAGACGCTATTGCGCCCGATATTTCCGAAAGTGCCCAACGGCGGGATATCGAACGCGGCACGGTTGAGCCAGTTCGTCAGCGGGCGGCCGGACTTATCGCCATAAGGGTTCAGCGATACCTGATTTCCGCGCTGGAGAACCATCCCGTCGGCACCTTTAATGGCAGTTAATGCTCGATCCGTTCCGGCGATCACGTTGACAACGCTGCCTGAGAACCAGCCGTAGATTCCCGCCAGCCTCCATCCGCTTCCGACGGCGTGCAAGATACGGCCGCTGAACTGCGGCGATTCGACCACTCCCGTCAAATTGAAGATGTGGCGCTTGTCGCCTTCGCAATTGCCGCGATCGTACCTCCGATTGGTGGGATCGTTATAGCCGATGTTGTTGGCATTATTCAGTCCACCGTGGCTTTCGTAGACGCCATCATTGATACAGTGCGACAGCGTGTAATTTCCGTTGATCGTCACGCCGCGAGCGGCGCGGCGTTGCACCGTGAGCAGCATGCCATTGTAGTTGCCGGTTCCGCCGTCGTCCAGTTGAGCCACATTGGCGTATCTTTCTTGAGGTTTTTCCAGATTCAACGGACGGCGCGCGTCCTGATTGCCTACCGAGGAACAAACCGCACCAGGCGTAGCTCTCAACGTGTAGCCTTTCGCGAAACAACTTCCGTTGGCATCGGCAAATCCGGGGAAAAAGATTGCCGGATTCAGGGCCTGCGCATACCAGAGGTGTACATTCTGATTTCCGAGGTATGCGGCGGAAACCAACCAGTCTGTCCCAATTTGCCGTTGAATACTCAGGTTCCAGGAAGAACTCTGCAGAGTCTTGAGGTCATACGGAGTACTGTAGACCTCGCCGTAGGGCGAGAAATTACCGGGCACATACGGAAATGGATTGCCGGTCGCATAGTTTGCCCAGGGGTCATCCAGACTGACACCCGATAACGTCGTTACATTCGCCCAGGGAGCGCTCATGGACGGTGTCTCGTACCAGTGCGATCCGACGTAGGTGTAAGCGAGAGAGTACGACGCTCGAACCGAGGTGCGGCCGTCACCGCTGACATCCCACGCAAGACCCAATCGCGGTGCAAACTGTCCCCAGCGATTGTTTGCGCCGGATTTGCCCGGATATCCCGGATCGCCCGGGAAGTACAGGCCGGCAGGCGCGTTAGGCCAGACGGTGCTCTTGATGCCTTGGCGGAACCGCTCGTAACTGAAATTCTCGACCTGGCCTCGCTTCGATATTCCAGGCAGGAACGGCTCCCACCGCGCGCCATAGGTGAGGGTCCACTTACGAGTTGCTTTCCACGTATCTGAAGCATACAGAGTCGGGGTCCACTGCCGGATTGTAAAGTTGTGAGGCCCCGCCTGGGCAAAAGAGTTTGCAGCTCCAGTCAGGAAATCGCCCAGTCCATGGCCCGTGACCTGGCCGAAAATCCGGACCTGCCCCACGCCATACCAGCGGTCGCGGGTCGAGTTGTAGGAAAGCCCGAGGTTTCCGCCGAAGGAGAGTTGATGGTTTCCGCGCACGTGACTGACATCGTCGTTCACTGCGAAGGCGTTGGTCCACACCGCGTCCCGCCGGTCATGGAGCGTGCCGATCAGGAAGCCGCTGGTGATGTTCAGGTACATCCGGCCTGGGGTCTGAGCACAGAAAATCTTGATACCGACGTCGCAAGCAGACCAGAATTTCGCCGCAGAATCGGCACTGCCCAATTGAGTGTCGAACAGCCTGTTGGCCGAAACACGGAAGGCATTCACGGTTGAAGATCCGATCAGATAGGTATCGCCGAAAGCAAAGGACTGAGCCAGATTGTCATTACCTTCGGTATCTGAGGTCAATACATTGTTAGGTGTCAAACCATAAGGAAGGTCCTGGTTGAACTGGTATGCCGTGTAACGTCCGAACAGCGAGTGCCGGTTGTTCCATTGATAATCAATCCTGCCGACGACTTGCTCATGATTTTGCTTATCGCGACGGCCGTATCGGACCAGACCACATTCATCGAGCGGTGCGGGCGCCAGATCGAGAACGCGCCTTGTAATGTTCACAGCCGCTGGACTGAACCGCGCCGGATCGATGCGATTGCCGGAGAACGGAGCTCTCAGATTGAGGGCTACTCCTGCGTTACATGACGGAGCAGCAAAGGCTGTCCAGTCACCCGACAGCATCCTGGCCGTCGGCACAAACGCTTGCTGAGAGGACTCTTGCCGGACGGTGGTTCCCTGGAAGCCTGCAAAGAAGAAAAGTTTATTCTTCATGATCGGGCCGCCGAGCGTGCCGCCAAACTGGTTGCGCTTCAAATTGCTGTTCTTCGGCGCGAAATAGCGCTGCGCAGTGAATAAATCGTTGCGCAGGAACTCAAACAAATCGCCGTGAAACTGATTAGTTCCCGACTTTGTTACGGCACTGACGCCAGCCCCCTTTGCATCTTGCACCGTGACGCCGCTCATCTCCACTTTGAATTCCTGTAGCGCGCTCGGAAAAGGCATCGGGAGGCTCGAGACACTCATCGTGTTGGAATAGTCAGCGCCGTCCAGCCTGTATTCCACGCCGTAGATCATCTGCCCGCCGATATTGATGCGGGCCGCTCCGTCGAGATTTCGGCCGTTGATGTCGCTTCCTCTTCCTACGACAGCTCCGCCCGCCAGCGCGATGAGATCCGTCACGTTCCGGCCATTGAGTGGCAGATCCAGAACTCGCGAACTCTCGATCACTTGGCCAACTCCGGCACTCCGCGTCTCGACCAGGGCAGCGCCGGTTTGAACCTCGACTTGCTCGGTTACCGATCCTACTTCCAACACGGGATTGATGACCGGATTGCTGCCGACCTGCAACAGAATGTCGCTCTGCACGAAACCGCGAAATCCTGGCAGCGTGGCTTCGAGCCGGTATGGACCGAGAGCGAGATTCGAAAGGACATAAAACCCAGTCTCATTCGTAACAACTTTCCGCACAATTCCCGTATCCGTTTGCGTTGCAGAAATTTCTACGCCCGGTAACACCGCCCCGCTTTGATCCCGTACGGTGCCGCTGATTTGTGCCGTCACCTGAGCCCAGACGAGGACATTGAACAGCGCACAAACCAGTAACACGGTGGATAGCCCAGTAATGGCGCGTCTCATAGATCCTCCTTACCAAAAGAGATGCCAAATACCTTCCGGAGTTGTTGAACGTGTGGGTTACCTATAAACGCATCGGAGGGAGCTTGTCAAGCGAAAGGTCGAACCATTACATTTCAAATCCGAAATCCGAAAACGCAAATTGGATTCTCTGCAATCAGTAATGCGTTTCGCAGCGCCTTACCCTGAATGGTTCGACCAAAAAACTTGCAACTGAATATCAAACCGTCCGACCTCTGTCAACGGTAATGAAAATGTACATTTTCCTTTTCGTCGCCTGATCGTTTTAGGTATGCTCCGCGGGTTCGGTCCGAATTTGATTAGCGACAAATAGGAGGACACTATGGGTAAGAACATCACACTCACGGCAGCGGATGGGCAGAAGCTTGGCGCCTATCGCGCCGACCCTGCAGGCGTAGCGAAAGGCGGTGTCGTTGTGATTCAGGAGATTTTCGGAGTCAACCATCACATCCGTTCGGTATGCGACCGTGTAGCTGCCGCCGGTTACGCCGCCGTCGCCCCCGCCCTATTCGATCGAATTGAGCCTGGTTTTGAGTCCGGGTATTCGCCGGGCGAGATATCCGCTGCAATGCGTTTTGTGCAGAATCCCGATTTCGGAGCGTTCCTTCGTGATACCAGCGCTGCCATCGGGGAATTGAAAAGCGCCGGCCCCGTTTCCATTATGGGATTCTGTCTTGGAGGAACGGTGGCATTCGCGGCGGCCTGTAACCTCGAAGGATTGTCGTCGGCTGTCTGCTACTACGGCGGCTTCATTGCGAAGATGGCCGATCAGAAACCGAAAGTTCCGACGCTGATGCATTTCGGGGCTCTGGACGCGCATATTCCGCTGTCCGACGTGGAGATCATCCGGCAGAAACGCCCCGATTGCGACATCCACGTCTACCAAGGCGCCGACCACGGATTCCATTGCGACGAGCGCGGCAGCTACAACAAAGACGCGGCAACGCTTGCCTGGCACCGCAGCCTCGATTGGATTGCGCGAAAGGCCATGAAGGCGGCTAGCTAGCGCTACTATTCCCCTCCTGACCAGGAGGGGATTCCACCCGGCCGATTTTTTTGTCGAGCGTGACCGCGAGCACAAAGTGGATAACACGCTCAAATCGCGTTCGAATTACGACTTCACAGAGCAGGATTGCGCGCGGGTCGAGATCCTGTTTTTCATTTGGCCTCGGCAGTTTTTCATTTATTCTTGACCCCTTATGCCCAAAGCGCAACAAGCCCGGCTGGGTTGGTTATCCGCGAAATCTTCCGGTAACCGAGAAGGCCGGATTGGAAAAGGAGAACCCGGCTACCGGATTTCCGACAGCATTGCAGCGCGCATTCAAAATGCGATTTCGGACGGCATACTGGCGCCGGGCGCGCGCCTGCTGGCGGAACGAGAACTGGCGCAACGCCTCAGCGCCAGCCGTGAATCGGTTCGAGAAGCCTATCGAAGCCTGGAAGTTGCGGGTCTCCTGGTAATTCGCCGCGGCAAGGATGGCGGTGCGTTCGTCCGAGATGTCGATCATGGAGCCGTCACACGATCGCTTTCCCTTATGCTGCGCCTCGGCAAAACCTCGCACCGGGAGTTGACCGAAGCACGTCTATTGATCGAACCTCCGATCGCTCGTCTCGCCGCTGCCAGGGCAACGCGTTCGGATATCGAAGCGTTAGAGGCCCAGATTGAGGGTCAGAGGAATGCGATCCGCGGAAGTGAAGATTCCCGCAAATACGATCTGCAGTTTCACCGCATCATGGGCGAATGCGCAAAGAACTTGCCGTTGAGTATTCTCATGAACTCCCTGGCCGACCTCATGATCGAGGCCCTTTCCGGTATCGAAGTGTCTCGTGATATGCGCTCGCACGGCGTTGAGTTTCACCGGCTCCTGCTCGATGCGATCCGCCGCAAGGACGAAGACAAGGCGTTCAAACTTATGCAGCAGCATGTCCTCGAAACCCAAAAATGGGTGAAGAGAAATCGCTCAAAACTCCATTCCAGAAGATAATTTCGTCTCGAAACGAAAACGGGAACGAACCACAAAAAGGCACAATGACGATCACAAAAAGCACAAGAAGCTAGAAATGAACCTTCTTTTGTGCCTTCTGGCTTCCTTTGTGCCTTTTGTCTACCGGTCCCCGTTTTGATAAATTAACCGCGCATCATCGAGGAAGGTTGCAATGCTCGCACGCGACTCAGAGCAAATCCAAACCGAAACAGCCGTTACGGCACTGAAGCAAGCGCCTCGGCGGGCGGCCATCGCGATGTTCGGCCTGCTCCTGGCCTCGTATGTCATCAATGCGATGGACCGGCAGCTTTTCCCGCTGCTCGTTCCGGAAGTGCGCCGGCAGTACAACTTTTCGCTGTCGGATGTCGGGTTATTATCGACTGTCTTCACTTTGGGAATGGCCCTCGCCGGATTGCCGACAGGTTATCTGCTCTCGCATTTTTCACGCAAGACGGTCTTGCAGGCCGGAATTGCCCTCTTCTCGGCCTGTACGGTTTTGACCGTGATGGCTTTCGGGTTCCACGACATGCTGATATACCGTGCGGCCACAGGAGTCGGTGAAGCCATGCAGCTGACGATTCTTCTGGCCATTGCCGCGAACTATTTTGCCAGCTACCGCGCCGCCGCTGTAGGCTCAGTGAATTTTTCCTTTGGTATCGGCGCGGTGATCAGCCCGATCCTAGGCGGCGCGCTCCTGAGTGTTTACAAAAGTTGGCAGATGCCGATGGTATTTTTCGGGGCGTTGGGATTTATTGCGATTGCAGCAATTTCCTTAACGGTGCGTCCGTGGTTCACCGAGAGCCAGGCAAGCGCCGGCGACCGAGCAGATTCAGGCGGCGCCCCGACGCTCATGAATAGAAACACAATTCTCCTGACGGTGATGAGCGTGATTAGCGGTTTCGTGATCTACGGATATCTCGGGATGTACCCGGCGTTTCTTCGCGAAGGTCTTCGCTACTCACCGGCGACGGCGGGAAGGGTCATGAGTCTTTACGGACTCGGGGCCCTCGGCTCCATTGGAGGCGGATGGCTCGGCGACCGTTTCTCACCACGGCTGGTATTAAGTGTGGCGTTTTTCTTCGCGGCGATCCTCGGTTTTTTGATGTTCAATGGTTCAGGGGCGGTCTTGCCCCAGGTGATGCTTTCATTCGGTTGGGGCATCGTCGTGAGCGGAGTCATCTACGTCAATTTGGGAGGCTATCACGTTAAATCGTTGCGCCGCGCTCTGGCAGGCCGCGGATCGGGAATCTTCGTGACGAGCCTTTACGGATCGGCATCCGTGGCCGGGTATGTGATGGGCTGGCTTGCCACGCAAGGCGGATGGGCGGTGGCGGGAACGATCCAATTGACTCTTCTGTCGCTCGTCGCCGCTCTCCTCGCGCTGGCGCTGCGGGCGGATCAGATGTCGGTGTAAGCCTCTGTTCGAAATTAGGTGTCTAGCCTCAATTTTTCCGCGCTACGCTTAATATATGTCCGAGCGCGAATCCCTCGAAGTCGATGTGCTTGTCGTGGGCGGTGGGCCGGCCGGCCTCGCTGCGGCGTATCATCTTCGGCAATTAGAGAAAGATCTATCTATTGCGGTTCTCGAAAAAGGTAAGGAGATTGGGGCACACATCATCTCCGGCGCCGTCATGGACCCCCGTGGTCTCGACGAATTGATGCCGGACTGGAAGGAAAAGGGCGGACCAATCGAAAATCCGGTCGAGGAGGATCAAGTCGTTTTCCTTACGGAGAATCATAAGTTCAGCCTGCCGATTGTTCCTCCGCCTCTTCGAAATCATGGCAATTACATCGTCTCTCTAAACAAGTTCACCCGCTGGTTCGGCGAACAAGTCGAAAAGAACGGCGTGGACATTTTTGCGGGATTCGCCGGCGCAGAGCTTCTCATTGACGGTAACACCGTCACCGGCGTCCGTACGGGCGACAAAGGGATCGACAAGTCGGGGAATCCGCGGGGCAATTTCGAACCTGGAATCGACATTCATGCAAAGATCACAATCCTCGCCGAAGGCTGCCGGGGTTCGCTCACCAAACAACTAATCAAGAGATTCAACCTGAACAGGGAAAGCAATCCCCAGGTCTTTGCCGCAGGCGTCAAGGAAATCTGGGACGTTCCGAAAGAAAGGAATACCGGCGGCCGCGTGATTCATACGATGGGCTGGCCGCTGCGCAATGAGGAATTTGGCGGCGGGTTTATCTACAACATGGCAGATGGACACGTCTCCATCGGATTTGTGATTGGCCTCGATTATCTAGACCCGAGACTCGATCCGCACGAGCGCTTTCAGCAATTCAAAACGCATCCTTACGTCAGAAGCATCCTTGAAGGAGGCACGCTTTACTCGTATGGCGCGAAGACGATTCCCGAGGGTGGCTACTGGGCGCTGCCCCAGTACTACTTCAATGGCGGCATGATCATTGGAGACGCGGCAGGATTCCTCAACGCGATGCGCCTGAAGGGAATCCACCTCGCATTCAAAACCGGCATGCTCGCCGCGCAGGCGGCTTTCGAAGCCCTCGAGGCAAATGACGTCTCGGCGCGGAAGCTGAAGCGATTCGAGGAACTCGTCGAAAATAGCTGGGTCAAGAAAGAACTTTGGAAAGTGCGCAACTTCCATCAAGCATTCGAACACGGCTTCTTCGCCGGCATGATCCACACCGGCCTGCAGATGGCCACCGGCGGACGCGGATTACGCAACCGGTACCGGAACAAGCCCGGCCATACGCGAATGCGTCAACTGAAGGAATACTACGACGGCAACTCTCCGCAGCCGGCCGCACCGGCATTCGATGGGAAGCTGACGTTCGACAAGCTGACCGACGTCTTCAATTCCGGCACCGCCCACGACGAAGATCAGCCCTGCCATCTGCATATTCTGCAACCGGACATCTGCCATCCGCGCTGCACGAACGAGTACGGTAATCCCTGCCAGTTCTTCTGTCCTGCCGCGGTCTATGAGATGGTCGAGAACGGCCAAGACGGTCTGCGCCTGCAGATCAATTTTTCGAACTGCGTCCACTGCAAGACCTGCGACATCATGGATCCGTACGAGGTGATCAACTGGGTGCCCCCCGAGGGTGGCGGCGGGCCGGGTTACGAACTTTTGTAAAAAATCCGGCCGTCAATTTCTCGGAAGCACTTTGATTTCGACTGTGGACGTCGATGACTCCGAAATCTGGACTGGAGTTCCGAGTGCGTGGAGATTTACCAGATTTCCGCGACGTTGAAAACGAAACCGGGCAGGACCGGATCGCCACTGATGCTGGTGGGATTGTCCAAGCGCTTTACAGGCTCGCCAGGACGATAAATGTAAACGGCCGGTTTGTAGGGATCAATGAGCCAGCCCAGTTGGGCGCCGTTGGCAATGTACTCGGCCATCTTTTCCTGAAGCTCCTTCAGGGTATCCCTTGGAGACCGGATTTCCGCGACAAAATCCGGGCAAAACTGGCCGAATTTTTCGAGTTCGTCGTCAGTAAAAGCTTCGAGCCCTTCTTTGCGAATCCAGGCAGCGTCGGGGCCTCGAAAGGCTGTGTTCGGCAGTCTGAATAGAGTGTCCGGGCCGCACACGATTCCTGTTCCGTCTTTCTCTGCCCAGACCGTAAGCCTGGTTGTAAGAATGTTTTCGCGCCAGCCGGTCTTCACCCCTACAGGTGGCATGATGATCAACTCTTTCTGGGCGGAGAGTTCCATCTGCAAATCGCCATTGTCGCGACAAAGCTGCCAAAATTGTTCGTCGGTTAAGCCGATTTTCCCCAGCTTGAGAACCACCTTTGTCGGACTAACTTGTTCTTCCGTCAGCGGCAAGCGCGCCATTCCGTTCCTCCTTGCCCACGATTGTATCGCACGTGCCGCGCCAGGCCTTCGGGATAGAATGGCGGGCCATGGACAGCGCAACTCCAGCCGTCCTCGCATTCAAAGAAGTCATCGATTCGAAACTATTGGCGCCCGTGCAGCGGAATCTGTTCACGGGAGAGCTGGAGCCGGTCGAAATCGAAATCGACCGCCCTATTCCGGAAGATGAAACCGAGATCGACGATGGTATCTCTCTAGTCAAAACGGATGACTCGGCGCAATTGATTCTCTCCGGCTTTGGCTTGTTCTTAGGAAAAAAGAGCGAACGCCTCATCGTCCGAAAAGGCAAAGAGGTCATCTACCAATTTCCGTTCTTCCGGGTTCAGGAGGTGGTCATTGCATCCAAAGGGATTTCGATATCATCGGACCTGCTCGAAGAACTCTGCATTCGGGGTATCCGCCTCAATTTTTGGGGGACCAGCGGCAAGCCCTATGCGCTGATCACATCGCCTCACCTGAATGCCACGATTCAAACGCGCCGCGACCAACTGGCCGCTTTTGACGATCAGCGCGGTTTGCAGTTTTCCAGAGCTATCGTCGAAGGAAAAATACGGAATCAGGAAAAACTTCTGAGATATTTCGCCAAGTACCTCAAGCGAACGGATGAGGAACGCTTCACGAAAATCAACACAGTCGCGGATAGCTTGCGAGCTCAGTGGAAGAAAGTTCGAAACATCGAAGGGCAGGCTGTTGATGAGTGCCGGGACACTTTGATGGGCATCGAAGGAGTCTGCGGCCGGATTTACTGGGAGGCGGTGGGCGAAGTCATCCGGGGCAAAACCGAGTTTCTCGGGCGCGCCCATCGCGGCGCGGCGGACGCCGTGAACGCGATGTTGAATTACGGCTATGGAATCCTGTACGGCAACGTTTGGGGCGCGGTGCTGAATGCCGGTCTGGAACCCTTCGCGGGTTTCCTTCACGTGGACCGGCCGGGTAAGCCGTCGCTGGTTCTTGATTTGGTGGAAGAGTTCCGGCAGCCGGTCGTGGATCGCGCGATCTTGAGCGCGGTCAATCTGGGCATGAATATCCGGATGGAAAACGGCCTCTTGGATCGTGAGGCGCGCGAACTGATCAGCGCGCGAGTGCTCGAACGGCTGGTTTCGCAAGAACGGCACCTCGGAAAGGAGTACCAAATCCGATCCATTATTCAGATTCAAGCCCGGCGGCTTGCATCCTTCTTGCGCGGCGGCCCGCCCTACCGGGCTTTTCGATTCAAATGGTAACGAAAGAACTTCGAACATTCGTGATGTACGACATCGAGGACGACCGGATCCGGTACCGCATATCCGAAGCGTGCCTCGACTTTGGACTGGAACGGATTCAATACAGCGTCTTCCGGGGCAAGCTGAACCGGAATAAACGTGAAGAATTGCTCCAGCGCTTGACCGACGAACTGGGCAAGGAGCCGGGTAAGATCTTGATCCAGCCAGTCTGCGAAGAAGATTGGGGCTCCGCCCTCGAGTTGGTGACGAGCAATGATTTCGCTAGCTGAGTTACGAGTGACGGACCTCAAGCAGTACGCTTACTGCCCGCGCATCCCTTTCTACCAGCACGTCATGGGCTTCACCGGAAAACCCACCTACAAGATGGAGCGCGGCCGTGATGCGCAAGCTGCAATCGAAGCCCTGGAGCGGCGGCGGAAACTTCGAGAATACGGTCTCGCTGAAGGCCGCCGGCATTTCGGTTGTTGGCTGACCTCGGAGCGCCTCGGCTTGTCCGGCAAGCTCGACCTGTTGATCGAGGCCGAGGGCGCATGTTTTCCGGTCGATTTCAAGTACACTACAGGCCGGCCGTACCACAATCACCGGCTCCAACTTGCCGGCTATGCCTTGCTGGTCGAAGAGAATTTCCGCAAACCCGTCCCGGCGGGATTCATTTTCCTGACAATCAATGATGCCTTGGTTCGGTTTGCCATGACCTCCGACCTGCTGGCCGAGGCCCGATCCGCCCTACGGAGCCTTCAATCCATGATCACAAACGAAGAGTTTCCGGATGCAACTCCAGTCCGGGCCCGCTGCACAGATTGTGAATACCGGAACTTCTGTGGCGATGTGTTTTAAGCGGTACCTGCGCCCTCATATTCGCTGCCAGTGAAAGAAACGGAACAGAATGGCAATATTTCGGCCGATCAGCTTCCGTGGCAGCCAGCATGTATTCGTCGAGTCGAGACATTCCGTTGCGAACGCAATCGCCTCTCTCTTGGTTTCAACAAGTTACGCCGAACATGAGTGATTCAAGTGCGTGCAAGCCAGCACGCCGCGCTGCAGGCGTGCATGTGCCTTGTGCTGCCATGCAGAATGACGTGCAGGCGTGCATGTGCCTCGTGCTGGCATGCAGATCAACGTGCAGGCGTCCATGTGCCTTGTGCTGGCATGCAGAATGACGTGCACGCGGGCACGTGCCTCGTGCTAGCGTGCAGAACGGCATGCACGCGTGCACTGCCTCGTGCTGGCATGCAGACC
>WNGL01008884.1_pt1 | contig 11692 bp, 7 predicted proteins | sample 5400591 | NCBI WGS metagenome assembly WNGL01 (sample SAMN13153377, study PRJNA577476) | soil metagenome | isolation source: 80 cm soil or saprolite under Garry oak tree replicate 1 | place: USA:California | collected 2016-06-15
TTGCGCCTTTCAGAATCCCTTTTTCAACGGCGTTGAACCAGGGAATGCCCGCGATCTTCACGACCGTGACCATTTCCTTCTGACCCTCCGCGAAGGTGAGGCCCGGAAAACCGGCACCGGCCATCGCTGCGGCACCACCGATCAATTTGAGTGTCTGGCGTCTGTCCATTGTTCCCTCCCAGGAAACTGTTTTGGCTGCCGCTCCCTTGACCGGCAAACGCCGGGCGGGAACAGTCGGCTTCATTCTTGATCGGCAGAAACTTCCGCTTCTAGCCGCAGAACCTTATTCAGGGATTAGAGACCAACGTTCCAGAAGGTGTCAAGCAGCTGATCGGCAAGGCACGTTTGAGCTGCGGCTGATCCGGGCGCGATGACATACTCGTCGCCCGGCCAGTTACTATTTGTCGAAGGCTCCGTGGACGATATTCTTCAGAGCCACCCGAAGTCTTTCGCGCTGCGACACGGTTTGCGCCATATGGCGTGTGCCTCGCTGCTTTCTGGCCGGGCCTGATTCAAATTTCCAGCAGGGCGAAAGCTGGATCCTGAAGTGGGCCGGAAGCCCGACGCCGACCATCACCAAAGCTGCCAACGCCGCCTGAGCGAGCTTTCGCGCAATGCGCTTGCCGGAAAGCTCGGCATCGGCCCAATCCGGATCGGTCGCGAGAGTTGGCCCGGACAAACTAACTTGCCATCTGCGCCGTTTTGAATGGACGCCGCCAGTGCCCCATGCCAAGCCGGGTCAGGGTTGATTCGAAGGGAAATTGCAATTGCTGCACCGGGGATCGAATATTCGGTTCTGAAGGTTGAACCAGGCATCTGGAAATGGACGTTCCGGATCGGCGGTGACGTCACGACCGGCAAGACGGCTACGAACATTGACCTCCTGGCCGCGCGCCGCGTTCAGCTGCGGATCAACTGCGCGCTGACGGAACGGGATCGTCTGGGAGCCTGTCCCGGTGGGTAGGTGGACGGTTCAAGCGGCTCCAGTTACAAATTGGGCTCGTTCTGTTCTGCCCCCGTCGGTATCGAACTGAGGTGCGCGGGCATGGAGGTTCAGCAAGGTTTTCGCAGCCTGTTCCAGAAGTATTTGCTCGTGCTCTTCATGGCCGTTGCGATTCCGCTCGCGATCAACGGTGTCGTCGAAGCCTGGTTCGGTTATCGCGATCAGCGCGCCAGGCTCGACCAGCTGCTCGGCGTTCAGGCGATGTCCGCCGCAGCCGAGATCCACGACTTTATTTACGGCATCACCAACGACCTCGGCTGGTTGGTCCAGCTGCCCTGGAATGACGAGCCCGACGAGCGGCGGCGGACCGACGCGTTACGCTTGTTTCGGCAAGCGCCCGCGATCGTTACTCTCACACTTCTCGATCATCGGGGCCTGGAGCGTCTTTATATCTCTCGTATCGGGCTCAATCGAATTGACAGTCGCACGGACCGATCCACCGACCCAGCCGTGATTGGCGCCCGCGCGGCCCGGACCTGGTTCGGCGACGTGACCTACAACCGAGGCTCCGAGCCATACCTGAAAATTGCAATTGTTGGCAACCGACCCTCGGTCGGAGCTGTCATCGCAGAGGTCAACCTCAAGCTTATTTGGGACGTGATTTCGGCGATTAAGGTGGGGAAAACCGGTTTCGCGTTCGTCCTGGATCGACCGGGTCGGCTCATTGCTCACCCGGACATCAGCCTCGTCCTGCGTGGGGCGGAAGAAGCGACCTCCAGGCCATTCCAGGCCATACGCGATGCGATCGGCAGCGCTGGAGTCGGCTCCGCAACAGGCCAGGATATAAGTGGCCGCGACGTTGCCGCTGCCGCTGCTCCAGTTTCTGGTCCCGATTGGACTGTCGTGGTCCTACAACCCCTGTCCGAAGCGTTCGGGCCGATTTATGCAGCCTTGAAGCGGACCGCTGCGATTCTCGCGATCGGCACGGTCATCGCAGGGTTACTTGCCTATGCGCTGGCGCACCGGATGACGGAGCCGATCCGGCTTCTCGAGGAGGGGACCGAGCGGATCGGAGCTGGACTTTTCGATCACCGCATCAGCATCGAGACAGGGGATGAGTTTCAGCGTCTGGCCGACAGTTTTAACAGGATGGCTGCCGAGTTGGCTCTCGCGCAGCAGCAACAGGAGCGTATTGCGAGACTCAAGCGGTTCCTCGCCCCGCAGGTCGCCGATCTTGTCGATCGAACGGGCGACGACGGCGTGTTGGAGGGCCGCCGCACTGAGGTGGTCGTTGTGTTCTGCGACCTGCGAGGCTTTACCTCATTTTCTGCGGAAGTCGCGCCGGAGCAAGTCATGAGCGTGCTATCGGAGTACTATGAGGTACTCGGCAGGGCCATCACGACATTTGCCGCGACACTCATTAGTTTCTCGGGCGACGGCCTGATGGTTCTCGTCAATGCACCCGTTCCCGTCGAAGAACCGGCGCTAAGGGCCGTCGATCTGGCTGTGGAGATGCAGAGAAGTGTGCAAGAACTCATCGTCGGCTGGCGATCGCGGGGATACCGGGTTGGGTTCGGGGTAGGTCTTGCCAGTGGATCGGCAACCGTTGGACGGATCGGATACGAAAGCCGGTTCGACTACACTGCCATTGGCAGCGTAGTTAATCTCGCAGCGCGCCTGTGCGCATCTGCTACCGACCGGGAAATCCTAATGGATGCCGAAGTCGCCGAAGGCGTCGGGGGCAGGCGCTCGGTGATAGGACTTGGGAACCGTCAAATCAAGGGCTATGACGAAGCCGTGCCGGTCTTTGGAATCTCGTTCGACACTTCATAAGACCAATGCCGATTGGTGAAAGCATGACCAGCGCTGCACTCAACGCAGTCACGTGCGGCAGAAAGTTCGGTCGTATTGGACGGCGAGACGTTCTTGCGTTGTTGGCTGGTGCCGCAGCTTGGACCTCACCTTCACACGCGCAAAGATCGGCCATTCCGGTCATCGGCTATCTTTGCCCGGAGTCGCCCGGACTCTTCGCCAGCCGGCTCAAAGCCTTCCACGAAGGGCTCGGCGAAATTGGCTTTATCGAAGGCCGTAATGTCGCAATCGACTATCAGTGGGCCGAAGGACAGTACAAGCGATTGCCAGCCCTCGCTGCAGATCTGGTCGCCCGCAATGTGGATGTCATCGTCGCGCCCGGTGGGGCTCCCGTGGCGCTCGCGGCGAAAGCTGCTACCGCGAGTAAGACGATCGTGTTTGAGATGGGTGGCGACCCCGTCCAGTTAGGCGTGGTGGACAGCTTGTCGCGGCCGGGTGGCAATATCACAGGCGTATCGAGCTTGAGCGTCGAGGTGTCACCGAAGCGGCTTGAGATGATGCACGAATTGCGGCCAACAGCAGCCAAATTGGCCGTGGCCGCCAACCCCACGAGTCCGACCGTCAATACACAATTGGAGAAACTCCGATCCGCTGCCGAAATTCTGGGGGTGCGGCTGGAGGTCTTGATGGCCAGCAGTGAAAAAGAGTTCGAAGCGGTTTTCGCCGCCGTGACGAAGGAAGCGGCACGCGGACTGGTCTTCACCTCAGACCCCTATTTTGCCTTTCGCAGTGGACAGCTTGCCGCGCTCGCGCAGCGATACGGCGTGCCCGCAATTACCCAATCCCGAGACTTCCCCACTTCAGGAGGCCTGATGAGCTACGGAGGAGATTTCGTGCAATCGCATCGTCGCGCGGGCATTTATGCCGGACGGATCCTCAATGGCGAAAAACCCTCTGATCTGCCGGTCCAGCTGGTCACGAAAGTCGAGCTCATCATCAACCTGAAGGCCGCAAAGAGCCTCGGATTCGAGTTTTCCCCCTCGCTCGTCAGCGGCGCCGATGAGGTGATTGAGTAGAGGTTCAGGCCGCCGCGATCAGGCTCAGCATCGACTGCGTATCCCGCACGTCGCAAAACACGTGCGCCATCGCCGATAGCGTCCCCCATGTTCCCCGTCGGTCAGCGTCGCGCAGGCATCCGTAATAAAGCCAGACCGCTATGAGCGGCCGGCAATCGCAACGGGATGGCTGTAAATGTCCACTATCGTTGCGTTTTGGCTACGTTCGTTTGCGCCCTTGCCTCTCGTTTCTGAGATGAAGCCGAGGCGGTGGGGTTTGCCCCCGGGGTCACAACGAGCAGATATGGCCGAAGCCGGTCCGGCTGGATGACTGCCTCACCAGTTACGATACGCCCTTTTGGCTTCGCCAGTTCCCTAGGTATTGTTAACGCGAAAGACAGGATGTTGCAATAATGTGACGGTGGGATTGGGCTTGGGGGCTCCCCGACGTTTGATCAATAAGAGCGGGAGCATACAATGCACGTCGAGCGATTGTCGTGGCTTTTGCCTGATTGCGGTGAGCTGGCCAAGCTCAAACAAGCCGAACCGGATCTCATCATCTACTTTGGTTCGCGGACCTCTCTCGCGTCCGGCGCGGCTTTTGAGCAACTCAAGGCGACGTGTCCCGGAGCGATGGTTTTGGGATGCACGACCGGCGGCCAGATTCACGAGCACGATGCTGTTGATGATGAAATCACCGGTGTCGCAATCCGTTTCGATGAAACCAGAATTCGCCTCGTGAGCGAGATGGTCGGCTCCTCGGCAGATTCACGCACTTGCGGTCGCGCGATTGGCGAGCGACTGCTGGCGCCGGATCTTGCAGGCATCTTCATTCTTTCCGATGGGCTGAACGTCAACGGCAGCGAATTGGTGGCAGGCATTACCGAGATGATCGGGCCGCATATTCCGCTTACGGGCGGGCTTGCCGGAGACGGATCGCAATTCGAGGAGACTCTGGTCGGCGCCAATTGCGCGCCGCGGAGCCGCATGGTTGCAGGCATCGGATTCTACGGCGACGCAATCAGAATCGGACACGGTAGCGCTGGCGGATGGGACGTTTTCGGTCCATGGCGCACGGTTACGCGTTCACAGGGCAACGTGTTGTTCGAACTCGATGGCGAACCCGCCCTCAATCTCTACGAGCGGTATCTGGGCGATGAAGCCGAGGGTCTGCCGGGCGCCGGCCTCCTGTTTCCGCTGCAAATCCAGAATCCGGATAATGCGGATCACCGGATCGTTCGAACAATCCTGGCGGTCGACCGTGACAAGAGGTCACTGACGTTCGCCGGTGACGTTCCGCAGGGATGGAGCGCGCAGCTGATGCGCGGCAACTTCGACCACTTGTCACGCGGCGCCGCCGACGCTGCACGGCAGGCTACCGAAGGCCTCGCCGACGGCCAGGCCACCAACGGCGTTGCCTTGCTGGTCAGCTGCATCGGCCGCCGTCTGCTGATGGGACAGCGGGTGTCCGAAGAAATTGAGGCAGCCGGCGCGGTACTCGGGACACAGTTTGCCCGACTAGGGTTCTACTCCTACGGCGAAATCTCACCGCACGCTGTTTCAGGAATCTGCGAGCTGCACAACCAGACTATGACGATTACAACCATCACTGAGCTTGCGGCGTAGCAACCATGCGCAAGCTCTTTCAGCGGCAGCTTGCCAAGGCGACGAAGGAGCCGGGCAAGGTCGATCTTGAACTGCTGGCCGATCTTGTAACGGCAGCCTACGAGGAGGCCGACCGTGATCGCAAGCGGACGGATCGCTCAATCTCGTTGATGGCCGATGAGCTTCAGCGTACGCACACGCGGCTTCTTGAAGCGTTCAAGGTAGTCCCGGAGGGACTCGTCCTTCTGGATGCCGAAGGAAGGTATGTTCTTTTCAACAAGAAATTCCTCGAACTTTACCACTCCGCAGTTGACAGGATCACGGTTGGCGGGAGTTTCGCCGACTCCGTTCGTGCCGGCGTCGAGCGCGGTCATTACCTTGATGCGATCGGGCGAGAGGAGGAATGGCTCGCCGAGCGGCTCGACCGCAACAAGCAGGATAGCTATTCGACCGAGCAACATCTGCGGGGTGACCGCTGGGTCCGGATTGATGAGCGCCGCACCTCCGACGGCGGCAGCATCGGTGTTTGCATCGACATCACCGACTCGAGGCGGCGCGAGGAAATCCTGAAAAAGCGGTCGGAGCAACTTGTGGAAGCCCAACGCCTGGCGAAAACCGGCGACTGGAGTTACAAGCTTGGCGATTGCCACGTGTGGTGGTCGCCCCAACTCTACGAGTTGCTTGCATACGATCCGGCTGAATTCACGACCACCCGCGAAGCCGTACTGTCATGCTACGGCGTCGACGGAGCCGCGAGGCTCCTCGCATCCCAGGCGGAAGTCATGCGCTCCGGAAAGTCGAAGAGCGTCGATGTCAAGGTCGATCGAGGCGACAGAACCGTCGCCGACGTTGTGGTCACAAGCAGGTCGATGACCGATGATAACGGACGAATTATCGGCTTTGTAGGCACAATCCAGGACATTACCGACCGCAAGATCGCCGAAGAAAGGCTTGAAAAGCTCGCTTATTTCGATCCCCTTACAGGCCTTGCCAACCGCTCGATGTTCCATCGCGAGGTCAACGATGTGCTCACCCGCTGCGGCCGGACGGGCTCGCAAGCGGCGTTGCTCTTGCTCGATCTCGATCGCTTCAAGGAAGTCAATGACTCGCTCGGGCATGCGTCGGGCGACGAACTGCTTGCCAAGGTTGCTCAACTGATCTCAAGAGTGCTGGGCAACGGTCATTTCTTCTCGCGCCTCGGCGGCGATGAATTCGCCATCGTCATGCAGGGTGGCACTGATCGCGCAGCCGTCGAACGCCTGGCCGCCGATGTTATTGCGGCTGTTTCCGGCTCAATTCTCCTCGCCCGCGGCGAGGTAAGCATTGGGACAAGCATTGGCGTTGCGACGATTCCCGGCGACGGCGGGAATGTGACCGACCTTCAGCGTAATGCCGATCTCGCTCTGTACCGCGCCAAGGAAAGCGGTCGTGGTCGTCTGGTTTTCTTCGAGCCCGGAATGAATACGGCCGTCCAACACAAGATCGCAATCGCGCGCGAGCTGCGCCGGGCGATCACCGCGAACGTTGGCCTGACCGTGCACTATCAGCCGCAGGTTTCGCTGTCGAACGGCCGGGTCACTGGCTTCGAGGCTTTGATGCGCTGGAATCATCCCACGCTTGGCAATATTCCTCCTGCCGAATTCATACCGATCGCGGAGAGTTCCCAGCTCATCTGCGATCTCGGCCTCTGGATTTTGCGCCAGGCGGCGCTTCAGGCGAAGACCTGGCTGGATGCAGGCGAAGCCGCTCGGGAAATGGCGGTAAACGTATCGGCAGCGCAAATCTGGCATACGGATTTCGCGCACGATGTCGCGGAGGTCTTGAAGGAGACAGGCCTCCCTCCTCATTTGCTGTGCCTCGAATTGACCGAAAGTCTTCTGGCCGATCATGCGGAAGGTCGCGTGCGCAGTGTGCTTACGGCGCTAAAGAGCCTGGGCGTAACACTCGCTCTGGACGATTTCGGTACAGGTTATTCGTCGCTGGGCTATTTGACCCAGTTGCCGTTCGACACGATCAAGATCGATCGGATCTTTGTGGACGGGATCGCAAACTCGGAGTGCGCCCGGAAACTCCTTGAAGGTATCATTGCGCTTGGACGCGGCCTCGGCATGACGATCGTGGCGGAGGGCGCCGAGACGGCCGAGGAGGTCGCCATTCTCGGCCAGTTCCGGTGCGACCTGGTTCAGGGCTTTATATTCGCCCGCCCCGCGGCAGCTCAAGACGCCCTCAAATCTGCATGGTCTCTCGAAGGTAAGGGACTCCGGGTCGATGGTTCACAGACCGCAACGTCCGCTGCCGCAGCCTGATTTTGCCGGACAATGCCTATCGTGAACAGGCTTGGGCACGACGTGTCGTGGACGAAGGCGTGAGGTCTTGTCCGAGAGCCGGATGCGGGAGAGCTGCATGTCCGGTTCGATGAGCGGGATGTGGAAACGGAGCCATGGTCGAACCAGTGAGGCACCGCCAGACGAAAGAGGCGGGAAAAGATATGCTCGAAACTAGTCTAAAATCACCGCGCCACATCTCGACTCTACCGATTTGAACCTATCGCGCTCCCGTCGGGCGCTGATCTCACTCCTTAACGATGCCCCCGTGGGACCTTGCGTTATTTTACTATTTTATTGATGCGTACGCCGCAGGAAGTCCCGGATTGCACGATTTACCAGCATCGGATGGGATTGCATCGGGCGGTGGCCCCCATCGTCGATCCGAACCACGATTGCATTCGGCGCGTAGTCGTGGAGGTTATCCAGTTGACCGGGCAAGCAGACAGGGTCTTGCATTCCCCAAAGAACCAGCGTTGGAACATCCACCCGGAGCGACGTGGTGGCGGGAGGTTCCGCTACATCGGCAAAGAATCGGGCAGCGAGGTCTGGCGTTTCTGTATGCGCTGCATCCGAGATGGAAGAAGGCACCTTAATCGGATCCGCGCGATAGTAATTGTACCAGGACGGATAAGGGGCAATAGCACTGTAATAATCGCGCTCGTATTGCGATGCCTGAATTTGCGCCGCGCTATTGCGGACCTCACGGAGAAATATAGCTGGGTGCGGTGCATTGAGAATGATCAAGCGTTCAACATGGCCTGGATAGGCCGAAGCAAACACCCAAGCAATGTAGCCACCCCAGTCATTGCCCACCAGGATGCACCGCTCACGGCCGAAATACCGAAGCAGCGCATGTACATCGCCCAACAATCTTGGCATGGCATAGGCATCGACTGCTTTCGGTTGATCTGATGGCGGAAAGCCGCGCAAATTGGGAGCCACCACCATGTGGTCTCGGCTAAACTCCGCGAGCTGGCTCATGTAAAGCGTCCAGCTGTCTTGGGCGCCGTGAAGGAACACCATGAGCTCGCCCTCGCCCCCTTGGACAAAGTACAGCCTCACTCCGTCGCCTTCGGCGTAGCCCTCCACCAGACCGGATTGGCTTGCGCCCGGGTGCGGCCAGACGGCCGTCGAAGCGAAAGTCGCTAACGATAGCCTGGCACCCAACGTGAGCAGATGTCGTCGGTTAACAGAAGGCCGAAGAACTGGACGCATACACCTCGTCCCCGATAGCGATACTGGAATATATAGCGTCAACTCGCTTGGAGCATCCCCCTGTAGATCCAGTCGACGGGGGTCTGCTAACTGGAGCGCCCGTTCGCGCCGCATATGTCGCGCGTAATATTTCTGCCCGCAACAATTACAGTCTTGATCGCAATATGTGGCGACCGGCCTGGGTTATTTTCGGAAGCTGGCCGGCGAAGTCGAGAGGTCCGCTTGGCCTCCGTCAGCGGCCATCCCGAGTTAGACCACGCCCGTTGCACACCCATGCCGGCTCGGAAACGTTTTACGTGCTAACCGGGCAACTGAGCCAAAAAAAGCCCGCATGGCGTTGGTCATGTCGACGCGGGGCAGTCGATGCCCGGACATGGTCCGGGCATGCCCATGGAAATCTCAAGCAGCGGCACCGGCGATCTGAATGCGCTTGTCATGTTCGTGGTGGATGCCACCAAGCCGTTTTCATCGCCGGCCACGATGCCGTAGGCGTGCGACGTCGCTCGCATTATTCCGCAGCAAACTCCAGCGGCGCTTCGCGCGGCACGACGATGCGGATTTTCGTTCCCGCACCAGGTCTAGTTTCCAGATTGATCCGGCCACCCAGACGATTGGTCACGATGTTGTGGACGATGTGCAATCCGAGGCCGGTGCTGCCCTGATCGCGCCGGGTCGTGAAAAACGGGTCGAACACCTGGCGCCTGACCTCCGGGCTCATGCCGCAGCCGTCGTCTGAAAACAGCACTTCAACATTGTCCTTGCCCGACGCCCGCGCCGTGATCTGGATGGATCCCCGTGCGCCGTCTGGAAAGGCATGAACCGCAGAATTGAGAACCAGGTTGGTGAGCACCTGGCCGTAAGGGCCGGAATAGCTATTCATGGCGAGATTGGGCTCGCATTCGACGTTGACCGTCAGCTGACTTCGCAACCCGAACCGCAGTCCTTTGACAACCTGTTCGGTCACCTGGCCGAGATCAAAGCTTCTGCGATCCGAAATGTTGCGATCGGCCGCAACCTGCTTGAACGACTGTATCAACTCGACCGCGTTACCAAGATTGACCATGATCTGCGACGCCGCCTCCCGGCTTGCTGCAATAAATTCAGTCAGGGTCGACCGGCGCACATTGCCGCTGGCGACATCGGCTTCAAATCGGTTGGTCTTGTCGATAAAGGCCGAGGCGACGGTCAGGCTGGTCCCGACAGGGGTGTTGATTTCGTGAGCGACCCCCGCCACCAGCCGTCCCAGCGCGGCCAGCTTCTCGGTCTGCACGAGACTGTCCTGCGTGGCGCGCAGGTCTTCAAGCGATTGCGACAATTGCCTTGTGCGCTCCTGCACCTCGGTGAACAGCCGCGTGTTCTCGATGGCAATGACCGCCTGACCGGCAAAGGTCTTCAGCAGTTCGACCTGCGCCTTGGGGAACAATTGAGGCTCGAGCCGCATCACCGCGATCGCGCCGATAGCGGCCTCGTCGCGCAGCATCGGCACGATCAGGATGCTGCGATAGCCCGATGTTCGCTGCAGTTCGCTGTATCCGCCGGAGACCAGCACATCCGGCTCATGCACGACGCGCCGCTCGCGGATGGCGACCGAGATCAGATTGTTGCTGGTGAGCGGGGCAGGGTAGGCTTTGCGCACCGCCGTCACCGATTCCGGCGAGAACTGATCGTGCGCGACCAAATGGACATGCTCGCCATCCCTGCGATAGACGGCGCTGAGCACGCTCTGGCAGAGCCGCGCGGCGTTCCTGACGATCCTGTCGAACACCGGCAGCAGATCCGTCGGCGCGTCGGCGATGAGGCTCAGGACCTCGGCTGTCGCCGCCTGCCGCTCCCTGGCTTCCTGAAGTTCGAGCGCAAGTTGTGCGGCTTCGGTTTTCGCGGGGCCTTCGACTTCCGTTTTGGTGGGGCTGGAGACTCGCGCCGCTTTTTTTGCCGCATTGCCGCGCTTTCGCGGCATCGCCGTGCGGCTTCGCTGCTTATTCGGTCCGCCGTCTGCTCCAGAGCTTCGTCTCATTGCCTTCCCCGGGCCGCAGGATAAGCCATCGTATCGGCTTAGGCCAGCAACGGGAAATGGGTGACCGATGTCTCATGTGGGTCAAAACTTGACTTCGCGGGAAGGGCCGGTTCTCGCAAAGCGGCCATTCGCACAATGAGCGGTTAGAGAAAGCCAGACGCTTTGCCGGATATGAGCTGCGACTTATCTGGCTCCGCGCATGACGTGATAGCTGAGCTCGCCTGGATCGCTAAGATCGGTGCTTCGACATCAGTTGATTGTCTTGAAGCGTAGGCTGCATAGATCGCGTCTATGCTCGCTATTACAACGACATCAGAACGCATCGATCATTGGATAAGGATGCGCCGGTCACTCGCCAAATTCAGCGAATCGGAAGCATCAAATCACACGCCATCCTTGGCGGCCTTCACCACCACTACGCCCGAGCTTAAGTTTTCGGTACACACAATTGGAGCGAGAGTTCAAGTTTTCAAATAGGTTAGATGGCGGCGAAGACAAAGCGGTTTCCAATCGGGTCTGAAGTCTCGAATACGGAAGTTCGCCTGCCGTCAGCGGGCCACCAACGGTACGTAATGTTCGAGTTCGGGGTCGGGGAAATGTATCGTCTGGCCGAGTTCCGCGGAGCGATAGAGTCCCATCAGCATTTCCATCACGCCGACGCCGTCATGAAAGGATTCCGCCGGGCTCAGGCCGTGCCTGAACGCTTCCACCATATGTCGGT
>WNGL01012814.1_pt1 | contig 11691 bp, 9 predicted proteins | sample 5400591 | NCBI WGS metagenome assembly WNGL01 (sample SAMN13153377, study PRJNA577476) | soil metagenome | isolation source: 80 cm soil or saprolite under Garry oak tree replicate 1 | place: USA:California | collected 2016-06-15
GTGGGCATCGAGGTGCCGAACAAGTCGGCGAGCCTCGTCACGATCCGCGAGGTCATCGAAACCGCCGCGTTTCGCGAGGGAACCAACAAGCTCGCGCTGGGCCTTGGCAACGACGTCTCAGGCCAGTCGATCGTCGCCGATCTCACGCGCATGCCTCACCTGCTGATCGCCGGCGCGACGGGGCAGGGCAAGAGCGTCTGCATCAACGCGCTCATCACGAGCTTGCTGTTCCAGGTCACTCCCGAACACATGCGACTTCTCCTGATCGACCCCAAGCGCGTCGAGTTGACCGGCTACAACGGTCTGCCGCATCTCGCTCTGCCCGTGCTGGTCGAATCCCACCAGGCCGCGGCCGCCCTGCGCTGGGCTGTGGCGGAGATGGATCGTCGCTACAAGCTCTTCTCGGCCGAGGGTGTCCGCAACATCGCCGCCTACAACGACAAGGCCACGCAGAAGCTCGCCCGGCGCCTGCCTTATGTCGTGATCGTGATCGATGAGCTGGCCGACCTGATGATGGTCGCGGCGGGCGAGATCGAAGAGCTGATCTGCCGCATCGCGCAGCTTGCCCGCGCCGTCGGCATCCACCTGATCATCGCCACGCAGCGCCCGTCGGCCGACATCATCACGGGTCTGATCAAGGCCAACATCCCCTCCCGCATCGCGTTCGCTGTCGGCTCGCAGGTCGACAGCCGCGTCATCCTCGACACAGGTGGTGCGGAAAAGCTTCTCGGTCGCGGCGACATGCTCTACCAGCCGGTCGACGCAGGCAAGCCGACACGCATCCAGGGCGCTTTCGTCAGCGATCCCGAGGTCGACAGCGTGGTCAGCTTCTGGAAGTCGCAGGCCGGACCGCGCTACATGGAAGAGATCCTCGAAGAGGGCGCTGTGTCCGAGTGGGAGGGAGGCGAGAGGAGGGAGGAGCGCAAGCTGGATCCCCTCTTCGCGCGTGCCGCGCGCGCCGTGGCGGCCGAAGGCGCGGCGTCTGTCTCCCTCGTGCAGCGCAAGTTCAACGTCGGTTACTCGCGGGCGGGCCGGATCGTCGACCAGCTCGCCGAGCATCGCGTGATCGGCGGCTATCAGGGATCCAAGTCACGCGAGGTCTTGATGACGCTTCCCGACGTCGATGATCTGCTGGAGCGGCTGGGCATCGAATAACGCCAAACTTCTGCGTAGGCGAGCGATGAACATCCCCAACAGCCTGACCGTGAGCCGCCTGCTGGCGATCCCGGTGCTGATGGCGCTGTTGCTGTTGCGCTTCCCCGGACACGACCAGGTCGCCGCGGCCCTGTTCGTCCTCTTCTCGCTCACCGACACCCTGGACGGCGAGCTCGCGCGCCGTCGCGGCACCGTGAGCGACTTCGGCAAATTCCTGGATCCGCTCGCGGACAAGCTGTTTGTGCTGTCCGTCCTGATCGTGCTGGTCCAGGAGGGGCTCGTCGCAGCGTGGATCGTCGTTGTGATCTTCTCGCGCGAGCTGATCATCACGATCCTTCGCTCGGTCGCCGCGACTCAAGGTCACGTCATCGCCGCGGCGCCGCTGGGCAAGACCAAGACCATCACCCAGATGAGCGCCGTCGCGCTGCTGATCCTCCAGCGGCCCTATCCAGTGTTGGTGCCCATCGCCGACTACCTCTGGCGGTTCCGCCACCTGATCGCTCCGTTCGACAATTCCCGCGTGGGCCCAGGGCCGAGTGGAGGCGCGCCGGAGGTCGCGCAAGGTGCGGAGCTCGCGCACGTGCTGCGCGGCAGCGGGCTCACCGTTGCGGTGGCGGAGTCGTCGACGGGAGGAATGGTCGGCGCCACAATCACCGAGCAGCCGGGAAGCTCGGCCTACTTCGGCGGTGGGGTGATCGCCTACTCGAACGAGGCGAAGCAGCGCGAGCTGGGTGTACCGAGCGGGCTTCTGGAATCAGTCGGAGCCGTCAGCCGCGAGGTCGCGGAGGCTATGGCCGGCGGAGTGCGCAAGCGCTTCGGCACGACCCTGGCGGTGGCGGTGACCGGGATCGCGGGGCCTGACGCCGACGGATCGGCCAAGCCGGTCGGGCTCACCTACATCGCGGTCGCCGGCGAGATGCGCACGTCCTCGCGCGAGTTCAAGTTCACCGGCGACCGCACCTCCAACCGGCGTCAAGCCGCCGACGAAGCGCTGCGCATGCTGATCGCCGAAGCTCGCCGCATCGGCCAGGCGACCTCTTGACCTCCAAACGCATGTTCGCTAGACTTCCCCGAATCGGCCTGTAAAGAACGTTGATTCTTGACCCCTCGACGTAGAACACTCGCCGCAACGACCTAGGAGGGTTTGCAGAAGAAAGTGGACAAAGACAAGGACAAGGAAAGGGACAAGGACAAGGAGCGGGACAAAGCCCAGGAGGAGAAGGGCCGAGCTCTCGATTCAGCGATGTCCCAGATCACGAAGAGCTACGGCAAAGGCGCGATCATGAAGCTAGGGGAGCACTTCGCTCAGCGCAGCGAGATCACATCGATTTCCACCGGTGCGCTGCCGCTCGACCTGGCCCTCGGGGTGGGCGGTGTACCGCGGGGCAGGGTGACCGAGATCTACGGTCCCGAATCCGCCGGCAAGACCACCCTTGCCCTGCACGTAATCGCGGAAGCCCAGAAGGTGGGGGGCGTCGCCGCGTTCGTCGACGCCGAGCACGCGCTCGATCCGCTGTACGCGTCGCGGATCGGGGTCAAGATCGATGACCTTCTGATCAGCCAGCCCGACACGGGCGAGCAGGCGCTGGAAATCGTCGAGGTCCTTGTCCGGTCGAACGCGGTCGACGTGATCGTCATCGACTCCGTGGCCGCGCTCGTGCCGAAGGCCGAGATTGAAGGCGAGATGGGTGACTCCCATATGGGCCTCCAGGCCCGCCTGATGTCGCAAGCCCTGCGCAAGCTGACCGCGGCCATCTCCAAGTCCAACTGTGCCGTCATCTTCCTCAACCAGCTGAGAGAGAAGGTTGGGATCATGTTCGGCAACCCCGAGACCCAGCCCGGCGGCCGGGCGCTGAAGTTCTACTCGTCCGTTCGCCTGGACATCCGCAAGGTCGAGGTCATCAAGAACGGCCTCGATTCGATCGGAAACAGAGTGAAGGTCAAGGTGGTCAAGAACAAGGTGGCGCCGCCGTTCCGATCGGCTGAGTTCGACATTCTTTTCAACGAAGGCATCTCGCGCGAGGGATCGTTGATCGACGCCGCGGTCGAGAACGGGATCTTTGACAAGAGCGGGACCTGGATGTCCTACGGCGATCAGCGCCTCGGCCAGGGCCGAGACAACGTCCGCAATTACCTGCGCGAGAACCCGACCCTCTCTGCCGAGATCGAAGCAAGGGTGCGCGAGAAGGCCGCCGCCTCGGCGCCGCCCATCAGGACGTCAGGTCCCGTTGGGACCCCTGCCGGTGCCCCGGAGGAGTACTAAGCCGGCCCCGACGGTCTCAGCCTTCGACGCCGGGCTCCGGATGATCGTCGGTCGGGATCACTCGGTCGCCGAGCTGCGTCGGAAGCTGGGCCGGCGCGGATATCCGGACGTGGAGATCGACGCGGCCCAAGAGCGGCTCATGGCGAACGGTTGGCTTGGCGATCGCAGGTTCGCCGAACGTTACGCGCGCCGGCGCTCCCGGTCGTTGGGCCCAATGGCGATCTCCGCCGAGCTAGCTGCCCGGGGGGTCGACCGCGAGGTCGCGGACGCCGCCATCGAGCGATTGGGGCCCCATACCCAGTACCTGGCCGCCCACAAGTTGGCCGACAAGCTGGCCGGCAACACTCAATACGCAAGCTACCGGGAGTTGCTGCATTCGGTGGGGCCGAAGCTGCTCCGCCGTGGCTTCTCCATGGAAGTCGTACGCAAGGCATGCGACGGGCTCTGGCCGGGCACGTCTGACGAGCCCACCGCCTAAAATCAGGTCACGCGAGCCCGTCAGGGCCCGCAAGTCATAGAGCCAACCCGAGGCGGGACCTTCTCTCGTCCTGCCATGGTCACGCACTTTGACAATCGAATTAACGAGGTGCTTGTCATGCCTGTCTACGTCTACGTATTGCTATTGGTGGTGGCGGCGGTGGGCCTCGCGGCCGGCTACGGGGTGGCGTATGCGCTCCTCCGACGCCGGCAGAGCAATGGGACTCACGTCCTGGAGGTCAAGGCCCAGCAGACGCTTCTCGAGGCAGAGACGCAGGCCAAGGAAAAGCTGCTCGAAGCCAAAGAGGAAGCCGTCAAGATCCGCACCGCCGCCGAACAGGAAGCCCGCGAGTATCGGGCACAGTCACAGCAGATCGAAAAGCGTCTCCTTCAGAAAGAGGAAAACCTCGACCATAAGGGCGAAGACCTCAACCGCCGCGAGCGGGAGCTGGGCAACCAGCAGAAGGCGCTCGACGATATCAAAGCCAAGCTCGAAGAGAGCTACCGCGACCAGGAGAAGGAGCTCCAGCGCGTCGCCAACATGACGCGACAGGAAGCTCAGGGCATCCTGATGGCCCAGGTGGAGCAGGACCTGCGCAACGAAGTAGCACGCAAGGTCCGCGAGTCGGAGCTGGCGGCCCGGGATGAAAGCGAGCGACGCGCTCGCGAGATTGTCACCGAATCGATCCAGCGCATCGCCGCCGACCAGACCGCCGAGGTCTCGGTCTCGGTGCTGCCTCTACCGACCGACGAGTTGAAGGGCCGCATCATCGGCAAGGAGGGCCGGAACATCCGCGCTCTTCAGCAGGCCACGGGGATCGACCTGATCGTCGACGACACCCCCGAGGCCGTGATCATCAGCGGGTTCGATCCTGTCCGTCGCGAGGTCGCGAGGGTCGCGCTCAACAAGCTCATCGTCGATGGCCGGATTCATCCGGCCCGGATCGAAGAGATCGTCGCCAAGTCCCGCCAGGAGGTCCTGCAGAGGGTCAAAGAGGAGGGGGAGGCGGCGGTCCTGGAGCTCGGGCTCCAGGGTCTGCATCCCGAGGTCGTCCGCCATCTCGGCATCCTTCGCTTCCGAACGAGCTACGGACAGCAGGTGCTGAACCACTCCAAAGAGGTCGCCTACCTCGCCGCCATGATGGCGTCCGAGATCGGCGCCGACGTTCGCATCGCCAAGCTCTCTGGTCTGCTGCACGACATCGGCAAGTCCATCGACCACGAAGTCGAGGGCTCGCACGCCGTGATCGGGGCAGACCTTCTTCAGCGACATGCGGTGCCGGCTCAGGTTGTGCACGCGGTACGAGCGCACCACTACGACGAAGAGCCGCACACCATCGAGGCGCTGTTGTTGATCGCCGCCGACGCGATCTCCGCTGCACGTCCCGGGGCGCGCAGGGAGTCGCTGGAGGCCTACGTCAAGCGGCTCGAGAAGCTGGAGGAGATCGCCAACTCCTTCCAGGGCGTCCAGCAGTCTTACGCGATCCAGGCCGGCCGCGAGGTCCGGATCCTGGTCAAACCCGAACAGATCGACGACACGGCCGCTCAGTTGATGGCCCGCGACATCGCCAAGCGCATCGAGTCTGAGCTCAGCTTCCCCGGTCAGATCCGCGTCACGGTGGTGCGGGAGACCAGGGCGATCGAGTACGCGAAATGAGTGAAAGGGAGTCCGGCGACGGGCTCCCTTTTTCTTATGCCCCAAAATCGACGAATGCCTGACGCCGACTTCAAGATTTTGTTCGTGGCTGATGTCGTCGGCCATCCGGGCCGGGACGCCGTCAAGGCGATCCTTCCGGCCCTGAAGAAGGAGCTCCGTCCGAACCTGACGATCGTCAATGGCGAGAACGCCGCCGGCGGGTTCGGCCTGACCGCCAAGATCGCCGCCGAGCTGAAAGCCTCAGGCGCGGACGTCATCACGAGCGGAAACCACGTCTTCGCCCAGAAAGAGTTTGTCGGAGAGCTGCCGAACCTCGAGCGCGTCCTGCGGCCCGCGAACTACCCTCCGGCCGCCCCCGGCCAGGGGTGGTGCGTGGTCGAAGCAGGGGGTCGTCAGGTGCTGGTCATGAACCTGATCGGGCGGATCTTCCTCGACGCGCTCGACGACCCCTTCCGCACCGCCGACGCGATCCTCGGCGCGCATCCGGAGTCGCGCATCGTCTTTTGCGATATGCACGCTGAGGCGACGTCCGAGAAGAACGCGATGGGCTGGTACCTGGACGGCAGGGCGAGCGCGGTGGTAGGCACGCACACGCACGTGCCCACCGCCGACGCGAGGATCTTGCCTGGGGGAACGGCCTATGTGACGGATGTGGGGATGGTCGGGCCTCGTGACGGCTGCATCGGAATGGACAAAGACATCGTGGTGCAGCGGTTCCTCACGGGTGTCCCGAGCCGTTTCGCAGTGGCGTCCGGACCCGTGACATTCAATTCGGTACTGGTTAACATTGATGGTTCGACAGGCCGAGCTACATCGATCCAGCGAGTCGACCGTGAACATGTTTGAAGGGGTTCCAGCAATGACAGTGGAGCGCGCTCCAGTAGAGGTGCTCAAGGTTTCGGCCACCTCCAAGCCGGTCGCCGTCGCGGGCGCGATCGCGGGAGTGATCCGCAGCAAAGGGCGAGTTGAGGTCCAGGCCATCGGTGCGGGCGCGATCAACCAGGCGGTCAAGGCAATCGCCATCTCGCGTGGTTACGTGGCGCCTGGCGGCCTCGACCTGGTCTGCATCCCGGCGTTCATCGACATCTCGATCGACGGCGAGGAGCGCACCGGCATCCGGTTACTGGTGGAGAGCCGCTGACGGCGAGGACCCAGACCCGTTCGTTTCACATCTGGACGATCGGGTGCCAGATGAACTCGGCGGATTCCGAAAGTCTCGCCCGCAGGATGCTCGCGGCCGGCTACGTCGAGGATTCGCTGGAGCGGGCGGACGTGGCGATCCTCAACAGCTGCGTGGTCCGGCAGGCGTCCGAGGACCGTGTCTACTCGAAACTGCACGAGCTGAAGGAGTGGAAGTCGCCCGGGCGGACCATCGCCGTCACGGGCTGCATCGTCGCCAAAGAGGGCGACCACTTGAAGCATCGCTTTCCTCACCTCGACGCGGTGGTGCCGATCGGGCAATACGAGTCCTTTGTCACCGACCTCGAGGCTCGCTATGACTACGCACAGGGCGAGCCGATGCCGGCGGCCGGACGGACCGGGATCAGCCATTACGTGCGCGTCATCCAGGGATGCGATCACAACTGCACGTTCTGCATCGTGCCCCGGGTTCGCGGCCGGGAGCAGCACGTGCCACTGCAAGCGGTCGTCGCGGAGTGCCGCCAGGCGGTCGCCGAAGGGGCCAAGGAGATCGTCCTGCTCGGCCAGAACGTCGATGACTACCACGATCCCGACGGACATGGCGGCCTGGCCGCGCTCGTCCGTGAGGTGCAGCTGATCCCGGGCCTGAAACGACTCCGTTTCATGACGTCGCATCCGCAGGACCTGGAGACCGAGCTGCTCGAGGTGATGGCCGCGAGCGACGTGGTCTGCCGCGAGCTGCAGCTGCCGGTCCAGTCCGGCGACGACACCGTGCTCAGGCGGATGGCACGTGGCTACCAGACGCGGCACTACCGGGCGATCGTCGACAACGCCAGGCGGCTGATGCCGGACATCGGACTGGTGACCGACGTGATCGTCGGCTTTCCGGGCGAGTCAGAGGCGGCCTATCTCAACACCCGCGCGATGGTCGAGGAGATGGAGTTCGACGTCGTCCACATCGCGATGTACTCGCCTCGCCCGGGGACATTCGCGGCGACCCGGATGGACGACGACGTGCCTCACCAGGAGAAGCTGCGAAGACTCAACGACCTGCTGGCGTTGCAACGTGAGATCGCGGCGCGCAAGACCGCGCGATGGCTCGGCCGCGAGGTCGAGGTGCTCATCGAGGGACGCGATGAGCTGCACCGGCCCTACGGCCGCATCCGCCAGGGCAAACGCGCGATCGTCCTGCGTGGACGAGATGTCGCGCCAGGAGATGTCGTGAACCTGCGTGTCATCCAGGCCACCGCGGGACAGTTGTTGGGACTGCCGGCCGCGTGAATCCGCCTCCGACCCCGGTGATGCGGCAATACCGGGAGGCCAAGGAGAAGCATCCCGACGGGATCCTCTTGTTCCGTCTGGGCGACTTCTACGAGATCTTCTTCGAGGACGCGAAGATCGCGGCTCCGATCATGGGGGTGCAGCTCACCTCGCGCCCGCTTGGGAAGAGTGGCCGCGCGCCCATGTGCGGGGTGCCTCATCACGCCTGGCAGTCGTACGTGGGCAAGCTGCTGCGGGCCGGCCACAAGGTCGTCATCTGCGACCAGGTCGAGGCAGCAAGCAAGAACAAGATTGTCAAGCGCGACGTCACCCGCGTCCTAACACCAGGCACGGTTGTCGAAGATGCATACCTCGAACCATCGCGTCCGAACTATCTCGTCGCCGCTTGGACCCGAGGACTCGAGGCGGGCCTGGCGGCATGCGAGGTCTCGACGGGCGAGCTGCTGCTGTGCCAACTGCCCAAAGAGCGTCTGCAGTCCGAGCTCGAGCGGCTGGCGCCGGCCGAGCTGCTGACGCCGCCCGAGGTCGAGGAGTACCGCTTTGACCCTGTTCGGGGCCAGCAGCGGCTCAAGGACCTGCTTGGCATCGCTTTCCCGGCGTCGGTCGGTGCGGCCGACTCGCCGCTGGCGATAGGCGCCGCCGGGGTAGTGCTCGACTACCTGAAACAAAACCAGACCCGCGTCGTTCCAGGGTCTTTCACCGTCCGGACTTACTCGCCCGACGCGGCCATGCCGCTCGATGCCGCGACCGTGCGCAACCTCGAGCTGCCGGCGCTGGTGCAGCTGCTCGACCGCACATCGACACCCGTAGGAGCACGGCAGCTTCGGGCGTGGCTGGGCGCTCCGCTGCGCGATGCGGAATCCATCGAGCTCAGGCTGGCCGCGGTCGACGAGCTGGTCGACGCGCCGCCCCTTCGCGATCAGATGCAGACCGTCCTCAGGCCCGTCGGCGATCTGGAGCGCCTTGTGTCGCGCGCCTCGCAGGGTCACGCGACCTCGCGCGAGCTGGTGGCGCTGCGGCGTGCGCTCGAGGCCATCCCGGCCGTCCAGGCGTCCCTGGCGCATTGCTCATCGCTGGTCACAAGGCAGCTTGCCGCGGACGTCAGCTCCGCGCCGGAGCTGGCCGGCACTCTGCTGAATGCCCTCGTCGAAGACCCACCACTCAGCGTTCGAGAAGGCGGCGCGATTCGGGGCGGCTATGACGCCGACCTCGACTCGATCAACGAAGGCTCGCGCACCGCGCGGGAGTGGATCGCAAAGCTCGAAGCGTTGGAACGACGTCGTACCGGTATCCGCACGCTCAAGGTCGGATTCAACAAGGTCTTCGGGTACTACATCGAGGTCAGCCACGCGAACACGGCGAAGCTTCCGGACGACTACGTCCGCAAGCAGACCCTGACCGGGGGCGAGCGTTACATCACACCCGAGCTGAAAGAAAAGGAAGCGATCGTGCTTAGCGCGCAGGAGAGGATCACAGCTCGCGAGCTCGAGATCCTGCGCGACCTCGGTGCGAAGGTCGCCGAGTCATCGCCGTCTCTTCGGGCCAGCGCCCAGGCGATGGGCATGGTGGACGCGCTGGTCAGCCTTGCGGTCGCTGCAGCCGAGCATGCGTGGCGACGACCAGAGGTCAACGCAGGCCTGCAGCTCACGATAAAGGGCGGCCGCCACCCACTGGTCGAGCGCGGTCTGCCCGCCGGCGTATTCGTCGCCAACGATCTGGACCTCGATCCGGACGGCGCGCAGATCGTCATCCTCACCGGCCCGAACATGGCGGGCAAGTCGACCTACTTGCGCCAGGCAGCGGTCATCGTCTTGCTTGCTCAGTGTGGGAGCTTCGTGCCCGCCGAGCACGCCGTGATCGGCCTGGCCGACCGGGTCTTCACGCGCGTCGGAGCTCACGACGACATCAGTGCGGGCATGTCGACATTCATGGTGGAGATGACGGAAACCGCTTATATCCTCAACCACGCCACACGATCGTCGTTGGTGATCCTGGACGAGGTGGGGAGGGGGACATCTACATACGATGGGGTGTCGATCGCGCAGGCGGTCGTCGAGCACCTTCACGACGCACCAAAGCTCCGCTGCCGCACTCTGTTCGCGACGCACTACCACGAGCTCACGGCTCTCGCGGAAAGGTTGCCGCGTGTTCGGAACCAACGTGTGGAAGTGCTGGAGGAAGGAGACACGGTCCGCTTCCTGCACCGGGTCGTACCCGGTGGCGCCGACCGCTCCTACGGGATCCACGTGGCAGCCGTCGCCGGGCTGCCCTCCAGCGTCATCGCCCGAGCGCGCGATGTGCTCGGCGAGCTGGAGCGCCAAAGACCACTTGAACCGCCAGAGGTCCAGCTCGGCCTTCCGATCGAGATGGCGGCGGATCCGCTTCGCAAGGAGCTCGAGGACATCGACCCCTCGGCGTTGAGCCCGCTGGAGGCGCTGCAAAAGCTCTACCAGCTGAGGGCGAGGCTCTCGAATTGATCCAGCTGCTTCCGCCAGAGGTCGCGGATGCGATTGCCGCTGGCGAGGTGATCGAACGCCCCGCCTCGGTGGTCAAAGAGCTCGTCGAGAATGCGCTCGACGCCGGCGCCCGTCGAATCAACATCGATGTCCGGGGTGCCGGCAGGACGTCAATTCGAGTCAGCGACGACGGCGCGGGGATACCCGCCGACGAGCTCACGATTGCCTTCATCCGGCACACGACGAGCAAGCTGACGTCGCTCGCCGACCTGGCCGTCATCCAGTCGTTCGGGTTTCGCGGCGAGGCGCTCGCGAGCATCGCCGCTGTCGCGGACGTCGAGTGCGCGAGCGGCGGTGCCACCGTGCGGATCCGCGCGGGCGAGGTCGGCGAGCAGGGGGGCGGGCCGCTGCTGCCTGGGGTCTCGATCGAGGTCCGCGATCTCTTCGCGAACGTGCCTGCGCGACTGAAGTTCCTGAAGAGCGACGCCACGGAGGTGGCGGCCATCAAGGAGATCGTCGGCGCGTTCGCGCTGCTGCACCCGTACGTCCGCTTTCACCTCACCATCGACAGCAGGGCCGCGGTGAGCACAAACGGCGACGCTGACCAACGCCGGGCTATAGCCGCGATCTACGGCCCACAGGTCGCGGCCGAGATGCTACCGATGGTCGGCTCCCGCAGGTCGCGGCCGAGATGCTGCCGATGGTCGGCTTGCCTTTGGTGAGTGGGATGGTGAGCCAGCCGCGCCTCAGCCGCGGAAGCCGCGACGCGCTCGTGCTGGCCGTGAACGGCCGGCCGATCAGTGCCCGCTCCCTCGTTTACGCGCTCGAGGAGTGCTACCAGGGTCGCCTGGAACGCGGGCGGCATCCCATCGCCGTGCTCGACATCGGCATTGATCCCGAGCTCGTGGACGTGAACGTGCATCCGGCCAAGAAGGAAGTTCGGTTTCGCGACGAGGGCGCCGTCTTTGCGGCCCTCCAGCGAGCCGTGCGGTCGGCACTCGACGGGAGCGATCCGTTTCGCTATCGGCCCGCGGAAAGCGTGTCCGCCGCAGAGGTCGTACTTCCCGGCCCGCAGCTGACGTTGCATGACGCCCCGGCCGCGGTCGCTGCGGCCGAGACCAACGGACATGCGGCGACGGCCGTGCTCCGGCCGATCGGCCAGGCGGGCCCTGGGTACCTGGTCGCCGAAGGTCCTCACGGTCTGGTCCTGGTGGACCAGCACGCAGCGCACGAACGAGTCCTCTACAACCGCTTGCTGGAGC
>WNGL01042407.1_pt1 | contig 11691 bp, 7 predicted proteins | sample 5400591 | NCBI WGS metagenome assembly WNGL01 (sample SAMN13153377, study PRJNA577476) | soil metagenome | isolation source: 80 cm soil or saprolite under Garry oak tree replicate 1 | place: USA:California | collected 2016-06-15
GCGCGTGCCGAGAATCTTATCGTCTTCCGGTCGCCAAACCTTTGTCAGCCGGATGCGTTTTTTCTCGCGGCGATGTCGCACTGCGCTTACCGGACGGCCAAACTTCCGCGCCAGCACATGATCCGGCTTCGTGCCCAGCAAACGATCCTCCTCCAGCGTCCACTCCGGCTGCAACTTCCTCACCTTGCCGCCAGCCAACTGGCGGCGCCGCGTGTGAATCCGCTTGTAACTCCAACCGAGGATGGCGCGCAGTTCCTGGTTTGATTTCGTGACAAATAGCCGCGCGTAACGATCGCGCGGCTCGCGTCCCATGCGGAACGGCTGCGGCGCATGTCCGACGGCCGGTTTGCCGAGAAACTTGCGGCGGTCCCGCACACCGTACAGCGTGCGATTCAGTTTTTCCGCCACTTCGCGATCGGTGAACTTGCCGAGCAACGCATCCTCCTCCTTCGTCCACGGAAACTGCCGCGCGGAACGAAACCCGGCCGCTTTGTCGGTTTTCCGGTGCGGATGGGACGGGGCCTGGGCTTTCATGGCATTGGCGATTCCCTCATCGTTCATTCGCGGCCGGTGCTGTCGGCACAAACAGGCCGAGACCGAAGTGGCACGAATGCCCGAGGGCAGGGACTCGGAGCGCAACTGGTTCCTCAAACTCGATCTCGAAAAAGACGCCCACTCGCCGCTCTCTTCCGCGCGTGGCGCTGCTGCCGGGCCGATGCACTGAAACATTCGTGGCGTCGCGAAAGTGATCTTCTTCCTCGTAAGGTGTCCGCACAATATCCCACAGCGTCTGGCCGGTAGCCGCTTGATGCCTGTCCAATGGAATACGGCGAACCTCTCCCGCTTTCTGTATTCCAAGTGCCCGCAGACACTCAATCAACTGAAACTCTGGCTGGTCTTTTGTCTTGAGCGTAAGACGATTGCCGTCCCGGCGGTAGAAATAGCGCGGCGGCACAAATGGACTGGCGCTGCGCCAAAGCCGTGAGGCGGTTTTCCCGGTGGAAAAGGGCGCGTCGGCTGGCGGTTCCTTTGCCAGCGCGGTCAGCACCGGGCGCACGGGGTATTTGCCGCTGCCCCAGTCGAGGCGGTTGACTCGGAGCAGGATTTCGATTTCCGCCTGAGTGAAACCGTAGTGGGACCAGACGTGCAGCTCGGTCAAGGCTCCGCTGGCATCGCCGCGGGCAGACACTGGAAGATAGAAGGCATGTTGATGTTCGCCGACGGCATCCGCAGGGCGGTCTTTCGCATGGCCCAAAAGTGAAAAGCTTGTCGCTCCGTCGCCGTGGACTTTGCAGAGATGATGATTGGCGGCGGCGCGAAATCCTTCACTCAGCGGGACGATGAACTTCGGCAGCAACAGCACCCGGCATTGGAGTGAAAAGCAGAGGTAGTGCGCCACCTTCGGCCCGACTGAAGGAGCGGGATTGTTTGCAGGACGAGCCGTGCGCGGCGTTCGGACCACCCACTTTTGCGGCCAGCCATCGGGCATCTGATAGGAGAACCAGCCTGCGCCATCTGCCTTCATTTCGGAGGAAAGGAGCGTGTCCACCAAGTGCGGCGGAGCGTCCGGTGAATCCGGGGCGAGTTCGGCAGAACGGCGTGACCACAAGTCGGTGAAGCGGAAGTCGGTGGGGGTTGGGCAAAAGACATCGCGGCAGGTGGCGGAGATTTTTCGTCCGCCGGTTGGCAGGCACCAGCCGGTGGTTGCAGATGCCGGTTCTATTTCGCAGACCTCGGCATGGCAGAGCGATTCCGCGCGGCCAAAGTAGGTGAGTTCTGCGAGCAGGGTTTCGAGGGTGCGGTGGCGTTCTGGTGCGAGGTCCACATTCCGCCAGCGGAAGAACACGGCCCGGTGGACGGCGGCGAAGTGGTTTTCGTGGCGGGTGTTTTTGTAAGAGGCAGCGGCTTTGTCCGCCGAATCAGCAGCTCCGAAGTTTGGCTGCCAGTGAACGGTGTGGCCGAAGCTGACTTTGCCCGTCCCGATCTCCGGCAACTCCTGGCCCAGCGCCTCGACCAAGGCGACGCAGTGTGCGTCTGGAACCTCACCGGGATGTGCCCGAAACCATGCGGAGACAAGCGCACGCAAAAGCCTCCAAGGGCTGGGCGGCCACTCCGCCTCCCGCAACCGCGTCGGATTGATTCCCCACAGGTGGGCATAGTAGCGGCCCCACGGGAAGGTGAGTTGAACGGTGGTCATGCGAACTGAAGCGTGAGGGGCGAGCGGTTCGCGGGAACGTTCGCGGTGGAAATCCTCTCAGCCATAGCTCCACCTACAACCGCCGGGAATGGGAATGCAACAGATGTCGGACTCGTTCCACCTTCGCAAGATGCGGTTGGCATTATCGCTTGTCCCTTCTCAGTGCGCTTGAGGCGCAGCTTGCACTCGGTTCGCAGACTTAGTTCGACGTTCAGCAAATCGAGGAAAGTGGCGACCTTCCACAATGAGATGGCGAGGAGTAGTTGAACGCGGGCCGCCTGGTATTGGCCGGGAGTTCCGTTTGCTCCTAGCGTATCGAGCCGGAGTGACTTCAAGAGACCGACATCTATCGAAAATCGGACTTCGATCTTCTTCGCAGTGATGCGGGGCTTTTGGAAAATCGCCTGACCGGATTCGCTCTCAACCTGCCCAACATTGAACTTGATTCCCGGAACGCTGATGCGCTCACAACCGAGACCGATTATCGAAGCACTCAGAGCGCGCGGAAGCCGGAGGCCCACAAAGGAAATCTGTTCGTTCGATATTTGGAAGCCATGAATTAGGGACATCGTATCCAGACCGAAGACCAACGCGAACGCATCGGGAATTCGCGCGATTGGCATTGTGGAACCATCCTGGCTCATGTGCAAAGTCGTTCTGATGTGCTCCGCCAATGTTTGCTCGCCATTTCCAAAATTCGCCCTCCCCCTTGCCAGGAAATCCGAGGCAAAACGGTGTCCGTCGAGAGTCGATGCAGTCCTGAATACTGCATCGTTTCCGTTTCCTGTCTCGACTCTCAAGTAAGGAAGTCCGGCGAAGACTTGCCGGTTGAGAACACCTTCATATTTGTTTTCAAAGCACACCTCTTCCAACCGATTCGCCATCGAAGGTTCAGATTCGATTAAAGCAATGAGGCCATTTTTCTCCGCTGGGTCGGGATAGAGGACGGGGCCGATGTCCGGGAAGCCGGTCGGCTGGATACGTGGGTCGCTGTTGGATGGCTCCAGTTCGGCAGTGATGAAAATGCGGCGGCAACCTGCCGGGATGGCGAATCCTCCAAACAAGAAGGGAAGCGCGGAGGCTGGTGCTGGTGTGGCGTTGTTACTCATGGTGTTTGTGTTGGTATTGTTGTTTTAGTAAAAGTTTTCAGTCGGCTTGAGGGAGGGAAACGGCGCGGAAGATGGCGCTTCGGTCGGGCCAATGCAGCGGGATGCTCACGGCGGCGGCGAGCCGGGTGGCATTGGTGCTCGGGGAAAAAGTGCGGGGGCTGATGATGTCGCGCCCGGTGAGCCGCGGTTTCTCCGCCGCAGCTTTCTTTCCGTAGGGATTGTCGAATCCCCAAATCCCAATCCAGCGCAGGGCCTCCGTGACGGCCAGCGGCAGCGTGGAGGCGGAACGCTGGCAGAGCAGCGAAACGGGCTGCTGACTGCGGCGCTTCTTCGTATCGCCTTCCTCCCGACGCTCGCACTCCAATTCGATGAGCGCCCGCAGAGCGGCATACTCGGGCGGGATGGCGTGTGATTCTGATTCACCACCAGCCGATGCATCGTCCACCTTTACGAGCTTCCAATCAACGAGGCTCAACGCCTCGGCCCAGCGTGCGATAAGCTGGTCGTCCAACTCCCGACGAAGGAACTTCAGCACATCTCCCAGTGGCGCACCAAACGCCGAAATGAGGGCGGGCCGGTCGTCCGTGAGCGAGTCCAGATAACGGCGCCTCAGCACGGCGGCGAGGTCGTGGCACAGTTCCGTTCCGGACCAGACGGCTTGGCGATTCGGAGCCTCAGACTTCTGCGGGAGATACCAGCTTCCGCCACGCCCCGGCTTCAGTGGAAGCAGTGAGCCGAGCATCGGGAGGACTTCGGAATACTTTCCGTCCCGCTGCTTCATCCGTCCAACCATCGAAGCCACGGCGCGGGCGATGCGAAACTCTGGCTGGTTCAAATCCGCCAGCAGAAGATTCGACTCGTCCATCGGCAGCAGGCGGAAGAAGCGTGGCTCGCCTCGCAACGTTTCACGGAAAGACTTCGAAATCGCCATCTGGCGGCACGCGCGGAACACGGTGCTGAGAAGGTCGAGACAATGGTGTGGAGTCGTCTCGCGTGTGGCGGTCTCCATCGCGGCGTTGATGGATTCCCGAAAGACATGCGGGCCGTCCTTCTTCAGCTTTCCGGTTTTCGGCTCCCTGTATGGGTCAAGCTGGTCGAGTAAGTGACTTTCGTCGAAAGGCTGCAAGGCACGATTGAGCCGCGTAGCGTCTTCGCGGAATGCTGATGAAACGTAAGCTCCCGTGGTCACCCAAGGCACTCTTCCAATTTTCATTTTGAACCGAAATTCCTGCCAGCCTGTGAAACCCGCATCTACGCCTTGGCTGTGAAGTGCTCTGGTAAACTCTGCTGAGTTCCTCGCAAAGCAAAGGCACCTTCCATCGCGAGGACGTAATCGAGCGGATTAAACTTGAACGAGGACTGCACCCACCCGCCGCCTTGATTGTAGGACTTAATTGCGTCCGGGAAGAACGGGAATCCAAGTTCATCGGGAAGCTCACAATCAATTGATTCCCCCATCAGTGACGCGGCACACAGTTGGTCTTTCGGCGCTTCGGTGAACTTGAGGAACAGCACCCAGAACTGACGAAACATTTCATCGTTGCCGCCTTCTCCCATGCCTCGGTTGAGGAACAACGGATTGTTGACTGGCCGTGAACCCGCTTTCGTAGAAAGGACAGCGTCCAAGGACTCAACGACGACAGGCGGGAGGGTGGTTCGCATCTCTTCCAAAAGCGAAAGCGGTTCAGCTTCCTCGTCGCTGAAGCGGCCAAACAATCGCTGTGCCGAACTGAGCGTGTCTCGGAGTTCTCGGCTCAAGTTCGACTGCGCTACCAAATCCGCCATGACCGCCTTTTTGGTGCCCTTCTTGATGCGAACTTCGCATTTCACGCCTTCGATGTTCGGCAGGAGCGAAAGTGCGCCTTCGTTGGAAATGTCGAACGACAGACTGGGTTCGCCCGGAACAAACTTCGCCTTCACCGGCTTCGTGAAATTGATGATTTGTTCAAGTGTGGGTCGGTGTGCATCGAGGGCATCGAAGAAGTCTTTCGTTGCAGATCCTGACCAAGAAAACTCAACGTGTGGTTTCGGCTTCTTCCCTTTGGATGCACCCGTGGTCACTGCAATATGCGGGTGAGTCTTCAATTCTGGAACTGCCGCCGTAAGCGTGAGCTTGAGGGGCTTTTCCCCCAACAGGACTTCGCCGTTGACCTCGTTCCGTTTCTCATCGCCAGCGATCAGCGGCAGGACTGCATCACGATTGCTCGACCAAAACTCGTGCCAAGACGTTTGCGGAACGGAGAATTCGATTTCCTTCTTCTCGTTCAGACCGCCACCCGTATTCCACGGAGAAAAGAACGGTGTCGGCTGGTAATGCTTCTCGAAAAACTCCACCAGCCGTTCGCACGTGGGATACTTTGGCGAGCGAAGGCAGAAGCAGGCTTTGTTGGAATCCCACCAGCCTTCGGCGTCCGGGTCGCGGTGATCTTTGTCGGCGCATTTTGCCAGCACACGGAGCAGACCAATCGCCTTGAGGTAGTGGCCGAGAATGTCGTGGCGGCAGCCGTAGAGATAGAGAGGTTCCATGACAATTAAGCTCTGTGTTCTCGGGATGCAGTGATTGAGCCGCGGATGTCCGCTGCGCGAAAGACCGTCTCGAAAAACGCGAGGCGGAATGGGCCGTAGTGATCGAGCAACCGAAGGATGCCTCGCGTGTAGCTCTCGTGTCCGTTTGCATCGCGCCCCATCCGGCGGCAATCGGTGGACAACGATTCGCTGCCAAGGTTCTTGCCATCAATCGCAACGAGCGGGATCGCGCTGCCGTTGGACACACCGCGCACCGTGTCGTTGTCCTTGGCGTCGTCAGGGAAGCGCGGGATTTCATCCCGGAGCACTTTTCGCACGCGCCCGTGGTGGCTCATGATGACATACTCCGCAAGCAGACTGGAAATCGGGCGGGCGACTCCGATTCGATTTTGCTCAGCTTGGCGAAACGCGAGCGCGGAAGCGACTTCGTGTGCGATTCTGGGGCGGAAGAATCTGCGAAGTCTTTTGACCTCTCGCTTCAAGTCTTGGCCAGAGACACGAAATGAACCGTCTTCGTTGCGGAGCAGCGGGCTGTCGGAGAGCGAGAACTTCGCAAAAGGAAGATATTCATCCTTTCCGGCAATGCCTGCCTTTTCGAGGGCATCAAACACCGCTTTCTGCCAGTCGGGATGATTCTTGCCGACATCGTGCCAAGGAACCGCCTTCAGGAGTGCTCCGTGCTCTTGTTGGTTTTCGTTCGTCGCAAGCAAATGACCCAACAACCCCGTCAGCTCACTGGCTACTTCTGTGGTGTGCGCCGCGATGCTTCGCCAGCCGTTGGCGAGGCAGGAGAGTTGTTCTTCGTCCGAAGGATCATCTTTCGGCTGATAGTGCGATGAGTGCTTCTTGTCGTCCTTATTCCCCGTCCAACCGGCAGCGTTGTCGTATCCGCCAGCCGACAGCGGCAGAAGGATGGTCATGCCGGGCGCGATATCGGCGTCCCGAACGCTGATCCAGCCACTTTCCTTTCCACGCCAGAGCCAGCCGCGATTGAGAACATCTCGCGCCTTGCGCGCCTTTCCGATGGGCACGGAGCAAAGCTCATCGCGTTGGTATTCGGGAACGAACTCTGGCGGCCTGTCGTTCTCTGACCACGCCTCACGCCAACAAACTTGCAGGTCCGTGTCACCGTCAAGACCACGGACGAACGGCGATACATCGGTGAATCCCAGCGAGAGGTTCGCGTCGGTATCGAAGAAGTCGGTCAGTTCGTGGCGCTGGAGCGAATACGGGCACCGTGGGATGGAGGCAGCTACGTCATCCTGAATCTTCTCAAGGCTCGCAGGCGAAGCGTCGTCACCCAGCTTTCGCAACGATTCCCACGCTGATTCGCAAGCAGGCAGTTCGTAGGGCAGGCAGCGTCCGGCATTCTTGTCTTCGCGCCTCTTTGCCTCGTCTTTTGTTTCACGCGGCGGCGCCGCTTCGACGCCCACACCGACGATCATTGCCACGGACTGCCATCCACAGTTCTGGAACTCACCGGAGCGGTTCAATCGCCCAAACCTCTGAATTAACGACGCAAGCGGAGCGATCTCGGAGCAAAGGATCGCGCTGGATAAATCAACGCCCGCTTCGATGACTTGTGTTGAGACGATGATCTGACCTTTTGGAAAAGTGGAAAGATTTATAGATTTGAGGCGCTCCATCTGATTCTTGCGCTCTGGCGGGCGGAATCGGGAATGCAGGAGCAACAGGTCGCAACCCTCCGGTCTTTCTGCGGCAATCAGCGCATGAACGTTTACTGCCCGGTCCACCGTGTTGCAGATAATCAGAGTCCGAGCGGGCAACTCGGGATTCTTTGCGATAGCCTCCACCATCTCCCCGTGGCGCTTGAGAATCGAAGCGATCAGAGACTCGAAGCTCGAATTAGGTTTGAGTTCCAATCGTTTCACTGCGAGACGGCGTTGGTGAATGGGGCCAGAAGTTGCAGCTTTTTCTGCCAGGCTTAGGGTTAAATCGAACTCGGCCGGCCGAGCGACACCCCGCCACTCCCGGGTATTGAGATGCTCGCGGTTGCTCGTCGCAGACATATACCACGTCACCGAGTCAGCCGCACCGAACGAACCATAGCCCGACGGATTGGAAGCTCTGAACGACTCAAGCTGGCAAGCCGTGCTCACTCCCGGCCCCATCAACTGCGTTTCGTCCATGACCCACAAGCAGTCATTATTCAGCAGGCCGAAGTGCATCGGCCAGCGGTAGCGGCTCATGCCGTAGCCACGGTTCAAAGCGCGACTCAGCAGCATGTCCTGCGTGCCAATGAGGATGGCGTTCTCCTCGGGGTAAATGTCCCACTCGCCTGCATCCTCACCGCCCATTAGAACATGGACACCGATTTTCCCGCTGCGGTTTTCTGGCTTCCCATCCCAAACCAGTTCATGAGCCGTCAGCCACTTTTTGACTTCCCCCTCCGTCTGCTCCACGAGCGTCCGCATTGGCAGACAATAGACGAGACGGCGCGGCCACTTCGGATTTTGAAGTCGAATACGGTTCCAAAGCCACGCGAGCACGACGGCGGCGGTTTTGCCGAGACCGGTCGGAATATTGATGAGTTGAGAATGGCAAGTCGTGCCAGAATCGTTCCCTGCCAAACGGGATTGGTAGTCATAGGGCGTGTTGCCCGTGGCGGATTGAAAAAAGGTGTCGAACGAAAGTCGGCTCACGATTCACCGCCTTCTCGACATACTGATGCATGATGCCTGGTCATTGACTGCCTTTGTTAATTCGGCGTCACGCCAAGGCCAAATCCGCGCTGCATCTTCCTCGGCGGGTTTCATGCTTGTATCAAAGCCCACTCTCTACGGCAAGGATGAAAAAGCACCAGTCTGGTCAATTCAGGGCTTCGGTTGGGATGTTGGCTGCCGGGGAACGGAGCGGTTCCACCATAAAGCGTCTAGCGGAATGGCTGAAGGAGCGGAGAGGCCGGAGCCAAGCTCCCAACGGAAGCGCCACGCGACTGCGTGGTTCTCAAGCCGGAACGAACGCGCGCGGAGCAAAGTGAACGCACGGGCGGCGGGGTGCGATCACGGCGCGGAGCGCGCGCTGATTCCGGCGGATTACAACGGGGCTTTGAGCGGCTACGCGTGGAATGTCGGGGTCGATTTGTGCCAGCAAAAGTGCCAGCAGAAATGCCAGCGATGCCGGTTTAGATGAGTTTTTCCCGACTCGTTCGTGAGTACTGATCGAGCACTCGGCAACTTGACGAAACAGCGGAAAACGCCCATTTTACAGGCGGTTTCGTTGCCTGTCACGCGACGGGCCTGTGATTGCTGGAGTTATGATTGAACGGGATGACGTTGCTTAAAGCGCGTTGCCTGTCCGATTCCGAACCTCGCCTCCAGTAGCTCGTCAGTATCCACTCGGAGGTTCCACCTGAATTGTCGTCAACGAATTAAGTCCCACCAACATCGGTTGTGCCCGGATGTTGGGTCAGGCGGCGTCGCTGAATCCGTCGGCGGCGGGAGCTTTGCGCGCCAGTGTCGGAGAACAGATTACCAACCGGCAGGGCGGCGCGTTGGCGAGGGTCGGTGTAATGGCTCGCGGTCATTTGGATTGTCGAGTGCCGGAGTTGGGCGCTCCCGGCGAAGATGCCGTTCTGCTTGACAATGGCGTCGCCGAAAAGCTTTCGCAGTTCGTGAACTTTCTTTCTGGCTGAGATGCCATTGCTCTCTAACCACTCCATCAACGTTCGCCAGTGAGGTTCGCACCGGTAACGATCATACGTGGTTGGCTTCCACTCCCAGGTTGAGTTGACCACAAAGCCTTGCTGGCCCTGGTCCTTGAAACTTAGCAATTCTTTCATGAGTGAGGCATCGACATAGACCGTGCCGCCCGAACCGTGTTTGGGTTCGATGAATTCGTTGGATTCGATTCGTATGGACGAATCGTCTGGATTCAACTGCGTCCAGAGACAAACGTCGGCTTCTGCACGTCGAAGCCCCGCGCACATGCAAAGCAGGAACAACTTGTACGCTTCAGGATATTGAGAGCGGAGTTCATTGCGCGCATTCTTTACGAGCGTTTCGTACGTGACGCCTGCGGGAGAGTGAAATTTCATCGAGCCCGCCTTCTCGAAGTCCACCGTGTCGAACCAATGCGCATCACGTTCTCCATGCTGGCCGTCCGGCACTTTGAACTTCGGAATTTTAACCGCGAAGTTGGCTTTGTTGATGATGTTCGTGCTAAAAAGGCTCTTGCAGTGGCGCAAAGCCGCGTTGAAGGAGCGATTCACTTCAAGCTTTCGTCGTGGATCGTTGCCCGCGCGCTTCAGGTAGGCAATCCTCCAATCCGCGACGGCCGTCGGCGTGATGGCAGAAAGCCGAACCGCGTCAACTTGCTCTCGCCAGGCTGTCAGACCACCGGTGCGATAATCGTACCGCGAAGTGTCGGAATCCACTCCCTGAATCTGCGCTGCCAACATTCGGAAGTATTGCGCGTAGCGACGGAACGTCTTCGGCTTGAGATTCGATGTTCTCTGCACTTCCAATAGGAAATCCCCAACGGTTGGATCACCGCTCTTCGCTCCAGTCTCGACGGTGGGCTCGGTGGACTTCGGCGCAAGCTCCGCGAGAGTGGCCGACCATCCTTTTGCGATGAGCGAGAGATAAATGTCCCGCGCCTTTAAGGCAGCATCTTCCTTGAGGGCGGTGCCAAGGGTGAGCCTCCGTCTGATTCCACCATACTCCATCCGCACAGAGTATTCGGGAACTTCAACGGTTTTTCCTTGGTACGTGTAGGTTCTCCGCTCGACGCGCGCGCGCCAGAAACTCACGTGCGTTTTGGGAACTGAACGAGCAGGCGAGCGGTTCGGCTCCGCAATGTGTCCGCCATTCTGGGCCGTTTCTGGGCCGGTCGTTCGGTCCTGTGCAGTTGCAACCGGTTCCATACGGAAACAAGATAACTGCAAAAACCATTGAAAACATTGGTGATATTGCTATTTATTGCAACCGGACACGACTGCTCGCTACCCCGTACCGAACAACTCATAATCGCTTGGTCGCAGGTTCAAATCCTGCTGGGCCCACCATACTTAATGGAATTCCCGTGGAAGCCATTCGCCTCGGTTTGGCCCATTGGATCAAAAGGCATTGACACGGCGGCCTGAACGGGTAATATTCGTAACTTAGGTATAGAACTTATGATTGGGACCGACGCTCCGGCGAAACCGACGCACAACGAACTGATCAAGGAAGCCAATCCGACTTTGGCCGGCACCATTGGGCGGACTTTGGCTGATCCGAATACGGACCGCTTCTCGGAAGATGATGCACAGTTCCTGAAGTTCCACGGGATTTATCAGCAGGACGACAGGGACCAGCGCAAGGTCGCCAAGAAATTCATCTTCATGGTCCGCGGGCGGCTGCCGGGCGGGATGGTGCCCCCGGACTTGTATTTGGTGTTCGACCGCATCTCGCGAGATCACGCGAACAACACGCTCCGAATCACTTCGCGGCAGGGTTTCCAATTTCACGGCATCGTAAAGAGCGGATTGGGGAAGCTGATGAAGAACATCAACGACGCGCTGGCCACGACGTTGGCGGCGTGCGGCGACGTGAATCGAAACGTCATGGCCCCGCCGACGCCGGCGACGAGCCGGTTGGTGGAGCGCGTTCAGCAGGACGCGCGCCGGTTGTCCAAGGCCCTGCTCCCCTCCACCAAGGCCTATCACCAGATCTGGGTCGAAGGGCAGGAGCTGAATTTGGCCGGCGAGGAGGGCCGCGAGTTCGTCGATCCGCTCTACGGCAAGACCTATCTGCCGCGCAAATTCAAGACCGCGTTCGCGATACCGCCGCTGAATGACATCGACATTTTCACGAACTGCCTGGGCTTCATCGCCATCAGCGAAGGCGACTTGTTGCT
>WNGL01034056.1_pt1 | contig 11690 bp, 12 predicted proteins | sample 5400591 | NCBI WGS metagenome assembly WNGL01 (sample SAMN13153377, study PRJNA577476) | soil metagenome | isolation source: 80 cm soil or saprolite under Garry oak tree replicate 1 | place: USA:California | collected 2016-06-15
TCCCGGGCGAGATCGCGGTCGAAGCCGCCACGACCCTGCTGCCGCTGGCGAACACCACCGCCACGCACTGCATTCTCAGCATCGCCAAGGCCGAGCAGCAGCTCGGCTACCGGCCCGTGATCGAGCCGGCGAAGGCGCTCGAGGAGGTACTTGAGTGGTACGACGAGCACCCCGGCTTCGACCCCGGTGCCAGCCCGTCCATGACCGACCGGTTCGACTACGCCGCCGAGGACGCCTTGATCGCCAGCTACCGGAAGTCGGCCGGGCGGATCAGGGATGCGGTCCGGCAGCACGCCGCATCACCGGTGCACAGCATGCCTCACCCCCAGGCCCCGGGTGCGGTGGACCACCGCGGCCGGTAGCCGCGGACCCCTTTACTATGACAGCACCGGCCGGAGCGAGGCGGGCAGCCCGATGCTGCGGGGCTCGAGGAAGCTGCGCAGCCCTTCGGGGCCGAGCTCGCGGCCCAGGCCGGACTCCTTGAAGCCGCCGAACGGCACCAGCGGGAACGGCGGGTAGCTGCCGTTGATCGCGATGCTGCCGGTGCGCAGGCGCCGGGCGACCCGCAGCCCGCGGGCCGGATCGCCCGTCCATACCCCGCCGGACAGGCCGTACGGCGAGTCGTTGGCGATGCGGACGGCGTCGTCCTCGTCGTCGTAGGGGATGAGGCACAGGACCGGCCCGAAGATCTCCTCCCGGGCCACCCGCATGGAGTTGTCCACCTCGGCCAGGATCGTCGGCGTGACGTACCAGCCCTTGTCCAGGTGGGCGGGCCGGCCGCCGCCGGCCGCCACGCGGGCGCCGGCCGCCCTGGCCAGGGCGATGTAGCCCTCGACCCGGTCGCGCTGCCGCTCGGCCACGAGCGGCCCGACCACGGTGGCGGGGTCGTGCGGGTCGCCGACCGGCACGGCCGCGGCCGCGGCGGCGGCGGCCTCGACCGCCTGCGCGTACCGGAACCGGGGGACCAGGACCCGGGTGTGGGCGCCGCAGACCTGCCCGGACAGGTGCATGGCCCCGCCCACGAGCGCCGGGATGACGCCGGCCACGTCGGCGTCGTCGCAGATGATGGCCGCCGATTTCCCGCCCAGCTCGAGCGAGACCCGCTTGACCTGCTCGCCGCACCGGCTCATGATCTGCTGGCCGGCCGCCGTCGACCCGGTGAACGCGATCTTGTCGGTGCCGGGATGCCGCACCAGGTGCTCGCCGGCCTCGCGGCCGCCCGGCACCACGCTGACCACGCCCGGCGGGAGGCCCGCCTCGGCCAGGGCCTCGGCCAGGATGAAGGTGCTCAGCGGGGCCTCGGGCGGCGGCTTGATCACCACCGTGCAGCCCGCCGCCAGCGACGGCGCCGTCTTCCAGGCGGCCAGCGTGACCGGGGCGTTCCACGGGGTGATCGCCGCGACCACCCCGACGGGCTCGTTCGTCACCAGGCCCGCCCGGTCGCCGGCCGGCACCAGGCGCTCGAACTCGAAGCCGCGGATAAGCCCGGCGTAGTAGTCGAACAGCGCCGCGACCATGCCGGTCTGCGCCCGGGGCGCCTGGCTGATCGCGCAGCCCATCTCGTCGACGGTGACGCCCGCGATCTCGGCCTCGCGCTTGCGCACAATCGTGGCCGCCCGGGCCAGCACGTCGGCCCGCTCACCCGGGGCCATCCGCGGCCACGGGCCCTCGTCGAACGCCGAACGTGCCGCGCTGACCGCCCCTTCGATGTCCGCCGGCGTGGCGACCGGGACCTCACCGACGACCTGCTCCGTCGACGGCGAGATGACGCCGAGAAGGTCAGGGCCGCTCGGCGCGGCCCACGCGCCCCCGATGAAGAACTCCCGCCGGTACATCAGCCGGTCATCCACGCTGTCTCCCGTGCTCGGCTCGGCCATCCTGAAGTAAGCGAGCATTTGCTAATCTTACCTTGCGTTCGGTCCCGCGCCCCGGCCCCGCGCCCGGGCAGGTCCTCAAGGAGGTCTGATGGAGATGAGTGGGCCGCACAACCCGGTCACCGACGAGTGGGTGGAGCAGCATTTCGACCACCTGTCGCCGGAGCTGGCTCGCGAGTTCCACCCCACGCTGGCCCGGGCCCGCTCGCGGTGCCCGGTCGCCCATAGCGACGCCTACGGCGGGTTCTGGGTCGTCACCAGGTACGAGGACGTGCTGCGCATCGCCCAGGACTGGCGGACGTTCAGCTCCGAGCTCGGCATCACCGTGCCCGCCCCGCCGGTTTCCATGAAGATCTTGCCGGTCACCATCGACCCGCCCTTGCAGCGGACCTTCAAGCGGCTGCTCAACGCGCATTTCACCCCGGCGAAGGTCGCCCCGTGGACCGAACCCACCCGCCAGCTCGTCACCCGCCTCATCGACGGCTTCGTCGAGCGGGGCGAGTGCGACTTCATGCGGGACTTCGCCCGGCCGTTCCCCGGTCTGGCGTTCTTCGACCTGGCGCTGCACGCGCCCGCCGATGACCTGGAAGAGGTCAGTCACTACGCGACGATGGCCTCGCTCTCGCACCTGCCGGAATCGCGGGAGTGCCTGATGAAGCTGGCCGCCTGGATCGGCAGGCTCGTCGAGCGGCGGCGCGCGGAAGGTCCCCGGGGCGACGTGGTGGACGCGGTGCTGAACGCCGAGATCGAGGGCCGGCCCATCACGCCGGAGGAGGTCATCGGCTGCCTTCAGCTGCTGGTGCTCGGCGGCCTCGAGACGACCGCCGGGGTACTCGGCGCGGCGATGCTCAGGTTCTGCGCGCACCCCGAGATTCCCGCGCTGCTCCGCGCCCGGCCGGAGCTGATCCCCAAAGCCGTCGAGGAACTGCTGCGGCTCGACGGCTCGTTCGTCTGCATCGGCCGGACGGCGCGGCATGACGCCCAGATCGACGGCCACCAGGTCAAGGCGGGGGAGCGGGTGATCATCTACTGGGCGTCGGCCAACCGCGACGAGGCCGCGTTCACCGCGCCCGACGCCTTCGACCTCGACCGCCCCGCGAACCCGCATATCGCGTTCGGCGCGGGACCGCACCGGTGCGTCGGCTCCAACCTGGCCCGGATGAACCTGCGCGTCGCGATCGACGAGATCGTCCGGCGGCTCGGTGACCTCAAGCTCCAGCCCGGTGCCGACATCGGCTTCCACTCCGCCTTCAACCGGGCCCCGCTGTCAGTCCCGATCACCTTCACGCCCGGCCAGCGCTCGTAGGCCTCCTGACGCCTATCGTTCAGTTCCGGACCGGAGCCGCCAGGTTGTACAGCTTGGTGGCGGTGTGCTGGAGCACCTTGCCGATGATCTCCTCGGAGAGCCCGCCGAGCGACCGCTCCATGACCTCGCGGGGGCTCGGCGACTCCGACGCCGGGCCGGGGGACAAGCTGGTGGCGTGCGGGAAGTCGGTCTCGAACATGAGGTTGTCGGCGAGCAGGTCGATCACCGCGCGCAGGGATTGCCGCTCGAACCAGTACATGCCGAAGATCTGCCGGCGCAGGTACTCACTGGGCAGCAGCCGTTCGGGGAACTCTTTGTGCGCGCCGACGTTGAGCCACTGCCAGTCCATGGCCTCGCCGAGGAAGGGGAGCCAGCCGGCGCCGTTCTCGACCGAGACGAACTTCAGGTCCGGGTACCGGTGGCAGACGCCGCTCAGCACCACCTCGGTGATGTTCTGCGCGTTGCCGAGCAGGGCCAGCGAGCTCTCCTTGGTGAAGTCGAGCTTCTTCGACTGGTCGACGGCGCCCTTGAGCTCGTCGGGAGAGGACAGGAACCCGACGTGGAAGTTCAGCGGCAGGCCCATCTCCTGGGCCTGGCCGAGCAGCGGCTCCCAGTAGTCCTCGGCCAGGCGGGGCAGTCCCACCTTGTCGTAGCGGGCCGCGAACAGGACGCCCTTGTGGCCCATCGCATGGGCCCGCTTCATCTCCGCGGCCGAGGCGCCGATGTCCCAGAACGGCAGCATCATCATCGGGATCAGCCGCCGCGGGTCCGCCGAGCAGAACTCGGTCAGCCAGTCGTTGTAGGCCCGGACGCACTCGGTGGCCAGTTCGGGCGGCATCGCGGTGAGGAACACGTGGCTGTGGAACCCCAGGATGTTGGGGTACAGGACCTGGTAGTAGATGCCCATCTGGTCCATGTAGGCCAGCCGCTGGCGCGGGTCGGTGGCGGCCGGGATCGCCTCGGCCAGCGTCCTGGGGTGCGAGGGCGGGAACTGCGGCCAGCCGGCCTGGGCGAACGCGCCGGCGCCGTACAGCTTCTGGTCGCCGATGTACCAGATGTCCTCCTGCCGGCGCTGGTGGAACCGGACGTGCGGGACTAGGGCGCCCCACCTGGGCGAGATGCGGGAGGTCCACAGGTCGGCCGGCTCGATGATGTGGGAGTCGGCGTCGGCGACCGCGTACCGCTCGCACAAGGCAGTCATGCGCATGAACTCCTATCACGTCGGCTCTTAGAGAGTATTCGCTCACTTACTCTAAAGCCGCCGCGACCGATGCGCAACTAAGCCCCGGGCTCGGGAACGGCGCGCAGGTACGGGGCCATCATCAGCGGGGTCACGCTGAGCACGCCGGACTCGACGGGCAGGGTGACCCCGGTGATCCAGCGGGCCTCGTCGCTGGCCAGGAACGCCGCCGCCCAGGCCACGTCCCAGCCGGTGCCGGGCGTGCCGAGCAGGCCCGCCTGGGACCGCATCGCGTTCATGAACTCCGCGCGCGCCCCCGGCGCCGAGACCGACAGCACCATCGGCGTGGTGATGTGGCCGGGCGCGACGGCATTGACCCGGATGCCCTGCCGGCCGTGGGAGTAGGCCATGTCCACGGTCATCGCGATCAGCCCGCCCTTGGCCGCCGAGTACGCGACGGTGCCGTCGCCCCGCAGGGCCGAGATCGACGCCACGTTCACGATCGCCCCCGCGCCCCGGGCGGCCATCACCGGCACCGCGTACTTAGACGCCAGGAACGCGGTCCGCAGGTTGACGTCGAAGGCCCGGTCCCAGGCCTCCTCGGTGGTATCCACCACCGTCCCGAGCGCCGCGAGCCCGATGTTGTTCACCAGGATGTCGACCGTCCCGAACGCATCGACCGCCGCCCGGACCATCGCCTCGCACGAGGCCGCCCGGGTGAGGTCGCCGCCGAACACCGCCGCCTTGCCGCCCTCCTCCTCGATCATCTGCCGCGTCTGCTCGGCCCGCTCCGGATACAGGTCGACGAGCAGGACGCTCGCTCCCTCCCGGGCCAGCACGACCGCGGTCGCCTTGCCCGTGCCGATCCCCGGGCCCGGCGTCGAGCCGGCCCCGGTGACGATCGCCACCTTGCCCTCGACCCGGCCAGCGCGCTCCACCATGTCGCGTTCCCCTTTCCCTGCCGCCATCACCGCCAGTCAGTTCGCTCACGCTACTTCTCTACCGGAAAAAGTGAGCATTTGCTATCTTCAAGCGACCGGGTCTTCTCTTGAAGGAGCAGGATTGCCAGGCGATCGGATCATCTCCGGCCTGCTGCCGCTGGGCGGCCTGTCGGTCGTCGAGGTTGCCGTCGGCGTCAGTGATCTTGGCCTCGGGCTGGCCGGGGGGTGCCGGGCATGCTGCTGGCTGATCTGGGCGCCAGCGTCGTCCGGGTGACCGGCGCCGCGCCGGTGCCGATCGATTCCGGCGTGACGTGGCGGCGGGCCTGGCACCGTGACAAGCGCGTCGTCGCTGCCGGTGACTCCGGTGAGGTGCTGGCGCTGCTCCGCGGCGCGGATGTCGCGCTGGTGTACGGGCCGGAGGCGCTGGTTGAGGGCCGCGGCCTGGGGTATCGCGACCTGCGGCCGGTGAATCCGTCGCTGGTCTATGCCCGGTGCCGCCCCAGCCGGACGTCGGCGGGGAGCGCCGGGGACTTCGGCCTGCTGGTGGAGGCACGCGCCGGGTTCTGCACCCAGCTGGCCGGGCACCGGCCCGGCCCGGTCTTCGCTGACGTCCGGGCGCCCGGCTTCGGGGCCGCCTGCCTGCTGGTCACCTCGGTGCTCGCGCTGCTGTGCCGCCGGGCCCGGACGGGGGCCGGGGGCTGGGCGGAGACCTCGCTGTATGACGGGATGCTGGCCACGCTCGGCTGCATGATCGGCCGGTCCGAGCGCGCCGCCCCCGAGATCGAGGGGTACTGGGAGAAGGGCTCGACGTTCCCGAACTTCCTGTACCGGTGCGCCGATGGTGAGCTGATCCAGGTGTGGTTCGGCGGCAAGGGCATGTACGGCGCGCTGATCGGGGTCTTGGGCGATGAGCCGAGCGCGGGCGGCTATTACAGCGACCAGATGAGCGGCAGGCTCGGTGAGCGGGCGGCGCGGTGGACCTCGTTGTTCGCCGCCCGGCCGCGCGAGGTGTGGATCTCCCGGCTCCGGGCGGCGGGCGTGGCGTGCGAGCCCGTGCTCGGCCCCGGCGAGGTGCTGGCCGACCCGCACCTGGCCGAGATCGGCCTGGCCGTCCGGCGCGCAGACGGCGGCCACCGCGACGTCATGGCCGGCACCCCGATCGATGTCAGGCGCTTGCCCGGCCCCCAGCCCCCCAGCCCTTCCAGCCCTTCCAGCCCTTCCAGCCCTTCCAGCACCCTCAGTCGCCTTTGATCCCTCAGAACTCTCTGACCCCTCAGGCCTCCGTGGCCTCCCGGGCCGTGCCGCGCTCCGGGGCGGGCCTGCTCGCCGGGCTGCGAGTGGCGGACTTCTCGGCGTTCGTGGCGGGGCCGCTGGCCGCGGAGATCCTCGCCGACCTGGGCGCGGACGTCATCAAGGTCGAGCCTCCGCAGGGCGAGGCGATGCGCGCCGCGGCGTATGCCATCGCGGCCTGCCAGCGGGGCAAGCGCAGCCTGGCGCTGAACATCGGCGCGCCGGAGGCCCGGCAGGCGGTCGAGCGGCTGCTGCGGTGGGCCGACGTCGTCCTGCACAACTTCCGTGTCGGGGTGGCCGAGCGCCTGGGCATCGGCGCCGAGACGGTCGCCGGGCTGAACCCGGGCGCCGTGTACTGCCACGCCAGCGCGTTCGGCGCCGTCGGCGCCCGGGCGGCCTTGCCGGGCAACGACGCGCTGATGCAGGCGGTGACCGGGCTGGAGCGGGCCGCCGGGGGGGCCGGCAACGACCCGCTGGCGGCGACGTGGATCCCGGTCGACATGGCCGGCGGGTGGGTCGCCGCCGCGGGCGTGCTGGCCGGCCTGTACGCCCGGACGGCGGCCGGTCACGGCCAGCGCGTCACGACGAGCCTGCTCGGCGCCGGGATGCTGATGCAAAGCGGGGTGTTCGAGCGCGACGGCGAGCTGGTGCGCGGTCCCGGGCTCGACGCGCGGCAGACCGGATACGGACCCGGGTACCGCATCTACGAAGGCGGCGATGGCCGCTGGTTCGCGCTCGTCCTGCCCGACCAGGACGCCTGGCGGCGGCTGGCCTGCCTCCCGGAGGTCGCGGCGCTGCCCGCGACGTACGCGCCGCTGCGCGGCGGCGCCCATGACGCCGCCGCCCGCCAGGCCGAGACAGTCCTCGAGGCCGCGTTCGCCACCGCGCCCGCCGCGCAGTGGGTCGGCCGGCTGCGCGGCCTCGGTCTCATGGCCGAGCTGATCGAGCCGCTGGACCGGGACGGCTTCCGCCGTGCCATCCTCGACGACCCGGTGAACCGCCAGCTCGGCCGGGTGGTCTCCTACCAGACCGCCGACTGGGGCCACTTCGAGCAGATCGGCCCCCTGCTCCGCTGCGGCCCGGCGGAGCCCGGGCCCGGCGCCGGTCCCCGGCTGATGCTCCCGGGCGTTGGCGAGCACACCGTGCAGGTCCTCACCGAGCTGGGCTTCAGCGGCGAGCAGATCGACACCCTCCTCGCCGCGAAGGTCGCCCGGCAGCTAGAGGACTAGCGCCAGAGGTCGGCACACTCCACGAGCGGCTAGCCTGCCAGCGCCGCCGCATGGTCGGGCAGCCCCACCAGGCTGGCGGTGTTGCCGCGGAGCACCCGGCGGGTGATGGCGGGGGTGCAAGTCCACCGCTGCGCACCTCCGACGGCCCGGCAGGGGATCTGGCCCACAAGGCCCATCGCACCCCTCGCCTGGCCGAGACCTCCATAAGCGAGGGAGCGCTCACTTAGTCTACTATGCGGCGACGGCGGCAACCACGTAAGATAAGTGAGTCTTCGCTCATCCTGGCTTCGGCTGCGGCCAGCCGCCAGCCGCCGGACCGGGTAAAGGGGAAGGGTTCGCATGAAAGCTGCCGTCGCGTATGAGGCCGGCCAGCCGCTCGTCCTGGAAGACCTTCCCGTCCCGGACATCGGGCCGCGGGACGTCCTGGTGCGCGTCACCGCGAGCGGCATCTGCCACACCGACCTGCACGTGATCAACGGGCTGTCGGCGCTCCCGCTGCCGATCATTCCCGGCCACGAGGGCTGCGGGATCGTGGAGGAGACCGGCCCCGAGGTGCGCCGCGTCCGGGCCGGGGACCGCGTCCTGGCCTCCGTCACGCCCGCGTGCGGGACCTGCTGGTGGTGCCTGAACGGCATGTCCGGCCACTGCGAGCTCGGCCCGGTGGTGAAGGCGGCCCTGCGGTTCGAGCTCAAGACCGGCCAGCGGGCCGCCGCGGTCTGCGGCTGCGGGACGTTCGCCGAAGCCATGGTCGTGCACGAGGCTGCACGAGGCGTCGGTGGTCCCGGTGCAGACCGGCCTCGCCGACGAGCAGCTCGCCCTGCTGGGCTGCGGCGTCACGACCGGCCTGGGGGCTGCCCTGAACACCGCCGCCGTCACCCCGGGCTCCAGCGTGGTGGTGATCGGGTGCGGCGGCGTCGGCCAGTCGGTGATCCAGGGGGCACGCATCGCCGGCGCGTCGGTCATCATCGCCATCGACCCGGCACCCGGACGGCGCCAGGCCAGCGTCCGCGTGGGCGCCGACCCCGCCGAGCAGGTCCGGGCGCTGACCGAAGGACGCGGGGCCGACTACAGCTTCGAAGTCGTCGGGCGCCCCGAGCTCATGGTGCAGGCCTTCGACATGGCACGCGCGGAGGGCACGGTCACGCTCGTCGGCATGCCGGCCGTGGGCGACACGCTCACGCTGCCCGCCCTCCAGGCCGTGTTCTCGGGCAAGCGGCTGGCTGGATCCGTAGTCGGCGGCGCCCAGATCCTGCGCGACTTCCCCCGGTTCATCCGCCTGGCCGAGACCGGCCAGCTCGACCTCGGATCGATGATCTCCCACCGCATCAAGCTCGACGAGATCAACGACGGCATCGCCCTCCTCACCCGCGCCGAAGGCACCCGCACCGTCATCGTCTAGACCATGATCATGGCCAGTTCTGGTCGCTATGTGGCTCGAACTGGCCATGATCATGAACGAGACCGGTGAGGGGAGGCTGGCGCCGGGGTTCTTCCGCAGTGAGATCACCGAGGGATGTATACCGATGAGCGGACCCGGGCGTGACCGCGGCGGAACACGCCGCTGCCGGGGGAGGGAGCGTTGATGATTTCGCGGGTGCGGTGTTGTGGCTGGTCAGTGACGCCGGCCGGTACGTGACCGGGCAGGCCATCGTCGTCGGCGGCGGCTGGATCGCCCGCTAGGGACCGAACGTCCTGGCCGTAGCCATGACCGAAAGGCGATCGTCGCTCCCGGCGTCGCGCAACTCCACCTGCCCGAGCCCGTCGTAAAGCCGAGCGGTGGCGACGAGCGGCCCGAGGCGTACCGCCTGCCGCTCGGCCAGCGGTACGGCGAGCCGTGCCTGTGACGGCGGGGCGTCCACGCTGAGCGTGGCGGGCAGCTTCGCCGCCGGATCCGGCGCCGACATGAACGATCCGGCGGCGATCGCCACCGGATCACCGTGTTCCGCGGTGAATTCGACGCTCGCGACGAAGACCGAGCGACCCGCCTTGACCGTCCTCCCGACGCCCCGGACCAAGCCGGCGGCGGGCGCCGGCCGGTACAGGTGCACATCGAGTTCGAGGGTGACGGGCACCCGGGGAGCGATGGCGTATGCAGCCAGCAGACCCGCAAGGTTGTCGGCCCATATGGCCAGGATGGACGTCCGCAGGTGCGAGCTGCCCGGCACATGCATCTGCGGCGTAATCGACGCGGTGCCGTGCAGTTCGTCGCCGACCCGCCTGGTCGCGAAGCCAAGCTCGGTGAGCACGTGCCGCCCGGCCCTGGCAGTGCCGTCGACGCTCACCGCGACTCCTGGCGCTCGGCGACTGGGTCATGACAGTAGTGGCACCGCCACTCCGCCACCTGGCCCGCCGCGTTGACGCGCATGGAATCCGCCCCCCGCTTGACGGTCCCGTCGGGGAGGTAACAGGTGTAGACGAGGACGATCGCGTCGGTGCCGGCGTACGTCGCGTCGAGCGTGTACCGGATTCCCGGGGTGCGGCGCAGGGCGTAGTCGACATACGAGCGCAGGGCGTCGTACCCGTCGATCGTCGTCTTCGCCGGATCGCCGGTCAGCGTCGGGACGAAGGGCGAGCTGAAGACCACGTCGGCGGCGAACGGCGCCATGATCGTGCCGAGGTCACCGGCGTTCCAGCCCTCGTCCCAGTGCCGCTGCAGGTCCTGCACCGTGGCGTCGTCAAGCATCCGGTCAGCCTCCGTAGTGTCCGCGCCGGGTGTCAGATCCGCCCGGGCCGGCCGGACTGGATCGCCTGGCGCGCCTGGACGGAGGAGACGGTCACGATGCCGTCATCAAATCGCTCGAGCACCAGCGCCTGGGTCGCGGCCAGATGGGCGCGGGCTACCCGCTCGGCCTCGGCGGCCCGCCCGGCCGCGATCTCGTCGGTGATTAGCTGGTGGACGCGCACGACCTGGGCAGCTTCTGCCGGCGAGGGATACTCGCCGCGCCTGGTCATTGCCTCCGCCCACGCCTGCTCCTGCGCCGACCACAGTGCGACCAGGCTGCCGACCATGTGGCGGACGGTCGCGTTCGGGGTGAGCGCGACGAGCAGGTCGTGGAACTCCCGGGCGGCCCGGGTGAAGGCGACGCCGTCTTTGGTCAGCCCGGCGGACGCCTCGATGTTGGCGGCCAGTGCCGGGACGACCACCTGGGCGCGGTCCGCTCGCCGGGCGCACTCGGCGGGGCACATCGGTTCCAGCAGGCGCAGCCCCGCCGCCAGGTCCCCGAGCGTGACCCGGCGCGCCTGCAGCGCCAGGCCGAGGTGGTAGGCCGCCGATGACTCGTCGGGGCGGTGCACCTCGGCGCCGCCCACGTTGCCGCGCCGTACCGTCACCAGGCCCTCGGTCTCGAGAATCCGGATCGCTTCCCTGATCGAGGGGTAGCTGACGCCGAATTCGCTCACGAGATGGTCCTGGGTGGGCAGCCGGTAGTCGTCGGTACCGTCGCCGGCCAGGATGCGGGCGCGCAACTCGGCGGCCACGGTCTCCGCGATGCGATACTGCGGGACACGGCCGCGGCGGACATCCGTCACGCGGGCGCTCTTGGGCTAAGGGCACATGCGCTAAAACAACATCATGGCTAGTCTAGCAATCCTTGCAAAGATTGATATATCGTAACGCAGTGAGTTAGATCATGGGCGACGATGGATTCCGGTGAGAATTGCACCAGCCTTGGAGCTCGCGCGCTGGTGGCGGCGGAACGGTTCTCTGGCGTTGAGGCGATAGCAGACGGGAACGTGCGGATCAGCTACGCCGAACTCGGACAGGAAATCGTCCGCTCCACGCGGGCGGCCATCGGATCCGGAATCGAGCCGGGCGACCGGGCCGCCATCTGGGCCCCGAACGGTCACCGGTGGATCATCGCCGCACTCGGC
>WNGL01008888.1_pt1 | contig 11689 bp, 10 predicted proteins | sample 5400591 | NCBI WGS metagenome assembly WNGL01 (sample SAMN13153377, study PRJNA577476) | soil metagenome | isolation source: 80 cm soil or saprolite under Garry oak tree replicate 1 | place: USA:California | collected 2016-06-15
GTGAAGGCGAAGCCGGCTGGAATTCCCAGCGGGTGTCGCGCCGCGGATGCTGGGTCTACGCGTACTGGCCCTGCGGCAGGAGCGGCTACCTGTCCCGACATACCCTGATAAATCCCGGTCCCAATCAGAACCAGCATCAGCGCGATGAATACGTAAGTGGGCACGCTGAAAACGATGCCCGACTCTCTCACACCGCGCAGATTTACGACCATTAGCACGAAAATCGACGCGATGCAGAGTATGACCGTGTGCGGCAATAACTGTGGGTACGCGGACGTGATCGCGGCTATACCACCCGAGATCGATACGGCAACAGTCAGGATGTAGTCGGTGAGGAGCGCTGCCGCGGCGACGAGTCCCGAACCTACGCCAATGTTGTCCTTCGCTACGGTGTATGAGCCGCCGCCCTCGGGGTACGCGAAGATCGTCTGCCGATAGGATATGGCAACCAGAACTAACAGCCCGACGATGACCGACGAGATGGGTACGAGGTAGTTGAGGGCGACCGGGCCAAGTATCGCCAGCACCAGAAGAATCTGTTCGGTTGCGTATGCGACCGACGAGATCGCATCTGAGGAGAGTACCGCGAGCGCTGTCTTCTTGTTTAATCGCTCGTGCTCGAGCCGCTCGCTCGGCAAGGGTCTTCCGAAAAGAAGCTGCTTCGCGCGCTTCAGAACGCTCGCCATCTAGTAAAAATGGGCCCGCTGGGATTCGCGCGACGCAAAGATTTCACAAAGGCCGTTCGATACGCTATCCTATCGGGCGGTTCTTTCCCCGATTCCGGTACCGATGCGCAAATACGCCTGCATTCTGTTTCTGCTAACTGCCCGTCTGGGCGCTCAGGCTGGCGCTCCATTCGATTTTTCCATCAAGAACATCATGCGCGGCCCCGAGCTGTACGGCCGACAACCCGGAAACGTCCACTGGAGCGCCGACAGCAAGTGGATCTATTTCACCTGGCTCGAGCCGGGAACCGACTGGCGTGAGACTCCGAAACAATTTCGCGTCCGCGCGGTTCCCGGCGCTAAGCCCGAGCGCGTTTCGATCAGGCAAACCGATACGACCGGCGCTCGATTCGCGGCTGGCAATCGCTCCCACAACGGACGCTACAGTGTGGTCGAATTCAACGGCGATCTCTACATCAACGACCTCACCACCGGTACAGCCAGACGCCTCACACAGACTGTGGAAGCCGAGCGCAATCCTCAGTTCTCGGCCAATGACCGAGAGATTTTTTTCGTTCGGAGCAACAATATCTACTCGATCGATCTATCCTCAGGCTTGCTCCGGCAGCTCACCGATATCCGCCAGGGTCCCGAACCTACGGATTCGGCGCGCGCGCAAGGCCAGCGTGGTCGTCTCGAGCAGCAGCAACGCGACCTGTTCGAGGCAATACGCGATCGCATTCGCGCCGACAGCATCGCGCGAGCGGAAAGATTGTTGCGCGATTCTCTTGGCCTGAAGCCCGTCTATCTCCAAAGCGGCGAGCAGGTGTCGGACTTCTCGATCTCGCCCACCGGGTCATCCCTGCTCATTACTACGAAGGCGGCGGCAACTGGAACACGCACGACCGACATTCCGCAGTACGTCACCCGCAGCGGCTACACCGAGGAGCTTCGCGTGCGCTCGAAAGTGGGCGATGTCGAGCAACGTGGACGCGCTGCACTGATCACGCTTCCAGCTGCCTCGGTGACCTGGCTCAAGCCCTTCACTACCGATACGACGACCGGCTCCTTCGATTTGCTTGGGTGGAACGATATGGGGACGAGGGCGCTGGTCTACGCCTACAGCGGCGACAACAAAACCCGGCTCCTGGAGACTGTGGATCCCGCCGCGAAGATCACTGCCCTCGAATCGCTGCGCGATACTGCATGGGTCGGCGGTCCTTGCAGCGACTGCGGAGGCTGGTACGGCGCGGGCGAAGGACGAATCTGGTACGTATCGGAAGCCGATGGATTCTCGCACCTCTACACCGTCGCTCCGAACGGAACGGGCAAGCAGCAGGTAACGAAAGGCAAGTGGGAAGTGCGCGGCGTCGCGCTCTCGCCTGACGATCGCTGGTTCTACCTGCTCACGAATGAGGTTTCTCCGTTCGAGCAGCATCTCTATCGCATGCCAACGACCGGTGGCCCGATGGAAAAAATCACGACCAAGACCGGTAAGCACACGGCGGTCGTTTCACCAGATGGTCTTCTCGTGGCCGATGTCTATTCGTACGTCAATCGCCCGCCGGATCTCTTCCTGCTCCGCGACAGGCCGGGAGCCGAGATGTCGCAGCTCACGTTGTCGCCAAGTGCGGAGTGGCTGTCCTTTCCGTGGATGGTGCCCGAGATCGTGATGGTGCCTGCATCCGACGGCGCACGTGTGCCCGCGCACATCTACAAGCCCGGCGACATGCACGCGGAGCCGAACGGTGCAGCCGTAGTCTTCGTCCACGGCGCCGGATACCTGCACAATGTCGGGAATTTCTGGTCGGAGTATCCGCGCGAATACATGTTCAACCAGTTCCTCGCGTCAAAGGGCTACACGGTCCTCGATCTGGACTATCGTGGCTCCGACGGTTACGGGCGCGACTGGCGAACGGCGATCTACCGGCACATGGGAGGCCGGGATCTCCAGGATCAGGTGGACGCGTCCAGGTACCTCGTCCAGAATTTCCAGATCGACCCCAAGCGGATCGGTATTTATGGCGGCAGCTACGGCGGATTCATCACCCTGATGGCCCTGTTCACCGAATCCTCCCATTTCGGGGCCGGGGCGGCCCTAAGAAGCGTCACCGATTGGGCCCACTACAATCAGGGTTATACCGCCAACATCCTGAATCTCCCGCAAAACGATACGCTGGCGTACCGTCAATCGTCTCCTATCTACTTCGCAGAAGGTCTCCAGGATCCGTTGCTGATGGCGCACGGGATGGTAGACACCAATGTCCACTTTCAGGATATCGTAAGGCTCACCCAAAGATTCATCGAGCTAGGCAAGACGCGCTGGGAGCTTGCGGTTTATCCCGTCGAGGATCATGCATTCGTGAGACCCTCGTCGTGGGCGGACGAATACCGCCGCATCTTCGAGTTGTTCGAGCGATACTTGCCGGCTCGTAATTCGCCTAAATGATCAACTACATCACCACGATTTTCTCTCGCACAGCCTCGGTCGTCCGAGCAGTCCTCGGGGTTCCGGACTACGAGCGCTATCTCGCCCACATGCGCACAGCTCACCCCGGCGATCGGGTAATGAGCGAGACGGAGTTCCGGCACACGCGCATGAACGACCGCTACAACCGCACCGGGTCGAAGTGCTGTTAACTCGATAGGTGTGCAACAGCTGACTCGGCTGGCGTCTCCATTGAGACCCCAACCGAGTCAGAAATGAAAGCAGCTACGCTCCCCCTCATACTGGCCTGCGCCCTTGTCGCATGTCAGCGTGAAGGTCCCTCAAACTCTGATGGCGGCGCTGTGCCGGCTGACCGGCTGGACCTTCAATCGAAAACTCTGAACCAGCCTGCCGCAACAACAGCGGCCCGGGCAGCCAATAAGCCCGGCTTCTTTGGCGGCCTAGCAAGTCCGGCCCCTCCCGAATCGGAATTCAGCGCGTCCGCAGATCACGGCACATCTCAGGCATCGACGGCCGATGACGCCCTACAGAACGTCAATGCGGCGACTACTGCTGCGGCTACGATGATCATCCGCACCGGTCAGGCGTTTATCGAGGTGGATAAAGTGGACCCCGCGATCCTCAAGATCCACCAGCTCGCCGCCCAGGTTGGCGGATACATCACCAACTCCTCAGTAAGCGGCGGTCGCGACCAGATTCGCCAGGCTACTCTCGAGCTGAAGATTCCGGCGCCAAGGTACGATCAAGCGGTTGGATCCCTCTCGACGATCGGAAAGGTGGAGACCGTCAACTCCACAGCTCAGGATGTCGGCGAAGAATTTGTCGATGTGAGCGCTCGCGTGAACAACGCCCGCCGTCTGGAAAACCGACTCATTACGCTGCTATCCACCAGAACCGGAAAGCTCGACGAAGTGCTACGCGTGGAGCGCGAGCTGGCCCGCGTGCGCGAAGAAATCGAGCGTTATGAAGGCAGGCTTCGCTATCTCAGCTCACGAGTAGCGACGAGCACACTCACGATTACCGTGCACGAGCCGGCCCCGATACTCGGGAATAACCCTGGCGAGAATCCAATCGCCCGCGCCCTGAGACGCGCCTGGAAGAATTTCATCGCGCTCGTCGCCGGAGTGATCGCGTCGCTCGGCATCGTTATCCCGCTAGCGCTGGTTGCTGTCGCGGGCTGGGTGGGCTACCGTCGCTGGAGAAGGCGCCAAATCAGCCCGTAGGTCGCGGTTGTACCACCACAGTGCCTTGGACAGCGCAGCGTATCCAGTGTTGATACGGTGCAGTCCCCAGCCGATGGCGCCTGCTCCCCCGATGATGAGAATCGGGCTGGACGCGCTGTTTGAGTTGTTACTGGCCACGACAACTCCGATTGCGAGCGTAGCCGCGCCGATCGTGCTCACCAGCGAGCCGCGGAAGTTGCTTGTCTCGAAGTTTTTTGCCTCGGCGAGAGCGCGCGGCGACGATTCGACCAGCTTCTCCAGATCGAACCCGCGAAACCAGCCAACGGTGCCAAGCACGGGACCGTCCGCACCACGAATGATGTCGGCGCTGCCCCAGCTCGACTCGAACCGGAGGGCCTGGCTGCTGTAGACACGCGTGGAATCTGTGGCCGTCGGCGGTCGACTCGCGTTCGCTGCGGTCCCGGCGGATGCCGCCGATGTTGCAACGGGCTTCGCCGGATGATCGTTCGACTGTGCCTGCGCACCAACTCCGAAAACCGAGACGCTAGCAAAAAGCGCCCAAAAAAATCTCGACTTCATTGACCCTCAATGATCGTTCAATCTTCTTCATGAGGACGATTGAACGACCCGAGGGAGAACAAAAAAGTCTAGCGTCTTAGATCGCGGTTATACCACCAGATCGACCGCGATAACGCGTTGTACGCGCTTTCCAGCCTTCCTCCTCCATACGCGATGAGACCAGTCCCGGCGAGAGTGAGGCCGGCGGTGATGCTCGAATTCATATCCTGAATGCGAGACACGCCGATCGCCGCACCCAAAGTCGCAATGCCGAGTGCGGCGAGCCATGTGCCTGGTCCGTAGTCGTGTGAAAACTTCTTTGCCTCGACCGTTGCCTTCTCCGATTTGCTCACCAGCTTCGCAACGTCGATTCCGCGGAATACGCCGATGCGTCCCAACACTGTGCCGTCAGCCCCGCGAACAATGCGCACGTCGCCCACGTGACCCTCGACACGCAGGGCGCTCGAGTCGTAGCCAATGTCTTGCGCAGTCAGCATGGCGGATCCCCCGGCGGTAACAGATACTCCGACAAACAGTACCAGAAATAGGCGCGACATGCGATCTCTCCTTCGCTCATTGTCTGTAAACAATGGTTGCGCGCCCATTTAAGGTCGTCCCATCCATGATGACGTGCGTGTTGTCCGGATATGCGTAGCCCGCCTTTGTCTGATCGACGGCCAGTCCAAGGAAATCGTCGTTTGTAAGCAGCCATGCTCCCGCGTTCGAGAACAGCGTCGCCACGAATGCGCCCGCAACCAGCGGCCACGATGCCTTGGGAATGAGCTTTATCGATACCATGCTGAACGCATTCGCCGCCGAGCGCACTAGCTCCAGGAGAGCATTGTTATCGAGCTTTAGAGTGCACGGCTCGTTGTCGTCTTCCCAGAAGATCACGTGAAAACCTTGCGTGAACTTGCTCGTGTACGCGGCGATCTCTTCGGGAGAGAAGAGCATCACGCGCCCTTCCCAGAAACCGTCATTCTGATCAAACACTTTGCGGACATCATAGGCGTGCTCGCCTGAGCACGAGAGGTCCTCACCATAAGTGGGATTCGCCTGCGATGTCGGACCATGGATGTGGACCTCAATCTCGGGATCGCCGCGAAACCACGGCTCCTTCATATCGAGAATGCGTGAAAACTCGAGATAAAGTCCCGGTGGAATCGTCGCTGACGTGCTGCCCGAACCTCCGCCGTCGCATGTCTCACCGCATGAAATGAGACTGGATCCCTTGATTGCCATAGGCTCCAGCGTTCCAATCGCGTTGCCGTCCTGGTCGCGAGCGTTGCGCGATCCGCTCGCTGGCATTGGCTGATCGAATCGAGTCTCGACCGGCACGATCGAGAGAGTCGGCTGAGTCGGCGGAATTTTCCGGTCGAGCGCTACCTGCTGCCCTCTTTGATCGAATGCCACGATTGGCTGCCACTCGTCGAGCTGAGAGACTACGAGAACGTCCGCCGTGCCAGTCCACGATTCGCGGTGCTTCGCTACCGCCATGTAGAACTCGAGCGGCCGAATCGCGGCGAGTGTCGCGAATACCGCGCTCTCGCCGCCTCCACTCAGCGCGGCCATCCGACCCAACAGCGCGGCTCCATCTTTCGAGCGCAGGTACGAGGCAAGCTCCAGTTTGTGCTCACGAAACGGCGCCGCCCGCATGTCGCGCTTGAGCTGCTGCCGGGCCGGCTCGTTGTCCATCGCCACCGCCACCAGCCGCGCGATCTTGGTCAGCGCGACACGCTCATCGCTCGGCGGCGCAGGCGTAGGCTCCGATGTGATCTCTCTCGAGGACGCGGGCGCGACCGCGCGGCTCGCAGGATCGGCACAGCCAGCAAGTGCCGCGAACAACGCCAGAAAAAGAGCTCCTTCGCCATGTGTGTGCGTCATACATCCTCCTCGGCGAGTAGTGCGGTTGATGAAGCGCGCACTGTACTCGCTCGCGGAGGAGCAAGCGTAAGCCGCGAACCGCTTACGAGATCACTTGTCCTCGCCGACGCGATGCAGGAGCAACAAACGCCATGAGCAGCGCCGCAGCTAAAGCCAACGTCGCGCCAAAAGCGAACGCGCTTGGCGCGCCCGACCGGTCCCAGATCCAGCCGAAAATCAGCGATGCGGGAAGAGCGCCGAGGCCAATAGCGAGATTGTACCACCCGAACGCGGCGCCACGACGGATTGTGGGAACGATGTCGGCGACCAACGCTTTTTCAGTTCCCTCCGTCATGCCGTAGAAGATTCCGTACACCGCGAACAACAACCACGCCTGCCACGCCGCCCCCGCCCAGCCGAACGCGAAATACACCGCAGCGTAGAGCAGCCAGCCTCCAACGATGAGCGGCTTGCGTCCCAGCGTGTCGGAGAGCTGGCCACCATAGGTGCCAGTCGCAGCTTTCACAAAATTGAGCAGCGCCCAAAGGATGGGAGCCAGAGCAACCGGCACCCCGAGCTGATTTGCTCGTAACAGGAGAAATGCGTCGGTGGAGTTGCCGAGCGTAAAAAGCAGGACGACGACTAGATACGCCCAGAAGCGGCGACCCAGCTTGGTGCTAGCACCCGGAGTCTCGGCTGATTTCGCCGCGGTATCCCGCCGAGACACATCGCGCACGACCACGATCAGCACCAGCATTGCGATCGCCGCGGGGATCGCCGACAGCCAGAACACATTCCTGATTGCGTGCTCGTCACGGGCGAGCAAATGCACGCTCGTGTCCAGAGCGCCGACCCCGTGAAGCCTGAGTATGAAAAACGCTACTAGTGGCCCAAGGACAGCTCCCGCGTTGTCAGCAGCAGCGTGAAACCCATAGGCCCGACCGCGTGCTTCGATTGGCGCTGAGTCTGCCAGCAGTGCGTCGCGCGGAGATGTGCGAATTCCCTTGCCGACGCGATCGGTGAGGCGAATCGCCAGCACCTGCGTCGCACTGTGCGCTGCGGCGGTGAAGGGTCGTACTATCGAAGCAATCAGGTACCCAGCGACCACGAACGGCTTTCTGGTCGCGACTTTGTCGGACCACCAGCCACTGAGCAGCTTGAGCAGCGACGCCGTCGTCTCCGCCGCTCCTTCAATGGCGCCGATGAAACTCGCGTTCGCGCCCAGCGCTCCAGCGAGGAAAATTGGCAGCAGCGGATAGATCATCTCAGTCGAGACGTCGGTGAAAAAGCTCACCGCACCCAAACCGATAACGTTGCGCCCTAGCTTCGGACGCGCCTTTCGATCAGCTGCTTGATTAACGACGGCCGGATTTACGATGCGCGGATCTCGGAGTGATCGCCGACCGTCATCTCGCCCTTCACTCCCTCGACCACGGTGTCATCGCCCACCAGCGAGTTCTTCAATACTGACTTCGAGATCTTGGCGTTGGATCCGACGATCGAGTGGCTCAGCTCGGTGTTCTCCAACACTGTACCAGCACCAATCGAGACATTGGGACCTATCTTGGACTTGCGAAGCGTCACGTTGTCTTCGATGTAAACCGGATCGATGATGGTCGAGTCACCGGCGTCCTTCGGCCGGCGCGCGCGCCCCCTGGTGAGCATTGCCTGGTTCGTCTCGATCATCGTCTCGATCTTTCCGGCGTCGTACCATCCGTGCACATCGATGACTTTGATCTTCGCACCCTTCTCGATCATGTACTGGAAGGCGTCGGTCAGAAAATACTCTCCCTGATTCTTGGGTTGCTGCAGAACCCAATCGATTCCCTCGAACAGCAGCTTCCAGTTCCTGACGTAGTACAGCCCGATATTGGCGCGTCTGGAAATCGGAGTCTTCGGCTTCTCGACGATCTTCGTCATGTTGCCGTCCTTGTCCGTGACGACGACGCCGAACCGCTGATAGTCCTCCACTTCCTTGACCCAGATAATCCCGTCCGCGTCCACGCTCTTCACCTTGGTGAGATCCGCATCGAAGATCGTATCGACGAAGATTATCAGCACGGGTTGATCGACGTGCTCGCGCGCCAGAGCAATTGCGCCAGCCGTCCCATCCTGGACCTTCTGCTCGATGAACACCGACGGCACGTCCATCTCCGCGCGCGCGTACTCCTCGACTTTTTCCTTGAGATGACCCGTGATGTAGATGATCTGCTCGACGTTGCCAAGCTTCTTCAGCTCGTCGAGCACGTAGGACATCACCGGCTTGCCGGCCACCTTCATCATCGGCTTGGGCGTGAGATACGTGTGCGGACGAAGGCGAGTCCCCTTCCCCGCCAGCGGAATTATCACTTTCATGGCGCCGTTGTCCCCTCTCGGCCGTATTTGTCGCTCAGACGCACTATATCGTCAACCTCGGGCGTCGATACTTCCAGCACATCGCAGTCCGTTAGCGCAATCATCTGATGAATGGTTCCCGGTGTGATCCTGAATGATTCACCGACTTTGAGATGGACGTCGTCGAGCACGTCGTCCCCATCGCGCTGAACGCGGTAGACAATGTCGCCAGATAGCAGGTACACGGTCTCGTCCTTCCTGTTGTGATACTGAACCGACAATTCGTGGCCCGCGTTAATGTGGAGGATCTTGCCAACGTATCGTTTCGTTTGAGCCCAGATGGTCTCGTGGCCCCATGGCTTCGGTACGTGAGTGACCCTCACGCGGCCCGACGCAGGCTTGACGGTGGACCGTTTTGCCGTTGGTCTCGATCTCTGACGGCTTTGCGGATTTTTCTTATTGGCCATGCATAAATATCGGTGGTCACGCTGGACGCAGCCAATTGGCTGCGGCAAACTCACGTCGCGCACACACGCCAGATGTGGGCATAGTTTCTGCCCCCCGCGTACAGCATGATTCTTTCGCCGAAGCACCTTCCACGCCTCGTCGCGACCATCCGGCTGTTCACAAACTACGGCCTGCGCGGCTTCGCCAACCGTCAGGGTCTTTTGAGCCTCGAAGCGGCGAGTCTCGATGGCGACGAAACGGTGGAGGGAGATTTCCCTGTCAAGGCGAAAGCGTTCCGTGAGCGGCTGGTCGAGCTTGGACCCGCGTATATCAAACTGGGACAGGTTTTATCAACCCGACCGGACCTGCTACCCACACCCTACATCCGTGAGCTGGAACATCTGCAGGACGATGTTCCGCCCATGTCTCTCGAGCAGGTCGAGCACACGATCGAAGGAGAGCTTCACGCCCGCATCAGCAAGCTCTTCGAATCATTCGATCCGAAGCCCGTCGGAAGTGCGAGTCTGGGCCAGGTACACGCCGCCGAGTTGCGCGACGGACGAAGCGTGGTGGTCAAAGTGCAGCGGCCGAATCTGCGCGAGCAGCTCGCCGAGGACATCGAGTTCTTTCGCGAGCTGGCAGCGTTTCTCACCGCGCATACATCGGCGGGCTCACATGTCGATCTGATCGGAGTGGTGCAGCAAGTGGAGCGCGCGCTGGTCGATGAGCTCGATTACCGGACTGAAGCGCGCAATGCGGCTGCGTTCAGGAAAGCGCTGGCCACGTTTCCGCACATCCTGATTCCGCGCGTCATCGACGCTTACACGACGCACAAGGTACTCACAACCGAGCGCATCAAGGGCATCAAGATTGTTGAGGTCCCGCCCATTAGCCGGGTTGAGTACGACTTCTCGGAGTTGGCTGACGAGTTCGCGCACGCCTACCTGGAGCAAATCACCGACAGTGGTCACTTCCACGCGGATCCACATCCAGGAAATGTCTTCGTCGTTCTGCCTGGGCGTGAGAACCCGAGGACGCCCGCGGAGGCAGTCGCCGACGATCGTCGTGAGTCGGTGAGGCCAGGCGCAACAGCGCTGGTGGAATCGGAGAACGAAGCCAGAGCCGCAGCTGTCAGCGCTGCGCCGCGCGAAGATCCGAAGCTGGCGCTCATCGATTTCGGGATGACCGCGCACCTTACTGTGACAATGCGTGACCACGTCGTGAGACTGCTGCTAGCGATGGCCGACAACAACGGTGACGCCGCCGCGGAAACTCTGGTCGAAATCGGCGAGGCGCCAGGCGAATTCGACCGTACCACCTACATTCGCGAAGTCTCGGCAGTGATCGCGAAGCACGCGAATCAGACGGTGGAGGAGACGCCCGCCGGCGTCGTGCTCTACGAGATGATCACGATTGCATTTCGACAGGGACTCAAATTGCCGGCCGAGTTGACCTTGCTCGCGAAAGCGCTGTTCAATCTCGATGCCGTCACCCGGGCCCTGGATCCAAACTTCAATCCCAGCCGATCCATCCGCGAGTACACGGCCGAGATCGCCAACAAGAGGGCGAGGCGGGACATGTCGCCGCGTCGAATTCTTCAGATGGCCGCAGAAACTTCGGATCTCGTGCGCGCGCTGCCACACCGTCTCGATCTGATCACGCGCAAGCTGGTGTCCGACGATTTTGCCTTTCGCGTCGAGGCGCCGCAGCTCGGCTCGCTGCTGCTCGGACTCGAGAAAGTCGCGAACCGGATTTTCACGGGGCTGGTGCTCGGAGGATTGCTCGTCGCGAGCGGCCTATTGATGGCCTACCAGCGCCGGCTCGGGATGCTTGGCTTTCTTATCGCCGGCGTTCTAGGACTCTGGATGATTGCGACGATCTTTATTCAGGATCGTCGCAGCAGAAAGCGAAAGGGAAAAAGCTAGAGGCGAGCTACCACGCTCGCGATGTACGTGTCATTACGCTTTTGCCTCGACGAGCTCGATCGCTTTTTCCCAGGCCTCCGGCTGGCGAGACCAGCTCGGCACGGTGAGAGTTAGTCTTTCGTTGTAGCGCCGATAGACCCAGAGAAATCCGTCGGCGTCGACGCGGTGGATCTGTGCTGCTGATTCCGCCAGACCCTGAAGCCATTGTTTCCAGTTGGGTGGTTGGAGAACCACCTTTCCAGGCAGCATTACGACTAGCGTCGC
>WNGL01025178.1_pt1 | contig 11689 bp, 13 predicted proteins | sample 5400591 | NCBI WGS metagenome assembly WNGL01 (sample SAMN13153377, study PRJNA577476) | soil metagenome | isolation source: 80 cm soil or saprolite under Garry oak tree replicate 1 | place: USA:California | collected 2016-06-15
TAGCCGATGCCGGCGGACGCGGTCACCACGACCTCACCGTCATCCGGAAGTTGCCGACCGGCCATGATGCGCAACAGCGTGGACTTGCCGGCACCGTTCTCGCCGACGATGCCGATCCGCTCGCCGGGCCGTACCGTGACGTCCACGCGATCGAGCAGCAACCGGTCACCGAAGGACTGGCTGACCGCGCGCGGGGTCAGTTGGGTGGCCAAGGAGGACCTCCAGAAACGCACACGGCACTGCCCCATGGCAGACCACTCGGATAACTCCTCTCGGTGCGTTTCAGTTGTCCATCGCTATGGCTACCTCCATCCGGACAGGCCCGACTGCAAATGCGATCCATGTTGCGTTAGCCTGATGGTCGCACGGCAAGCCCAACCGCGCAAGGGAGTTTCGGTGAGCTCATCCCAGTCACCCGGCGGTCGGCGACCGGGCGGACGCACCGCACGCAACCGCGCGGCCGTGGTCGAAGCGACACTCGCCGAACTGGCGCGGTGTGGCTACTCCGGACTGACCGTGGAGAACGTGGCGGAACGTTCCGGCGTGCACAAGACCACCGTGTACCGCCGATGGGGCGGTGTGGACGGACTCATCGTCGACGCACTGCACGCAGCCGGCGAAGACGTGTGGGCGGCGCCGGACACCGGTGCGCTGGACACCGATCTGCGAGCGCTGGCCCACGAGATCGTCGAGATCTTCACCGACCCGGAGCGCGCCGCCGTGCCCACCGCGATGATCCACGCGGCCTTCCACTCCGACCAGGCCGCCACCGCACTGCGTGCGTTCCTCGCCGACCGCCACGCCCGTGCCACCGACGTGATCTCGCGGGCAATCGCCCGCGGCGAACTGACGAGCACTGTGGACGCGGCCGTCGTCGTCCGAGCGGTCACCGCCCCGCTGTACTTCCGACTGTTCATCACGGGCGAACACGTGGACCGAGCCGTCGCAGACCGAGCTGCCGCAGCCGCGGCGACCACGGCGAGAGCCGGAGTATACGGCTAGTTTGGCGGCAGGAGCGCAACAGCGACGTCTGTCCACAACGGATTTACTTGGACCGGGCCCCGGATTTCTCATCGGACCAGAACTGGCTCAAGACCACTAATAGCCAGACCCGGCCTTTCCGGTTCTTGTAACCTACGATGGTGCCCACCAATGAGGAGATCACTCGACACACCGACCCTGACCCCGACGAGAACCCCTGGGTGAACGGCCCACCGCCACCACAGCCGGTGACGGTCGTGCCATACGACCCACAGTGGCCACACCGTTACGACACACTGGCCGACCAGATCCGACTCGCCCTCGGTGTGAAGGTCCTGGACGTCGAGCACGTCGGGTCCACCTCCGTGCCAGGACTGGCCGCGAAGGACCTCATCGACATCGACCTCACTGTCGCCGACCCACGCGACGAAAGTGCCTACATCCCGGCACTGGAGAAGATCGGCTACGTCCTCACCATCCGGGAACCGTCCTTCCACCAGCACCGCTGCCTGCGGCTGCCCGAACCCAGGGTGAACCTGCACGTGTTCGGCCCGGACTGCCCAGAAACCATCCGGCACCGCATGTTCCGTGACTGGCTGCGCACCCACGCGGAGGATCGTGCGCTCTACGAGGACGCGAAACACGCTGCGATCCCTGGCGGCGGCACCGTAATGGACTACAACTTCCGTAAGCAGCAAGTGATCCGCGATATCTACGACCGGATCTTCCGCGCTGCCGGGATGCTGTAGGTGCGACGGATCAGGCTGTGCCGCCATTGCTGAGCAGCAGTCGGCCGTTGATCCATCCTCCCTCGGGTGAGCACAAGAATGCCACCAGATTGGCGCAGTCCGTCGGCGTGCCCAGGCGGCCGAGCGGGGTGGCCGCCGCCAGGTCCGTTCGTTGTTGCTCGGTCATCCAGCCGGTGACCAGTGCCAGCGGGCGATTCCTCGACATGTCGGCTTCACGGTGTCAGTGCGTCGCGGTGGGTCGAGCGGCGGCCAGTTCGTTCAGTGATTCCGCGAGCAGCCTCGCGGTGAGATTGATGTGCGGATGCGGGAAGTTCAACGCCCGTGCGAACGCCCGCGCCTCGACGGCAAGCTTCAGCGGGGCCACGATCGTCGCCAGGTCGAGTAGGCGCCGAGTGCCGGGCGACCCGCCACCGAACAACGCGTCCAGGTAGGCGTCGATCATGCGGTCCCTGGTCACCTCGTCGTCGGCGTCGGCCAGGAGTCGGGGTAGGGAGAACAGCGGGCAGCCGACCGAGGCCTCCTCCCAGTCCAGCAGAACGACCGACGCGTCGGTCACGATTGCGTTGGAGTGGTTGACGTCCGGATGGTCGACGGACACCGGCAACGCCTCGGCCAGCAGTTCGGCGTGGTGGCGCAGCACCGGCAACGCGGTCAGGAAACCGTCCACCAGCGCCACGTCCTGGTCGCCACTGACGGACAGGTCTTCGGCCAGCGTGTCCGGCATGCTGTCGATCCGGTAACTGGGCAGCCCGAACAGGTCCGTGGTGGCGAGTGCCGCCTGCACCTGGCCGAGAGCGTCGGCGACCGCGACGAGCGTATGCGGCCCGGCTTCCTCGGCCGTGGGGCCCGGGACGAAGCCGAACACCGACCGGTGCCAGCCCGGACCGGCAGCGTGCGCGAGCAACGGCGCCGTCCGATCCGGACACACGCGGTGCACGGTGGCGTGCATCGCGGTGGCACCGGGAAACAACGCCGGCTGAGCGTGCTTGACCACCACGGGCCGGCCGGCCGCCTCGAACAACGCCGTGCCACCCCAGCGCTTCACGTGCAACACCCGGATCGGGCCACGGATCTCCGGCCGGCCGGGCAGCGCGAACGCCAGCCATGTCGGCAGATCGTCGAACTCGGATCGGTTGTCGGGCCAAGGGGACGCTGATGTCACGTAGGAGGCTCCCGGTGTCCGGGCCGGATCGGCCGAGCTCAACCTAGGCCACCGAACTCCGTCGCCCAACTCATTTTCGCGGGGGCTCCGACGTCACGGACATCACCGTGACGGCGGCCAGCAGCACCGCTGCGCCGGCAATCGCCGGCGTCGTCAGTCGTTCGCCCAGCAGGCCGACCGCGATCACGGCGGCGGTGACCGGTTCGAACAGCGTGATCACCGACGCGATCGTCGCGGGCACGGTGGCCAGGCCGGCGAAGAACATCGGGTAGGCCAGTGCCGTGGGCACAACACCCAGGTAGAGCAGCCATCCGATGGTGTGCACTGGCACGCCGTGGCCTGGCAGGACACCGGCTGCCAGGGCGAGTGGGGCCAGGCCGACCGCCCCGATCCAGCACACCGCCGTCGTGTCGGCGCCGCGCCCGCTGTCCTGTGCCATTGATCGTGAGGTAGTGCCAGTCGAGTTGAGGTACCCGCTGTTTCGTGTCAATGGAGATGAGGCATGATCCACTTGTGACACGTGCTGTGGTCCCTGCGGGAACGGCGGGGTTCGATCTGGCCTTCACCGTGGACGGCCGTCAGCAGCGGAAGGGCCTGGTGTTGTGTTGGAACATCCCGTTCGAGCGGGCCGCGCCGGCTCGTGGACTGGCGTCGTACCGGGGCCAAAAAGAACTTCCCCGGCTGGTGGTATTTCAGCCGAACCAAGACACATGTCGGGTTCGAGTCGTGGCTGGAGCGCGACCACGTGATGGCGTTCGACGCGGACCCGGAGGTCACGGCGGTGTCCTCGCAGCCATTCTGGCTGCACTGGTCGACCGGTGGACAGGAGCGTCGACACGCGCCGGATTTCTTTGTCCGGCTGCGCTCGGGCGACGCGGTCGTGGTCGATGTCCGGCCCGATGACCGGATCGAGCCCGCCGACGCGGAGGCGTTCGCGGTGACTGAGCAGGCGTGCACCGCGGTGGGCTGGGCCTACCGTCGTGTCGGCGAGTTGGAGGTTGTATTCGCCGCGAACTTGCGGTGGCTGGCGGGATATCGGCATCCCCGCTGCCGGCAGATCGACCGCGTCGCAGCCCTGTATGAGATGTTCGCGGCTGGCCAGGAACTGCTGGTTGGAGCCCGCGCAGTGGGTGATCCGGTGGCTGTTCTGCCGGTGCTGTTCCACCTGTTATGGACACGGGAACTGCGTACCGATCTCACGACCTCGGTGTTGGGGCCACGATCACGGGTCAGCGCGGGAGATGAGCAGCGATGACGGTGTCACGCCCCGGTGTGCTGCGCTCCGGTGACGAGATCAGGATGAACGGCCAGTTGTTCGGCGTGGTTGCGGTGACGGGGACGCAGGTGCAGTTGGTCGACGTGACCGGTGCCGCGTCGGTGAGGTCGTTGTCGGGGCTGCTGGCTGATCCCAGCCTCGCGCTGGTGGCCGCGGCTCGGGCGCCGTTGCCGCCCGAAGGGCTGTTGGACACGCTTCCCTCGGAGGTGGTCGAACTGGCCCGCTGGTGGGAACGGCATCTGGTGGAGGTGCTCACCGGGCGGATGCCCGAAGCCGACCCCGGCGCGGATGCGAAACCGGAGTACGACCCGCGCCAGAACTCGCTGCGGCAGCGGGAACTGGCCAAGGTCGCCGACCTGACCGCTGAAGGCCACGACGTCAGTCTCGCCACGGTGCAACGGTTGCGACTGGCCTACGAACGCACCGGGATCACCGGCCTGGTCGACCGCCGGACCGCACGCCCCGTCTCGCCCACGGGCCGAGCGGACCACAGGCTGGTCGCGGCGGTGTCGCAAGCGATCAAAGAGGAGACCGACCGCTCGACCGGAACGGTGGCCCGGTTGCGTCGGCGGGTCGAGCAGATCCTCACCGAACAGCACGGGCCTGGCGTGGTCACGATGCCCGCCCGCCGGACGTTCTACCGCCTGGTCAACGGCTTGGCGGCAGGCAAGCACACCTTCAGGTCGGCTCGGACACGCCGGTCACTGGCCAAGCAACCCGACGGCCCGTTCAGCACGGTCACCGCAGTACGGCCGGGTGAGTTGATGCAGATCGACTCCACCCCGCTGGACGTCCGCGCGGTCCTGGAGGACGGCCTGGTCGACCGGGTCGAGTTGACCGCCCTGGTCGACCAGGCAACCCGCACCATCGCCGCTGCGGTCCTGCGCCCGTCAACCAAGGCGGTGGACGCGGCACTGTTGCTGGCACGAGCGGTGACCCCGGAACCACTGCGACCGGGCTGGTCGGATGCACTGCGCATGACCCGCTCGGTGCTGCCGCACCGCAGCCTCATCGACATCGACGCCCGGCTGGAACACGCCGCGGCCAAACCAGTGATCATTCCCGAAACGATCGTGTGTGATCACGGCAAAGCCTATCTGTCCCAAGCGTTCCGCTCCGGCTGTCGCGCGTTGGGTATCAACCTGCAACCCGCCCACCCGGACACCCCGACCGACAAACAGTTGACATCAGACTGCGCTCCTTGTGGTTGATGTGGTGATTGTTTCGGCGGCAGGGGCTGGTTTACGGGGCGGGCGTCCGCGTCGCGGGCGCGCGAGGTCGGGGCCAGGGAGTTGGTAGAGGTACTCGTTCTTGTCGTTGGCTCGGCGGCCAGTCAGCAGTCCGGCGTCGCGCCATGTCTTGACGGTGCTGGGGCCGACTCCGAGGTGGTGGGCGATGTCGTTGAGGGTGAGCAGTCCTTCATCGCGCAGGCGCTGGGTGTGGCTGCGTAGGTGGTATGCCTTCCCGATCTGGCGGATGAGCCGGGCATGCAAGGGCTGGCCGGTGCCGCTGACCATGCCTTTGCTGGTGAGGATGGCGGCGATCTCGGAGTCGGTGTGGTCCTCCAACAGGACGTCGATCGCTGAGACCACTGCGGTCGGAGTCTGGCGGATTTGCCATGATGCCAACGGGATCGGCAGCGACAGGGTGCGATCCTGCCCTCCTTTAAGTCTGATATGGACAGTGATCGAGTTGTCGGTCCTGGCCAGGGTGGCGTCGGTGACCAGCAGGCGGATGACGCGTTTGCGTTCTCGCATCGGGGTGGCCGGGTTGTTCCAGAGTGCGGGGAAGTCGGAGGCCAGCGCGGTGACCGCGTCGCGCTGGGCCGCGCTGAGCGGCCCGGTCTCAGTGTTGCGGGCGCGCTCGTGGGTGTCGGTGGCTTCGCCGAGCTCGCGGAGGGTGGCGTTCCAGGCGGCTTCGAGTTGGTCGGCGACCAGCCGGTTGGCGGGTCGACCGCGAGGTAGCGGCGGCGGGCCAGGTCGGCGTGGTATTGAGCGCGTTGGACGGCGGCTGCGCGGATGCGGTCGGCCTCGTCGGCTCGGGCGGTGAGCTCGTCGGCGACGGCCAGCGCGGTCTCCAGAGCCAGCGGGGTGACAGTGTCCAGGAGGAACCGGCCCACGGCGGTGTCGATCCCGGCGCCGGGGATGCGTTGACAGATCGTTTTCCCGTGTTGGATGCCGTCGGACTGGCAGACGTACTCGGGCACTTGGCTGCCGTTGCGCACGTGGTAGCGCACGGTCATCCGGCCGCCGCACTTGCCGCAGACGACCAGTCCTTGAAGCAGGGCGGGGCCTTCGCGGGGCGCTGGCGTTGGCGGCCAGCCGGGCTTGGTTGGCCTCGAATTGCTCCCAGCTGATGTAGCCGGGATGAGCGTCGGTGATCAGCACCGTCCACTCGTCACGGGGCAGGACGCGGGTGGTCATGGTGCCGTCAGCGCGACGGCTGTCGGTGCGGCGGCCGTAGAAGAACGCACCGGCGTAGCGCGGGTTGTGCAGCACCTGCAGGACCCGGGAGTGCTGCAGCTGGCCCCAGGCCAGTTCACCCTTGCGCGGGCCTGTTTTCAGCCTGCGAGGGAACAGCAGGCCGTCGGCGGCGAACGCCTTGACCACGGCCAGTGCCGAGCCGGTGGCGGTGAACGTGGTGAACACGCGCGCCACCGGCCCTTGGACGCTGACGTCCGGGTCGAGCACGACGTTGCTGACGGGGTCATAGACCAAGCCGACCGGCAGGGCCTGGACCAGTTCGCCGCGGCGGGCCTTGGACAACACCCCGCCCCGCAACCGCGCTTTCAGGAAATGCAGCTCGGCCTCGGACATCGTCCCCTTCAGGCCGAGTAGGAGCCGGTCGTTGAAGTTCGCCGGGTCGTAGACGCCGTCCTCGTCCAGGATGAGGGTGCCGGCCAGCGCGCAGATCTCCAGCAGGCGGTGCCAGTCGGTGTTGTTGCGGGCCAGCCGGGAGACCTCCAAGCCGAGCACGATCCCGGCATGTCCCATCCCGACGTCGGCGACCAGCCGTTGGAATCCTTCCCGGTCGGCGGCCGAGGCGCCGGACTGGCCCTGGTCGGTATCGATGACGATGATCTGCGACTCGGCCCATCCGAGTGCGACCGCCCGGCCGCGCAGCCCGTACTGCCGCGCGGTCGACTCGGTGTTGGACAGGACCTGTTTCAACGTGGATTGGCGGACGTAGAGGTAGGCGTCACGTCGCAGGTGCTCGTGGGTGACCTTGCCCGCCGCGCTGGCGGCGTTGGTGTTCACAGTCTTCTCCTTGATCGTGTACGGGTTGATCGTGTTCGGGCTGCAGATGAGCCAGTGCCATCCCGGCCAGCACTCGCACCAGTTCGGCGGCCTGGCCGGTCGGTGCGGCCTTCGATGGCGCGGGGTGAATTCCTGGTTTCTGGTGCTGGGCAACGGGAATCTGACGTTGAGCGGTGGTCCATGCAGCCATGCCGCGGCTGACCAGCACGCCCCAGCCCCGCCGCCATCCCTGGGCATCGCCGGACAGCACGGCCGCACGCAGTTGTTCGTATCGCGCGGCGGTGTCCGCGCTGCGGGCGGGGATGTCAGGGGCTGCTTTTGGGTTGCTCCTTAGGTTCTTCGCGTCGGCGGGCCAGCGCCCGCTCGATCGAGCGGGGGTGCACCCGCATCCCGAACCGCTCCTCGATCAGGTCCGCCAGTGCGGACGACCGCAGTGCGGGGTCGGCGGCCAACAGTGCCTCGAGGTGGTCGACGATCTCGCGGGTGAGTTTGCGCGGGCCCTTCGGACCCGGCTTGCTGGGAACCAGGGCAGCGGGCCCGCCCTCGGCCAAGGTGGCGGCGGTCTGGTAGTAGGTCTGGCGGGAGAACCCGAACGCCGCCGCCGCGGTTGCCACCGGCTCCCCCTCGACCTCGACCCGGCGCACCATCTCGTACTTGACCTGCACCAAGTCACGGGAATCGAAGAACTCCGAGTCGGTGAACCGCGCATCGGCTACCGACTCCGGACGCGGGTTCAACGTCCGTGACTCACGCAACGCCTCGGCCTTCGGGTCCGTCCGCCGCCTACCCATTACCACTCCATCACCGTGATCTTGTCCAGATAACTTTGACGCGATGAACGGTGACCCTAGCGACCGCAAGTCGTGTTTCTCCAGTGCTGAGACCACTATTCACTCGGTCGAGTGGGCACCTGCCGACACGACGGGAAAACAATGCGGCGTAGTTATCTGGACACCTGCGGCATAGACTGGTTGACACGTGAGCAGGCAGGGACGGTCAGGGACGCAGGCTCGGCAGCAAGTCGGCCAGTGCGAGCAGGTCCTCGACGCGGAACGGTGAACGGCCGGCCGCCACCACCACAAACAGATCCGGCTCCACCACGTCGGTCCAGGCCGCGGGCAAGGACTTCAGTTCGCGGCGCTCATCGTGGAAGCAGACCCGGTCCTCACCCCAGTTGTTGCGGCGCGCCACGAACTCGAACTCCCGCCCGCACAACGGGTGAAACGGGTGCGTCACCCGCACAACTCGTCGCGCATCAGCGGCATCGGGTGCATTCGACGACTCGGTCCAAGCCGATCGTCGAACGCACCCTGGAATCGGTGGGCACGCTGTTCGCCCAGCATGTCGCCGGCTACGTCGGCTCCAGCGTCGAACGGCGCGGCCACAACGCCGAGCAGCACGCGGTCTGGTCGATCCTGGAACTTCAGGACCTTCTCGACGAGTGGACCATCGCGACGTGGCAAAACCGTGCCCATGATGGGCTACGCGACCCTCTGATGCCTGGCAAGGCGTTGACCCCCAACGAGAAGTACGCCGCGCTGGTGACCATCGCCGGCTATGTCCCGGTCCCGCTGACCCCGGCTGACTACATCGAACTGCTGCCGGTGACCTGGCGCGCGATCAACTCCTACGGCATCAAACTGCGTCACCGGACCTACGACGCGAAGGCGCTCAATCCCTACCGACGCCAGCATTCCGGGGTGAACGCGAAGAAGGGGTTGTGGGAGGTCCACCACGATCCCTACGACGTCTCCCAGGTCTGGGTCCGCAACCACCACGAGGGCGGGTGGGTCAGCGCGACCTGGACACACCTGCGCAGCACGCCCGTCCCGTTCGGCGAGTTGGCCTGGGACCACGCCCGTCAGATGCTGGCCGACCGCGGCGCCGACCCGGCCACCGAGGCTGAGATCGCCGCAGCCGCCACCGCGCTGCTCGACCGCGCCGGACACGGCCCCGAACCATCAGCGAGTGACCCCACGTCACGACGATCCCGGCGAGTGGCGGGCCGCACCAAGGCCACCAACACCCCAGCCTGGCCCCGACCGGACAGCGATGATCCCGCCGAACCAGCCCAGGACAGCAGCGACAACGCCACCGTCGAGGAGCAACGGATCGCGAAGGTGATCCCCCTGGGAGTGTTCGATCCGTTCGAGGAAGCGAGCAAACGCTGGTGACACCTCGCATCCCGGATCTCACCGACGACACGACCACTGCACTGGGCAGCTCCTGGAAACAAGCACTCGACACCGAGGAAACACATCGCCACCTGACCACGGTGCAGGGTTGGCGGCGATTCACCACGAACAAGCCGAACACACCGGAGTTGTTGTCCCGCACGCAATGGGCGCGACTGGGCGAGCACGACCGGACGCTTTATGACGAAGCGCGGCTGGACTACCACACCCGGCTGAGCGTGGTCGCCACCTCCACCGTCAAGCAGGTCGTGCATGCCGGACGCCGGTTGACACTGCTCAACCGGCACACGATCAGCGCCCGCCGCGGGCTGATCCTGTCCGGGCCCGCCGGCACCGGCAAGACCACCGCGATCACCCAGTTCGGCAAGACCCACGAGGTCATCGACCGCCAGCGGAACCCGAACAGCATGGACCGGATCCCGGTGGTCTATGTGACCGTCCCGCCAGCGGCGACCCCGCGCATGCTGGCCGCGGAGTTCGCCCGCTTCCTCGGCTTACCGGTCACCACCAGGGCGAACATGACCGACATCATCGAAGCGGTCTGCGGCGTTTGCTGCGACACCGGCACGAGCCTGGTGGTTTGCGATGAGCTGCACAACATCTCGTTGGCCACAAAGTCGGGCGCCGAAGTCTCCGACACGCTGAAATACTTCTCTGAGCGCATCCCGGCCACCTTCGTCTATGCCGGCATCAACGTCGAACGCGAAGGACTGTTCTCCGGCACCCGCGGCCAGCAGATCGCCGGCCGGTTCAGCCTCATCAACACCGTCCCGTTCCCCTACACCGAGGACTGGCACGGCGTGGTCGCTACGCTGGAAGACACCCTGCGCCTGCACGAGCATCAACCGGGAACGCTGGTCGGTCTGGACCGCTACCTACACCAGCGCACCGGCGGCATGATGGGCAGCCTGTCCCACCTGATCCGCGGCGCAGCGATCGAGTCGATTCTCGGCGGGAACGAAAAGATCACCCAGCGACTGCTGGACAGCATTGACCTAGACCACGCTGCGGAGAAGGGCAACACCACACGTCCAACCCCGCGCCCAGTGCCACGCGGGACCGGATCGTGACCACCGCCGACCGCCTTGGGCCCTTACCGATCAGGGCGCGCCCCCGCCGCGGGGAGAGCATCGAGTCCTACATCCGGCGCCTGGCCCAGGCGAACCACCTCAAGCCCAGCTACCTGCACCGCTATCTCTGCGGGCGATACGGCGGCTACACGCCACGGTTGGACCGTCTGGCCGCAGTCAGCGGCCGGTCTGTCACCGTGTTGGAGCACGTGTTCGTGGACAACACGCAACCACGGCGAGCGAAACCAACTCCGCATATCCGCCGACAGGCCCGATCCCGAGCAGCGATCTATCACGCGATCCGCCGCGACGCCCAAACGGAAGACTTGTCGATCCGCGCGCTGGCCGAGCGCCACCACGTCCACCGACGGACCGTTCGCGAAGCACTCGTCAGCCCACGCCCTCGGCCGCGCAAGCCACCACCGCCCCGAGCGACACTTCTCGATCCGTTCAGGGCCGTGATCGATGAGCTCGTCACCCAGAACCTGGCCACCGTCCGCATCTGGGACTACCTGCTGGACCACCACGACATCGACATGTCCTACTCCGCCCTGAGCCACTACGTCGTCAACCGGCGAAACGAACTGCGCTATCCCGGACGCACTGTTCGCTGAGTTACCTCAAATCCACAGGCACAACATCATGATCGGCCTGCCACCCAACTTGAGGCACCGCAGGTCAACACCTACCCGCTACCTCACAATCAACGGCACAGGACACCCGCCAATCGCCACGAGCAGTGGGCCGGCGCCGAGAGTGATCATGGTGGCGATGGCGACACCGATGTCGGCGATCGCACCGAAGTAGGCTGCCTGGGCGATCACGAGGCCGATACCGACGGGCAGGGCCGCCCGCCAGTCCGCGGCATCGGGCCGCTTCGGACGTACGACGGTCAGCACGACGGCGCCGATCACCAGACGCCACCAGCACACCGCGATCGGGCCGAGACCGGCGGTGCGGTAGAGGGTCGCGGCGACCGCGCCGCCGGAACCCCAGGCC
>WNGL01008889.1_pt1 | contig 11688 bp, 13 predicted proteins | sample 5400591 | NCBI WGS metagenome assembly WNGL01 (sample SAMN13153377, study PRJNA577476) | soil metagenome | isolation source: 80 cm soil or saprolite under Garry oak tree replicate 1 | place: USA:California | collected 2016-06-15
GCTCGACGTCGGCGACAACCCACGTTCCCCCGGCCTCGCGCTGAACCTGGGTCAGCCGGGCGCCGCGGCCCAGTGCATGGTCCACGAGGCGCCGATTTAGGCGGCCGTCCTCGGCCCAGCCGGTGTAATGCCCGGCCTGCTGAACCTCCGGGTCCCCGTAGGGCGGCCAGAAGTGCAGCGTGTAAACAGCACCGAGGACCGTCGCTAGCCAGGACGGCGCGCTGCGGCTCACCGCGGCGCCTGAATCCGACCCCCGAGGGCACTCGCCCTCGTACGGTTCAAAGGACTAGAGGTAGCCTGAGCAGGCATCACGAAGACTCCAATCGCCGGGATGCACAGGCCTCAGCGGGCTGCCACCCGCTGAGGTCGCTTGTCTCTAACCGCAACGTCCGTCGAGATTTCGCGTCGTACAGGTATCCTGTACGACAGCAAAATACAGGACTCCTGTACGGATGTCTACAGGAGTCCTGTACGAAACCGTAAGTCGCTCCCTCTATGCGGTCATGCAGGTCTCCTGTACGCTGAGGTGGTGGAGCGCCACCCGGAATTTCCGCAGGCCAGCGAAGCGCTTAGCGCACTGGACCGCGTTTATGAGCTTGCAGAGAAGGCAGTGGAAGATGAGCCCAATGCGCATCGAGCCTTCGAAATGGCTACAGCTGTGACGGAGGCGGCCCGTCTGCTCACCATCCAGTTGGGCCAGTTGCGAGCACTCCAAGCGGTCCGGATACGAGATGAGGAATCGCTGTCACTGGCCGCACTGGCTGACCGGATCCGGGTTTCTAAAACCCGAGCTGTACAAATCCTAGAGGTTGCCGCTAAGGCGCGAGAGGGTACCGATCATGGGTGAACCTATGGCTGCGCGTGTCGAGGTCTGGCCGCTGGCCGCAGATGACAACGGAATCTGGCTACTGTCCGGTGGGGACGCCTGGCGGACCGGGCCCATACCGGCAGACAGTGAGCCCTTGTTCGAAGTCAAGCTATTGGTCGGTCAGTATGACCCCAGAATGCAACTCGACCTGATCCACTCCACATCGTGGCGCGTTGACGGGCCCTCGGTCATCCTGACATGGGTTGGCATCGCCCGGACCAACAATCTTGTCATCGACCAATGGCCAAACGCCTTGCCGGTTACCACAAAGATGTTTGAGAAAGTCGGTAACCCTATCACTCATGCGGCTAACGAGCCGCCGACGCCCCGTGACATCGATGTTTTGATGCACGCGATCCGGCATCTTCGGTTCCTGCGAGACACCGACGAGTCGGCCCGAGCGGTAATGACGGAGGCGTGGCTCCGGCACCTTACCGCCTGGGAGCCCGCACTATCCGGCATGTACTCCGAACCCCACCAAGTAGCATGACCACCCCGAACTTTGAGTGGGATTGTTACCACTGTGGCCAACGGTGCGGCGGCAGGCTGGAAACCGGCTACGGGGCGCTTACTGGCGAGTTCACGCCGGACGGGGCGATCCATGCGTCATGCCACCCGGATGATCCGGCGAAGCGGCCCGATTGCTACCGCAGGGTTACCGAGTACGGCGAGGCGCCCGGTGCGCTCCGCGGCCTCGACCCTCTGCCTGTAGGGGTCGAGGATATTCGCGCCAAATAGCAGCACTGAACTGGGTCTAACTGACCGCCAGCGAATGAGTACTGGCGAATTTCGCCACTACTCTCAAGTTCTGCCCGGGGGTGGCTATGCGGTCATTCCGGCGGCCGACGCACCTGGCGCAAGGGTGCTGGTCTGATCGGTGAGTCGCGGCGGGCGCTTCCTGTCAGGGGACCAGCGACGCGAGCACTACGATGACGGCGAGGACCAGGAGGATCTTCATCACGAGGAACGCGGGAGCACCCGAAGCTCCGGAATCCCTCTCGGCCTGGCGGTCCCGATGCGCCCTGCCATACGAGTCGCGGTAGTAGAGCCGACGTGCCATGGCAGCCTCCTCAGTGCGGCCCCGGCACCAGACAGTACGTCACCGATTCTGGTCCCATCAAAGTGAAGATATTGGGACACAGCTGAGCCCGTAAGCAGACCGTCAGAAGTCCGGGTCATCCCATGAGTCGCTTTATCTAGCGAGTTTGGGCGCGTCGTCGTTAACGGCTGGCCGGTTGAATGAATCAGATACCAAAGCTTTGCCTGGCTGGGCGGGTAATCCGGGCTGTTTGACTGGCGCGCGGACATGCGCTGAGGATCGTTCCATGTCCCGTTCTCCGCGCATTGTCACCGTCGATGTGACCGGGGATGTGCGGGCCCTGGTGCCGGGGCAGCGGGAGCCTGAGGAGTCCGGGGTGGACCCAGGGGTCCTCGCCGCGATGGCTCGTGAGGCTGAACGGCTCGCCGAACTGGACCCCCCGTTCACCGATGCGACCCGCCTGCGGCTGCGGGAGATGCTCGGCACCCGCTGACCGTCGTGCAGATCCCGGTGCAGGGCTCGTGCAGCCAGGGATCAGAATCCGGTAGGCCCGTGCGCACCGTGCAACCTCGGCTGGGGTTACTCCCTGATTTGCACCACAACGGCGGAGTAGTCGAACGGGACGGACTTGTCCGCCAGGCCAAGGGTGATTGCGGTGAACTCGCGCAGGATCGCCCGCTTACGCCCGAGCGGCATCTTCGCCCAGATCTGCTCCGCGTCGGGACGACCGGCGATTCCGTCGAGCGGCGACTTTTCCCTCGCCGCGGCCAGCTGCCTCCCGATGACGTCCAGGCGTTCCCTGATCGCAGCTGAGCCTTCGGCGAGCTCGTCTTCATCGATGTGCCCCAGGGCATGCAGGCGAGCCTGTGACGTCTTCCTGGCTCTCAGCGCAGCCTGATCCCGCTCCATGGCACGCGTGTCGGTGTCCGCCGAGGGGCGGGGGAGGAGGTCCGCCGCGTCGGGGCGCTTGAGCCGCGCTGTGATCCGGGCGCTCACCCAGGCGTCCGCCAGGTCCACGCGGATGCGGCTGCCGCAACCCCGCTGCTGGCAGTGGTAGACCAAGTACCCCATGTACCGCTGAACGGTCTCCGGGCCTTCGCACCGCTCGCACCGGGCGATACCGGACAGTAGATGCCGAGGGGTGTTCCCCGGAGTGCTGCGCCGGGTCGGGTCGAGCAGAATGCTCCGGATAGCCCAGTACTCGTCTTCAGTGATGATGCCCGGCCACGGCGCTAGCCCTTTGATCTGGTCCGGGGTGAACAGCCTGGACTGCGCGGGCTGCGGGGTCCCGGCAGGGTGAGCGGGCTTGTGCGACAGGCGGCCCATGACCGCAGGGTGCAACAGGGACCAGCGGATGTTCGACGGGACCCACCGGCCACCGTCCTTCTGCGGGGTCGGGACGTCCCGGTTCCGCAGGTCAGCGGCGATCTGCCGGAGCGAGACCCCGGCAAGCACCTGATCAGCCCAGCTGCGGATCTCCGCTGCTTCAGTCCCCTCGACGGGTCGGCCCTGATCCCACCCGTCCTCGCCGGGCTTCGAGGGCACCTCCCGGTCCGGCCATTCCCAGGAGTCCAGTTCCAGGTTCCCGGGCTTCCAGCCGAACCGACGGGGCCCGCCGACCCGTAGCCCGGACAAGGCGTGCCGCCTACGGGTCCGGGCGACCCGACGCGAGGTGTCCGCGCTGGACTCGCTGTCGTGCGCGACCTTGCGGCGGGCCTGGGCCCTGCCCTGATGGGTGTTGAGGTTGAGATCCTCGCTGGTCATCGACCGGAACGGGATGCCGTACAGTTCGGCGACGTCAATGGCGTCTTCCAGGTCACGAGGGTGACGGCCGATGCCCCGGTCTGAGTCCACGAACAGCACGCCGTCAGCCTCGCCCGAGCGTAGCATCCGTAGCGCCCGCCAGTACTCCGGGCGCTTGGGGCGGCGGACCTTGATCACAACGCCGTCCGCGTCTGTGACCTCGCGGCCCTTGGCGTCCAGGAGCGGGACCATCGCGACGCGGTAGGCGGAGGTGTCGTTCTCGGTGATGTGGTGGGTTGCGGCGGGCCCGACGCCCCAGCCGAGCTCGTCCGAATAGTCGAGCAGGTCGGCGATCTGCGCGGACACCGCGTCCTCATCCATGATCTTGACGCCATCGCGCACCACCCAGTCCGCCGAGCTGATCCGTGCCAGAAGAAGCGCCCGACACGGAGTGACCAGGGACGGGGACATGCTCAAAGCCTAGCCAGGGCAGGCTCGGCTGACTAGCTTTAATCTATGCCGCGTGTTGGCGTGGCCGCTGATCAGCGGCACCTGGCTCACCACGGCCTTGACTCGCCGGTCGATCGCGGCCACCACCAGGACGTGGCCGCCGGAGTAGCTGCTGCCCCAGATCCCGATCCGCCCCGGATCCACCTCGGGCAGCGTGTGCAGGTAGGTGATGGCGTCCCGGTAGTCGCGGACCTGCGCCCACGGGTCGATCTCCTGGCGCGGCTCCCCGTCGCTGGCGCCGAAGCAGCGGTTGTCGAAGACCAGGGCGTTGAGCCCGGCCGCGGCGAACACCTCGGCGAAGCGGTCCAGGTACATCTCCTTGACCGCGGAGAAGCCGTGCGCCATGACCACGGCGGGCCCGGGCGAGCCCGCCCCTTCCGCGGGGTAGAACCAGCCGCGCAGGGTGACGCCCCCAGCGTCGAATTCAATGTCTCGCCGTGCCATCCCGAACACCTCCGCCAACATCGTCGTGGTGATCTCAGTCTCACGGGAACCGCCACCGCGGTCCAGGCCCGTCCCACACTGAGACTGGCCACACGGGGACTTGCTCAGCGGTACAGCTCGCGGGCGATGATCGTCCGCTGGACCTCGGAGGCGCCCTCGTAGATGCGCGGCGCGCGCACCTCGCGGTACAGGTGCTCGAGCAGGTGCCCCCGGCGCAGCGCCCGGGCGCCGTGCAGCTGCACCGCCGCGTCCACCACGAACTGGGCCGTCTCGGTGGCGAACAGCTTGGCCATGGCCGACTTCGCCGCGAGCCCATTCCCGCCGGCGCCGCCAGCGCTGCCGGCAGCGCCGCCAGCGGCGCCGGTGGCGTCGTACGCCGCGGCGGCCGCATAGACCAGCAGCCGGGCTGCCTCGGTGCGGGTGGCCATCTCCGCCAGCAGGTGCGAGACGGCCTGCTGGTCCTTGAGCGGCCCGCCGAACGCGGTCCGCGTCCCCGCGTGCGCCACGGCGGCGTCTATCGCGGCCTGCGCCATGCCCACCGCGAACGCGCCCACGCTGGGCCGGAACAGGTCCAGCGTGCGCATCGCCACCCGGAAGCCGCGGTCCTGCTCGCCGAGCAGCTCGGCCGGCTGCACCGGCACCCCGTCGAAGACCAGGCGGCCGATCGGGTGCGGGCTGATCATGTCGAGGTGCTCGCCGCTCAGGCCGGGCCGGTCGGCGGGCACCACGAACGCGCTCACTCCGCGCGCGCCGGCGCCGGGTGTGGTCCGGGCGAAGACGGTGTAGAAGTCGGCCTCCGGCGCGTTGGAGATCCAGATCTTCTCGCCGGTCAGCCGCCACCCGGGGCCGTCGGGTTCGGCCCGCAGCGTCAGCGCGGCGGCGTCGGATCCGGCCTCGGGCTCGGTCAGCGCGAACGCCGCCACCGCGTCCCCGGCGGCCACCGCGGGCAGCCAGCGCCGGACGACCTCCTCCCGCCCGGACTGCAGGACGGGGTAGGAGCCGAGGCCCTGCAGGGCCAGCGCGGTCTCCGCCTCGGTGTTCTGCGTGGCCAGCGCCTCCCGCAGCAGGCACAGGTCCATCGCAGTGCTCTGCTTGCCCCCGGGGGGCGACCCCCCGGTGACCCCCCGCTTGGGGGGCTCCCCGCCCCCCAAACCCCCCTGGCCCCCCTGGCCGGGAAACAGCCGGGCGAGCAGGCCGAGGTCGCCCATTGCCTTGATCAGCTCGCGGTTCACATGGCCAGGCGTCCCTGCCCCGGCGAGCGCCCGGAGCTGTCCGGAGGCGATCTGCCGCACCCGTTCGGCCAAATCTTGCTGCTCGGACGTTAGCGCGAACGCGGTCACCCGCCACCTCCCGCCGCCGAGACGCCAGGCCGCCACCTGGCGTGCGCCGTCCCCGGCACCCCGGCCCGGATCAGCTCCAGCCGCGGCCGCGGGCCGTCCGTGCGTCCCCCCTGCGGCCTGCGGCTGCCCGCGGCGAACGGCATCGGCCAGGTCGCGCCGGGGCCGGCGTACCCCTGCTCGGCGGCGGCGTGCAGGGTCCACTGCGGGTCGTACAGGTGGGTGCGGCCGAGCGCGCACAGGTCGGCCCGGCCCGCCAGGAGCAGCGAGTTCACGTCGTCGTAGGAGGAGATCGCGCCGACCGCGATCACCGCCACGCCGTACTTGCGGCCGATCTCGTTGCGGATCCGGTCCGCGAACGGCGTCTGGTAGCTGCGGCCGAAGGCCGGCTGCTCCTCGCTGACCACCTGCCCGGTGGACACGTCGATGCCGGCCGCGCCGTGCTCGGCGAACGCCCGCGCGATCTCGACGGCCTCCTCCACCCCCACGCCGCCCTCGCACCAGTCGGTGGCCGAGATCCGCACCGTCATCGGCCGGTCCTGCGGCCACACCGCGCGGATCGCGTCGAACACCTCGAGCGGGTAGCGGAGCCGGGCGGCCATCGACCCGCCGTAGCGGTCGGTGCGCCGGTTGGTCAGCGGGGACAGGAAGGAGGACAGCAGGTAGCCGTGCGCGCAGTGCAGCTCGAGCAGGTCGAAGCCGGCCCGCGCCGCCGCCCGCGCCGCCGCCACGAACTGATCCCGGATCGCACACAGCTCCGCTTCGTCCAGCGAGCGCGGCGTCTGGCCACCCGCCTTGTAGGGCAGGGGAGAGGGGCCGCATACCTCCCAGTTACCCTCGGGCAGCGGGTCGTCCATCCCCTCCCACATCAGCCTGGTCGAGCCCTTGCGCCCGGAGTGGCCGAGCTGGATGCCGATCTTCGCGCCGCTGCGGTCGTGGACGAAGTCCGTGATCCGGCGCCAGGACTCCTCCTGCTCCGTGTTGTACATCCCGGTGCAGCCCGGAGTGATCCGCCCGGACGGGGAGACGCAGACCATCTCGGTCATCACCAGCCCTGCCCCGCCGACGGCCTTGCTGCCCAGGTGCACCAGGTGGAAGTCGCCGGGCACCCCGTCGCGCGCCGAGTACATGTCCATCGGCGAGACGATCACCCGGTTGGCCAGCTCCAGGCCGCCCAGCCGGAACGGCTGGAACATGGGCGGCCGCACCCCCGGTGAGCCGGAAGCCGAAGCGAACCACCCGTCCATGTCCGCCACGAACTCCGGGTCGCGCAGCCGCAGGTTGTCGTAGGTGACCCGGCGGCTGCGGGTCACGATGTTGAACGCGAACTGGTGCGGATCCTGGTCGGCGTACTGGCCGATGTTCTCGAACCACTCCAGGCTGGCCTGCGCGGCCCGCTGGGTCGAGGCGACCACCGGCCGCCGCTCCGCCTCGTAGGCCGTCAGGGCCGCCTCGACAGAACCCTGTTCGTGCAGGCAGGCGGCCAGCGCCAGCGCATCCTCCATGGCCAGCTTGGTGCCCGAGCCGATGGAGAAGTGCGCGGTGTGCGCCGCGTCGCCGAGCAGCACCACGTTCCGGTGCCGCCAGGTGCCGCACCGCACGGTGGTGAAGGTAACCCACCGGGAGTTGTTCGCGAACAACTCGTGTCCGCCGAGCACGTCCGCGCACAGGCCGCGGATCATCTCGATCGACGCCCCGTCGCTCTGCCCGGGCGGCAGCCCGGCCGCGCGTTCCGCCGGTGGCCCGAACCCGGCCCGCCGCCACACGTCCTCGTGCATCTCCAGGATGAAGGTGCTGGCTTGCTCGCTGTACGGGTAGCCGTGCATCTGCATGATCCCGGCCGGGGTGTCCAGGATGTAGAACTTGAACGCGTCGAAGACCAGGTCAGTGCCGAGCCAGATGTACTTGCACCGGCGCTGCTCCAAGTCGGGCTGGAACGTCGAAGCGAACCGGCCCCGGGTCGCCGAGTTCATCCCGTCCGACGCGACGACCAGGTCATACTCCGCGCTCAGCGCCGCCACGTCCGGGGCCTCGGTGCGGAACAGGATGCGTACCCCGAGCTCCGCGCAGCGGGCCTGCAGGATGGCCAGCAGCCGCTTGCGGCTCATCGCGGCGAAGCCGTGCCCGCCCGAGGTGAACGTGGTTCCGCGGAAGTGCACGTCGATGTCGTCCCAGCGGGCGAACTCGCGCCGCATGGCCGCGAAGATCTCCCGGTCGGCGTGCTCGATGCCGCCGAGGGTCTCGTCCGAGAACACCACCCCGAAGCCGAACGTGTCGTCCGCGGCGTTGCGTTCCCAGATCGTGATCTCGTGCAGGGCGTCCAGTTGTTTGGCCAGGGCGGCGAAGTACAGGCCGCCCGGACCGCCACCCAGGACCGCGATGCGCATGACCTGATCGTATGCCGGAATCGCTACGATCGTCAATAAGCCGCGATACCGGTAGGCTGCCGTCATGACCACGGAGCGCATCAACCCCGCCGAACTCGCCCGGCCCTCCGGCTTCTCGCACGCCGTCTCTGCCGCCGGGGGAGCGGCCGCCGGCCGGATGGTGTTCCTGGCCGGCCAGACCGGCGTGGACCGGGACGGGAACGTCGCCGACGGCGGAGTCGTGCCGCAGTTCGAGCGGGCCATGACCAACCTGCTGGCCGCGCTCGGCGCGGCGGGCGGCCTGCCGTCCGACCTGGTCAGCCTGACCATCTACCTGACCGACGTGCCGGACTACCAGGCTCACGCCAGGGAAATCGGCGCGGTCTGGCGCCGGCTGGCCGGAACGGAGTACCCGGCCATGGCGGCGGTGGGCGTGACCCGGCTGTGGCTGCCCGAGCTGCTGATCGAGATCCAGGGCATCGCCGTGGTCCGTGCCGATTGAGTCAGCGGCTGATGGCCGACTTCACGTGGGCCCGGGCCGGCTCCTCGAGCAGCGCCCGCAGGGCGAAGAACAGCTCGGCGGCCCTGATGCCGACCCACCCCTCGGGCAGCAACTCGGCGGGCAGCCCGGGGTCCAGGTAGGGGAGCCGCCGCCAGTCGGTCAGCACCCGGACGTACCCGGCGAACGCCTCCGGACCCCCGGGAGGCCCCGAGCCGAGGGCCCGCAGGGCCGGCTCGTGCGCCCGGATGAACGACTCGTAGTGGCGCTCCAGCTTGTCCAGGTCCCACCACTGGCGGACCTTCGCGGCCGGGTCACCGAAGGCTAGGTGGTCGGCGCGGAACAGGTCGGCGTACGCGTCGAGTTCGAGCCGTCGCAGCGTCTCGGCCGTCGTGTCCTGCGGGTGGGCGGGCACGATCCATACCCCGGGCGCGACCATGCCGAAGCCCAGCCTGGTCAGCTCGGACCGCAGCACGTGCCGCCGGTGCCGCTCGGACTCGGGCACCGAGAAGACCGCGAGTACCCAACCGTCGGCGGGGGTGGCGCGGCCCCGCCGGAAGATCCGCGCGTCACCCTCGCGCAGGATGGCCAGCGCCCCGGCGGACAGCTGGTAGCCGGCCGCGCCGTCGTGGCGCCGCGCCTGCAAGATGCCGCGCCGTTTCAGCCGGGATATGGCCGAACGGACGGCCGGCTCGTCTATCCCCAGATCGGCGAGCAGCCGGATCAGGGTCGCGACCGACAGCCAGCCGCCGTCGTGCCGGGCGTAGAGCCCGTAGACCGTGATGATCAGGTGCCGCAGCCGTGCCGACCGCGCGGTGGCATCCGCTCCCGGTTCGTCCGTTTCCGTTGCGACCGTCACCCAGTCACGATACCAAGCTCACTCCTTGATTTCCCGGAGCCGGCCGGTCTCGACCTCGTAGACGAAGCCGCGGATGGAATCCTTGTTCGGGATGAACGGGCTGGCCTTGATCCGGGCGATGGACTGGCGCACGTCGGCGTCCGGGTCGCCGAAGGCCTCCAGCGCGAACGAGGGCCGGATGCCGGTGTCGGCCTCGATCTGGGCCTTGACCTCGTCGTCGCGGAAGGTGAGCATGCCGCAGTCGGTGTGGTGGATGAGGATGATCTCGTTCGTGCCGAGCAGCCGCTGGGAGATGGCGAGGGATCTGATGACGTCGTCGGTCACCACGCCGCCCGCGTTGCGGATCACGTGCGAGTCGCCTTCGGAGAGCCCGAGCACGCCGTAGGGGTTGAGCCGGGCGTCCATGCAGGCGACCACGGCGGTCTGCTTGGCGGGTGGCAGCGGCAGGTGCCCCTTGTCGAAGCTGGCGGCGTACCGTTCGGCATTGGCAACGTAGGTTTCGGTGCTACTCACGGTTCCTCCCCAGAGGAATGGTCAGGTATCGGCGGGATCGTATCCATTCCCGCCTTAGCCTAATCCTGAGGTGCCAGATCGGAAATACCGGGTTATGCAGCAGGCGGCTCTATCGGTGGCTCTACCAGTCGCGGAGAAAGCTGATGACCCGGTTGCGGACCTCGGCTACAGTCTCCGGGCGGGCGCGTCCTAGGTGCCTGATCACCCGCTGCGCCGAGATGGCTCGGACCGATTCGGACTGAACCCAGCTCGGCATGCGCAGCCCGCAATCGGCGCCAACGGGGATATGAAACGGCAGCCCGCGCTGGCGGCTGGTGATCGCGGCCACGATGAGCTGCTCGTTGCGTAGCTCGTTATAGGACGAGCCGGAGAGTACCAGTACGGGACGCCTGCCTCCTCGCTCGTGGCCCGCCATCTGATCCAGGTCGGCAAGCAGCACGTCACCGGCCTGGTAGGGCACCTGCCGCGCTTCCGGCGTCGTTGTACTCAGGCCAGTCGGACGGGGCTGCCGTCAGCCCGTCGCGGGCCGTGCCTGCCTCGAATGCGCCCAGCTCGGACACGTACTCCTGCCATGCCGCGGGGTCCTCGCCACGCATCCGGTCCATGACCTCGTTGGCACGCCGCATCTCACGCTGGTACTGCTCACGCTCCGCCAGCCCGCTGAGCAGATCGCCGAGCGTGACATGATCCTCATCGGCGAGCGCGCGAAGCTTGTCACGCACCGCGCTATCCAGCCGGATCGTGGTATCACTCATACAAGCAGCATACTGGATCGTATGCAGAACAGGCCACGGATATGGCCGGCGGCCACAGCTCCCGCATCAGGCCCGGGCGGCCTGGGTCACGGAGATAGCCATCTCGCCAGGCCGGGACAGCGTCTGATACACCACGCAATACCGCTCGGTCAGCTTGATCAGCGTCTGGACCTGTTCGGCGCTGGCGTCGGTGTCCAGGTCGAAGGCCAGCCGGATGGCCCGGAACCCGACCGGCGCGTCCTTGCTGACCGCCAGGGTGCCGCGGAAGTCCAGGTCACCCTCTGCCGCGACGGTGCCCCCGGCCACGTCGATCCCCAGCGAGGTGGCCACCGCCCGCAGCGTGACCCCGGCGCACGCCACCAGCGCCTGCAGCAGCATGTCACCCGAGCACAGCAGGGTGCCGTCCCCGCCGGTCGCCGGGTGCAGGCCCGCGACGGCCAGCGCCCGCCCGGTCTCCACCGAACAGGAGACGGCCTCGTCCAGCTGGCCGCGGGCCCGCAGCGTGACGACCGCCTGCTCCGGGTCCTCCCGGTAGGCGTCCTTGAGCGGCTGCTGCAGGGCGCGCAACTCCGCGCTGTCCATGTGGGCTCCTAATCTGTACGGGCGGTTCTTCCACCATAATGTCGGCCAGCGGCGCTGCGAGGCGTCGTAGTCGTCCAGCCGCCACGCCATCGCCGACCGCGGCCGGATCGCCCAGACCACGTCGAAGTCGGGATCGTGGTCCGGCAGGTACTGCCGGTCCTGCGGCCTGGTGT
>WNGL01013734.1_pt1 | contig 11688 bp, 11 predicted proteins | sample 5400591 | NCBI WGS metagenome assembly WNGL01 (sample SAMN13153377, study PRJNA577476) | soil metagenome | isolation source: 80 cm soil or saprolite under Garry oak tree replicate 1 | place: USA:California | collected 2016-06-15
GGAGGCCGGCGACCCGTCCTACCGCACCGTCAAGGGCATCCTGGCCGCGGGCACCGAGCACGACGGCGTCCAGCTGCCGCTGCCCGGCGTCGCCGTGCCCGCCTGGCTGCGCGACCCGGCCGCGTTCGGCGGGGAGCAGCGGTGACCGCCGCCGGCGCCCCCGCCGGGCTCGGCCCGGTCCTTAGGCAGCTGGGCTTGTCCGGCATGCTCGGCACGCTAGAGGCGCGGCTGGCCGAGGCCCGTGCCGGCACCCTCGGGCACGCCGAGTTCCTCCAGGTGCTGTGCGAGGACGAGCTGGCCCGCCGCGACGCCGCCAAGATCACCCGGCGGATCAAGGCCGCCCGGTTCCCCGCTGCCGACGCCACCTTGGAGAGCTTCGACTTCGGCTACAACCCCAAGCTGCCCGCCGCGCAGATCCGCGACCTGGCCCGGCTGGAGTTCATCGCGGCCGGGGAGGGCGTCCTGGCCTACGGCCCGGTCGGGGTAGGCAAGTCCCACCTGGCGGCCGCGCTGGGACATCAGGCCTGCCGCCGCGGCTACGACGTGGCCTTCACCACCTGCTCCAGGCTGCTGGCCCACCTGGCCGGCGGGCACGCCGACCGCAGCTTCGAGACCCGCGTCCGCAAGCTCGCCAAGACCGCCGTGCTCGTCTGCGACGACTTCGCGATGCGGGAGTTCGCCGCCCAGGCCGACGACCTGTATGAGCTGCTGACCGAGCGGATCGGCCGCCCGGGACGGTCGCTGGTCCTGACCTCCAACAGGTCGCCGGCCGACTGGTACCCGCTGTTCCCCAACGCGGTCGTCGGCGAATCCATCCTGGACCGGGTCCTCAACACCAGCCACCACCTGCTGCTAGAAGGCAAGAGCTACCGTCCCCGGCGCCGCCCCGGCCAGCACAAGCCCACCCCGGTCGCCCCGCGGGCGCCCTGACCAAGAAGGTGGCGGCTTCGCCGCCGCTCACCCCAAGAAGGCTGCCGCGCCCGGGCCAGGGGACGCGCCGCGCACAGGGTACGGGGCCGCCCCCCCGGCCTCAAGGCTGCTGACGCATCGCCTGCGGCGACGGCCCTGCGGGCCGGCCCTGACCCCGGGGACCCCTGCGGCCCCTGGCGGCAGGAAAAGCGGCAGGCCCCAGCCTGCCCCAGCCCAGCGCGCGGCGCGTCCGGCGAACCCGGGCGCCCACGCCACCAATGACCCAGCCAACGTTGACGAGAAGAGGACAGCAACCGCACTATCGACACCAAGGACCAGGTGCGGAATTACGTGACCGCCACCCTAGGGAATTAGCGGCTCTGCCGCAAATTCTGTGACGGCTGACGTTGAGTGATCTTCGCTGGTCATAGCGACGCTGCCGGGGCTGTGATTCTCCGCAGGCTGCTGCTGGTGCCTGGATTGTCACGATCTGGGATAAGCGTGGCGTGGCGGCGTGAGCTGGCAACGAGGCTCCGCTATTGACGCGGTGGTCTGCCAGGATCACTGCACCCGGGAGCCCCGTTGCCGGATCAGTCTGTCAAGCTGCCTGCCGGGCCGGCCAGCTCGGCCGCCCGCGTCGTCTGGGATGTCTCGGAGCAGGGGCGGGCCCTGCTGGCCGTTGGAGGACGTGGGAGACGCGGTGATGATCGTCGCGTCGTGCCAGGCCGGCTCAGCCTGCTGCCCGCGGTGCGGTCAGGCGTCGGCGCGGGTGCACGGCGGGTATGCGCGCACGGTGGCTGACGGCGCGGCGGGCGGTCGGCCGGTGCTGATCATCTTGCAGGTGCGCCGGTTCCGCTGCTGGAACCCGGAGTGCCCGGCGGTCACCTTCGCCGAGCAGGCCGAGGGGGTGTCAGCCCGGTACCAGCGGCGCAGCGTGCCGCTACTGGCCATGCTGGCCGGGTTCGGGCTGGAGCTGGCCGGGCGTGCCGCCGCCCGGCTGGCCGGGACCCTCGGCATCGCCGTGCACCCGGCCACGGTGCTGCGCCTGGTCGCCGCGGCGCAGACGCCGGAGATCACCGCCGCGCCGGAGGTACTCGGAGTCGATCTATCCGGCTTCGCGCTGGCCAAGGGCTATGTCTACGGGACGGCGCTGGTGGACATGCGCACCGGGGACGTGGTCGACCTGCTGCCGGACCGGGAGGCCGCCAGCTTCGAGGCGTGGCTGAAGGCGCATCCCGGCGCGGGAATCATCTGCCGGGACCGGGCCGGTAACTATGCCGAGGGCGCCCGGGACGGCGCGCCGGACGCGATCCAGGTCGCCGACCGCTGGCAATGCGCCATGAGGCGCCTGGTTGTATTCCCGGCTCAGCCGGGAGGAACTCGGAGGGAGGTTCTTGGGTCCGATGGCTTACCTGGATCTGAAAGGTGAAGGGGACCACAGCATGCCATTGAAGCGGCGGCCGTGCTCAGGCGTTGGAGGCGGCGCGTCGCGGGACCCGCGTGATATGGCGAAAGCTGGATTGCCTGAATCCCAATCTCCAGGAGATGGAAGGTCGCATCCGCCGGAAATGACGCCCGGTGCCGGTGCCGTGCCCTGCCCCGGTTTTGTGCCATGGCCGGGGCAACCTCCGGGGCGCGGAGCGATGCCCAGTGAGGGCATTAAAGGAGATGAGTGGGACGCCTACGTCACGCTGTCACGTACGACCAGGACGAACATGGGATCGCCTGACGAACATGGGATCGCCTACGGGACGCGAGTCCTATGGCGACGGAGGCCCCGTACTAGTCGCCGGAGTCACGCCCGGCCAAGGAGGGCGGGAAAGCCGTCCGCAGGGCGAAGGGGGGGGCCAGGTGACCGGACACTTTGACGCCGGGAGGTATGCGTAATGCAGAACGCTGAAACGGTGCTGGGTGTCCTGCGTGAGCGCGGCAGGCGCGGCCTGCCGCTGGAGGAGCTGTACCGGCAGTTGTTCAACCCGCAGTTGTATCTGCTGGCCTACGGGCGGATCTACGCCAACAAGGGCGCGATGACGCCTGGGGCCTCCGGGGAGACCGCGGATGGCATGTCGCTGGGCAAGATCGGGCGCATCATTGATGCGCTGCGCCACGAGCGCTACCGGTTCAGCCCGGTCAAGCGGGTTTACATCCCGAAGAAGAGCGGCCAGTTGCGGCCGCTCGGCCTGCCAGCGGAGGCGGCATAGTGCCGTCGCTTCCAGGGAGCCTTCGGGTTCTGTTCTCATCACGCATCCGTTTCACCCGCTGAGCGGCCAGCGGCTGGAGGTGTTGTTCGCCAAGCGCCGCGCCGGCGCGGTGGTGCTGGTCGGCGAGAGCGCTGAGCTGGGCCGGGTGACGGTGCAGGAATCGTGGACCGAGCGCGGCCCGGCCCCGCTGGGCTGCCGGGTGTCGGCGGAGGGGCTGGCCGCGCTCGACACGCTGATCCGTTCATTGCAGGGTCGTTGATCCCGGCGGCTGGCCGCGGCATTATCTTGTGTGATGAATGCACACAAGGACGATCTTGCCCGGATGTCGGCCCGGCAGCTGCGGGCACGGCGGCGGGCGCTGGCCGCGCGGCTCGGGGACGTGCAGCAGGTGCTGGCCGGGACGCTGACCGAGCAGTCACGGCGGTGCGGCAGGGCTGGCTGCCGGTGCGCGGACGGGGAGCCGCACGGCCCGTATGCCTACTTCACCCCGCGCCCGGCTGGCCGCGGCCGGGCACGGTACGTCCCGGCTGCCCTGGCCGGAGTGGCGCGCCGCTACCTGCAGCGCGGCGCCGAGGTCGAGGCGGTGCTGGCGGAGATCTCGGCGATCAACGCCGAGCTGCTGGCCCGCAGGGAACTGCGGTAGCTGATGGCCGCCGCCGTCATGCTGGCCGGCCCCGCCCGGGCCGAGGCGGTGGCGGCCGTGGCCCGCATGACGATCTGCGCGCTGGGAGGCACGCGTGAACGGCGAGCACAAGATCACCAGCGGGCACCGGGCCCGCACGGCGCTGGTCTACCAGTTATCTGAACTAGCGGGCGAGTCTTCCCAGTTGAGGGGACAGATCCCGGTGTGCGGGCCTACGGTCGCTTCCCGTGCCCATGATCGGAGAAGAGACGCCGCGGGATCTGGCGGCCTTGATCGTTCCGCGTGCGGGGCGGCTGGAGCAGGCGGAGGATCCGTGGGAGCCATACCGGTTGCTTGATCCGGCCGGCACGGTGGTCGGCCCGGTCGCGGTCTATCTACGGGATATGCAGGCGTCCGCGCGGCCGGAGACCACGCTGCGGGCATACGCGACCGCGCTGTTGCGCTGGTTCCGGTTCTTGTGGGCGATCGAGGTGCCGTGGGATCAGGTGACCCGCGCGGAGGCCCGGGACTTCTGCTGCTGGATCCAGCTGACCGTCAAGCCTGGTCACGCGGGCCGGCACGACGACGCGGGCGATGCGGGCAGGGCGGCTCGCACTGCTACGGGCCCGGGCGGCGGCCTGGCCGGAGTACCCAATCCGGTGACCGGGAAGGCGCCGCCCGGCCGTGGTTACGCGCCGGCGACGGTCACGCATAGCGAGAGCGTCCTGCGCGGGTTTTACGACTTCCACTGTGACGCCGGAAGCGGGCCGATCGTCAACCCGTTCCCGCTGACCCGGGGCCGGCGCGGCAGGCGGGCTCATGCGCACCACAACCCGATGGAACCGCACCGCGGCGAGCGTTCGGGGCTATACCGGCCCCGGCTTGCCCGCCAGGCGCCGCATCACATCCCGGAGGAGAAGTTCAATCAGCTGTTCGCCGCCCTGGGCTCGCACCGGGACCGGGCGCTGGTCGCGTTCTGGGTGTCCACCGGGGCGCGGGCGTCGGAGCTGCTCGCCGCGACGTGCCGGGACGCCGACCCCGGGCAGCAGCTGATCGCGGTCATCCGTAAGGGGACCCGGCACCTGCAGCAGCTGCCGGCGTCCCCGGATGCGTTCGTGTGGCTGCGGCTGTATCAGGCGCAGCTGCACGGCCTGGCTCCCGCCGGGCCGGATGACCCGCTGTGGTGGACACTGCGCAAACCGTTCCGCCGGCTGGGCTACCACGCCGCCTACCGGATGTTCTGCCGCGCCGGCGCTTCGCTCGGCGCCAACTGGTCCCTGCATGACCTGCGGCATCTTGCCGCCTACCGGATGAGCCGGGATCCGGGCATGCCACTGGCCGACGTGCAATGGGTACTTGGCCACGCCCAGCTGACCACCACCCAGCTTTACCTGTCGGCCCCCGCCGGCGAGGTGATCGCCGGCGTGCTCGCCCACCACGCCCGGATGGCCGCGGGCACGGCGCAGCCGCCCGGCGCGGCACCGCCGCCGGGTCTTCGGTACCGGCCGGAGTCGCTGGACGCGCTGTTCGGAAGGTCACGCCGTGACCACCCGTGAGGGGCGGCGCGTCCAGGCCGGCAGGCGCGCATCCGCAGACAGCCTCATGGCAGAGGGTCATGCCGGTGACCGGCCTGGCGGCGAGATGACGGGACTGTCGCAGCGGTTTTCGCCGCGCCCGGCGCAAGACGGCTGGCCGGCGACCCGCCAGCGGCGCGGGTACGTGCTGGCGCGGCTGCTCGCGCCCCCGTTCAGCGCCGGCCCGCAGTCCAGCCCGCGGATCGGCCTGACCAAGCTGGTGCACTGGCTTGAAGACCAGCCAGGCGACACCTGGCAGGACCGGTGGGTGGCCAGCGGCGCTGACGCCGCAGGCAACCTGGCCTGGAGGGAACTGGCCGCGTCATGGCTCCGCGCGACCGGCTGGGCCAGCGGTAACCCCAGGACCGACTTCATCGCTCTCGGCCGCGGGGTTCTCACGCTGATCTGCGGCGATGTCATCCGGCCCAGCCTGTCGTGGCTGCTCGCCCCGGAAACCCCGAAAAACCTCGCAGCCGAGATGGCCCGGTCCCGCGACCCCGGCGGCTTCGCCGCCCTCGCCGCGCTGGCGCGCACCGACCCGGCCAGCGCCGCCACCAGGGACCTGGCCGCGCGCCGGATCGCTACGATCCTGGCCGCTAAGGGCGGCACGATCGCCGACACTACGGTCGGCGACTGCCTGGAACTGCTGGGCGCTCTGGCCGCAGGCAGCGGCGGCAGCAACACCAGCCCGTACTTCTACCAGCTGCTGCACGCGCTGGGCGTCTTCCCGGCAACGGCACCGCCCACGGTCCGGGCGTTCAGGACGCCCGGGCAGCTGACCGCGGAGCAACTGATCGACCGCTATCCCATCGCCTGCCAGCCGATCCGCGCCCTGCTCATCGATTACCTGCGGGAACGACAGCCGGCGGTCGACCATGCGACGCTGCGGAGCCTGTCCCGCGCCCTGGCCGGCCTGTTCTGGCGCGACCTGGAACGGCACCATCCCGGGATCAGCTCGCTGCGGCTCGCCCCCGGCGTGGCCGCAGCCTGGAAACAGCGGGTCACCGTCAAGACGCTCCGGACCGCGGACCCCGCCGGGCAGGTCACCGAATCGGCCGTCCCGCGGCATGACGGCATGAACACCCTGGCCATGGTGCGGGCGTTCTACCTCGACATCGCCCAGTGGGCCGTTGATGACCCGGCCCGCTGGGGCCCCTGGGCCGTCCCCTGCCCGATCCGCGATGAGGAGATGTCACGCAAGAAAGAGCGCTCGCACCGCAAGCCACGGATGGACCAGCGGACCAGGGAACGCCTGCCCGTGTTGCCTGCCCTGGCCGCCGCCGTCGACGCTGCCCGCGAGAGGGCCGCGCAGATCCTGCAGGCCGCGCTGGCAGCGCCGCCCGGAACGGAGTTCACCGCCGCCGGCCAGACGCTGCGCCGGCCGGCCATGACCAGGAAGGCCACCAGCGCCAGGGCATGGGCCGAAGACCCGGCCACCGGCAAACGCCGTGACCTCACCCTCGAAGAACACCGCGCGTTCTGGACCTGGGCCGCCGTGGAGGTTTTCCGGCTCACCGGGATTCGCATCGAGGAACTGACAGAACTGTCGCACCACAGCTTCGTGCAATACCGGCAGCCCGCAACCAGCGAGCTGATCCCGCTGCTGCAGATCGCTCCCTCCAAGACCGATCAGGAGAGGCTGCTGGTCATCAGCCCAGAGCTCGCCGACGTCCTGTCTGCCATTATCTGCCGGGTCCGCGACAGTAACGGGACCGTGCCGCTGGTGGTGGCCTACGACATCCACGAACGCGTCTGGAACCCGCCGATGCCGCTGCTGTTCCAGCGCCAGATCGGCGTCGAGCACCGGCCGCTGACCGCACATGCCATCCGTGCCCTGCTGAACACCGCGCTGGCCGGCGCCGGGCTCACCGGCGCCAGCGGGAAACCGCTGAACTTCACCCCCCACGATTTCCGCAGGCTATTCATCACAGATGCCGAAGTGAGCGGAGTTGCATCTGATGCATCATTCGGCAGTCGGCGTGAACGGGCGCTGCCTGCGGCGCAGCGTGCGGCGTTGCGGTTCCGCCGACTCAGCGGGCTCGTGTGCACCCGTGCTGACCTGGGTCTTCATGAACCTGCCGTACCTGATGCAACGATGATGCGGTTGGTTCTGCCGGGCCGGGTGCATCATCGTTGCGGCTGCTGGTACGGGGATGCATCCAAGTGCGGCCGGTTGCGCCGGGTGCATCACGGCGGTTCCGTGGCGCGGGCGTGCCGCGGCGCAGCCACCGGGAGGATCGCTGCGGCTGTGATCGCGACACGCGCCTGGCCTGGAGATGCGTTGCCGGGGTTGCGGCAGGTGCCAGGATGTGGCGTCTGATCCGGTTGCATCGGGTGGCTCTATGACTGCGCCTGGTGCATGATCGTGGGGGTGCTCATGTCCAGGATGCGGAAGGCTGCGGGCTCGGCTGCTTTAGTGCTGGTGGACGGCGCGGCGCCGGTGCGGCCCGAGCCCGCGTTGTTCGACGAGATGCTGGAAGGCTGGCGCCGTCAGCAGGCGGCGCGGCGGCTGACCGGCCCGCTGATCGACGGGCGGGTCCGGCTGGTGCGCCGGTTCCAGGCGTTCACCAGGGCGTGGCCGTGGCAGTGGACGCCTGGGCAGGTTGAGCAGTGGGTCGCCTCTGGCGGGTGGGCGCATTCGACGATCCGCTCCTATGAGGGCGCGCTGGCTGGTTTCCTGGGCTATGCCTGCGATCCGCGGAACGGGTGGGTCGCCGAGTGCGAGCAGCGGGTCGGCGCCCGGCCGGTGCAGGTATGCCATGAGGGCAACACCGCGGTGCATGCGGCCGACTATGAGGGCAGGCCGGATCGGCGGCCGCTGACCCGCGCTGAGCTGCAGGCGTTCCTGGATGCTGCCGATGATCACGTGGAGCGGGCATCGTCGTCGCGGCGCAAGGGATGGCTGGCCGCGTTCCGCGACGCGACGCTGTTCAAGGTGATCTACGGGTGGGGGCTGCGGCGGCGGGAGACCGCGATGCTCGACGTGACTGACTTCGCGGTGAACCCGGCGGCTCCCGAACTTGGCGGGCTGGGCGTGTGCCATGTCCGGTACGGCAAGGCGATGCGGGGTAGCCCGCCGCGCCGCCGCGCTGTCGCCACCGTGATGCCGTGGACCGCGGAGGCGCTGGCCCAGTACATCGAGCAGGTGCGGCCCTGTTATGAGGCCGGCGGCCATCCGGCGCTGTGGCTGACCGAGCGAGCGGGACGTATCTCTGTCCGTCAGATCGATGACCGGTTCGCGCAGTGGCGGGCCGCGGCCGGGCTCCCGGCTGAGCTGTCAGTGCACTGCCTGCGCCATTCATACATCTCGCACCTGATCGAGGACGGCGCCGATCCGCTGTTCGTGCAGCAGCAGGCGGGGCACTCGTGGGCGTCGACGACCGCTGTTTACACGACCGTGGGGCAGGACGCCAGAAACCGGATGCTGCGCTCGGCGCTGGCCCGCGCTTTCGAAGGAGACGCCAGGACATGACGGCGAAGACGATCAGTTACCGGTGGCATCTGCGGCGGCTGATGGCCGAGAAGGACATGTACGCGACCACGCAGCTGGGTCCGCTGCTGGCCGAGCGCGGCATCAAGTTGTCGCGGGAGCAGGTCTACCGGCTGGTCACAGGCGTCCCGGAGCGGCTGAGCCTGGCCACGCTGGCCGCGTTGTGCGACATCTTGGGCTGCCAGCCCGGTGAGCTCATCGAGGTCGTGGCGAGTGCGCCTGCGGCCAGCAAGCCGGCGTCCGCGGTGCAGCGGCCCCGCCCGGTACGGGCCCGGGTGGTCCCCGGCCCGGGCCGGCAGTAGTGGCCTGCTGCCCGCAAGGCCATAAGCTGACCAGCCACGGCACCAAGCGGCCGTGCGCTGCCTGCCGGCGCGACGCGCTGATCCGGTACGTGGTCACGGCCGACGGGTCACTGCCGGACAGCGAGGCAGCCGCCGCGGTGGACGCGGTGGCGACCAGCCCCGCCGTACTGCGGGAACTGGCCGCCGCGCTGGCCGCAGACCCGGACATGCTCCGGCACGGGGCACCACCGGTCGCCGGACGGCTGGCCGCCGAGCTCATCGCCCGCGGCTCGATGACCCTGGCCATGCCCGCCTGCGCGCGCTGCGGCCGGACCGGGATGCCGCTTTACCGCACGCCCGGCGGGGGCATGTGCAAGCCGTGCACCGCCCGCCAGCTCACCGCCCGGTGCGCGCACTGCGGCGAGGTCAAGCCGGCGGCCGGCCGTGACGCCGCCGGGCACCGCATCTGCGAGCGGTGCCGCCGCCGCGACCGGGGACACCGCCCGTGCGGGATCTGCGGCAAGACCGCCTCGATCGCGGTGCGCGGCCGCGACGGCAAGCAAGACATCTGCGTCAACTGCTACCAGATGCCCAGCGCTGTCTGCAGCGTGTGCGGCAAGTACCGCGAATGCAACTTCGCAGCCAGCGACCATCCGGTCTGCCCGTCGTGCACGCCGCGAGCCACCGCTCGCTGCGCCCGCTGCGGCCAGGACCGCCCGCCGCAGGCCCGCTGGCCCGAAGGGCCGGTCTGCGACCCGTGTTACACCGCCGCGCTGCGGCGCCGGGTCCCGTGCGCATCCTGCGGGCAGTTGCGCCGCCCGGTATCCCCGCCCGGCCCGGACGCGGACACCTGCGCCAGCTGCGCCGGGCAGCCCGTCACCTGCGTATGCACCGGCTGCGGCATCGAAGACAAGCTCTATGAGCGCGGCCGGTGCGAGCGGTGCAGCCTGCGGCGCCGGGCCGCGGCGCTGCTCGCTGCACCGGGCGGGGACATCCCGGCCGCGCTGGTGCCCGTGTTCGAGGCGATCTGCGCAGCCCGCACGCCCAAGTCGGCGCTCAACTGGCTGCGCCGCGGCGGCGGCGCCGCGATCCTCGCCCAGATCGTCTCTGGCACCTTGCCCGCCACCCATCAGGCGCTCGATGCCTGGCCCCGGCGCAAGGCGGCCGACCAGCTACGGCAGGTACTGGTAGCCGGCGGCGTACTGGCGCCCCGCGACGAAGAGCTCACCCGCACCGAGCAATGGCTCACCACGCTGCTGGCCTCGATCGACGCCGCCGACCACCGCCGCATCGTGCACGCCTTCGCGACCTGGCACGCGATGCGCAGGCTGCGCCGGGCGGCCGCCGCAAGCCAGCGACCCAGGACATACACCGCGCGCGCCCGGAACACAATCAAAGCAGCTGCCGGATTCCTCAGCTGGCTCGACGAACGCGGCACAACCCTGCCCGGCTGCCGCCAGCGCGATATCGACGACTGGCTCACCACCGGCCCTGGCGCCGGCGACGTCCGCGACTTCCTCACCTGGGCCGCGCGCCGCGGGCACTGCCCGCCCCTTGACATCCCCCGCCCGCAGCGGAACACCGGCACCGCGATCAGCGACGGCCAGCGCTGGGACCTGGCAGCCCGGCTGCTGCACGACGACAGCATCGACGTCACCGACCGGGCCGCCGGATGCCTGGTCCTGCTCTACGGCCAGACCATGACAAGGATCGCCGCACTCACCACCAGCCAGATCAGCCGCCACGACGACGGCGTCACCATCCAGCTCCGCCAGCACCACGTTCCCGTCCCCGCCCCGCTCGGCGACCTCCTGCTCACCCTCCTCGCCGACGGCAAGCCCAACACCGGCATCGGCACGCCCGCCAAACAGACCTGGCTGTTCCCCGGCCTGCTGCCCGGCCGGCCGATCACCCCCGCCCGGCTGGCCCAGCGGCTCCGCGCGCTCGGCATCCCCGTCCAGGCCGGACGGCGCGCTGCCCTCACCGATCTCGCCGCCCGGATGCCCGCCGCCGCCCTGGCCGACCTCCTCGGCATCGGCCCGCGCACCGCCGTCAGATGGATGCACCAAGCCGGAGCCGACTGGACCCGCTACGCCGCCGAGCTAGCCCGCGACCGTAATCACCAACCCGGGGAATAGCCACCACACACCCTGTCCAGGCTGAGGTATTCGGAGTGGCTGGAACATTGCTCTCTACCAGTTTGATGAACGGCATGCCGCCGCACATTGCCCAGCTCCTGGCCGGGCACCGCGACATCAACACGACCATGGGATACAAGGCGGCCTATCCCGAAGAAGTCATTAACGCGCACCGGGCATTCATCGCCCGCCGCCGCGCTACCCGTCCCAGCGAGGAATACCGGGTTCCCAGCGACGAGGAATGGGAGGATTTCCTCGGCCACTTCGAACGCCGCCGGGTCGCGCTGGGCGACTGCGGGCGAGCCTACGGGACCAGCTGCATTCATGAACATAGCTGCTTCTCTGAACTAACCGTTTAGATATCGTTTGTCCGTTTCTTGATCTGCAAGCCCGGCGGCGTGGGCGACGGCGCCGACGACGAGGCTTGCGTTGCTGCGGTCGATGCCGGGCAGGGTGTCGTAGAGACTGACCGG
>WNGL01044471.1_pt1 | contig 11688 bp, 15 predicted proteins | sample 5400591 | NCBI WGS metagenome assembly WNGL01 (sample SAMN13153377, study PRJNA577476) | soil metagenome | isolation source: 80 cm soil or saprolite under Garry oak tree replicate 1 | place: USA:California | collected 2016-06-15
CGGATCTCGTCCTGCGAGGGCCCGCGACCGGCCGGCCCGGGGTTCTCGTCGATGAAGTCGGCGAGCCGCCCGGAGAGCTTCTTGAACCCCTCCCGGACGCCCTCCTCGACGCGCAACGGCCCCTTCTCCGCGCCCTGGCGCTGCACCGCGCTCTTCAGCGACGGGAACGCCTCGAGCGCCTCCTCGAAGGCCACCTTCTCCGGGCTGATGAGGTACTTCCGTTTCTCGGGGCGCGCCTCCTGCGCGAACTTCCCCGACAGCCCCGGGACGTCGCGGCTCGACACCTTGCCCTCCGGGATCCCGAGCTCGGCGTTCCCCTCGCCGGCGAGGATGCGCGTCATCCCGCCCGGCCCGAGCGCAGCCACCTGCTTCCCGCGGACGGCGAGCGCGTACTCGATCGCGAGCGCCTTGGCCGACTCCTCGGGAGTCGGCAGGTTCGCCATGGACCGCACGTGCGTCTCGTTCGCGCGGTCCCACTCCCGCATCTGGTTCAGCAGGTCAGTCGGCCTGCGTGATCTCGTTCCGGCCCTGGATGTGCTTCTGGAGGGCGCTCCAGGCCTCGTCCCGCAGCTCCGGGCGCGCCGCGTACTTCCCGCCCGGCCTGAAGAGGTCGTCGAGCTTGTTCACCGCGGCGCGCGGGTCGATGAGGTCGGGCTGGTCCTCGCGCCGGCTCGAGCTCGCGATGTCGATGGCGATCCCGGCCGCGGTGCGCTTCTCCTTGCCCTCGTCGACCTGCTTCAAGGCGGCGTGCACCTGGCGCGCGAGCATCTCCTGGTGCTGGGGGTCGACCATCGTCATCTGCGACTGGTCGGCGAGCCGCTTCGCCGCGTCCTCGAGCTTCTGGTGAACGCCGGGCTCCTCCGGCGACGTCTGGAAGTACAGGAGCGCGTCATAGATCGGCTTCGTCTGCTCGAGCGCCTTGACCTGCTGCCCGAGCTTCATCTGCCCGTCCGCACCCAGGACGGCCTTGGCCGATTCGACCCGGAGCTTCGCCATGTTGAAGTCGCCGCGGGTGGCGTACTCGAGAGTCTGCCCGGTGACCGCGTCGATCTGGTACTGGTGCGCCTGCTCGCGCATCCTGTCGTCGAGGCGGGCGCCGCGAGCGATGATGTCCCCCATCGCCGCCCGCTTGAACTCTCCCTGCCACCCCGGGATGGTGATGTGCTTCGCCGACTCGTCGAGCACCTCCTGGGCGCTCTTCCGGTAGAGGCGGTCCGCGATCATGAACGTGGGGATCTGGCCCTCGCCCATGACCGGGTTGCCCGCCGGGTCGAGGACGGGCTTGCCGCTCGCGTCGACCTTCGGGACCGGCTTGTCGCCTTCGGCCTTGGCCACCGGGTCGAGCTCATCGAACGCGGCGCCGAGCCGCTCCTTCGCCTCGCTCACCGGGATGGCGGGGCGGCGGTGCAGGTCGCTCGAGAGGTCGTCGAGCTTCGTCGACGCCGCCAGGTGCGCCTCGTGCGTCTGGGTCTGGATGAGCGCCTGGCCGAACTGCGTGAGCCCCTGCTGCACGACGTCCGAGAGGCGGCCGACGCCCGCCGAGACGCGCTGCGCCGCCGGCGCGACCTCGTCCTGGACGGGCTGCTGAAACGGGATGTCTCCGAGGTTCATCACGCCCTCCCGAGCACGGTCCGACCAAACCCGGTCGGCTTCGGATACGCTTTATCGATACGCGCGCTGAGCAGGTCGGCCGCGAGCCAGGCCTTGGCGCCGTCCACACGGCGACCCGTCTTCCGGTACTGCTCTTCGAACTCTAGGACGAGCACGTGGGCGCCGAACATGCTCACCCCCCCGAACTGCTCCTCGAGCTCGAGCATCTCCCGCTGCGCGCCCTCGTCCAGGCCGAGCCGCTCCAAGATCTCGGCGAACGCCGGACGGGCGTGAGCGTGCGCGGCGGAGGAGGTATCTGAGCTCAAGGTCACCGCTTTCACCGGAACAGGTCCCCGGGTTGCCCGTGCTTTGCTCTCCCTCGCCGTACAGGAGCCCGCCGGCGGACGTCCGCGCTCTGGCGGCCGCCGATGAAGTCCGCGAAGGCGAGCTCGCGCGCAGCCCTCGCTCGGAGGGGTTAGCCGCCGGGCTCGGTGAGCGCCGGCGCGGCGCGCACGCGCGAACAGCCGCTGCCGTTGTGCATGTCAGTTCCCCTTGCCCGGCTCGAAGATCGTCTCGCCGACCGTGACCGGGGCGTTGCCCTTGATGAGCGCGACCTGGTCGGCGATGGGCATGTGGACCGAGAGCAGGAGCTCGAGGTCGGCCACGCGCGACTCGAGTTTGGCGACGCGACCGCGCATCTTCATCGCGGCCTCGTTGTCGAGCTCCACCCGGACCTGCGTGCCCGGCGCGAGCTTCTCGATCTTTTCCTTGAGCGCGGCGATGCAGTGTTTGGGAATCACCTCTCCGGTCTGAGCGGAGCGGTGGATGTAAGCGTGAGTCTCGGAGCACAACGGACACGTCGGCATATGCGACCCTCCTCCCTGCGGTTGAACTACGCGGCTTGCTGCTCGAGCTGCGGTGAGACCATCGGCACCGGCGAGGCGACAGGTCCCCCCCTTCACGCGCCCGGCGCTGTTCACCGCGCCGCCGACCGCTCGCTGAGCGTCGACGAGAGCGGCCGCCGGGCCACCACCACCTCGACCACGTCCAGGTCGCGCCCGCACTTCGAACAGAAGACGCCTGACCTCGGGGCCTCGCCGAGCGCGTACCTCGCCACCGTGAGGCCGGCGCACACGTCGCAGGGCTCCGGCGCGCTCACGGCGCCTTCCGGAGCTTCTCGATCTCGGCCGCCGCTGCCTCGCGGTCGCGAGTGGTGCGCGCGCCCGCCCAGGCCTTCTTCGCCGCGAGCAGGGCGTCCTCGCGAGCCAGCCACGCCTCGCTCTTGGCAACCGCGACCGGGTCCGCCGCCGTGGCCTCGTCCTCGTCGAAGGGGTCGAGCCCGCCGACCCCCTGGAGGCCGCCCTTGGCTTCGTGCCGCGCGCGGTGCGCGGCGCGCGCCTCGTCGTCGGGCAGCGACGCGAGCACGGTGTCGTCGTCCAGGCCATCGTCGAGCGCCACCGCAGCGCCGGCGAGCCGACCGAGCCGCCCCTGGCCCAACTCCCCCGACTTCGTCAGGAGGCGCTCCGCCTCGGTCCGGATGGCCTCCCGCGGACGACCGGCGATCTCGAAGAGGCGCGCGGCGTCGTCGGCGTCGAGGTCGAGCTCGCTCGCGATCTCCCGGGCCAGCTCGGCGGGCGTCACGGCTTCACCGGCTCGCCGCCGAGCGCGGCCTGCCGCGCCCGCTCCTCGCGCCAGAGGTCCTGGCCGGTCGGCAGCTCCTGACCAGCCGGCAGCTTCGCCCGCCGCTCGAGCTCCGGACGCCACGCGTCCAGCGCAGCCGCGGCGACGGGCATGCAGCGCACGAGCTCCGGCCAGCTCATACCGGTGCGAAGGAGCTCGACCGACTTCCGCTGATCGTCCGCGTTGAGCCCAGACCTCTTCGCGTTCCTGGCGGCGCTGTACCCCTGGATCAGTTCGTTCGGCGTGCCCTGTTTCACCAGTGCTCGGTCCGAGTAACGAGAGGATGAGCGAGGGGGGCTGCCCCGTGCTGGTCTTGAGCTCCGCGCTCGCGGTTGTGCTGACGACGAGCCGCAGGTACAGGAGCTGCTCGCCCAAGACGGAAAGCAGCGCCTCCCGCCGCGCCGGGGCTCTCGCCTTCAGGATCTCAATCAGGTGCCGGTTGCTGGACTCCCGGGCTTCCTTCGAGATGCGGGCGATCTGCTCGTCCAGCTCCGCGAGCGATGCGCGGAGGAGCCGCACCCGGCGCTCGATGGCCTCGATGCGAACCTCCGCCCGCCGTGCCGTTGCCAGGGCCTCTGCGCCCGCGGCGGCACGCTCCGGGTCCGGCCCGTCGACCGCGAGGTGTTGCTCGGCGGCGTCCGCGGCGCCCTTGCCCGCCTCCGCGATCTTGCCGCGCTCGACCCGTTCGACGAGCAGCGCCTCGAGCTCGTCCGCGAGCCCGCGCCGGCGCGCCAGGCGCGCCCCGAGGGCCTCCGCCGGCGTCTCCGCCGCTGCGGGCACGGCTGCGGTCGCCTTGTTGCGGGCAGCAGCCATCAGCGGCGCCTCGAGCCCGGCGACGAGGGCGCGCGCGGCGGTGGACGCGAGGCGCCGCCGGTGGCAGCGCTCTCCGCGGCGCGGTCTCGCTGCGAGCCCTTCGCCGGTGTCCGGTCGGGCGCCAGCGGCGCATCGACGTCCGACGTGACTTCCTGGAAAGCCGGAACGACTTTCGTGCTCGTGGATGCCATGCCTACTGGGGGTAGTACGGCGGGTTCATGGCCGCGCGGGCGGTCACCAGGGCCTGGAAGCGGCCCAGCACCGCCTGGGCGGGCTGGAGCTTCTGTGGTCGGCCGGCGATGAGCGCGGCACAGGCCTGGGCGTAGGTCTTCAGGTCGATCATCTGCTTCACCAGGAACTTCACGTCGTCGTCGGTGACGCCCACCGCCGCCGGCAGGGCCGCGTCGGCCGTGACCAGGTCCGACACCGGGGCTGCCGCGCCATCCGCGTAGGTGTTCTTTCCGTCCACCACCGTCTTCTCGCCGTAGCTCATGCCTGCATTGTGCGGGAGGTCGAGGTCGACGCTCTATTTCGCCCTCACAGTTACTTCCGAAGGTTGCGCTCCACCACGTCGCGCCAGGACCCGGGCTCCTCGCCTTGCGCCTGCTCTTCTTGGTCGCTCTTCGACTCCAGCTCGGCGCGCCCGCGCAGGTGCTCCGGTGGGCGCTTCCCGGGCAGCTCAGGCTCGTGAGGCGGCTCGCTCGGCACCGCTTTGCGCACCTTGTGCCGCAGCTCCGAGAGCGCCGCCCACTCCTCCGCCGTGATGTCCCCGGTCTTCACCTCGCCTTGATGGTTCACGTCGACCTGCTCGCGCAGCAGGCCCGCCCGCTGGTAGAGGAGCCGCTTCGCGTCCGTCTTGTTGTGGAGCTTGAGCTTCTTCAACACCCCGACCTGCCTGCGCTCCTTCACCACGCCGCCGCGCGGGCCCAGCTTCCCCGTCGGCACCATGTCGAAGATCTCCTCTTCGTCGACGCTCACGATGGCGCGGCGAAAGCGCGCCGGCATCTCCTGGACCGGCAGCAGCTTGCCGTCTGCGCCATAGGCGTCTCGCGGGTCCGCGTTCGCCGTCTCGGCCAGGTCCGCGTCCACCTCGGCCAGCACCTCCTCGATGCTGCGGAGACGCTCCTTTCTCCACTCATCGACAAGGGGCTTGATGTGGGGTTTTTTCAAGAGCTCGCACGCGATCGTCCCCGCACTTTTCCCTGAATAGCCGGCCGCACGCGCCGCGGCGCTCCCGTTGCCCTTCAATTCCTTGTACTTCTCGACGAACACTTCTTCTTTGGGACTCAGCCCCTTTAGTTTTGGCACCGATCTACCCTTCCTCCGCGGCGCCCGGATCTGCTCTCCCGGAACATGCCAAGCAACTCGCACGCGAGCCTCAACGCATCGACCTTCGAGGCCCATCGGATAACCGTTATGCGCTTCACACAGGGCGACGGCCGACCGGCCGCTGCGATGGGGTCCGCTGGGTGAACCGGAAGCGCCGCTGACACCGCGGGAGGGCCAACTTCGCGGGCTTCTGGTCGGAGGGCGCGCGAGTAAATTGAGCGGATCGTTTCAGCACCCTCCGTGGCGAACAGGAGCTGCTTCGGGGTGAGCTTCATCGCTTCCCCGCCTCCAGCCAGCTCCCAGAGGCTCCCGACGGACGGCAGCGCTCCTCAAGCTCCGCCCGCGTCGTGACGCGCCGCGATCTCATCGGCCGCTCTCCGGGAGCAGCACGACCTCGAGCCGCTGCCCGAGGACCTGCTCCACCACGTCCGCGATCGGCTCCGCCCACTGGTCACGCAGGAAGGCCGCGTCGAAGGCCGAAGGCGCCTCGAGCTGCACCGCGCCGTTCACAGTCGCCTTCAGCGGCGCCATCCACCGCGCGTACAGGTCCGGCCGCAGCGTGACCTTCAGCTGCGCCAGCACCTTCCCCCACTTCGCGTCCGACACCGGTGCAGCGGCGGGTGGTGCTTCTCTCGGCCCCGACGACGGCCGCGCGTCGCTCTCCTCCTCACGAACCGTGCGCAGCATGACCTGGAAGAACCGGAGCTGCGTGACCCGCTTCGAGCCGGACCGGCGGTCCTTCACCCGCTCTGCGCACCAGGTCGCCGCCTTCTCCGCGCCGCCCGCCCACGCCACCAGCTCGTCGAGCTCAGCCCAGTCCGCCGGGCTCAGCGCTGCGGTGCTGTACCGCCCTCCGCCGACCATGAGCTTCCGCTCCAGCTTCAGCCGGAAGTCGCTCGCGCCCTGCCACGTCGGCGGCGGTGGCGCGCTGTCGCCGGCGACGTCCACCACCTCGAGCCGCCTGCCGGCCAGATAGTCGTCGACGACCCTGACCGGCGCAGCCGCGATCTCGATGGGAGCCTTCGGTGTTCCTGTGTTCCTGTGTTGGATGGGGGCGGGCGAGGTGGCGGCTAGGGTGGCGGGAGGGGTGGCGCTTGGGGTGGCGGGCTCTACTGCCGGCGCCTGGATTCCGTACCAAGAACCGAAGTCTACGAGCGTGGGAGGGGTGGCGCCCGAGATGGCGGAAGGGGTGGCGGGGGAGGCGCGGTGAGAGGTGGCGACCGCCACCCCCTCAAACCGGCGCAGGGCGCGCCGGACTGCGTCGACCGTCAGCCCGTACGTCGTGGCCAGCCCTTCGTAGCTGACGAGCACCTGTGCCCACCCGATGCGCCAACGGCCACACGGCGAGGTAGAGCCTTCCCGCTTGAACTCGGCCGCGTACACCAAGCCGGCAAAGAGGCGGAACTGGTCAGCGGTGAGCTGCCCGATTGCGCGTGCGAGCACCTCATTCGGAAAGCCCGTGAACCCGTCGCGCGGCTGGACGGGCCAGGCCTTCACGGCGCCCCCTTGCCCTTGTCGTGGGCGTCGCCCTCGTGGGCTGCCAGCTGCTCGGCCTTCTCGATCAGCGTGCGAGCCAGGGCGAAGTCGCGGCGCCCGGCGGCCTGGGCCGCGAGCCGACCGATGCCGACGCACAGCGACTCGACGGCGCNNGGGGAGCTCGGCGAAGGGATCCGGCGGGCGTGCCGCGCCGGTGCTGCGGAACTCGGGAGCCGGAAAAGCGAAGGCCCCGGAGCCGTCGCTTTCGCGAGTGACTTCGGGGCCTTCAATAGTCGGGGCGACAGGATTTGAACCTGCGACCACTTGCACCCCAAGCAAGTGCGCTACCAGGCTGCGCTACGCCCCGAAACCTTGGGGCGGGATAGGTAACACCGCGGCAGGAGGGGGTCAACAGAGGAGTCCGGCCCCGGAGTCCCGCCCCTCTCCCTAACCCTCTCCCCGCTTCGCGGGGCGAGGGGATGGAGCTCACTGGCCCTCGGCGTCAGCCCCCCCCCCCTAGCCCCCTCCCCCGTCGGGGGAGAGGGGATGGGCTCACCTCACCAGCGGACTGACCCGCTTGAACTCGGGCGTGCCGCAGGCGTGGAGGAGGTCGAAGATGCAGGTCTCGGCGCTCGTCACGCAGGCGCCCATGTCGCGCATCTGCTCGAGCGCCACGCGGCGGTGCTCCTCGAAGCGGCTCGTCACGGCGTCGGCGCAGACGAACACCTCGTAGCCGCGCTCCAGCAGGTCGCGGGCGGTCTGGAACACGCAGACGTGCGCCTCGATCCCGAGCAGCACCACCTGCTTGCGGCCGGTCGCCTCGAGCGCCTTCGCGAACTCCGGGTCGGCCCCGCAGGAGAAGTGCATCTTGACGAGCGGCGCCGCGCCGAGCGCCTCGCGCAGGGACGGGAGGGTCGCGCCGAGGCCCTTCGGATACTGCTCGGTGGCGAGCACCGGCATGCCCATCTCGCGGGCGGCCAGAATCATCGCCTTGCAGTACTTCTCCACCGGCTCGAAGTTCCACATCACCGGAATGAGCTTCTCCTGCACGTCCACCAGGAGGACGCAGGCTTTGCTGCGATCGAGCTTGGGCAGGCGCGTCATGTCGGGCTCCTCTCGCTTCGGGTCAGATGGCATAGCCGGCGGCGCCGGAGGACGCCGCCGCTTCGGGATCGATGGCGACGTCGACACAGTAGACGGAGCCGGAGGCGAAGGCTCGCTCGAGCGCCGGGACGAGCTGCGCCGGATCGTCGACGTGCTCGCCGCGTCCGCCCATCGCCTCCACGATCCGGTCGTAGCGCGTGGAGGCAAGCCGGGTCGCCGGCGAGCGGTCCTCGCCGTAGAGGTTCCGCTGCGGGATGAGGATCTGGCCCCAGGCGGCGTCGTTCCCCACCACGACCACCATGGGGAGCTTGAAGCGCACGGCGGTCTCGTAGTCCATGCCGTTCAGGCCGAACGCGCCGTCGCCCTGGATGACGCAGACCGGCCGTTCGGGCGCGAGGAGCTTCGCAGCCATGGCGAAGGGCGCGCCGACGCCGAGGCAGCCGAGCGGGCCGGGATCGAGCCAGCGCCCCGGCCGCTGCACGCGCAGGACCTTGGCCGCCACCGCCACCACGTTTCCGCCGTCCCCGACGTAGGTGACGTCCGAGCGCCCGGCCACCGTGTCGATGGCCCGGGCCAGGCGAAAGTGGTGGATGGGGCGCTGATCGCTCTCCTCGTGGACGCGCTGGCGCGCCGCGCGCTCCTCCTCGGCGCCGCGCAGGGACCGGCGCCAGCCGTCCTCGCCCCAGCGCCGGGCGCCGTCGGCGAGCTGGCCGAGCACGCTCCGCGAATCACCCACGATGCCCACGTCGATGGGGCGGTTCCGGCCGATCTCGGTCGCATCGCCGTCCACCTGGATGACCTTCGCGTCGACGGCGAAGGTCGGGGCGGTGCCGTAGCCGACGCGGAAGTCGAGCGGCGTCCCCACCACCAGCACGACGTCGGCCTGCGCCAGCGCCTCCTTGCGCGAGCCCTGGAAGAAGGACGGGTGTTCGGGCGGGAGGCAGCCTCGGCCCATGCCGTTCAGGTAGACCGGGATGCCGCTCGCGTCCGCCAGCCGCGCCAGCGCCTCGACCGCCCCGTCCCACCAGATCGAGGACCCGCCGAGCAGCGCCGGCCGGCGTGCGCGCGCGAGGAGCGCCAGCGCCGCCTCGACCTGGACCGGATCGCCAGGCGAGCGCGCGTCGGTGCGGTAGCGCGTGGCGGCGTCCGCGAGCGCCTCGTCGGCACCGTTCGAGAGCACGTCCCACGGGATCTCGAGAAACACCGGCCCCGGGCGCCCGCCGCGCGCGACGCGGAAGGCGCGGGCGAGGAAGCTCGGCACGAGCTCGGGGGAGGGGACGCGGTCCGACCACTTGGTGATGCCGGCGAAGAGCTGCGTCTGCGGCATCTCCTGCAGGGAACCGCGCCCCTGGTTGAAGGTGGGCGCCGCGCCGCCCAGCACGAGCAGCGGCACGTTCGCCGCCCACGCGTTGGCGACGGCGGTGACGGTGCCGGTCACGCCCGGACCGGCGGTGACGATGCACACGCCGATCCGACGGGTGAGCCGCGCCCAGGCGTCGGCGGCGTGGCCGGCCGCCTGCTCGTGCCGCGTGTCGACGAGGCGGATGCCCTCGTCCATGCAGCCCACGTAGATGGGCGCGATGTGCAGGCCGGAGAGCGTGAAGGCGGTGTCGACGCCCTCCCGCTTCAGCATGCGCGCGACGAGCTGCCCGCCGGTGACCGTCCCCATGCACGCAGAATGCCCCGCGCACCACCAGGGCGCACGGGGCATTCGGGTGACGGCCGGAGCCCCTGTGGCTCAGGCGGTCTTGCGGAAGCGCGACAGCGCCGGGGGAAGCTCGGCGAGCGGGGGGAAGCTCTTCTCCGGGTGGATGGCGCTCAGCCGGCCGTAGAGCTGCTCCTCGGTCTCGGCGTTGGCCGGGTCGGGGATGCAGCAGTCGACCGGACACACCGTCGCGCACGCCTCCTCGCCGTGGAAGCCCACGCACTCCGTGCAGAGCTTCGGGTCGATGACGTAGATGTCGTCGCCCTGGCCGATGGCGCCGTTCGGGCACTCGGGCTCACACGCCCCGCAGTTGATGCACTCGTCGGTGATGGTGGTGGCCATGGTTCGGGCCTCCTGAGCCCGACGTAACAAGGCGTGGGGACAGGGGCTTATTCCACCCCCGGGAGCCGGAAGTCAAGGTGCCGCGGGCTCCTTCGGCGCCCGGGGGCCCGTGCTCCCGGCCCGCCCGCCGCCGGCGAGGCGACGGCCCTCCTCCACCTCGGCGCCGATGCGCTGCGCCACGCGGACGAAGGCGAACGCGAGCCCTCCGCCCAGCACCGCCATCACCCCGAGCAGCCGGTCGCGCCGGGCTGCCGCGAGCCCCATCGCCACGTCGTGGCGGCGGGTGAGCAGGTCGAGGTGCCGCTCGGCGTGGGCCCCCTGGAGCGTGCGCAGGTACGAGTCGCCCTCGGCCTTGCCGAGAGCGTCGACGGCGAGCAGCTCCGCCCGGAGGGCGCCCACGCGGCCGTGGGCGTGCCAGGCGCCGCCCACGCCGCCGAGGACGAGCGGGGCCGCCACCAGGATTGCCTTGACGGGGAGCATGCGCTTGACGGGGAAGATGCTGCCAGGATAGTGCCCCGACGGCGCCGGGAGCAACGGGGCGCCGGGGAGCTCATGGCGAAGCCGTACGATCCGAAGGACTTCTACTACCGCAAGGCCAAGGCCCAGGGGCTACGGGCGAGGTCGGCCTACAAGATCGACGAGATCGTCAAGCGGCGGCGGCTCCTCGCTCCGGGCCAGGCGGTGCTCGACCTCGGCGCGGCGCCGGGCGGCTTCCTGCAGGTGCTCGCTGAAACCGTCGGTGAAAAGGGGGTGGCGGTCGGCGTCGACCTCGAGCCCGTCCGCAACCTGGGCAAGAGCTGGGTGAAGACGGCGGTGGTGGACCTGCTCGCGCCGGACGCGCTCCAGCGCATCCGGGCGCTGCACGAGGGCCCCTTCGATCTCGTCACGAGCGACATGGCGCCGAAGACCATCGGCGTGAAGGTGTCCGACGAGGCGCGCTCGCTCGAGCTGTGCCGGATGGCGCTCTCCGTCGCCCGTCAGACGCTCAAGCGCGGCGGCTCGTTCGTCACGAAGGTCTTCATGGGCGGCGACTTCCCGATCTTCAAGAAAGAGGTCGCGGCGCTGTTCGACACCGTGCACGTGCAGCGTCCGCAGGCGACGCGCGAGCACAGCTTCGAGGTGTATCTCCTGGGCAAGGGCTTCCGCGAACACTGAGGCAGTCCTCCGGCGCCGCTCGCCGTGGTCGGCCGGGACGGGAGCGGTTAAGCTGCCGCGCCATGGCCACGCTCATCGAAGAGCTCAGCGCGCGCGACTTCCTGCAGGACGCAACCCCGGGCCTGGCCGAGCGCCTGAAGCAGGGTCCCATCACCGGCTACGTCGGCTTCGATCCGACCGCCGACTCGCTCCACGTCGGGAACCTCGTCCCGGTGATGGCGCTCGCCTGGCTGCAGCGCTGCGGCGGGACCCCCATCGTCGTGGTGGGCGGCGGGACCGGCATGGTGGGGGACCCGAGCGGCAAGCGCAGCGAGCGGCCGATGCTGACCCTCGAGCAGATCGACCACAACGTCGCCTGCCAGCGCCGCCAGCTCGAGCGCTTCCTGCGCTTCGAGGGCGAGGGCGCGGCGCGCGTCCGCAACAACGCCGACTGGCTGCGTCCGCTCGGCCTGATGGAGTTCCTGCGCGACGCCGGCAAGCACTTCACCGTCAAC
>WNGL01014012.1_pt1 | contig 11686 bp, 7 predicted proteins | sample 5400591 | NCBI WGS metagenome assembly WNGL01 (sample SAMN13153377, study PRJNA577476) | soil metagenome | isolation source: 80 cm soil or saprolite under Garry oak tree replicate 1 | place: USA:California | collected 2016-06-15
ATTGAAATTCAGCCGGCCGGCGGATTCTTCCGCTTGCTCGCGCGGAGGCTGCTGAATGGCCTGCAGTTCTTCCCGCCTGTCCTGTTGCTCCCGGCCGCGCTCTTTCTCGTTCCACCGGCGCTCGTGCTGCCGCTGTTCGATTTCCTCGACCGCGACCGCAACTTCACCCTGGGTTACATCTGCAGGGCCAGAGTCCGGGGTTGAATTGCGGATTGACGATTGCGGATTGCGGATTGCAGAAAGCGGTCCCGAAGCTCGTGTCCGGATTTTTTTGAATCCGAAATCCGCAATTGAGGATCTATGGAGGACAGTTAAGCAGGGCGCGCTCTCGGTGCAGGGTAAAGCCTGAACTCCAAACCACCGTACTGTCAATCCCTGAATGTCAAATCCCGGACATCGATCTGAAACCGGCGCAGCAATTCCAAGACCTCGCGGTTAGAGAGACGCTTGGTCCGCTGGATCTTCCGGCGCCGCCGCAGCGCCTCGGGCAGCAACCTGGCCGCGCTCAGGTAGGACCAGGCCAGGTTGAAAACCAGCCGGCCCCATCCATTTGTTTCGACGAAACGGGCCGCCGAACCCCGGCGCCTGAGTAGAGCGTAGGCGTTCCAACCAAACCTGCGGAGGGTCCAGTAAGGATTTTGTAGCAGCAACCACAGGGAGAAATTCTTGACGGCCAGCAGAAGCCGGTTGCGCTCCACCAGCATCACCTTCAGCGGCGAATAGGCGCCGGCCGTGGCCGAATGACGGTGGTATACCACGGCAGTCGGCACGTACCAGGCCTTCCAGCCCAGCAGCCGGGCTCGAATCCCCAGGTCCGCGTCGTCGCCGTAGGCGAAGAACGTCTCGTCGAAGCCGCCTGTCTCCTCGAACAGTTGCCGGTGATACAGAGCCGCGCAGGCGTCAGGCCAGAGGATTTCCTCCGCCCGGTCATACTGGCCTGTGTCCGCTTCCATGGTGCCGCGGCCGCGATTCTGGCCATCCCAGTAGATGAGGTGGCCCGCCTTGTCGATTACGCCCGGCGGGTCGTGAAACAGGATCTTGCTGGCCAGCATCCCGATCCTGCGCTCCACGTCACCGTACCTCAGCAGCTCTTCCAGCCATGTGGGATCGGCGACCGCATCGTTGTTGAAAAGAGCGATCCATTCTCCGCGCGCACGAGCGAACGCCAGGTTGTTGGCGCGGCAGAAACCGGTGTTGTTTGGCAGAAAGACAGCCTGCGCGTTGGGCAGCCATTTCGTCCAGGAACCGATGACCTCCCTGCTGCCGTCACTAGACCCGTTGTCCACGAGTATGAATTCCCGCTCCAGCCAGGTCTGCCTTGCAAGCGAGGCGAGACAGTCGTCGAGAAACTTCAAGCCGTTCCAATTGACCACTACAATGCTGACCAGCGGACCGTGCGTCCGGCTTTCTGTCATCGCCAACTCCGATTGCTGTTCTTCTCATCCTAGTCGCGGCCGTGGTCTCGGCGCAAGCAGGCTGTCGTCCATGCGTGCAATGAGAAGTGTGAGTCAACCACGCAAAATGCCATCGCGCGTTCGGGCGAAGCCTTTGGAGGGCACATGTCTGAATGACGAGATGCATGTAAGGTCCAGAGCTTGCTCGCGCCTTGACAAGCAAGGCTTTCCTCGCGACGCTCCGCTCCAAACCAAGGCGGCAGCTAGGGTCGCCCCTACGGGCGGATTTTTTCCCAGCTTCTGGCGTATTGCGGCCATGACGAGTTTAGTGTTGCAGGGCGACCTCCCCATGCGGATAATCGGCCTGCCGGCAGCGCCGTCACTCAGCTATCGCATCCGTACTGGATATAAGGAACGCCCCCGACGCCGTCGGCTTCTCCAGCTGGAGATGATTTCGGGTGCGCAAACGGGCAAACATTTCCTGTTGCACGTAAGTTTTTCACCGTAAAGACGCGGAGTGCGCGGAGAGGTCTCACCCTTGTTGTTTTTGTGCTCATCCGCCTCCGCGATGAAGAGCACCGGCAGAATAGTGGGATTCAAAAAAAGGACAGGATAACGGGATTAACCGGATTTGGACCTGTCGTCGTTTTACCCTGTCGAGGATTTCCGAGCTTATCCTTTGCCGCTCTACAGCGGCTTTGGTCAGACAATCCTGTTATCCTGTCAAAAGAAATCGCCGCTATGGGCCGGGCGATCCGTCAGAATGATTTAAGCCGCCTTTGTGTGGGAGCGGGAGTTCCTACGACCCCTGCCGGGTGCGTATCGTTCTTCCTTTTCTGCCCGCGGGTTCGCTTCGCTCACCCCCCGGCTGAGTTCCTTTCACCAGCTGGGGCGGAATACGTTACCGTATTCATGAAATTTACTTAGCATTAGCAGCACGGCGCTTCACCGAGATCCGGGAACGCGGATGCACGCAGCACAGATGACGCGGAGAGCTTTTGTTCGCGGCATAGCCGCGGCCGGTCTGTCCTGGGCACGGCTGCCTGCAGGAGGGATCATGAAGTACGTTCGGTATGAACATCAGCGCAGAGTATCCAACGGAATCCTCGACGGGGAAACAGTGAGGGAAATACAAGGCGGTCTTTTCGAGGGCAAGGCTGAGACCGGCAACCGGCTCGACCTCAGATCTGTGAAACTGCTGTGGCCTTGCGATCCGGGCAAAGTCCTCGCAGTGGGACTGAATTACAAGAGCCATCTGGGGAATCGGCCTGCACCCAAGAACCCGGAGATCTTCTTCAAGGCAACCTCGTCACTGACCGATGCATCTTCGGGTACACCTGCGGGAACGACGTGAGCGAGCGGGACTGGCAGAAAAATGACCTGCAGTGGTGGCGCGCCAAAGGCTCCGATACCTTTGCCCCACTGGGCCCCGCGATCGCTGTGGGCCTCGATTACAGAAAGTCCCGACTGCAAACGCGCCTCAACGGCGAGGTCAAGCAGTCTCAGTTTCTCAGCGACCTGATATTCGATCCCGCAACCGTTGTGAGCTTTGTAAGCCAGTATGTGACCCTGCTGCCGGGCGACGTGATTTACACAGGCACGCCCGGCACTACGAGCGCGATGAAGGCTGGTGACGTCGTCGAGGTCGAGATCGACGGCATCGGCACCCTGCGAAATAAGGTTGTCGGCTCCTGAATCGTGAAAGAACTGCCCCGGAAAGACTTGCCACCGATTTCACGAATTGCACGAATTCTTAGAAAGAACCCTCGATCAGCACAGTCTTGCTCGAATCGGTGATCTGGAGCTTGGTGATATCCCGGACAGTCTCGGCCTGCAAGAGCGGCTTCAGATCGCGCTCTTTACCTTTGGGGTTCGACGAGAACCGCACACCGGCGTTTCCCCGGGCATCGGCAACGATCGCGCCAAAATCGACGGCGCCGGCGCTACCGAATGTCACGAGGATGCGGTACTCCTTGTTCGGCTCGGCTTTCCGTATCTCCACCTTCAGCTTCTGGACGCTCCCGTCTTCGTTTTTCTTGTACTCGACATTCGCCTCGCCTTTCAGAGTGACTCCGGCTGTCACCGGCAGGAGGTCGACCTCGTTCCTGAAGTGCTCTTCCCCTTCATGGTCGTCGCGCTCTTCCTGGCCTTCGACAATGATGCGATCGGCAACAACTTCGAGCTGCGAGTTCAGTGTTCCTTTCACCCTGATCATCTTGCCGACCGCCAGCGTCCCTTTCACCACGGTCGAATCGGTCACGAGAACGACCGCAATGCCGCCGCCTTCAGTATCCGCCTGGAGACGTCCGTCATTGTTGCTCGTGATCCTCCCGTCAAACTGCACGCGGGCAGCATCGTCGTCACGACTTCCGACCTTCACGCGCGCGGCGACAAGAACCTCGTTCGTCTGCGTGCCCGTTGCGTCGACCTGCAGGCCGGTCTTCAGATCCGCCAGGGTGATTCCACCGTCCGGCCCGCGGCGTTCGAGCGTGGTGTCGGCATCCACCAGAACCGCGACGCCAAGCACCGTAATGGTTGTCCCGGCCGCGGAGGTCGCCACCGCAGTTACCGGACCGCGCAGGCGAAATTCCCCTTTCGCGTCGTCGAGGATCTGGATCTCATCGGCTACGATTCCCGAAGACGAGAAGAACCCATCGACATTGACGAAGTCATTCACCTCGATTCCAGCCAGTCCGACTTTATCGCCATGAAGGACAACGTCGGAATCCGAAGTAACCTTCACGGGAACGTCAAACCCGATCACACGCACCGTAACCGTTCCAGTCGTCGTGGTGGTCTCGTCCACCTTGGTCACAGTGCCGTGGAACCTGACGTCGGTCCCCTTCGCGAGGACGACCGGGCACAACCAAAACAACGCAAATGCCAACGCAGACAGAAGTCGCACTTCCGACCGATTCGTCATATTCTTCTCCCGGTAACTGTATCTCTTCATTCACGCCTCAGGGGAAAGTGGCCCTTACGGCCGTATTCGACTTCGCGCTTCCGACCGGCAAGTTTCGAGACTCGCCTTCGGCTCACCCCGGGAGAAAGGCGCGGCCTGACGTTTTGCAGACCGTCGTGCAAGGCCGAGCTCGTGCTTCAGCCGGTCACTCTCCTGCCGAAGCCGCTCCTTTTCCTTCTCGACGAGATCCTTTTGTGCCCTAACTTGTGCCAACCTGCCGAACAATTAACATTCTCTTTATCGGCAAAATGACTCACTGTTGCTTGGCAATTCCAATTCCTTCCGTTACAGGATCGATTCCAAAGAATCCGTCGTCCACTGATCTCCGAGTTTGGAGTTCAGCCTTCAGGCTGCACTGAGCCCGAGCAGGCTAAAGCCTGAACTCCGAACGAAGAGCCCACGAACTCATTGGTTCCGAGTTTGGAGTTCGGCCTTCAGGCTGCACTGATCCCGAGCAGGCTAAAGCCTGAACTCCGAGCGAAGAGCCCACGAACTCATTTGTGCCGAGTTTGGAGTTCAGCCTTCAGGCTGCACTGAGCCCGAGCAGGCTAAAGCCTGAACTCCGAACCTCACGGCAGTCTCATATGGGGTTAACGGCCGTAGCGGCCCATGAGCTCTGCCCGGGCGAGCACATGGCCTTTCATCGCCTGTTCTACCGCGTTCGTGGTGGCGCCGGGCTTTAGGTTTAATTTCGAGTCCAGCGCGTAGAGCTTGAAGAAATACCGGTGAGGCTTGCCTTTCGGCGGGCAGGGGCCGCCGTAACCAATCTTGCGGAAGTCGTTCGTTCCCTGCCGGCCGCCGCCCTTTAACTCGCCCTCTTTAGGCACTCCTTCCGGAAGCTCGCGCGCGCTTCCGGGCAGATCGTACAGCACCCAGTGGACCCATGTGCCAACAGGCGCGTCGGGATCATCCGCGATCAACGCAAAGCTCTGCGCGGCTCCGGGAGGATCGTTCCAGCTGAGCGCGGGTGAAACATCGGGGCCGTCACAGGTGAACTTCTTGGGGATGTCGCCACCGGGCTGAAACGCCGTGCTTTCCAATTCAAAAGCCATCTCTCCTCCTTTTTTTAACCTCTATGCCCGCCCGTAGGGGGCGGCCCCCTGTGTGGCGACCCGCGTACGCGCGCGGCAGGGCGCCCACACAGGGGCGCCCTACACGAGATTTTCATTCACGGGGGGGCCGATGGATCACCGAAACAACAATCACTGCGCACTTACGGGAGCGTGCCCCCGCGGGACGGGGAACACCCGAGTGTTGTACTTCTGCCGATACGCGCGGTGGTCCGCGTCGTCCGGATACTTCTCGGTGGGAGGATAGGGATAACACGACATTCCATGAAACGGCAGCGGCCCCATGCTTTCAGGGTAGAGCGAGCTCATGTCCATGTCTTTCCCGAAGCCGTCCGCGTAAAGCAGGTAGTCGCGCACCCACCCATTCTCGGGCGGGGGAGCCCCTTGAAATGCAAGCGAGATCTCGTCGCCGTGGCGCGAAATCACAAACTTGTCATCCTTTTCCAACAAGAGCTCGCGCACGTCTCCAAAGCGCGTGTACGCGCCCGCGTGCGCTCCCCAAAACTCGGCGGTCTGGATGCGGCTGTAGTCATAAATCCAGGGTTGCTTGCCATCGGGAGTGTAATACGCCGGGTAACCGCGGAAGTGCAGGTCCGCGGAGACCGGAGAGAGCCGGGTCACTTTTACGGGCGCCTCCTCTGAAGTGTCCACGCGAATCCGGTCCCAGTAGATCTTCATGTTGGTCGTGATGCGGACGCGATAATCCCGCGAAAGGAACTTGCCTGTGAGATCGACCGTCATGGTCTTCGGCAGCCCGGCGGGGAACCCCATCGAGGGGATCGCCGTTTTCCATTCGCCCTTCGCGTCTTTGACCTGGAGCACCGGCGGTGTGAGGACCACTCCCGCCTGGCTGGCTGCCAGATTCGAAGACGAGTCGTCGTAATCGATCCAGGCATCCATCAAGAGGAGCGCCTTTTTCGCGCCGCTCAGGTCGCCGAGATCCAGCGTGATCGAATGCTGTTCTGCGTAGCCCTTGAAGGGTAAGGAGCGGAAACTCGTGGGATACGTGCGATCTTTCCGCGCAATCAGCGGGAGAATGTCATTCCCCTTATCGTCTACCGCAGAACGCGGGGGCCGCGCGTCCCGGACCGTGTAGATCCTGAATTCCGGAAACGGCGGCGCGGGGAGCAGCCGTTCGTTGGGATAGATCTCGGTGCCGGCCGGATGATCCACGACCAGGAGTTGGGCCTGGTCGAACATGATGACCTCTTCGAGCTGGTTGTTGAGATTCAAAACGTATTGGCCGTCGCGCGCCATGAGCTGTTTTCCCTGGATGAGCACGTACTCGTCGGTGTCGGGTGTGTTGTACCGGCCAGGGGCGACCAGGTAGCCGTAGGCGGAGCCGCCCAGGAAATCCGTGACAAATTCAAATTCCTTGCCATTCCACGTATAGAGCAGCGGACAGGAGGTTCCCTTCCGGTCCAATTCCTTGACCCGGACGATGCGATCCGCGGCGGCATTGATTTCGCTCTGCAGGATGCCGCTCGGCCACCGCACCGTTATCGTATCGGCCTTGGTTGCCGTATCCAACCCGATCCACACGACAGGGCTTTCCTGAGATAAAAAGCCGCTGTGTCCCTGGATCTCGAACTTCTGGTAGAGCGCGCCCGCCCGGACTTCGACTTTGGCGCCAAAGCCCTGCTTGTTGCTTCTCAGCCCTTCCAACTGAACCCCGATCCAGTGCCTGGCAGCCTTGAGCTCGTTGTGGAGCAGACGGGGGTTGCCGCTCGAGTCGATATACAGAATGTCCACCCGGCCGTCGCCGTCAAAATCCGCGGCAGCGGCGGAACGTGCGCCCTTGTCCACCGGGAGGCGTCCTGCAAACACAAACCGGCCGTCGCCTGCATTCTCCCAGAGGGCTCCGCCGTTCTGCCCGAAAGTATACAAGTCCAGGTCCCCGTCGTTGTCATAGTCAACGACGCCACAGCCGAAACGAGAATCCGCCCGCAGCAGCTCTGGGGAGCGCGCATCCGGCTGAAGCAACCCGTCTCCTTTGTTCAACAGGAGTGTGCCGGATCCCTTCAGAGCCGAGGCAAAGAAATCCATCGCGCCGTTGCGATCGAAGTCTGCTATGCGCAGCACAGCGGCTGCGCCGGCGCCTGTGGCGCCGATTCGCTGCGACACATCGGTGAAGCGATCGTTTCGCTCGTTGGAAAAGACCTGCGGCGGAGAATCCAGGTGGGTTACCACAAGATCGATGTCGCGGTCGTTATCGATGTCCGTGGGCACCATTCCGATACTGGGCCGCTTGTTGCCTCCCACTCCGAGAGCATCGGTAACGTCGGTAAAGGTGCCATTGCCGTTGTTGCGAAACATGCGGTTGGCGGCCGCGGCGTTGTGGCATACATAGAGATCCAAATCGCCGTCATGATCGTAGTCCACAAATGTCGCGGAGCTCCCCGGCGAGGCGCCGTCGCCGATACCGGAGGATTTCGTGACATCCTGAAATCTGGCCTGCCCCTGATTGCGAAGCAGCGCTCCCGCTCCAGCCAGATAGAGATCCGGCATGCCGTCATTGTCGTAGTCCCCGACGGCGACGGCCGTATGCCCGGTGGCTGGAATTCCGCTCGCAGCGGTAACGTCGGTGAATCTCCCTTTGCCGTCGTTGGCGAGGACAACCGTTCGGAAACGGTTCGAACCGGGCTCGGATCGCGTCACAATAACATCGATATCGCCGTCGCCGTCGAGGTCCGAGAGCGCAAGGCCGCCTCCCGCCGGAAAGGCAAGGGAATCCCCGGCAGACGCAGCGAGCGCCGCGAGGCCCGCCTCGGCGGATATGTCTTTGAATGGCGCCAAAGCGTCGCCCGGTCGCGCGGCAATCGCAGATGGGCGGCCGACAGGCATGAAATCCGCGGCAAGCGCGTAGGCGCCCATTTCGCCGTACTGGTTTCCGATCGACATCCCGCCGCCCGCTTCGCCTTGTTGCTGGATCGAGCGGAAGCGCTCCAGCAGCCGGCTCCCCTCGTCCGCCCTGCCCAGCTTCAGGAGCAAGGTCCCGAGGTTATACAGGGCGGAGGTGTTCAGAGGTTCCAGCTCCAGGCAGCGCTTCAGCGCCGTCTCGGCTTCGTCATTCTGGCGCAGCCTGGCTTTCAGCACGCCCAGATGGTAGAAGCTTGCGGCATCCCTGGGATCGATTTGCGTGACGCGAGAAAAATGCTCGACCGCCTTTTCGCTTTCGCCCTTGTTCTTGTACAGGAGACCCAGGGTGTAGTGCGCGTAAGGACTATTGCTCGCTTGAGTGAGAGCGTCCTGCAAGGTGAGCAGAGCCTCGTCGTAGTCCTGCTTGTATAAGAGCGCGATTCCGAGGTTGACGCGGGCGAGGTTGAATCGGGGCGAAGCGGCTAGGGCCTTGCGGAAAGCGGCGGCGGCTTCCGCGTACAGATACTGGTTCATGTAGCCGACGCCGACGTTATTCTGCTCGATCGCCGCGGCGGGAACGTCTGCTGGCGCCTGCGCCCGCGGATAGAGGCTCGCAAAGCACAGGCCGAGCACGAGCGCCGCGCACGATCGAAAGACGACTGAATTCCGTGACATGATCGTGATTATAGCAACCAGGGAGTCAGATTGGGACCATTCAATTGGTAATCATTTGAAAGAGGACACGGCATCTGTTTCACCACGGAGACACGGAGGTCACGGAGGTTCACTGAGAAAACGAGAGATCTCCGTGTCCTCCGTGGTGAAACTGCGTACAAGTCCCCTCAATTGATCATTGATAATTGACAATCGGCCATCGAACACACCAAACTTCACGCACGATGACTGATCAATTGTCAATGGCCAAACCAATGCCGGGTTTGCACGACACACAGGCATACGAGAAGCTTCAGATCCTCGCACACGGAAGGACGCATCGGAAGGTCCTGGAGATTTTCTCCCGTTTCCCCGAGCGTGGAAGACTTCTGGAAATTCCCGCGGGAGAAGGGGCGCTCGCATGGCAGCTCGGAAAGCTCGGATACACCGTCACGGCGGGCGACATCGATCCGAGCTTCTTCAAGGTTGGTTCGATACCCTGCATCTATCTCGATCTGAACCAGAAGTTCCCAATCGAAGATGACGAGTACGACTTCGTCAGTTGCATCGAAGGAATCGAGCACCTGCAGGACCAGTTTCGATTCGTGCGAGAGTGTCACCGTGTGTTGCGCGCGGGAGGACGGCTGGTGCTGTCAACCCCGAATATCCTGAACCTGGCATCGCGGCTAAAGTATCTCCTGTCCGGGTTTTATTCCCTGGTACCGCGCCCGATCAACGAGTCCAGCCTGGTTCCGGTGTTCGACCACATCAACCCCGTGACGTATTACCAGCTCCGCTACATGCTGCACACGCAGGGATTCCGCATCACGGAAGTTACCACCGACCTCATTCGGCGGAGCGCGTCGGCGCTCTATTTTTTGAGACCGCTCATCCGGCTTTACAGCATTCGGACGATGCGCAAGGAATCGGATCCTCAGCAGCGCGAAGCCAACCGGGAAATACGGCGCATTATGACGTCCGCTACCGTCCTTCTGGGTCGCACGCTCATTGTAGTGGCTGATAAGAAGGGCGGGCATTCGGTCCGCACGATCCAGGCTTCCGAAGTCTGACGATTGCGGACTGCCAATTGCGGATTGCGGATTTCGGATTGCGGATTGAAATGCAAATAACCGCGAAGGCGCGAAGGACGCCAAGAAACGCAAAGGGCTTCAGTGGCTTGACAATTGCGCATTGAAAAGATCACGAGTCCAGGCTTCCCAGCGATTTCCAATCCGCAATCCGCAATCCGAAATCCGCAATAGGTTTACTTCCCTTTGAATTCGGGTTTCCGCTTTTCCATGAAGGCGCGGACTCCTTCTTCCTTGTCCTCGCTGGCGAAACACAAGGCAAAGAGGTCCAGCTCGGCTTCCAGACCTGCGCGCAGATCCGTCCGGGAGGCGTTTTTCACCGCCTGTTTGGCCATGCGAACCGACACGGGACTCATTTCAGCTATCCTGTTTGCGATGTCCATGGTCTTCGTCTCGAGATCCTCGGGCGAAACGGTGTGGTTGACCAGACCGAGTCTTTCGGCCTCTTCCGCGGTGATCATGTCCCCGGTAAGGATAAGCTCCATGGCCTTGCCTTCCCCGATAAGCCGGGGCAAACGCTGCGTGCCGCCTCCTCCCGGGATAATTCCGAGCTTGATCTCGGGCTGACCGAGTCTGGCTTTTGTGGATGCGATGCGGATATCGCAGGCCATGGCAAGCTCGCATCCGCCGCCAAGCGCATACCCGTTGATCATTGCGATGACCGGTTTGGGAAAGTCTTCCACGCTGTCGAAGGCCCCGCGGCCCCGCATGATCTCCCGCTGCTCCAGGGCCGTCCTGCCGGCGAATTCGTTTATGTCCGCTCCGGCGATGAAGGCTTTATCCCCCGCGCCTGTAATCACCACGACACGGATTTCGTCGTCCTGCGCCAGTTCGTCGAACGCCGCCAGTATTTCGCCCCTTGTCTTGATGTTCAGGGCATTGAGCTTGTCTGGCCGGTTCACGGTGACGATCGCCACCGCTCCACGTTTCTCTACAATCAGATTCTCGTACGCCATGATAGAGCGGGAGCATACCACCAGGCGGCCGGACTGCCAAGCGGCTCCGTTAAATTGAACTTCACCACGAAGACACGAAGAGCACAGGGCGGCATAGCCACAACCAAAACGGATCTCACCGCAGAGACTGCGGAGGACACAGAGAAGGAAAGCGGAAGGGCGAATCTCCGTAACCGTCAGTTAGTGTCGCGCAATAGGACGCGGATTACGCGGATGCACGCGGATCTTCTTGGATCAATGGGTTCTGTTCCGTTTTTGGTTCGCGCGATCAGCGTTCATCCGCGTCCTAATTCAACAGTCACCTTCTGCAACTGAGGGATTACGATTCTCTGCGAGCTCCGCCTCCGCAATGAAGAAATGCCGGGGAAATTCCCTGCCAGATTGCCAGCGATTTTCGGCACAGTACTACAGAGATGCGCCAGGTGGCCGCCTCTGTGAATTTTCGTGGCTTCGTGTCATTGTGGCGAAATAATTGGACGTATAATCAGACGTGACTGAAAAAACACGCGCGGCATTCATAACAGGTGCGGGCGCCGGGCTGGGCAGAGAAATGGCCCTGGCTTTTGCGGCGGACGGCTACGCAGTCGCAGTCACAGGCGTCGAAGGAATCGACGACACGGCGGTCGAAATCCGCGCCCGAGGCGGGCGCGCGCTGGACCTGCCCCTGGATCTGCGGCAACCGGAGCAAGTCGAAGCGGCTGTC
>WNGL01018909.1_pt1 | contig 11686 bp, 11 predicted proteins | sample 5400591 | NCBI WGS metagenome assembly WNGL01 (sample SAMN13153377, study PRJNA577476) | soil metagenome | isolation source: 80 cm soil or saprolite under Garry oak tree replicate 1 | place: USA:California | collected 2016-06-15
CATCACCATATCCCCACCCCATTCTTACGTAGCGAAGCGTATTGTCGGCTTTCGACATGCGTTGGCTGAAGCTGGTATCGAACTGACCACGGAGTCCTTTGCCATGGGGAATGGACGCTACGAAAGCGGTTACCAGGCCATGCAAGAACTCCTCCAGCGCTGTCCTGATCTCACAGCCGTCTTCGTCTTTAATGATATGATGGCTCTTGGTGCGATTAACGCACTTCATGCACAGGGAATTCGGGTTCCTGAAGACATATCCATTATTGGATATGACAATATTTTCTACGCCTCAGCGTTTGAACCAGGCCTCACCACGATAGCGCAGCCCATTGCGGCTATCGGACAAGAATGTATTACTCGATTACTCGAACGTATTCAGCAACCAGAGAAGCCGCCGACACACATCACGCTGCCAGTCGAGTTGATTGAACGTTCCACTTGTCGACCTTTGCTGGCGCATAACAGTATAGTAGAAAGCCGTTCCTTTTCTTGATTGTGAACTCGATGAGGTAAGGTTATTGCGTCGGCTTGTAGAATACCGTCATCTGTTAAGTACAATGGGCACGCACCAACGTAAGGACCCGTCGCGAAAACCCTCCAGTAGGAACGGGGTCTGTTCCGGTCTCCCAATCCGCCAGGGCTCAGGCAATCTGGTTCAGCCGTGGATATACTGCAAGGTTGCTCATCAGTTACCCCCTCGACTGATATTGTTCCTTCGTGTATAATGACCTCAATGTAAGTAAATCTTATGGGCAAGGAGTGATGAAGGATGCCAAAGAAGACTACGTCCACGCGGGGTGGAGCACAGCGTAATAGGCCAAAAGTACAGAAAAATATTGAATTGGTGCGTCAAGTCCCGGCTGAACAGGAGCTTGAGGACACCAGTAATCGCCAGCGTAACGGCTGTCGCAGCCCCTGCTGAAGACAGGCAAAGTACAGCCAAACGTAGCGAGACAAAGCAGAGCGAGGCGAAAGACACGACTGCTACCGCTGTAGCCCCTCCAAAGGGGAGCGCCGCTGCCCGAGTAGCCTCTCGTCGCCAGGCAACGCAAAAAGCTCAGCAGCGGGCCGCTGCTACCCTGGTCACCGCAGAACACTACGCCTATGTGCGTCAGGATTTAAGGCTTATCGCCATACTGGCTACCATTATGTTTTCTGCTATTATCATCTTGAGCTTCGTACCGGGCATTGGCCATTAGCAATACAAGAGAAGAAGCACTGGTCTGTTTCGTTTCAGTTTCCAGTGCTTCTTTTTATTGTTTCGGGTGGCTTTGTATAGAGGCCGGATAGCCCTCAACGCCATGAATGCGTTGACCAGCTCAGTGTACGAGTGGGCTGGTACCTAACCCTGCTGGAATCCCATGTCGATGGGCCGCGGGAATAGTGACGCCCAATACTCGCTGCATAGCCATAGTATGGCTGCAGTCGCCCCAGTCTTGAAAGAAACGGCAGGTACATATCCACTCACCATTATCAAAAATGGTTGTGTGTATATCATTTTCGCCCCGGAACGTTGCTTCAAAGCGAGTAAATTGTATTCGCTCTGGTTCTTCCGCGTAACGCTTGGCTTTTGCGATCTTACTGATCATACTTGAGTTCATGATCGGTACTCTCCTTTATATGTTGCAACCACTCCGTGTCCACATCTTCGTTCAATTGCACTCTCTATACATTTATAGAGGCGTATCTTTTTATGTCGCGCACCTGGTTTGTGTGTTTCAAACTCCTCTCATCCAGCACAAAGGCTAGATGTTCCATTCAAAAAGGTAGTGTTCTTACCTCCTTCCTCTCTGCAAGTTAGCTTGCTTAGACCTCTTGCAATACTTGTCTAATCTCCTGACTAGACTCGATGGCCATCGACAATGAATGAAAACTAATCGATGATCCCGGCATCCAGTGCGCGTAAAAAATAGATTGTGCGAAATAAAAAACACCAGGGCAAAATTTCCCCAGTGTGTATGTTATGTGCCACCGCGTGTAATCACCGCTTCTTTCAGTGATGTAACCTGTGATGCCAATGAGACTGAATCCATGTTTATATAAATCATCCTCACCCGGCGAGAAAAGAGCCGAATGTAATGCCCATATGACCAACACCAGGAAATATAGGCTGAACGTGCAAACTTGGAAATCTCCTTGTAATTGGATTGATTATACCATACGAAAAGAGGATTGTCCATCCCAAAATCTGACAAAAGTGTCCATTATGCTGTTGAGCAGGGGGTTGATTTTCTTTTGTGAACATTTTGTGATAGAGAGTCTCTCTACATTGTGCCGTCTCAAACGAAGGTCATCTGACACGAGATGCTTCGCTGCGCTCAGCATGACAGTGCGGTCTCTACATTGTGCCGTCTCAAACGAAGGTCATCTGACCCCTCTTAAACTGTACAATAAGGTGTGACCTGCCTCACGATGACAATATTGCCCTGTTCACTGCATTCCAGCGACAAAAACTCTATACTATGGTAAATAAATCCTGCTATACTATGGATACTCAATAGTGGAAGAGTTTCCGCCGCTGAAGCTTTTGCCTATGAACTCGATTTGGAGGTGTTTGTGAATCATAAAGTTACCATTACCAATTGGTTCCCTCTTCAGTTAACCTTAGGTATCGCCATCATTGCCTTCCTGGTCAGTGCGTGTTCGCTGCCAGGAGCACAATCAACCACACCTACGAAGACCACGGGAACCACGGGAACCGCGGGAACCACGGGACTAACGCCTACTCCAACCTCAAAAAAATCTACTCATCCAGTGGCAGGTCAACCATCTGGCACTGGAAAACTTCCCAATGGCACACCATTACCGCAGAATGAAGTCAAACCGCTGACCTTTACTCTCGTTTACAATGATGCGGCGATGGAGCAGGATGTTGCACAAATGTATACGCCTGGCGCTGCCACGTTCCACCAGTATCTGACTCCTGATCAGATTGTGCAACGCTATGCTCTCTCGGATGCGCAACAGCAGCAGGCAATAGACTGGTTGACACAGCATGGTTATACTGTTGATTCAACCGATGCTCTGCACACCTCGATCAAAGTCCATGCTACGGTCGCTACGATCGAACGAACCCTGAATATCAGACTCAATGCATATACGATTAATGGCTACCAGTTCTTTTTGCAGGAGGGTGAACCGAAGCTTCCAGAGCCTGTTTCCTCGCTGGTCTCTTCGGTTATTGGCCTGGATAACTTTGCTCTCCCTCAATTCCAACCGCCGTTTGGTTTTGCCACACGAGATGCCACATCTCTTTCCAGCGATTGTAGCAAGTACGGAGCAAAACAGACGCTCACTCGCAACAAACTTGCGGCGGCATATCAGGTGAATCAGCTTTATCAGCAGGGGTACCAGGGGCAGGGCATGTCCATCGGTGTGGCCGAGTTTGGTGATACCTACAATCCCCAGGACCTTGCAAGCTATGCTGCTTGTGTAGGTATCGCTGCGCCGAATGTTCAGAATATTGATGTTGACGGCCACCTCGCGGCCGGTTCGGGGCAGGGCGAGGCGATCATGGATCTTGAACTTATTGCAGGCCTCGCTCCAAAGGCGCAGATCCTCGATTATCAGACTGATGGCAAGAGTACCTCCTTTGCCCAGTCGATGGTTGATGTCTTTAACCGCGTCGCAACCGACCACAAAGTGCAGGTGTTAAGCGTCAGCTATGGGACCTTTGAAAGCGCATTCAGCAGCACTGAACTGGCAGCCGTCAACAGAAGTCTCCGCAACCTGTCTGCCGAGGGCATTTCGGTCTTCATCAGTAGCGGTGATTGTGGAGCCTATTCGCAACGTCTACCACATATCGCTGTAGTGTCCTTTCCCGCCAGCGCTGTCTATGCCATCGCTGTCGGCGGCACACACTTGCAGGTAAATGATAGTAATGTGCGCACCAGTGAGACGGCCTGGGGGCCTGGAGACGACTTACCACTCTGTTCCAACGATTGGGGGAGTGGTGGTGGCGTAAGCGAGAACCCTGATTTTAAGCGCCCGTCCTGGCAGGTAGGCCCAGGAACAACTACCCAATATGATGGTTCATTGTCGCATGTCTTCATCAGACCCCTGGATTTTGCTGCAACGGTCGTAGCGCCTAACGGGTTGCGCCAGGTGCCAGATGTTGCTGCGGCCGCCTATCCCAATATCGCTGTATACTACAAGGGCGCCTGGGTTGCTTCTGGAGGCACCAGTGCTGCGGCTCCCATCTGGGCTGCTGGCGCATTGCTCATCGACCAGGCATTACAGCAAAAGGGGAAGCCTGCCTTGGGAGGAGTACCCGAGTTCTATAACCTGGCGAATCATCCTGGTAACTTCCATCCCTATACCAATATCACTGCTGATGATAGCACGGTCAGCGACCTTCTCTTCTATAAAGCTACAAAGGGCTGGAGCTACGCCACAGGTTGGGGTTCTCCGAACTTTAACGACGTCTTGCAACTTGAACTGAACCAGTAGGTGGGTATGCATGAGACAAACTTGCAGTGAGCTGGTGATCGGCTCACTGCAAGTTTGTCTCATGCTCAGAATCTTCTATTGTGCCAGCAATTGCTCCATCTCGCCTATCATCTCCTGATACACACTGCTTACCTGGTCGGCGACACTTTTCCAGCTAAAATGTCGCACAGACGGTCGGGCTGCCAGGCACATCCGCTCCAACAATACTCGATCTTGTAAGAGCGTATCCAATCGCTCGGCAAAAAAGCCGGGGCAACGTGGCACTAAGTATCCCGTTTCACCGTGTCTCACGATGGTTGTTAGCCCCCCTGCTCGGGTTGCCACTACTGGCGTACCACAGGCTAGCGACTCAACCGCCACCAGGCCAAAGCTTTCATGGTAGGAAGGCATGACAGTCACATCGGCGGCGTTGTACACTGCAGGCAGTTCTCGTTGCGGCCGCGCCCCTAAAAAATGGACTCGTTCGCTGATATCAAGGTCGAACGACAGCGACTTGAGTTGTTCTAGCTCGTTATCGCCTTCAAGTTTTCCCCCTACGATTACGACCTGTGCCTCTTCTTCCATCATAGCGGCGGCCCGCAGCAACAAATCTGGTCCCTTAAATGGATCGAGTCGCCCTACAAAGAGCAAAACAGGTTGAGAGGGTGGGAGACCAAGTGTATTTCTTGCTTCTAGTTTGTTTTGCGGCACAAAAAGCCTGAGATCGACGCCGCATGGAATGACCTCTACCTGGCTTGAGGTAGCGCCACAATAGCGGATAAGCTGCATGCGCTCGTCGGCGGTTGCAGCAATGATGCGGTCAGCCTGTTTTATTAACTGCTGCTCCATCTCAAGGCGCAATGCGGGTTCCTTCTCCTTTGGATTTGCCAACTGTTTCAGGCGTGCTAGTGTGTGAAACATGGTGACATGGGGAACTGCCCAGCGCTGTGCGAGCTGCATAGCGGCTACTCCAGAGAGCCAGTAGTGGCTGTGCAGGACATCATATTGTCTTACTTTGCTTCGTCTGAATGCTTCGATGTTGTGGATAAATTCCGGCAGATACTGGTAAAGCTCGTTCTTGTGGATGGGGGTAATTGGCCCAGCTTTTATATGAATAACGCGCACATTTGTGCTAAGCTGAACGATGCGAGGGCTGTGTTCATTTGTCCAACGGGTAAAGATATCGACGGTCGTTTGGCGATGACCTAGCTTACTTGCAAGTTCGCGCATATAAACATTCATGCCGCCAGCATCCTTTGTGCTCCCCGGGTTATCAAGCGGGGACGTATGGACACTGAGCATGGCAACAGAATAACTCATAGCCAGTGTGCTCCTCTTCTATTGTTATGGACGTTCATTACAGATACGCGGCCAGCGCCCTTCGTTTGCTTCTTGCTTACGTATGAGCATCTGAAAACTCCTTTCTTTATCTGATCATTAGTTGGAACAAATGGAATGGCTGATCTATTTCAAGGGAGGTTGTTCTTTTCACATTGCCGCACTTCGTCAATAGCATCGTACATTTGACTGTGATCAACTCCATGCCCCTGTGACACCTTACGTAAACAGTCAATGCGCCGTTTGAGGGCAGGGGCAAATTGGTTTGCCGCTATTCCGGCCCATTTCGCCAGGTCGTCTAGAATTGGCTGGTCCGCGTGCTCAAAGGTATCGTCAAACTCATTCCAGAGAGAAAGCGGAATAGGTATAATCTCATCAGGATGTTTGGGATCGGCGTCGGGCTGTAATACATACGTGGTAAACCAGCGACGACGCAGGGGGTACGCGTGTCCCACCAGGCCAATATTGACAACCAGGCCTAAGCGGCGCACATCTTCTGCTCTGAGATGGAGGTCGTGATGGTACAAGGAGATGACATCCTGAACAGTGTCTGCATGAACGCTTGTGGCGATATGATAACCTTGCGCTGGTAGCGTCAAATAGCGACGCGCTACTCTACCCCACATGTAGATTGGCAGATGGTCGCTTACTTCGTTACACAATGCATAGGTCGTGGCAGGATTGATATCAGGTATGCGAGTAAAGGCAAAATTTTCATACATACCCGACATATAGGCCAGCGCCGTTCCTTCTGGGAGAAACTGGAGTAGAGCATTCAGTGTCGTGGTTTTGCCCACACCTGGCTGGGGATCGGTCGGCCCTGATACTGTCAGTGAGGTCCCATGTTCCAGCAATAACCAGGTCAGTGCAACTGTTTCTACATCAACACTTTCCATGGCTATGATCTGTGCAATGGAGAGTTGTCGCCTGGATTCATAATGCCAATAATAGCGTTCCATGGGATCTCGTGGATCAAACATACTAGCACTCCCTTCGGTACGCAATCTATAGAATTTCGTTGTTTTCGTTTAAGGAAGTATCTTCCTTATCTTTCTTTGCTTCTACTATTGCAGGTTTGAGCCATCCTGGGTGCGGGCTCCAGCCAACGGCAATGACCCGCGTGTGCTGGAGTTGCTCACTATCAATTTCGACGAGGCTTACAGAGGCATTATCAATGAAAAGTTTGCCTGCCTTGCCAGCCTCCAGACCTGTGTAATGTGCCACAAGCAATTTAACGACATCGGCATGAGCTACAAATACCGGGTAGGCCCCAATGGAATCCTTTGTGCGCCAGTGTTCAACCGCTTTCAGGGCTCGCTGCTGTACCTGGGGAAACGTCTCGATACCTTCAGGAGCAACTGATGGGTCCTGGACGTACGCTTTCCAATCGGGATCGATTTTAGCAAGTTCGTCAAACTTTTGTCCCGCCCAGCGGCCAACATTGGTGTCCATCAAATTCGGCTCAAGCTGTATAGTAAGATCTCTCCCCTGATTGATAATTTCTGCGGTATCGCGTGCTCGTTCCAGTGGACTAGTAATAATGGCACTGATCGGAATAAGAGCCAGGGCATTCGCGAGGCGCGCTGCTTGCTCTCTTCCTTTATCATTCAACTCAATCCCTGGCAATTGCCCGGGGAGTATATGGTCAGCATTCCAGGTTGTCTGCCCATGTCGAATAAGAAGCAGGGTTTGTTTCATTCCAGTATGCGTGCTTTCCGTTATATGTAATTGCTGGAGCCAGAGATGTATTCGCCAGCACCAGAAGCGCCTGCCCACGTGCAAGCATATCCACAATACCTGTATCCAGCTATATCCATTGCTGATAAGTTTTTTCAGGTAACCTCTCATGAATATCAACAACGTCTTATGTCTTTATTTGACGCGACACAGGTTGCCCGTAAAGCCCTTCTCTTATAGTTGAGGGGATATCAAAGAGTGTCCGACCAAACAATGTGCTTTTTATTGTATCAGGGGAAATGGAAATGGTGCAAATAGGACCTTTTATTCATGAGCTTTCGCCGCCTTCTGTTTTCTTTACGTCGTGGGTCATGCCTAATTTGGTGCCCATTCCTATGGTACCTATTCTGGCTACTGTGGGCCTGGTAGCTGCCGGGGTTTGGCTTATATCCAGGTGGGCTTATCGAGTGGGCTGGAATGAGCGGCACCGCTTAGCTTTGGCGTCAGGAGTCCTGTTCTTCTTTGTTTTACTCTCACCCATCATCGAGCTCTATACTAGAGGAGCGGGAAGGATTACTGCGGGTCATACACTCTTTGGTGTCTCCTGAGGCGTGCTCTCAGGAGATGTCATCTGCAACAAATGAGAGCCATGTTTTGTATGCGCTTTGCTTGCTGGTATCCCTCCTTTCTTGCCGAAGCCTCCACGAGAACAGCTGGAGAGCTGACCGGTTACTAGCTGCTCTTTCCGGCCTGTGCGGCGGCCTGGCGAATGGCAGAGAGCAGCCTATCGGTTCCTCCACGCTTCTCCACAAATGCGACCGCCCCGGCGGCCTGTGCTCGTCCGCGTGTCTGTGCGTCGTCATGGATGCTCAGGATCACGACGGCGCTCTGGGGGACCACCCTGCGCAGGGCTGCTGTGGCCTCGATGCCATCCATCCCCGGTAATCCGGCTCCAGGTGGAAGCGCACCCGCAATCCGCGCCGCACGACGGCTTGATCATCGACAAGCAACACGCGAATCATCAGTACCTCGTCTGCTAGTCTCTGGGCGCTTCTGACTTTCCCAGAAGCAAAACAGCTATGTGCTACAATACGAAGCAGAACCGTTCACTTGCTGGCTGTGACATCGATCAACGATCAGATCAGCTTTGATGTACAAGTCCCAGTCACTGCTTCTTTCTAGAGCAAGTATAGTTTCCGGCAACCCGGTAACGCATCTGGCAAACGATGGATTTCTTCTCATACTTTGGTAGGGGTGAGCACCGCTATGAAAAGGGGGTGGCACATGACCATTCGTATTCTGCTCGTCGATGATCACAGCGTCGTGCGCCAGGGACTGCGCCTGTTCCTGAAATATGATCCCGAACTGGAGGTGGTGGGCGAGGCGTCGGACGGCGCGGAGGCGCTGCGCCAGGCGCGAGAACTCAAGCCGGACGTGGTGCTGATGGACCTGCTGATGCCGGTGATGGACGGTATCGCCGCCATCCGGAGCGAACTGCCCGATACCGAGGTGCTGGCCCTCACCAGCGTCTTGGAGGATGCCTCGGTGGTGGGAGCGGTGCGCGCGGGGGCGATCGGCTACCTGCTCAAAGATACGCAGGCAGAGGCGCTGTGCCAGGCCATCAAAGCGGCGGCAGCCGGGCAAGTACAGTTGACGCCCAGAGCGGCGGCGCGCTTGATGCAGGCGGTGAGTACTCCTGAAAGCCCCGAAGCGCTGACCAAACGCGAGACCGAGGTGCTGCGTCTGCTCGCCCAGGGCCAATCTAACAAACAAATCGCTCACCGCCTGCACAATACCGAGCGGACCATCAAGTCACATGTCAGTAGAATCCTCTCCAAATTGGGCGTGCAGAGCCGCACCCAGGCCACACTCTGTGCCATCCACACCGGCCTGGTCTCGCCCGATTCAGCAGAGAAGGCAGAATGAGGATACCTCTCGTCAAGCAAGAAACAAGGGCAAGGTATGAACGCGACCATTGAAGATACACTCCTGGACCTCTTCCACCAGATCATCGAAGACCCTGATCGGATACCTGCGGTACCAACCGAGGTCTGGCCGGAAGATGCAGGGCAACGGCGCCTGCTCACCAGCTTTCGCGCCGCGCTAGAACGACTCCAGCAGCGCCAGCAGGACAGGCTTGATACCCAGTGACGCTTCTGGCTGGCCGTGCAAGGCGCCAACGATGGGCTGTGGGACCGGCATATACCTTCCAATGAATACCATCTCTCGACGCGCTGGAAAAGCATGCTCGGATATGAGGAACATGAGATCGCCGATAATGTCGAAGAGTGGCTCAAACGCATACACCCCGATGATATCGATCGGACGTTAGCGGCTGGCCGAGCCTACATCAATGGTGAGACAGACTCCTATGAAATCGAATACCGCCTGCGGCACAAGGATGGCACCTATCGTTGGATTCTCGCTCGTGGAGCTGCTCTACGCGACGCGAACGGCAAAGCGTACCGCCTGGCCGGGTCAAATACGGATATCACGGAGCGCAAACTGGCCGAGCAGCAGTTGCGCGAGAGGGAAGAGCAATACCGCAGTATCTTTGAGGCCGCCAGCGATGCCATGTTTATCGCCGGCCTGGACGGCCGCATTGTCGAGGCGAACCCTGCGGCCTGCCAGATGTACGGTTACAGCCACCAGGAATTTATCGGCTTACCTACCACAGCTACTCTCCACCCCGATTATTACCATCTCATCGCAGAATCGCTCCGGATCATTCAGAATGGGGGCCAGGTACCGAACCAATTAATCGCTCTACGCAAAGACGGCACTACGTTCCCTGTTGAGGCGCGCGGAACTGCATTCACCTACCTGGGCAAGCCTCACATCCTGGGAATAGCGCGCGATATTACCGAGCGCGTGCAGGCCCAACAACTGCTGGAGCGGCGCGTGGAGGAGCGTACGCGCGAGTTGTCTACCCTGCTGGAGGTCTCCCACAACGTGGCCTCGACGATTGAGCTGAAACCTTTGCTGGATCTGATCCTCGATCAACTCAAGGTGGTGGTAGATTCTACTGGCTCTGCCATCACTATCTTAGAGAATGAAGATCTGGTGCTCGTTGGCACACGCGGGCCCCAATCTGAAGAACACATCGTGCAGCGTCGTTTCCCGTTGAAGCAAATAGGACCTATTTGGGAGATACTCTGTCGCGGGGAGCCGGTCATCATTGACAACGTGCATAATGAAACTTCCCTGGCTCAGGGCTACCGGGAGGCGTTTGGTGATCTTCTGGAGACGACCTTCCGTTACATTCGTTCATGGGTAGCCGTTCCACTGAGGCTCAAAGATCACGTGATTGGCATGCTGAGTGCGAGCCATAGTCAACCAGACTACTACACGTCACATCACGCTGATCTTGCCCTGGCCATCGCCAACCAGGCCGCCATCGCCATTGAGAATGCGCGGCTCTATGCCCAGGCGCAGGACCTGGCGGCGCTGGAGGAGCGGCAGAAGCTGGCGCGCGAGTTGCACGACTCGGTCTCCCAGGCGCTCTACGGCATCTCGCTGGGGACGCATGCTGCGCGTATTGCCCTCACCCGCGATCCTGATCACGTGGCTGAGCCGCTCGACTACGTCCTCTCACTGGCCGAGGCCGGCCTTGCCGAAATGCGCGCGCTGATCTTCGAACTGCGTCCGGAATCGCTGGAGGTGGAAGGGCTGGTCTCGGCGCTTACGAAGCAGGCGGCGGCGCTGCAAGCGAGATATGAGATAGCCGTCTCGACCGAGCTGTGCGACGAACCCGATCTACCGCTGCGTACCAAGCAGGAACTCTACCGCATCGCGCAAGAGGCCATGCACAACACCGTGAAGCATGCACGCGCGAGCGAGGTGGTGCTGCGCCTGGAACAGACTGCCGATGGTATTATTATGGAAGTGCGGGACGATGGCGTGGGATTTGATACAACTGCCTCGTTTCCGGGCCACCTGGGCTTGCACTCGATGCGCGAGCGCGTCGCCAACCTGGGCGGGACGTTCCAGATCGAGAGTACGCCGGGCGCTGGGGCGCGTATCTGCGTGTGCATCCCAGGTCGTGTCTAAGCTCGCCATGCTCCTGGGCATCTGGCTTACCCAAAGCTTTTTTCTCACCCCTGGAGGCGCGAAAGAGGGCTTACCCATCTGATGGCTCAAGCTCGATGGCATGTTGTGCAAGGTGAGCAGGGTTCATTTGTAGCGTGAATACATGCGCGAGAATCCAGTAGAGAACGCCGCCTACAATAAAACCCGTAAA
>WNGL01026627.1_pt1 | contig 11686 bp, 10 predicted proteins | sample 5400591 | NCBI WGS metagenome assembly WNGL01 (sample SAMN13153377, study PRJNA577476) | soil metagenome | isolation source: 80 cm soil or saprolite under Garry oak tree replicate 1 | place: USA:California | collected 2016-06-15
CGTGACTGGCAGCAGGTTTTTCCTATGGGAAAGAATCGTTACGTACGTGGTTCTCTGTGTGGCAGCTCCTTCGTGCCGCTCACCGGATGACAAAGCGACCTGTGCTTGCTGACGGGTAGCGTGCAGACGAAAAGATGAATGGAATAAAGGAAGCCGATCCATTGGCGGGAAAGGTATCTCGTGTTTTGGCTAATTTTGCCAAGTGGCTGGATGCCTACGGCGAAACATCGTGGGACCATCAGAGTTTCTTCGCCGGGCCGGTGGGCGGGCGAGCCAAATCGCTTTACTACCGGAACCGGCTTGTAGGGACGATGGCAGTCGCGCCCATGATTTTTTGTGAAGCATTCCTGCCCGGGGCGCGGCGGTTATTCCATTATCCCATTCGTTTCCCGATCGCTGACGCTCACTACGCGATGGGTTTTGCTTTCCTTTGCGAGGCGACCGGAGATTTCGCGCAACTGGAAAACGCGCTCCATTTTCTAACTGTGCTAAAAAAGTCGCGCTGCCCCGATTTCAAAGAGTATTGCTGGGGCTATCCGTTTGACTGGGCTTGGCGCGGGGGGGTGATCAAACAGCAGACGCCTTTGATCACAACGACACCCTACGTGTACGAAGCATTCCTTCAGGTCTTCGAAATGAACCCACGAGACGACTGGAAACTCGTCCTCGAATCGATTGCGCGACACGCCGCTAGCGATATCAAGGATTTCAAGACGTCGGAAAAGGCAAGCAGTTGTTCCTACACTCCTTTCGATGAGGGAGGAGTCATTAATGCCGCTGCTTACCGTGCCTTTCTCCTAACCAGTGCTTCCCGCGTTTTCTCCAATGACGACTATTGGAGAATCGCCGAACGCAATTTAAATTTCGTTTTGGAAAACCAGAACCGCGACGGTTCCTGGTATTATGCGGTGGATGGAGTGCGCGACTTTATCGATCATTTCCACACCTGCTTTGTGATGAAAGCTCTGGCCAAGATTCACGCTCTGACTGGCCATCCGGCAACGCTTGAGGCATTGCGCAAAGGGCTCAGTTACTACCTGAAAAATCTCTTCGACACAGACGGTCTGCCGAAGCCGTTCTCACGAGCTCCCCGCCTGACCGTTTACAAGCGTGAACTCTACGATTGCGCCGAGTGTATCAATCTTTGTCTGCTTTTGCGCGATCGTTTCCCTCGGCTACAAACAACCCTGGAGACGGTCGTTCGAGAAATCCCGGCCAATTGGGTCAAGCGAGACGGCTCCTTTCGGTCGCGGCGATTGCATTTGGGTTGGGACAACGTTCCCATGCACCGTTGGGGCCAAGCGCAGATGTTCAGGAGCCTTGCTTTTTATCTCCGCGAAGCGCGTCCGGAGGACCGAGGGCGGAGGACAGAGGACCGAGGAAAGAGGAAAGACGGAGGACCGAAGACAGAGAACGGCCGACGGAAGGCAGTCGTCTGGTGGCGGAGCAGTTGAATCTGCAGTAAGTAAGTCAAATGAGCGAAAAGATATCGAGCTTTAACGATTTGCGCGTTTACAAACTCGCGTTCGAGTTGCAACAAGAGATTTTTCAGATTTCCAAAACGTTTCCGACGGAAGAGCGCTACGCTCTGACTGATCAGATCCGGCGAGCATCAAGGTCGATCGGTGCCAACCTAGCCGAGGCTTGGCAAAAGCGCCGCTACATTGCCCATTTTGTAAGCAAGTTGACGGATGCGGATGGAGAACAAGCGGAAACGCAGCATTGGTTGAATACAGCCGCCGCGTGCGATTACGTCCCCGAGAAAGCACATCGGGCCTTGCTGGAGAGGTGCTCAAGGACTGGCCAAATGCTCGGGACAATGATGGCAAAGCCCGAAAAGTTCTGCCGTATGGCCGAAGACGGAAGGCAACCGTGATCGATCATCCGCCATCAGTCATCCGTCATCCGTTATCGGTCATCAGCCCTCAGTCATCAGTCATCTGAACATGTGCGGCATAGCAGGCCAGTTTAATTTTGAGCGACGCGAACCAGTGGAGCGAGAGACCATTGTGCGGATGGCGCGTTCCATCGCACATCGGGGACCGGATGACGAAGGCTTCTTTATCTCAGGGCCTGTTGGCTTGGGATTCCGGCGACTATCAATCATCGACCTCGCTGGGGGTCATCAGCCGATGTCGGACGCAGAAGAAACTGTGTGGGTAATCTTCAACGGCGAGATTTACAACTACAGAGAACTTCGAGCAGAACTGCAAAACAAGGGTCATCGGTTTAGGACGAATTCCGACACGGAAGTGATCGTTCACGGTTACAAAGAATGGGACACTGATGTCTTCAATCATCTCAATGGAATGTTTGGCCTCGCTATCTGGGATGTGCCCAACGAGCGTCTGGTGTTGGCGCGTGACGCCATGGGCATTAAGCTGATTTACTACAAGATCGACAATGGTCAGCTGATCTTCGGGTCGGAAATCCGCCCGATTCTGTCCGCGGAAAAGTCGAAGGCGGAGGTGAACCCCGTCGCGCTAAATCTCTTTCTCCGGTTTCGATATACGCCGTCGCCGTTGACCATCTTCCAAGGGATCCGAAAGCTCGCACCTGGCGCGATGCTGATCGCTGAGAAGGGGAAATGTCGCGAAGAACGCTGGTACAAGTACACCCCGGTGCCATTCTCGGACCGAAAAGAAGAGAAACAAGCGGCAGAAGAACTTCTTGAGTTGTATCGCGGAGCTGTGAAACGCCATCTCCTGAGCGATGTTCCGGTTGGAATCCTTCTTAGCGGTGGGATTGATTCGGGCTTGCTGCTGGCATTGATGAACGAACAAGGCGGGCCCTGGCCAGCTTATTCGATAGGTTATGGAGAGACCTTTGCCGATGACGAACTAACGGATGCGGCAAAGACAGCTGCTCTTCTAGATGCGCGGCATACAATGGTCAAACTCGACCGGACTGAGTTTGAACGCTCTTTGCCCAAAATCGTGGAATGTTTGGAGGAACCTATCGCAGCATCGTCAATTGTTCCAATGTACTTCATTTCACAACGCGCACGCCAGGATGTCAAGGTGGCATTGATCGGTCAGGGGCCGGACGAATTGTTCGGCGGTTACAAACGGCATTTGGGTGTTCATTACGGTGATTGGTGGCGTTGGCTGCCAAGCGTTATCCGCTCCTCGATCAGCTTTGCTGTCGAGCGGTTGCCTCGTAACGAAACATTGAAGCGCGGCGTCTCTTCACTGGGAACGCTGGACAGACTGAACCGCTATCAGGATGTTTTTTCTCTGGCAGCAGCCAGCACCATCGACGGACTTTTTCGAGACGATATACTTCCTAATCGCAATGGCCATGAGCTCGTTGACTACTGGCGCGATCTGATTCCGCAAATGGAGCACACGGACGAGCTGGGTGGTTTTCAGCTTCTGGAGATTCGCTCTTCGCTGCCCGACGAACTTCTTATGTATGCCGATAAATTATCGATGGCCCATAGCCTTGAGGTGCGGGTCCCTTATCTTGATCGAAGGGTCGTTGAGTACGTGCAGCGGCTCGGTGCAGGATTCAAGGTTCGCAATGGCAGCCGAAAGTGGCTGCACCGCCGAGTGTGCGAACGTTACTTGCCATCTCATATCTTAAGGCGAAAGAAACGCGGTTTCGCCGTAAACGTCGTGGACGAATGGTTCCACTCATCACTTAACGATGAGCTTCAGGAAGTGCTCCTGGATGAAAGCTCTCTTATGTTTGGTTTACTTAACCCGAAACCCGTGCGAAGACTCCTCGAAGGTCACCAATCCGGCCGCCAAGACAATCACAAACTTCTGTTTAGCCTGGTCATGCTTGAGCAGTGGCTGCGTCGGGAATGGCTAACTACCGTACCGCAGGGAATGCAGGCGGCTCACTTGGCATCTTAGTCGAACCCGATGACTACCTGTGCAAACGCTAAACTGGAAGAGATTCGGGTCGCAGGTAAGACGTTCCATGTCCCGTCAGCTGAAATCTATGGCCGGACGGTTGTGGTAACAGGCAAAAGGATCAGAACAGCAGAAGTTAAAGATGAAGTCGTGGTGGAAGGCGTCCTTATAGAAGACCCTGACGCATTTATTACAAAACTGAAGGAAAGCGGGCTGCAAGCCGATGTCTTTACGTTTGCGCAAAGGCCGCCTGAGACCACGCCAAAACACGATTATCACTGGGAATGGGACAATTGGGCTGCAATACCGACAGCTTCTTTCAAGGATTGGTGGGAACGTCTGCCTCAAGTGTCGCGGAAGAACGTAAGGCGTTCTGCCAGGCGCGGCGTGGTCGTGAAAGTTATACCGTTTGATGACGATCTCGTAAAAGGCGTTCACAAGATTTATAATAGTATACGGGTACGAGATGGAAGACTCTTCTGGCACTACGGCGAGGATGTTGACAGGGTCAGACAAGGGCTCGCGACGTTTCTGGATCGAAGTGACTTTATTGGCGCGTATTTGGGTAACGAGCTTATAGGCTTCCTGAAAATGGTTTATGTTGACCACGTAGCGACGATTTTTCACATCATCTCCCTGGACGAGCATTATGACAAACGACCGCAAAACGCACTGATCGCAAAGGCTGCAGAGGTCTGCGAGCAGAAGGGGATCTCGCACCTGATCTACGGAAAATTTATTTATGGGAACAAGCGTAGGAGTTCACTCGTGGAATTCAAGCGCCGGAACGGTTTTCAGCAGATTAACTTCCCCAGGTACTACATTCCGTTAACCCCGTTGGGGGACTTGTTCGTCCGGCTGCGCCTGTATAGAGGCTTTAGTGGATTGGTTCCGGAGCCTATTCTTCACGTAGTTTTGAGATGTAGAGCGTGGTATTACAAAAGGATCTCGGTAAAGCCTACTTTACAAGACAACAAATTTGCCGGTGTAGCTCAACGTTAGAGCGACTGAATCGTAATCAGTAGATGGAGTGTTCGATTCCTCCCGCCGGCTCCCTCGGCGAGATTTCCAAGCTCCTTGGGATTAACCACCCTGCGATTAATGCTACGTATCCTGCTGCTAGCTCCGTTTAGTAACCCGGACGGTCTTAGCACCGCTCTCGAGTACTACTCCAATAGCGAAGCCCTAGCTCGGCTCCACGCTGCGACGTTGGTCATTCGTCGTAGCGACGAAAAGGCGCGCCGCAGGCAGGCGTCCTTTCATGCTATCGAGGCTATTAGCCTCCCATGGTTCGATCGTATCTATGCCTGGAGTTTACGTTGGATCTTTAAAAATAATTACCGCAGCCAGGTTTTGACAGCCTTCAATTACATTTTTTTTCTGGCGTTTGAATGGCGCGTCTGGCGGCACATGCGGACGCGAATTATGGCGGGCGACTTCGATGTGGTCCTACGTCTCTCGCCCGTAAGCTCGGTCTTGCCAAGTCCTTTCGCTTACTTTCTACGACGGGGTCCTATACCCTTTGTAATCGGGCCGATTAATGGTGGTCTGCCGTGGCCACCAGGTTTCAGCCAGGCCGAAAGGCAGAAGGAGTGGATCTCCAACCTGAGGAACTTGTACCGTCTTATGCCTTTCGCCCGGTCTACCTATCGCAACGCGGCGGCCATCATCGCAGGCTCCTCGCAAACTTATGCCGAGTTCGTAGCCTATCGCGAGAAGCTTTTCTTCGTCCCGGAGAACGGCATCAGCTGCTCCTTTCTCGCCGGTGTACCACGCAACTCGCCGCGCGAGGAAAAGCTTGAACTGATCTTCGTCGGTGGGCTCGTCCCCTACAAGGCTTGCGATCTCGCGTTGCGGGCGGCGGCTTCCCTTTTGCAAAGAGACCTGGCCCGCTTCACCATCGTCGGCCACGGCCCGGAGCGGGACCGCCTTGAGCAACTCACCAAAACGCTTGCAATAGAGAAAGTTGTCAAATTCTGTGGGAAGCTACGCCATGGTGAAACCATGCAGCGCTTGCGGGCGGCGGATGTGATGATCTTTCCATCAATTCACGAGTTTGGGGGCGCTGTGGTCGTTGAAGCTCTAGCGATGGGTGCGGTACCAATCGTCGTGGACTTTGGCGGACCCGGGGATACTGTTCATCCGGAAGTTGGCTACAAGGTGTCTCTAACCAACGAAGGCGATGTCGTCTGTCAGATCGAAAAGGTTCTGGCTGACCTCGCACGGGATCGAGGTCTTGTTGAGGGGTTGCAGCAGCGGGGTATGGCATATGCGCGGGAAAACTTTACATGGGACGCGAAGGCGCAGGCCATTACTCAGGTTCTCCGTTGGGCGGTACGGAGAGGTCCGAAGCCCGATTTCCCGCCCCCGAAGAGGCTGCACCCACAGAATTGTTAGCCCACCTTTCGAAGAGGCTGCACCCACAGAATTGTTAGCCCACCTTTTTAGAGGAGTCGCTCTTATGGCACGTGCATGGGATGCCAAAAAATTCGACTCGGTATATTTAGAGTTCGTTTGTCCTTATTTGGTGGTTCGGGAGCACCTGATTATTGTTTTCGCTACCGCTCGCGTTACAAAAGACTTATCAAACGGTTTTATGATTTAGCATCGCCCATTCCTATGGATGTACTGGACATCGGTGGAGGACAGTTGGCTCTATTATGTAAGAAGCTATGGAATGATCGTGCCTGTGTGGCTGATCTTCGTCCGCCCCGCTTTGCTTATTTGGAAAGCCAGGGTGTCGAAACGGTTCAGTGGAATCTCTGCAAAACCGGGCAGCCGCTTGTGGCGCGATTTGATATCATCTTTTTCTCCGAAGTAATCGAGCATCTGCCTCTGCCAGGTCATATTGTATTGGAAAAATTGAGGCGAGCACTTAAGCCGAATGGTATAGTAATTTGCTCAACGCCAAACTTCTATCGGTTACGCAACTTGTTCTACTTTGCTCTGGGCTTCCGCATCCACGATTATTTTCGCATGCCGGAAGACAAGGCAGACAAGGGTTATTTGGGGCACGTGATTGAATACAGCCGTGATCACCTCCAATGGCAATTTGAGAAGGCTGGATTTAAGGATTGTCGCATAGAGCATTGCCAAATGCACCACTCTCCAATCAATACAGTCTTCCGGATTATGTCATGGATTGGCTATCCGCTATTCTTGGTCCCGCGTTTCCGCGACAACTTGTTAGCAATTGCCCGCGCACCGTGACATTGTCGAAGTTAAGGAAGGCTGAGTAAAATAGGAAGTTAAGGACAGGTGGCTGAGTGATCTAAGGCAGCAGCTCGCAAGGCCTGCTATGCGACGCAAGTCGTATCGGAGGTTCGAATCCTTTCCCTGTCCGCCTGTTTCTGACCTCTGATCTCTGTCCCGTAATCTCAATATGCCTGGCATCGTTGGAATAGTCAGTCAGAGACCGCCTGAAGAATGTCAGGTTCTTGTGAAATCCATGGCGAGTTCCATGGAGCACGAGTCTTTCTATGATTCGGGCATGTACTCGGTGCCCGAGATGGGGATTTACGCGGGTTGGGTGGCCCACGAAAATTCCTTCGCTACAGGGCAGCCTTACTTCAATGAGCGAAGAGATATTGTGCTTCTCTTTTCAGGCGAGTGCTTTGTGGATCCCGAAACGCGAACCGGTCTCAGGCGAAAAGGACATGAGCTTGGGCAGGCAGTCGGCAGTTGCCTGGTCCATCTGTACGAGGAAGAAGGGAATCGCTTCTTTGAAAACCTGAACGGCTTGTTTAGTGGGCTTCTAATTGACAAGAGACAAGGCAAGGCATTCCTCTTTAATGATCGCTATGGTGTTGAACGCATCTATTGGAATGAGACCAAGGATGCGACCTATTTTGCCAGCGAAGCCAAGGCGCTACTTCGAGTTCTGCCAGAGCTAAGAGCATTTGATCGAGACGGCGTCGCTCAGTTTTTGACCTTCGGTTGCACGTTGGGGCAGCGAACTTTATTTCGAGACGTTCAATTGCTTCCCGAAGCATCGGTGTGGTCTTTTGAAAACGGAGAGTGTCAGAAGAAGAGATATTTTTCCCCGGAGGCCTGGGAGTCTCAACCCCTCCTTCCAGCCAAGTCCTTCGGGGCTGAGCTTCAAGAAACATTCAAAAGAGTCTTACCACGATATTTTGAATCGGACTCAAGGATTGGCATTTCTCTGACCGCCGGCCTAGATAGCCGGATGATTATGGCCTGCCTGCCCAAGGGGGGAGCAAAGCCGGTTTGCTACACTTTCGCAGGCCAGAAACAAGACACGCTGGATGCTCGACTGGCGGGGCGGGTGGCAGAGGTATGTGGCCTGGAACATCAGATTCTCCGCCTAGGCGCAGATTTTTTCTCGAACTTTGCGTCGTATGCTGACCGAACGGTTTACGTCACCGACGGTTGTCTGGGGACTTTGGGTGCTCATGAGATCTACCTGAACAGACAGGCTCGCCAGTTAGCTCCCGTACGTCTAACCGCTGTTTTCGGCGGTGAAATTCTGAGAGGAGTATCCATGTTTAAGCCCTTCCGCCTTTCACCCGGCCTTGTGAATCCGGACTTGGGCCAGTCTCTGAATTCCCTTGCACAGGAGTGGAAACGCAATAGTCAACATCCGGTGACCTTTACAGCCTTTAGTGAGATACCGCAGAAGCGATTTGGAACTCCGGCAGCAAGCCGTTCGCAGGTCAGTTTTCGAACCCCTTATCTCGATAACGAAATCGTCGCTCTTGCCTATCGAGTTCCGGAGAGCCTCCGAAAGTCACCCCTTACGGCCTGGTCGCTTGTTGAGAACAATAGCCAAGTCCTGACACGTATTCCTACCGACATGGGGGTAGTGGGGAAGGCCAATGGGTTAGACATGGTGCCAAGACGCATCCTTTCCAAGGCTGTTTGTAAGCTGGACTATCTTTACGCCGAAGGGTTGCCGCACTGGCTGTCGCCGTTCGATCGTCTTTTCGATTGGGTCGACTCCACCGCAAGGCTTTTCGGGTGGCATAAATTCTTGCACTACCGGAGATGGTTCGGACAAGAACTGGCCGACTATATCGCGGAGGCTCTCAAAGAGGTCCAGACCCGTCGCAGCAGCCCTTTCTGGAATTCCGGTTTTCTCGAAACCCTGGCTCATCAACATATAAATGGTCGCAGGAATTACGTGCACGAAATCGACGCGGTGCTCACACTCGACGCGGTTGACCGTCTTCTTTTGCATGACCTTCCTTCTGACCGTGAACAGCCTGCGCCTGCAATATCACGCACAGCGCCAGCTCCGATTTAGCAATACGACGGCGCCGCTTAGCCGGCGAGGCTCAGCTAGGCGCTCGAGATAACGATTAATGGCGATCATTTGTAGAGAATACAATCTTTTGTTCATAATGACTCCGCGGACGGCTTGTACAGCAATAGGGGAGCTGCTCTGCGAGCGTTTTGGCGGGGAATTCATCCCTTCTGATGATATTCTGGACTCGCGCGGCCTGATCCTTGTCGATAAGAAGCACAGCACCCTATCAGACCTCCTCAAGCATAAAATTCTAACTCCGGAAGAAGCAAAGTCCCTACTGAAGGTAGCGGCCGTTCGCAATCCATTTGACAGTCTCGTATCGCTATATTTCAAGCAGCGCTCAAAATACCAGCCGCTGCTTGGCGATTCCGCTTCCTGGGTGAATCGCCTTCCCGGGTACGCCAAGAATATGAGATACGCTCGAGCGCATTCGTTCAATCGCTGGGTGCTCAAAGTATCCTACAGGAAACTTATCAAGCGGCTCTTAGGATTTCCTCCCTCCATGTTTGCTGACCATACCCGCGGAGTGGATGTGGTGATGCGATACGAGAGCATTGAGGCGGATTTAAGTGAGGTATTCAGAAAAGCGGGAATGGGCTCTAAAGCAGACATACCTGTGGTCAACCGGACCGATGAAAGGGTCAACTGGGATTATAGGTCTTTCTACTCTCGCGTTGCGGAGCTCGCAGTAACGCTTGCGTATTCTGGAGATCTACAGATGTACGGTTATAGATTTTGACTGTGTGGATTCTCCTTAAACTGGAAACGATGAAACTTCGAAAAAGAGAGATAAGTTTGCCTAGGGAGCGCAATTCTGTCCGCAGGAGTCCGCCAACCTTTCTGGGAATCGGTTCCTTTCGGTGCGGCTCGACCTGGCTTTACCAAGTGTTGAAGTGCCATCCCGATATACGATTAAGCGATTGTAAAGAAATGTCTTTCTTTTTTATGCGTCGGATGCTGCAGCACGATCTGGATTGGTACGAAGCGCACTTTGAATCGGAGGATGGACTTGGGCCGAGGCCAGTCCGTGGAGAGATTTCACCTGTGTATTCCCGGCTGAAAGCGTGGCAGGTTAATCGAATCGCGAATTTGCTGCCAGCCCTGCGCATTATTCTGACATTGCGTCACCCTATCGAACGGGTGTGGTCTCAAGCGCTTCTCGAATTTGGATATCTAGACCATAGGGATGTCCGCAAAGTTAGTTCAATTGACTTTGTGCGCCAAGTCGAGCGAGCTCGCAACAGACTACCTTCGGATTACCATCGCACCATAAAAATCTGGTCCAACGCGTTTGGACGGGATGCATTGCATATCGATTTCTTCGATCGGCTTCGCGATGATCCGGAGACTTACGTCAACGGCATTCTACGGCATATCGGGGCCGGGACCCCGTGGGCTGTCCCGGCGAAATTCATGAAGACAAAGGTGCATGGAACCCACAGCCTCGTTGGGCACAACCCTGAGATTCCGGAGGTGGTCCAATGGTACATTGCAGATCGGTTGCTGGAGCCCACCGAGCGCTTGAATGAGCTTCTGGAAGGCCGGGTTTCGAGCTGGGTGGACGAGATGCGCACAATTCGGGGTAAGGCACGACTAAGCTGGCGCATTCTGAGGGAAGTAAATCGTACCGTGCTCTCAGTTCCGGAAAGATTGGCTTACGAGGCTTACCACGTAGTTCGTGATGTTAGACTTTGGTGGCGTTGGCGGCACTTCCAAAGATCGTACGTCTCCGATGGCGACCGTCCAAGGATAAACTGAGTGGGCCTCAAGCAACAGGCAAGTTCGGCTCGAATAGCAGTGAGGTTGTGATCACCAGGCCTCACCGTCCGCTCAATCGGAACATTTAGGATTGGAAAACAGATATCGCGGCGGATTCTACGCAAGGTAGATGCTAGCTACGAGAAGCCGAACGTCACCAGAAACGGAACAGTGACGATAGCTTGTTCTACAAAGGATTTTATTTCGGCGTATTATCGTGAAGAATCAGGGCCCCTTAAAGGAGATGCTTGGATTTGAAGTGCCGTGGCCATCGACTCGCCCGCCTGCGGTCGCCGGAATTGAAGCTAGCTCTTAACGGGCCGGTTAGACCAAACGTGTGAACGCCGCTTCAACAACTGTTGGATCAATGCTGCCGACGACTATTGGATCAGTACTGAGTAAGGTAAGTCGACAAGGTGCAGTCGTGTTGGTGAGCAGGGGCGCGTCATTCCTTTTAGCGATAGCCTCGACGATTCTTCTTAGCAGACTTCTCGGCACGGCCGGGCTCGGCCAGTTCCGGCTTGGCTCAGTGGTCGTGCAACTTCTGACTACCTTTTGCCTGCTCGGACTGGATGGGGGATTGCTACGCTACCTCCCAGTTTTAGAAACCCATGGAGGAAACGGCAGTAGAACTCTGCTGGCTCGAAGCAGCCGTGTGGTGATTGCGATTTCGCTGGCTCTTTCCGTGGCTCTCCTGTTGGGGGCGCCAGCCCTGGCGACGTATTATTTCCATTCCCCAGGAATGACGAACGTCATGCGTGTATTTAGTTTACAGGTCCCGGTCCTGGTCCTGTTTAGGTTC
>WNGL01008894.1_pt1 | contig 11684 bp, 8 predicted proteins | sample 5400591 | NCBI WGS metagenome assembly WNGL01 (sample SAMN13153377, study PRJNA577476) | soil metagenome | isolation source: 80 cm soil or saprolite under Garry oak tree replicate 1 | place: USA:California | collected 2016-06-15
GTCTGGTGAAGACGCTACCACATTCAAAGGAAACACTTGTAGCTTATCAGGCTGTGAGTACACAGAAGTTGATAGTGGACACTACACTCCCAGTAAGTACACTACACCATATAGCTGAAGTAAGGAGCGTAAACATTGGTGAACAAAGGCAAGAGGTCCCTCATTCTTGAAGAAAAGATTGAGGAACATAAAGCGTTCCTTCGTGACTTTCAGCGTCTTACGAGTCCTGAATGGTCAGGGCAGATTGGCGGTATTGCCACCATTGACCGGCAACTGATCATGATAGATGCGCTTGTCACAACTGCGCAAGCCGAGCTGCAACAAAACTACAATGCTAACTCACTGGCTAACTACCTCTATGCCGTTTTTACTACTGTACGTGACTACCGCGTGACGACTGATCCAAGAGTCTTGGCGGTAGAAGCTGAATATCAGCGCCGAGGTGGAACTCATCTCAACAAAAAGCATAATGTTCTATTCTACACCACAGGCAGCTTTTACGAGCACATGAGCGGCAAGGAACTGTCTATCGGCTCTCAGTTGAGCTTCATACATCCTTCTTAAGATGACGCATATCTACATTTTTCACAAATTTGAATTGAAATCATATTAGCATTTAAGAAGTATAATCTGTGAGCTTAGTGGCTTGAAGACTAACTGGCCCAATAAGGCGGATTATGACCGAGGTAGTTGCTTTTCTACACTTTCCTTTATGCTCAAACACATCCAAAAAAGACGTCTAATGTTAAAAAAACTCCCCACATAATGCAGTTCGTCATAATTAGTGGAGAACTGAAGCAACCCTCGATTCCCATAATGTACTGTTCCAGGTACTTGCCCGAGAAAGCAGTTCACCATCTCACCGGTGGAAACAGTGACCAATTACCTAACAACGAGAGGCTTGACAATCTCCTTTCAAACCCTCACTGCCGCAAGTGCTCAATGAAAGGAATAGAGACACTCCATGAACAATAACCCTTCTTCCAGCGAATAGTAAGTCGCCAAAAGAGTGCCTTCACAGCCAGTATTTGCTCATCCTTCGTGAGTTGTCGTTTAATAGAGTAGGGAACGAGCCCTACTGCAAGCCAGAGCCAATTGATCTGCATCGTTATCACTCCCGGTGAAAACGATGGTGCGCACCACCTTGCTTGTACTGATTGATCGATCAAGGTGAGTATAGAGCCAGCATGGACTCATCGAGTGTGCAACAATTGTGCATGACGGTGTGCATGGATGATGAGAGGATAGAAGAGCATGAAAGAGCCTACCGAAGGCTTCGCTGATCAACTCGGTCGCTATTTAGTGCGTGCTGGCTTTATCCAGCAAGAGCTTGCGCACAAAATTGGGATGCATCGGAATACCATCGTCAAATGGATGAATAGGACTTCGAGGCCTACATCATGCGGGCAGGTCCTGCGACTCGCTGATGAACTCTCTCTTATGAAAGAGGAACGAAAAGCTTTCTCCAGGCTGCTGGGTTTTCGCTCGACCGGTGGCCAACAGAAGTGTGGACGGTCCCCGTGCCGCGAGACATGTTTTTTACCGGCCGTGACGAAGTGTTCCGCTCCCTACGAGAGCTGCTCATCCCGGAAAGCACGACGGCTTTGACGCAGGCCATCAGCGGGCTGGGAGGCATCGGCAAGACCCATACGGCTGCTGAGTATGCCTATCGTTTTCACCAGGACTATGAGGCCGTCCTCTGGCTGCAAGCTGACTCCTGGGAGACCTTGGTTTCCGCGTGCGTCCAGCTGGCCGACGAATTGGCACTCCCTGAGCAGGAGGAAGCAGATCAGGTCGTCGCAGAGGTGCAGCGCTGGTTACGGAAGCACCGCTCCTGGTTACTCATCCTCGATAATGCAGAACTCTACCGGGAGCAGGGGAAGTATCGCGAAGCAGCCCCCTTGTATCAACGCGCCATACGTATCTGGAGGCGGGCGCTGGGTCCCGACTACCCGGAGTTAACCTTTCCGCTACGAGGTCTGGCGGAATTGTACCACATGCAGGGGAACTATCGCGGGGCGGAGCCGCTCTACCAACAAGCGCTTCATATCGGGGAGCAGGTATGGGGGCCAGAACATCGCCAGCTCGTCGGTATACTGAGCTGCCTCGCGAATCTCTACCGAGAACAAGGCAAGTATGGCGAAGCGGAGTCGCTCTACCAACGGGCCTTGCGCGTGGATGAGCAGACAGTCAGCGAGACGCATCCCGCTGAGTCCTCTGCACTCCAAGGCCTGGCAGAACTGTATAGCGACCAGGGGAGATACGGGGAAGCGGAATTGCTCTACCAGCGGGCCTTACACAACTTTGAGCAAGTGCTAGACCCGGACCATCCTTGGATCGCTCCCCTGCTGCACAACCTGGCCAATATTTATGTAGATGAGGGCAAATATCACGAAGCAGAGCTGCTGTATCAGCGGGCCATCCGCATCCAGGAACAGGCGTTTGGGCCGGAGCATCACCAGATCGCGCATACGTTGAGCAGTCTGGCAAACATCTACCTGGAGCAAGAGAACTATCACGAGGCGGAGCTGCTCTACGGGCGGGCCTTGCGCATCTATGAGCTGGCAGTGGGCTCGACGAACGCTCAGGTAGCCGCACCGCTGAACAACCTGGGGAGGCTCTACCTGAAGCAGGGCAGGTATGGCGAAGCGGAGGCGCTGTGTTTGCAAGCCTTGCATATTCGAGAACAGGTACTGGGACCTGAGCATCGCGATGTGGCCACGTCACTGGACTACATAGCAAAACTTTACTACGACCAGGGGAAGTACGAAGAGGCAGAACCGCTCTACCAGCGAGCTTTGCGCATCCGAGAACAGGCGTTGGGATCGGACCATCCTGAGCTGGACTTTCCTCTGAATGGGCTGGGCAATATCTACGGCGAACAAGGGAAGTATGAGGAGGCGGAGCCGCTGTATCAGCGCGCGTTGTCTCTCTGGGATCAGAGACAAGACGTACCACATTCCCAACTGGTCACGCTGTTGATCTGTCTGGCAAACTGCTACCGCGAACAACGCAAGTATGGGAAGGCAGAACCACTCTACCAACGGGCCTTGCACCTTCAAGAACAGGCGCTCGGATCGGACCATCCGCAGCTCGTTCCCGTATTGAATAGCCTGGCGAACCTGTACCAAATACAGGGAAACTATCCCGAAGCAGAGCCCCTCTACCAGCGGGCCTTGTGCATCCAGGAACAGGCATCAGGGCGAGACCACCCCGACGTCGCTCCTCAACTCAATGGTCTCGCAGGCCTCTACGCTGATCAAGAGAAGTACGAAGAGGCAGAACCGCTCTACCAATGGGCCTTGCGCATCCAGGAACAGGCGCTGGGACAAGAGCATCTGGATATAGCTGCAACGCTCACTAACCTGGCAGAACTCTACCGCGAACAAGGGCAGGATGAGGAGGCAGAACCGCTCTATCAGCGGGCGATACGTATTTGGGAGGCGAGTGTAGGGCCAGAACACCTCTCTACGGCCCAGGGACTCAACAACCTGGCACTCATCTACAGTGCGCAAGGCAAGTACGGAGAGGCAGAACAACTGCTTCAACGGGCGTTACACATCCGTGAGCAGGCGCTCGGGCCAGAGCATCCAGAGGTAGCCAAATCGCTCACTAATCTGGCAGTCCTCTCTAGCGTGCAAGGGAAATACCTCGAGGCAGAGCTACTGGTGATGCATCCCTTAGAGATTGTTGAGCGTACACTGGGGCCTCAACATCCCCAGGCACGGGCCTCTCATCGGTTCTATGGGGTAATCCTGCGCGAAATGGGACGTGAAGAAGAGGCAAAGCTGGTAGAAGCGCGAGGTCAAGGACAAGAAAGGAGCGGGAATCAAACGCTTCAACAGGAGCATAATATCCAGTACAAGCTCGTACATGAGCGCCTGAACGATCTCGTTGAGCGTGCTCCCGGCAACAGCAAGGGGATGTGTTCCGTAATACTCCATGAATGGGAGGAGGCGGTTTTGGAGGAGTCTAAGACCGGTGAGGCGTTTGCCCTCTATGGGCTTCCGCCAAAGATCATCTCTCAACTTGTCCCAGAAAACCGCGTCCATGAAGGACGTAACCCGAGACCCTGGACCGGTGAGGGAAGTGAGCAGGTGAAGGGGAATGTTTACATCATCGATGTTGACCAGAACCCATTTGAAATTGCTCTTGATGATGATGAGGATTTCTACTCCTGGCCACTTCCTCTGAATATGGCACTCCGACAAGCGTTCGATGTCACCCACCAGAGGTTTTTTACGGAGGATGGATGGATGAAACAACCAGACAATCCAGAATGTCGGCGCATTTATCGGGGAATACTAGCGGCGACGCTGGCCCTTTCTAAGAGAGGGGAAAGAGAGTGACCAAAGAACTGCAGGAGCCGACGGGATAAGAGAGGTGAATGTTCGATTGCCGTCAATGCGCCTGCGCGGCTTTCATTCGGGCCAGCCAGGTACGGCTGCCGCCGGCGAAGCTGAGGGAGTTAGTCCTCCTCAATACCACTCTCTAACGTAAGGAGTTCGGCCAGGGCATCGTCGGCGGCCTGGCGCACGGGTCGTGCTGGCGAATGTTGACGCAGGTACAGCAGCTGCTGAATGGCAGGATCAGGAATGGGCCGGTGCAGGGTGCGGAACGACCCGATCGCCTGCAATTGCACCTGCCAATGCGGCCAAAACAGCAACTCTTGTAACTTTTGGAGATACACAGAAGACGCCAGGCCCATTTCACCGATCATTCCGGCAATGAAGCTCTGTAGCGGTGAACCGAGAATCTCACCTGGTGCTTGTTTCTGTTCCAGGACTGCTCTTGCCTCAGCTTGGAGTGAAGAGAGGACCTCGGGGTAGTTCGCGCGTAACGCTTTAACCGCTGCCTCTCGCACCTGCTCGCTTGTATCCCCTAATGCGGTATGGAACAGTTCTACTGGCGCTCTCTCTCCCAACATCCCTAAGACCGCTGTTGCCCCGGCGCGTGTTTTTTCTTCTTCTTGATTATGTAATGCCACAATAAGTGGCTCTATGGGTGTCTGCTCTTTTATTTCTTGTGGCACCGGAACATCGTCATTCCAACTCAGTAAAATCCACAGGACTTTTTCGATGATCCACTCGTCTGCGCTCTTCAACTTCTCTAGAAACCAGTGGATCGGGATATATTCGATTAATTTCCCTAACGCTTCTGTCGCCCCATCATAGTCGTCCGTTGAAAAACCCCTGGCCTCGAGCACATTGATGAGAGGATCTATAGCATTTGCGTCTTCCGTTTCCCCCAATGCGTCAATTATATTCAGGCACACAAACATCTCTTTCTCATCATTTTTCGCCTCAAGCAGGGCGGCTGCGAGCCACTCAACCAGACTTTTCCCCCCAAGCACTGATCGTAAGAGTGAGTGCTGCTCGACAATTGTGAGCGTACACAGCGCTGACAGATCTTGTTCAGACGCGGCAGCCTTCAGACGTTTGAGTGAAACCTTGATGCCTCTTTTCGAGAGGATGCGTACTGCTCGGAGGTGTATGTCAAGGGATTCGTCTTCTAACACATCTTCAAGCGTTTCAAAAAGGACCTCGTCGGAAAGGTATGCTGATAACGTACCAACAGCGTGAACAGCAGTCTGGCGCACGACTTCATTTTCATTTGCCAGCGCTTGCGCGAACACATTTAGAGGCGCATCCTCTTTCAATTTGACCAGGGCTTTTAGCAGCGATGCGCAAACCGAGGGCGCCCACATGTAAAATGCCGTGCTGCCATCGGACAATGTGATTTCCCCACATAAATTCTCAACGTGATAGAATATCTCTTGCAGCATCTTCACGGGCATGCGTTTCCCCCAATGGGACAGCGCCCGAATAACTGCTTTGCGGATGTGCCAGCCATTCCCCGTCTCGAGCACCGAGAGAAGAAGATCCAGGGAAGCTTCGTCTTGGAGCGCCCCAAGTACCTGGATAGCTGGAAGAAGCAGGGGTTTGGTATTCTTTTCTAAGGCTGAAAGCAATTTTTTTGCGTCGATCCACGGCTCAATTTCTGCCAGGGCGCGAGTGGCTTCGTGGACGGACATGTGGTCATCGTCATTTAACGCTTCGATCACGACCTCGATGGGAGCATATTGTCCGAGCATCCCACAGGCCCTCAGTACTGCCATCGCGATGTTGACTGAATGCTTCTTGTCGGTAATCGACAGGAGGGCATCGACAGGGACTCGTTGTCCTAAAGCGCCGAGCGTCTCCGTGGCAGCCTCGCACACCTCCCAATTTTCGTCCTCCATGGCGCGTACAAAAATCTCAACCGAGACCCGCGGGCCCAGCATTCCTAATGCGCGAATCGCCTCTCTTCTGATGTGATAGTCATCATCCCGAAGAGCATCGAGCAGTGGGTCGAGCGGGGCATGTTCTCCGAAGAGTGCCGAGATGCGAAGAGCCGCTAGACGAGTAACTCTATCTGCGTCTTTTGTCGCTGCGACGAGCGGCTCGATTGGGAGGACACTCGCTGCCTCGATCGCGCGATGATGGTTCATCCACCGCCATCGAAAGTGCCAGCGAAAATACCCGCTGATGTCGAGAAACCCCGACGTTGAAACTGGCTCGACGATCTCTTCAATGGCCTCGATTGCCGCTCTTCGCACAGCGCGATCGGTATCTTGCAACAGAAATGTAAGTGGCATGAGAGCAAGGGAATGTTTCAAGGTTCCCAGCGCCATTGCTGCGCTCGCACGGACCTCGGCGAGGGGGGAGCGTGTTGCTTCGATAAGAGATGAAATGGGGGCGTATTCTCCAAGTATCCCCAACGCTGTTGCCGCTTGTTGACAGGTGCTCCTCTGGTGCAGGGCATCAAGTAAATCCCCGACGGGAGCATATCGTCCGAGCCGGCCGAGTGACGCTGCTGCAGCCCCATTCAGCTCTGGATGGGCTTTGCGGAGAACGGAGAGGAGTAATGCGACAGGTGCATCCTGTGCTAAATCCCCCAACGCATGGATAGCAGCAGTACGCACCTCTGCGTGCTCATCCGCAAACGCGTCGACGAGAAAGCTCCCGAACAGGGGGTTCCTGGCTGCGCCAATAGCTTCTATCAATGCTTGGCGAAGTTGCCAATCATCATCGTTGATGAGTTCTGCGCATTGCTCCAGTGGTGGAAGCCTCTTCAGGGCTTTCAGCGACCGCAAGGCGGCCATCTTCATACTCCAGGAACCCGCAAAGAGGATGGTGATCAGGGGGTCGAGCGGGACAGCATCTCCTAAGAAACCGAGCGTTTCTATGGCCGTCCAGCCAACGACTGGTTTTTCGTCACGAAGCAACTGCACGAGTTGCTCCACGGTCCAGGCCACTGTTGTGGGGTGAAGCAAAGCGATATCAGCCGTTAAATCTCTCAGGCGTTTTTCTCGCGCTTCATGATCGCTGCCAGCCGTTTCGAGCACATCCTGCAACCACAAGGTGATCATGTCTCGCTCTAACGCTCGTATTGCTGTCGCTTGCCCTGGCTCTCCATCGAGCAAGGTAATTTCTCTTGCTGATTTCAGCATGAGCGCCAACCCCAGGTTGCCAGGATCACCCTCCGGTTGGGTATATTGCCCAGCCAGCTGCTGGAGCCACTGCCTAGCCGTTCGTATTCCTGCTTTCCCATGCTCATTGGCCAGGACGCCGACCATCAGACAGAGCATTTCTGTCCAGCGGCTGTAGATACGCTTCCTCCATGCCAGTGCCAGCGCGTTCTCTCTTCTCTTCTCATCGTGGCCCATAAGCATGTGTGCCAGCTCGGCTGCGGCAAGGTACTCCTGAAAGGTCTGATGGCGGAAACCGTAGGTCTCACGGGCGACAATATCGAGTACGCCCGATGTGGTGATCTTTTTCGCGATGCGCTCTGCCTCTTCCCACGAGTGGTCTCTGATGTCTTCCAAGTACGTCAACAGCTCGTGGAGGGTAAACGTGCGTCCCTTTTTCTGCTCATACAGCCAGAGCGCTAACCCTGTTAGCGCACGGAGCAGGTGTTTGCGCGCAACGCTGTCTGGTTCCTTCAGGGTGAGCACCGCTTCGATCACCTGTTGGTACAGCACGGCCCGGCTAAGTGGCAATCCTCCGGTTTTGACATAGACCGCCGCCGCCAGGCTAAAAAGCAGTGGATTGTCCCCCCAGGGTGCCGCCTGGGGATGGTGTTCGAGCAGGTTGACGAAGTCGGAAGGGGAGGAGCGCCCGTTTGCTTCGGAGAGCAGCAGGCGGCGCAGCTCCGGGAACAATTTCTCGGCCAGCTCTCTGCGGAGCTCGGGGGTCATGGAGAGCAGTTCCCATGCGGCAAATTGTCCCGCTTTGAGTTGGCCACTCTTATAGTCCGTGAAGCGCGAGCCGACGAGCCAGACATTGCCCGGGTCGGCTGCGAGGCTGTTGACCAATGCGATCATCTGCGAGCGCTGGGCGGGGGGAACCTCATCCAGGCTATCCAGAGAGACGAAGGCCTTTCCCCGTTCAATGGCCGTCCAGAGGACAGCAGCGAAGCTTTTTTCTACTTTCATCCCCTCCACGACATCGACCAGGTAGCTCTGGAGCGTCTTACCTGACCGCGCCAGGTCGGCCAGGGAGAGAAAGATAGGGAGCAGCGCTGTAGAAGGATCCTGCGTCTTTTCCAGAGCCTGGTAGGCACGACGGCTCACAAGATATTTCAGGGTCGTCGTCTTTCCTGTACCAGGGCCACCGAGAATAACAACCCTCCCCTGCGGACTCCTGCTCAGTGCGTCTTCTCCATGCTCCGCGATGATCGATTCTGTGAGCCGCTTCTCCTTGAGATTGTTCCCTTGCTGCTCGACTGATGGTCTTTCAGGATGGTGCGCCCCTCCGCCCTCTTGCGGATGCTCTCCCAGTAGCTTACGTCGCTGTCTGCGTTCCAGATCCTCAGCTGTTAATGGATCACTCCGCAGTGCGAGCGGCTGGAAGATGGCATGCAGCGATAAGCCCTCTGAGAGGCCGATCGGGAGTGCCACGGAACTGTAACTCCGGAAAACCTGTTCCAGGTATTTCCTTTGGTTCTCCTCATCTTTGGCTGGAGAAGGTCGCCGTTCAGAAGCAAGCTGGGGCGTGAGCAGGATTTCATGCCCGACGGTTTGGTCTCGAAGCAGATAGGGAATCGGAAGTGGAGGATGTACGTTCATCGTTGCGTTGACATAGTCAAGCGCTTTCCTTATCCAGCGCTCCAGGTCGCTCAGCGAGAGTGCGTGCCGGTGGTCAAGATCGAATGGGATCTCGGCAAAATTGTGGCGACATGCTGTGCGAATGGCCCAGGAGAGAAAACCAGACCCGCCATCGAGTTCGCGAAACTCCCTCGTTCCGTCCTTGCGCGCGCAGGCCGAGAGGATGGCCAGGGTACTTCCCTGCGCCGTTTGCCTGACGATTTCGTGTATATCTTCCTCACCTTTGAGTGCCTCTTCATACGCGCCTTTCGCATGGCAGCAATCGAGAATCAACAGCTTTGATTGGGCGCGACAATCGGACATAATGTCCTTTACCGTGCGGATATCGATAGCGGTCACATACAGGTTGTCGCAGTCGGTCGTGTTACTAAGCAAGTAGAGGCGCCGATCAAAGATGGCGTGCCCGGAGAAATGTACAAGCAGCGTATCTGATGGATCGCATCGTCGGGCAAGCTCTTGCAAACCCGCCAGTCCAGCATCGCGGCTCTCAGCGATGGCCGCTTTTGCTTCCGTAAACTTGCAAAACGGTCCTATGAGCGCTTCTGCCAGGCGAAGCGCGTCGCTTTCCGCGTACCGGAGAGCCATCTGCTCCGGGCCATTGGCCCCGATGAGATAAGCGTAGCGCTGCTGGCTCATGGTTGAGTGCGAGATGGGCTAGGAAGGGCTGCTGTTTCAGAAGGTGTGCTCGTAAGAGGAGGCCGAGATGCCCAGGGACGCTGCTCATCGCGCGAGCTGATGCGCCTGCGCTGGATGATGACAGTGCCGTCAGGCTGACGTGTCTCCGTTTCTTCAACCTCCCAATGGGCAGTGCGATTGGCTGGCGTGTATTGATTTAGGATGCGAATGATGAGAGGAGTAACCGAACTGACCAGCGTAGCAACTGCAAGGATCACGGTGGTCGGATCACGTCTCCCTTCTGGCGCGTCGGGGTCAGGTTCGAAGGCGAGTCGCAGCGATGGCATCTCTTGCTGAAGTTCCTCATAAAGATTGATCTGCTGCTGTTCGAGGAAGGTGTGTACCTCATCTGAGAGATCGAGAATGATTTTTACCTCCTGCGCCATAGCTACTCCTCCATGCATGTGAAGCTCAGTTTGTGATGATCGCCACTGTATTATAGATAGATCATATTGTCAATAATGGGAGTGGACACAGTAGGAATAAAAGGTCAGAAGAGGAAACAGGGCAAATGGGCGAGGCTTCGACCTTGAAGAGAGGAGCAAACATCGATTCTGGAGATTATTGAGAGGATTGGCAGACATCAGCCTCACGTTTGGGCTTGTGGATTTCACGATCATGTCTGATCTGCAAGACGAGCAGAGGTTCTCCTCCTGCTTTTTCTGAAGAGATTTTTGGAGGAGTAAGCTTCATTTCCACCTCTTCTGACCTTTCTGGGCTACGTTACTATTCCAATTTCTTGTTCCTACTGTGTCCAGACCCCGCGTCCTCCCTCCGCGATTTTTCGCCGTTTGAATAATCACGTCACAAAAACCGGCTGTATCGGGTCTTTTGAGAACTTTGGCGAGTGATTCGCACGATCTTCTTGCTGCGTTACATCTTTGATCGTCTTATCTGGGAGGGAATAACCAACGAGACGAATAAATTCGAATAGTTTCATGAGTTTTCTCAGCGGTTGCCCTTCGGAAACAACGGAAAGATTCTGGACAACGGTCCCATTGAGATGGAAAAACGCGAAAGGTTTAACAGTTTGGTCACCAATTGTCATGCTCCAGAATGTGCTTGACATGAGTCAGGCATTTCGTGAGTTGATCGATGCAGGGTATTCAGTCAACCTGACGGCGATCCTGAGGCTGAGCGTCTACCCTTATGGGCATGTGCGGCGGAATAGTATAATGGCCCTAAGAATTTAGACACGGAAAGGGGCTGAAATAAGATATACTCAAGCATGATGAGAAAACAGTATACAGCCGCTTTCAAAGCGCGCGTCGTTCAGGAACTTTTAAAAGAAGAGAAGACATTCGCACAAATTGCCGCCGAATATGAAGTCCACCCGACTCAACTGAAGAAGTGGCGAACAGTCGCATTGGAAGGGCTGCCAGGTCTCTTTGAGAAACAGGAGAGCACGGTCGTACTGAAAGCCGCTCATGAGCAGCAGCTCACGGAGCTGTACGCCGAAATTGGCAAGTTGACGACACAGGTCGGCTGGCTGAAAAAAAAGTTACAACTCTGACGAGAGAGGAACGGATCGCCCTGGTTGAGCGGGCAGAGAGTGAGCTGGCGCTGAGCCTGCAAGCGGATCTGCTCAGTCTGAGCCGCTCGAGCTGGTATTACCAGCCGCGCCCGCCCGAAGCTTCGGAAGTGCGGCTCAAGCTTCGCATCGATGAAGTGTACACGCAATCTCCCTTTTATGGCGCCCGCAAGATTGCAGCACAGTTACAGCGCGAAGGAATGGGCATCAATCGGAAAACGGTGGCGCGGTATATGCAGGAGATGGGCATCGCGGCCATCTATCCGGGGCTCAATCTGAGCAAACGCAACCAAAAGGAGGGGGTGTATCCGTACTTATTGCGTCATATCA
>WNGL01008895.1_pt1 | contig 11684 bp, 11 predicted proteins | sample 5400591 | NCBI WGS metagenome assembly WNGL01 (sample SAMN13153377, study PRJNA577476) | soil metagenome | isolation source: 80 cm soil or saprolite under Garry oak tree replicate 1 | place: USA:California | collected 2016-06-15
CGGTCATTTTCATCGAGGCGCTTCCTTTGCCTTTGACGTCTGTCCCTTTACCGAGCAGCCCGATTTCATAATTCTGCGCATCCAAACGTTCGACGATCAGTTCTCCTTTGTAGTCCGTCAGCACAGGACCAACTTTGGCCTTAACGGTTCCAAGATAGCGGCGCTCGTCCAATGCCTCAGTGATCTGAGCGCCGGGAATGCACGTGGCCACTTTTCTGGGATCGCTCAGGAACTCCCAAACTTGTGCTATTGGCTGTTTCACTTCGAAAGTTTTGCTGATTTTGACTTGCATGCAGCAGACGCGAGCCTTATGTCCCCGTTGTCAAACTGGTGTAGTCTTCCCACGTGTTGACGTCACGGGGGTGAGGAAGATCCAATTCGATCTCCTGTATCCATTCTGGATGCGCTTCAAGAAGTTTCCAAACTCCCTTGTCCCCGCGGAGGGTTTCGATCTGGGGGAAAATTGTCCTGCTCACGAGCACGGGGTGACCCGAATGGCCACGGTAGGAAATACGCACGACCGGCGAGCGCGATCTGTCCCAACCGTCGACGACGGCACGAATAGCGGCCGCATCTATTTCCGGCTGGTCTCCCAGAATCAGTACCGCCGCTTCCGCTTTCGCGCTAACAGCCTTAAGGCCGTTTCGAATGGAAGCGCTACATCCTTCGCCGAAGTCGGGTGTCTCCAAAAACCTGGATCGCACCAGCGAAACGCGCCCTCGCACCTCCTCGGACTGATGGCCAACGACGACAAGCACTTCATCCAAAGACGAGCTTTCCACCTGGCGGACGACCCACTCCAGAAGAGTCGTCCCGCGCCACGGCAGAAGTTGCTTGGGCCCGGCTCCAAGACGAGTCGATTTTCCCGCAGCCAAAATCAAGCCCGAAACACAAGCACTCACGGCTTTGCCTCCACGGAAACGTATTTTCGCGCGTCGTTTATTCCGAGACGCCGTGGTCTCGGAGACATTTCCAAACTTTTGCCGGCGTGATAGGGATATCGATATGGCGCACACCAAGATGCCACAACGCATCCACGACAGCATTGACGATAGCGGCAGGTGCGCCCACTGTTGCCGATTCTCCTACACCTTTGGCGCCCAAGGGATGATGAGGCGAGGGAGTGCAGGTCTTATCCGTTTCCCACTTGGGAGTCTCTACGGCTGTGGGCAGCAAATAATCCATGAAACTGCCTCCCTGGATGTTGCCCTCCTCGTCGTAGTTGATTTCCTCGTATAGGGCCGGGGCCATGCCCATGGTCAGGCCGCCGTGGATCTGTCCTTCCACAATCATGGGATTAATAATGTTGCCGCAATCGTCCACCGCCACGAAACGTCTGATTTTCACTTCACCGGTGCCTTTGTCGATATCGACGACACAAATGTAGCTGCCGAACGGAAAAGTCAGGTTGGGTGGATCATAGTACGAGACGGCTTCCAGGCCGGCCTCCATCCCCTGCGGATGGTTTGTGTAAGCAGCCAAAGCGATTTCCTGAATCGTTTTTGCATTTCCGGGATTGCCGCGAACGAAGAACTTGCCCGGCTCCCATTCGAGATCGTCTTCCCGGGCTTCCAACAAATGCGCGGCGATCTTCCGGGCCTTGTCGCGAATTTTTCGAGCTGCCATCGCGCCGGCAGCGCCGGCAGTCGGAGTGCTGCGGCTGGCATAAGTTCCAAGACCGTAGGGAGCCGTGTCGGTGTCTCCTTCTTCCACCAGAATGTGGCCGGCGGGAATGCCCAGTTCCTCGGCGACGATCTGTGCGTAGGTTGTTTCATGGCCCTGTCCCTGAGACTTGGTTCCGAAGCGCGCGATTGCCTTCCCCGTCGGATGAACTCGGATCTCGCAGGAATCGAACATCTTCAGCCCAAGGATGTCGAAATGTTTTGAGGGACCCGCCCCGACAATCTCAGTAAAGCTGCTGATGCCGATCCCCATCAATTCACCGCGTGCCCGCTTTTCAGCCTGCTCTTTGCGAAGCCCGGCATAGCCGATTTTTTCGATCGCCTTCGTGAGAGCGCCGTCGTAGTTGCCGCTGTCGTACTCCCAGCCCAGTGCGGATTTGTACGGGAATTTGTCCGGAGGAATGAAGTTCTTCCGCCGGAAATCGGCCGGATCCATGTTGAGCTCATGCGCCATGATATCGACCATGCGCTCGATGGCGTAAGCAGCTTCGGTTACGCGGAATGAGCAGCGGTAGGCAATCCCTCCCGGCGGCTTGTTGGTATACGCACCGTCAACCTGGACATGAGCGGCCTTCAAGTTATAAGACCCGGTGCAAATACCGAAGAGCCCGGCCGGAAATTTGGATGGGTTAGCGGCAGCATCCGTGTAGCCGTGATCGGCGATCGTTTTGATTCGCAGAGCCGTCAACGTGCCGTCTTTTTCAGCGGCCAGTTCGGCCGTGATGTGGTAGTCCCGGGCGAAGGAATCCGCCTGGAGATTCTCCATCCGGTCTTCGACCCACTTGACGGGCTTGCCTGTGAGCACTGAGGCAGCTATGGCGATGACATAACCCGGGTAGACCGGCACCTTCCCGCCGAAACCGCCGCCAATATCGGGGGCGATAATTCGGATCTTCTCTTCCGACAGTCCCACGTGGCCCGCGACCAGAGCCACGACGGTACGGATGGCGTGCGGCGCCTGCGTCGTCAACCACACTGTCAATTTCCCAGTCACCTTGTCGAACTGCGCGACGCAGCCCGGTGTTTCAATGGAGGCGACGTGAATCCTTGGAATGTAGATATCCTGCCGGACTGTGGTCTTAGCCGCAGCGAAGGCTTTTTCAGTGGCCGATTTGTCGCCGACTTCCCAGTGAAAGATGTGATTGTCTTTTTTGTCTTTCTTATCGGTGCGTAGGATGGGTGCTCCCGGCTCCAGGGCTTTTTTAGGATCGACGACAACGGGAAGCGGATCGTATTCCACTTCCACGGCTTCAACGCCATCCGCGGCGATGTACCGGTCTGTGGCCAGCACGGCGGCGACTTCTTGCGATTGAAACATCACCTTGTCGACGGGAAGGACCATCTGCGTGTCCGACATGAGCGTCGGCATCCAGTGCAGATTGTATTTGGCCAGGTCCTGGCCGGTGATCACAGCAAGAACCCCGGGAATGGACAGGGCTTTCGATGGGTTAATTTTCTTGATCGTTGCATGAGCAAAGGGGCTCCGAACGATGTCGAGATAGATCATTCCCGGTAATCGGATGTCATCGACATAAGTGCCTTGGCCACGGACAAATCTCGGATCCTCCTTCCGTTTGATGGAGTGACCCATTCCTCCCACTTCAGGGCTGGTTCGAGGCGCCACGATTTACCCTCCCGCCGCGAGCTTTGCTGCGGCATACTGAATCGCTTTTACGATGTTGACGTAGCCGGTGCAGCGACAGAGATTGCCTGAAATCGCTCGGCGAATGCTCTGCTCGGTCGGCTTGGGATTCTCTTTCAGGAAAGCAGCGGCCGTCAGCATCATGCCGGGAGTGCAAAACCCGCACTGCAGGCCGTGCTCCTGGCAAAAGCCCTCCTGTACGGGATGAAGAGTTCCGTTCTGCTCCAGGCCCTCCACCGTCGTGATCGATCGTCCATCCGCTTGAATCGCAAAAAACGTGCAAGACTTGATCGGCTTTCCGTCGAGCAGTACCGTGCATGCGCCACAATGACTCGTGTCGCACCCGATGTGGGTGCCGGTTAACTGAAACGTGTCGCGGATGCAGTGGACCAAAAGAAGCCTCGGCTCTACTTCCGCTTCCATCGGCGTTCCGTTGACTTTGACGTGAATCTTTCGATTCGCCACGGCTACCTCCCATTGCGAGCGCGCTCGAGCGCGCGGCGGATGACGCGCGCGGTCAGCACCCGGACCAGGTCGCGCTTGTACTCTGCCGAACCGCGCAAATCGGATTTGGGATCAGATGCTTCGGAAGCAAGTTGGGCCGCCTGCCGGATCGCTTCGTCATCAATCTTCTTTCCCCGCAGGACGCCTTCCGCCTTTTCCGCCTTGATTGGCGTGGGGCCGGCATTGGTCAGTCCAATTCCCGCACGTTCACAAATACCTCCAGCTCCTATCGTCAATTGCGCCGCTACGGCAGCGGTTGCAAAGTCACCGACTTTTCTTTCCATCTTGATATAAGCGCCGCCGCTGCCCGCCGGAGGAATGGGGATAAGTATTTCGGTGAGCAGTTCGTCGGGATTGAGTGCTGTGCTGAGGATTCCGGTAAAAAAGCTGGACACCGGGATCCTTCTTTCGCCTTTCGGCCCGAGGGCCACAACCTGCGCTCCCAAAGCCAGCATCGTCGCCGGGTGGTCGTTAGCCGGATCGCCATGTGCCAGGTTTCCGGCCACAGTTGCCATGTTGCGAACGAGCGGGTCGGCGATTGTGGAAGCCGTATCGGTCAAGATCGGATACTTGGAACGTATCAGCTCCGATCGTTCCAGGTCCGATTCTCGTGTGAGCGCCCCAATCTTGAGAAAACCATCGGCTTCTTTGATGTAGGCCAGCTCCGGGATACGGTTGATATCAATGATGTGGCGAGGCGCGACCAGACGGAGCTTCATCAGAGGAATCAAACTCATCCCTCCTGAAAGAATCTTCGCCTCAGCTCCATGCTGCTTCAGTAAAGCCGTCGCCTCATTAACACTGGTTGGCGCATAATACTCAAAGCCTGGAGGGATCATGAACTCAACTCCGGGTTTCTTACTGTAGCGGCGCTCTATGGAGCTGTGAAAAAATTGCCTTCACAACTTGTCAAATGTCGAATGTCTGTTGTGCGATGTTTAATGTAGTTGTCAAAACACCAAATGACCTACTGACCAAACCACCAAATCCTCAATGGGAAACCATTTAGTCATCAGGTCATTTCGTCAGTGAGTCGTTTTACAAGTTCATCGGACATCGCACAACAGACATTCAATATTTGACAGCTTTGGCTGTCGTCGATTTTTTCACAGTTCCTATGAGCGCCGGCCTTTCTTGGAATTACGAAATACCGGCGGTCATAGACCGCCGCTACAGCGGAAGGATTCGGTTTCTCTAGCGCGGGGGAACAATACTGCTTTTGAAACCTCAATTCAAGCTCACGATTGAAGAAATTCAACACGCTCTGGAACAACGCCGATATATTTGCGACCGGTCGCTGGCGACCGTAGTTTATCTGTCCATGGCGATGGGTAAGCCTGTTTTGCTGGAAGGAGAGGCCGGCGTCGGAAAGACCGAGGTCGCAAAAGTTCTGGCCGACGTCCTGAACACTACCTTGATTCGTCTTCAATGTTACGAGGGTCTCGACAGCAGCACCGCATTGTACGAATGGAACTATCCGAAGCAGATACTGCGGATCAAACAGAACGAGGTCCGGCGCGGAACCGATGAGATGGTCGAGCCGCAAATCTTTACGGAAGAATATCTGATCCGAAGGCCGCTGCTCGAAGCCATTCAACGCGATGGCGAAATACCACCGGTTCTGCTCATCGACGAGATTGACCGGGCGGACGTGGAGTTTGAAGCGTTTCTGCTGGAAATTCTATCCGACTTTCAGATCACCATACCCGAGCTCGGAACGATCCGTGCCCAGAAACGTCCCTACGTCGTGCTGACCTCGAATCGCACCAGAGAGATCCATGACGCGCTGAAACGGCGCTGCCTCTATCACTGGATTGATTACCCGAGCTTCGAGAAAGAGTATGCGATCGTTACTGCGAAGGTTCCCGAAATCCAAGGGTTTCTCGTCAAGCAAATCTGCAGTTTGGTCCAGCGCTTGCGCCTTATGGATTTCTACAAACGTCCCGGCGTTGCCGAGACGCTGGATTGGGCGTCCGCTCTGGTCGCCATGAACAGACATGAACTGAACAAAGAAGCGATCGAGGATACGCTGGGATGTATTTTCAAGTACAAGGAAGACATCGAACGTTTTCACACCGAAATCGCGGACAAAACTCTGGATCTCGATCCAATCCTGTCTCCTGATGCAACAGGCTGACACTATCCGCGACGCAATACAGCGCTTTGAATATCTTCGCGGTCAGGGTACTCTCATGAACCTCGTGGCGTTCGGCCGCGTCTTGAAGGAAGCCGGAATCCAAACGAGCCTCGGCCGAATGATCGACGCTGCCCGCGCGCTGGAGTTTGTGAATATCGGGAGCCGCCCCGACTTTCATCTCGCGCTTCGCTCAAACCTGGTTTCGCGGAAAGAGGAAATATCTCCATTCGATCGCGCATTTGATTCCTTCTGGCAGGAGGCGCATCTTCCCGAGTTACCATCGCAGCCCCCACAAAATTCCGAACAGCCTCGGAGGGGATTTTCCGTCGGTTCGAGCAGTGTGATGCTGACCTCGGATGACACGTCTCGCCCAGACCCGCTGGGCTCGTTCGCGTATAGCCCCGTCGAGGTCCTCTGTAAGAAAGATTTTAGTCAAATGAAATTCGAGGATAGCGTTGCGATCCGGCGTGCCATTCTTATTCTCGCCCGTAAGATTGCGACGCGCGTCGGCCGCCGAAGAAAACCCGATGGTAAAACCGAAGAGATCGATCTTCGCCGAACCATGCGACGGAATCTCAAATACGGCGGCGATATTATCGAGTTTCAGTTGCGCAGGCGAAAACTTAAAAAGACACGCATCGTTCTGCTCTGTGACGTCAGTGGCTCGATGGAATGCTATAGCCGCTTTCTGATTCAGTTCATGTTCGGTTTGCAGAATGAACTTTGGGGTGTCGACACATTCGTCTTCAGCACTTCACTGAGCCGGATTACATCTCTGATCCGAACCAAAGCGATCGCCGCAGCTCTGGAGAAAGTTTCACAGCAGGCTTTGGGCTGGTGCGGAGGCACCAACATCGGCAGCTCACTTCAGATCTTCAACCGCGATTTTGCGCCCGCTCTGGTGGACCATCGAACAATCATCATTGTAATCAGCGATGGCTGGGAGTGCGGTGACCTGAATTTGCTCGAGCAGGAAATGAAGATGCTGAAGAGGCGATGCTCGAAAATGCTCTGGTTGAATCCGCTGCTGGGCGACAAAAACTATGAACCTCTTTGCAAAGGAATGCGGATAGTGCTTCCTTACCTGGATTATTTCTTACCCGCCCACAATGTCGAAAGTCTGATCAACCTGGCCCGGACTTTGGAACAAGTCGCGACTTGATCGTAGCTGGCCAGTCTGGCTAGTCGGGCAAGCCAGCGTCCATCCGGAGAGGTCCGTCCCATCGAATTATTGCAACGGGTCTACTGTCTCGTCGGCAGGTCCCTGCGAGCAGCCCGCGGTGCACATTGTGGCCGGATCAGGCCCGCTCCCCTCAGCAAAGGCTTTCTCCACGGCGCGCGCGCCTTTGAGCAACGCCGGCATTCCGTAGTTTCCTTCGTGACATCGGGGCTCAGAGTAAATCCGATTGGCCTGGTCGCTTTGCTTGGACATTTCTTGTTTGACAGTCCATGGTCGCGTCCATGTCGTCGGATCCTCAATCGTGACCACGTAATCGAGCGTGTTGGGACCGGTGCGGGTCCAGCGTTCGACCAGATGCAAGTTCTCACGCGATCCTTGGAAATTCGTTTTGGGGGTGAAATTCGTGACGTCGACGACCAAGGTATTGCCTTCCCAATGGCCGCGCGAATCCCCAAACCGCTGACGGATGTTCGAAGGAACATGGGGCTCGGTGGTGATGGGAATCGTGCGCGAGAAGCCTTGCCCCTGCCCCACATCGTAGAGGATCGCGACCGATCCGGGCGCCTGCACGATACGACGGTAACTTCCACCGAACTCAGTTCCAAAGTCCGGCAGGAGGCCCCCCATGCAACGTTCTCCGAGGCTTCGATCCTCGGGACCGTCGGAGCGATTCACGGCCGCGGTCAGGTAGGCCGGCGGCACCTCCGCTCGTCTTGGCGACGGCGGTCCGTATTTGCCGCCAGCGCAGCCCGCCTCCCGGTTCTTACAGGTCTCTGTCGCTTGCAAGAGCGCGAACCGGAACTCTCGATCGGCTTCAATCCTCTTCTGTGCCTCAGGAGTCAAGGGAGGAACTCTCCCATTCGGCGGATCCACAATCAGCGACGTGCGCCGGCCCGTGGGTCTGATGGTGAGAAAGACAGTGTTATATGCGCCGCTGACATCCGCTTCGGTTCCCCGCTGCGCGCGGTAATCTTGCCGCTGCTGGCCCGCTCGTAGCCGGTCCAGTTCAGCGATTTCGGCGTCTGTGAAGAATTCTTTCCCGGCGTACTTTTCGGGTCGCTGGAGGGGTATCTGGTGATCGTAGGTCCAGATGCCTTCGAGGTCCGGGTCGCCCCATGCTGTCTTAAGGGCCACACCGTCTGTAGTGGTCGTTGTCTTCGCCGTGTCGGCCGGGTCCAGTCCCCTACCAAAAACGGCCGCCAGCTTGGGAATCGCGATGACGATCGCGACCGCGCACGCCACGGCAATCAATAAAGCGAGAAGTCGATGCCTCATGAAAACCTCCTGAGCCCGACCTTGCTCTTGGCACCTCGGGCGACACCGCCTCGAAGCAACATCGGGCGTGCCCCTGCCGATTATGCGGGGCCAAACCGTCTGCCCCTTGCCGGTTTTGTTCCAAGCCGTCAGAGTGCTCCCGAATGCTTTCCATGTCAAGTTCACGCGTTCGTGCCCGCGTCCTTTGAACTTGACTTGATGCTAGCGCCGCGCAATGATGCGTTCCATGCAGGAACGGAAAAGGGCCATTCGCGGTCGTAAAGGTCGTGTTCCGCAGAGAGGAGCGTTCCGATGCCAAACCTTGCCAGTTCGATTTTTGTAGTGGGAATGCTTGCTTTTTCGCCATGGCTGCTGGCCCAGAGCGATCTTGGCTCCATTGACGGTGTGGTTTCGGACCCCGACCGTGCAATCGTTTCCGGCGCTCCGATTCAGGTCAAAAACGTGCAGACCGGAGCCGTCTACAAGGCGACCAGTTCGTCCACAGGCAACTACACGCTTGCGCAGTTGCCCCCGGGAACCTACGACCTGTTCGTCCTGATGCCTTCCTTCGCGACGTATCGAAAGCCCGGCGTCGTGATCCAGGCGGGGCAAAAATTACGCCTCGACATTCAGCTCGAGGACACTGGTGCGCTGAATACCTTAGGCGACGGACGTGCCTTTTTTAATGACATCCGCGGCGTGCATGAGGTGCCGTCCGGCCCGGCGCCCCGCACTCCGGACGGTAGACCCGACTTTTCCGCAGTTTGGCATGCCATGAGAGATGCCGATCCAGACGCGGAGATCGCCCCCGAGAAGCCTCCCGCGATGCCTTGGGCAGCGGCTCTTGCCAAAAAGCGGACAGAGAGTAATGGCAAGGATTCCCCGGGCGTACGTTGCCTGCCGACGAGCGTGCAACTCATGTCCCTCTTCTGGTTGAATAAGGTGGTCCAGACCCCGACGCTGCTCCTGATTATCAGCGAGGGTGCGGTTCCCGCCGTCCGCCAGATTTTTCTGGACGGGCGTGGTCATCCCCCGGACCTGGATCCGACATGGCTCGGGTACTCTACCGGCAAGTGGGAGGGCGACACACTGATCGTTGATACGATCGGTTTTAATGACAAGGCTTGGATTGCGCCGGGCAACTTTCCGCACACCGAAAAGCTGCGCATGATCACTCGGATCCGCCGGCCGGACTTAGGGCACCTGGAATTCGAAACTACCTATGAAGATCCGGAAACCTTTACGAAGCCATGGACAGTAAGGCAAGTGGCGGATCTCGCTCCAGGTGAGGAAATTTGGGAATACATTTGCAACGAGAACAACCAGGATGCGGAACACATGGTCGGTAAATAAACCGGTTCTGTTACAGAAAAGTCATCCTGACGGTTCGCGACAATCAGAACCTGGAGGTCAACAATGAGAAGATTTGCGACGGCTTTCGTGCTCGCCGGCTTGGGTCTGGCGCTGTTGGCCGGCCCCGCGTTCGCGCATCATGCCTTTGCGGGACAGTATGACAAGGACACGCCGATCCAGCTCACAGGAATCGTCACCAAGATCGAGTGGATGAATCCTCATGCTCGTTTCTATATAGACATCAAGGATGAGAGCGGCAACGTGACGAATTGGAATATCGAACTTGGCCCTCCGTTGATTCTGCGGCGGGCAGGATGGCGACAGGATTCCTTGAAAGTGGGCGATCAGGTCACGGTCGAAGGCTATCGCGCCAAGGACGGCTCGAAAATGGCCAATGGCAGGAAAGTAACCCTGCCTGATGGCCGGCAGGTGTTTGCCGGATCGACCACGGACGGGAGTCCCACTCCATAATCGGAATCTCTTCTGCTCGAATCCAGCAACTGTAGCGGCGCTCCGCGAAGCGCAAGCGCCACAGCGCGCAGCCTCAAGAGATCAGCTCCGGTTTTTCCTGGAATCAGCCCTCCGAAGGGCCTTGACATTATCGAGTGCGCCAGCGTTGGCGTAGACGGCGGTACCAATCGAGCATATTCCGGTCACTGAGCGCGTCCGCAAGTTCCTCAACTCGAGGGTCTAAATAGCCGTAATCCAGTTCCGCATGCCGATAGCGAAACACACCTTCGATGTCTTCATGATCTCGAGGACGTTGGGAAACGATCTTATGCAGGATCAGGTCTTCCGGAGAACAAACGGGAACACTGCCTTGCTTCAAATGGATCGTGCGCGCTCGGGCGATCGCCTCTTCTTCATACGGCAGGGCAGCAAAGATGAGGTCGACCGGGACGGCTTCAACCAGAATCGGTAACACTCGGGTCTCGGTAACGAATTGGAGAGGATCACCGGAAAGAGAATGGAACCGCGCACAGGTGAGATGAATGGTCTGCACGAATTTGTGGGCGGGCACGGAAACCGTCACATCCAAATCGCGCGTAAAGCGCGGTTCGCCCCACACCGTCACAGCAAAACCGCCGATCACCATATGGCGGATTTCGTTTTCCGTAAGCCAGGAGCTTAGCTTGACCAGCGCGTCATCCAGTTCAGGCATCGCGATCGCTTTGCTTCAAATGTCTTAAGCGCGCCTGTAAAGTCCGGACGTGTTTGATTTTTTCGAGCTTGTCTTCGGTGACCACTTTCTGCGGCAAGTTTCTGACGAAATCGAAGGCAGCGACGTACCAGGCGATCCGCTCATCAACGCTCAGAAGGGCATCAGGCCGATTCTGTTCCCACTCGTGGAAGGCTTGCCATTGACTACTTCGTTTGAGAAGGGCCTCCCTTAAGTTGGATGCCATAGGGATATGTTACATCATTTGGTTGCGTGTAACCCCGAGCCTCAGAATGACTAATTCTCATCTGGCGCGTTCTTCATTCATGGGCTCCTTCCGAATGGGAACCGGAGGCTTTTGCCGGAGGAACCGCTCGCGATAATGCAGCTCGTCGGACATGGTAGTAACCAGAGTAATTTGTCGTTGGTGGAACTCCCACCGCTGCACAGAATGTCTTCAGATGGCACGTTTCGCTGTAAAATGCCCGACGAAATGCCCCGAAGCGCAGGACGGCTTTGGTAGCAATTTCGCCGAATGTCTTAGTACTGCTTTTCATGATTACGGTAACGTATCGATGAAGCGCATTCCCCTCCTCTGCGAGGAGGGGAATATCAGGCGACCATAATTTCAAAGTACTGTACTTAAAAGGAGGAATCCAAATGCGAAAACAAAGCATGGTCTCCATCAGTGCCCTCATTGCGGGACTGGCTTTTTCAGTTGCCGGAATGGCCCAGGGTCCGGTCTCGGTACCTGCTCCCGAAGGGTGGAAGCA
>WNGL01009698.1_pt1 | contig 11684 bp, 6 predicted proteins | sample 5400591 | NCBI WGS metagenome assembly WNGL01 (sample SAMN13153377, study PRJNA577476) | soil metagenome | isolation source: 80 cm soil or saprolite under Garry oak tree replicate 1 | place: USA:California | collected 2016-06-15
CGCAAGAACCCGGCTGGGCTAACGACGGCACCTTTAACAACCAGGGTTACAGCAGCCAACCGTGGACTTTCACTCAAATTTTCGCGTCTGCCACATGGAACTGCGAAACATTTGTACAGAACCAAAATGCGAATGCCGTTCGCTACGGGACATTGTATAATTTTCGGTTTGATTCCAGCGCGCCGCCAGCACCTAGCACTGCAAACATCGGTTTTTTTAGGACAGGCTCGCCAATTTCGGTTCCGATCCAAGCTCCTGCGGGCACGGACACAACTCCGACGCCCACGCCGAGCGCTTCTGCAACGGCAACCGCAACTTCAACTCCAACACCGACGTCAACGGCTACAGCCACAGCAACTGCCACTGCAACGGCAACCTCTACTTCGACGCCTACACCCACAGCAACAGCGACAGCTACGCCGACCCCAACACCGACGCCTACCCCACGGCCTACGCCAACAGCACGACCCAGCCCGGCATCAAGACCTCGTCCCACTCCGCCGCCTCGCCCGTAGGCCCTGATTCCCAAGTGATCCGTGATGAGTGATCCGCCTACGCCAAGGCTACGGCAGACAAGTCAGTGATCAGTTGTAGCCGGGATCGGTGATCCCGGTCGTCGTAACTGAGCTCGTACGACTTCGCGTGACTTTACGCGTCGCAAAGATTTTCCAAAATTTTCTTTACTTGTGTAGTGAACGCGTGAGAGAAATTAGCCTTTCTCAATCTGGAAAGTGGAAGCGTCACCATGAATCTCGATCTCAATCGGTTGAACGGAATCAGTTCCACGGCTCAAAAATTAGAGACCCTGCGCTTCGCCGTGGCGGCCAATTCCTTTTTCCCAATTCTGGTCTTCAACGATCTGTTGCGCGGTCCGGAACCGGGATCGATCGCGCTGATCCCGGCCGGGGTCAACACCCCCGGCTACAACAATCTACCTTTGTTGTTAGCCGGATCCATCAAGCAACTCGTCATCGAAAAACTTCCTTCGGATCGAGAGTTCGATCTCGCAGTGCAAGATGGCAACACTGGTTTCACCTTTTTCAATGTCGAAGGGGACCAGTACGACTACGACGCAAACGCAAAGTTGCTCAGCATCACTGACGGACGAATGCTGATCTCGAAAGAATTCGCGGAGTCCCTTGGCCGCGCGTCAGACGTCAGCGTGGCAGTTGGAAAGATTTCCATAGGCGCGGCGATGCAACCGATCGAGATCGACCGGCTCGTTAACGGCGAACTCAAATCGATGGCCATGCCGCCCCTGCGATATGGTGTGGGTTCGGAGACGCCAACTTTGGTGCCCGGCCCCGATGTCATTGTGGGCGACTTGCCAGAGATGGCACAGTACGGGAACGACATTGTAAATCATCTTGTTGGGCTGGGGGTGGGAACAACTTCTTGTAATAACGGCGACCAGCCGTTCGATTGGTTTGCGCTGCCGCAAACCGATCATCCCGTTATCCCGCAAAATTTCTATCGGATGAGCGGTGGCGCTACGAATGATGAGCGGTTCGAACAGATCGGCCAGTCCTGGATGAAGCACGCATTTACCGCGTTGGAGGGCAGTGTCTGCGGTACCTGTAACACCAGCGGTTGCACTACGGGCACCCATCTGTGCCCGGGTTGCTCCGATCCTTATGGCTCCAGTTTGAATGCGAGCCAAACCGGGATCGGCTCACGCGCGTGGCTGAACCCATTTACAGGCGTCTTTCCATCGACTGCAAACAATCACAGCGGGCACACTCACACTGGAACATCACATCGGGTCACAGTGGCTAGCAGCGATCTAAACCCTGCGCAAAACTCTGGCGCGACTTATTTTGCCGAAGGCCAATATCTGACTCCACATGAATACACTTGGTGCCAGAGTCATCCCGGGCAATGCAACATGTACAACAACGCCTCCTACCGTCGGTTTAACGTCAGCGGCAGCGGGGACAACTACACATTTTCTTCTTCGGGCTCCACCGTGCGCATGCAGGGTGCCATTAACGCTTGGCAAACGCTCGGGGGCGCAACTGTGAACCAGATCGAGCCCGATCCAGGAAACGACGGGATTTGGTTTATGGGCTACAAAGTCAGCAACCCTACTACTGGCGTCTGGCACTATGAATACGCGCTGTACAACCAGAACCTCGACCGCGGGATCCAATCCTTCAGCGTGCCTCTCGCACCCGGAGTAAACATCTCTAACATCGGCTTTCACGCCCCGCGTCAGGAACCCGGCTGGGCAAACGACGGCACATTCAACAATCAAGGTTATAGCAGCATGCCGTGGACTGTTATGCAGGACGGAAGCTCTATCACTTGGAACACGGAAACTTTTGCGCAGAATCAGAACGCCAACGCTATCCGCTTCAGCACGCTGTATAATTTCCGGTTCGACGCCGATCAACCGCCACAGAGTGCCAGTTCGATAGTCGGTTTCTTCAAGACAGGCTCGCCGATGATGGTTGCGATCCAGGCGCCAATGGGTGGAGGCACGCCAACTCCTACACCCACGGCCAGCCCGACGCCAACGGCAACTGCGACCGCTAGCCCGAGTCCAACACCCACAGCAACGGCTACATTTACGCCTACACCTACAGCTACTGCAACATTCACGCCGACTCCGACGCCCACTTCAACTTCAACGCCCACGCCTTGCATTGGCCCGTACGTGATAAATCAGATAGGCGGCAGCATCGTGCCAGGCACGACCGACATCGGCAATCACGGGGATGATACGGTGACCACCATTGCGTTGCCCTTCTCTTACACGTTGTACGATCAGACCTTCACCAGCATTAATCTGTCGTCCAACGGCAATGCGCAGTTCACGACAACCGATACGACCTTTACCAACCAATGTCTGCCATGGACCACCCACAACTATACGATCTTCCCGTACTGGGACGACCTGTATTTGGTCAACAGTGGGTTCGGTATATTCACATCGATAAGTGGCACTGCTCCCAACCGCATCTTCAACATTGAGTGGCGGGCACAGTACTTCCCGGGGAGCGGCAGTGCCGGTTTCGAGCTGAGATTGTACGAGGGGCAGCTACGCTTTGACGTGATCTACGGCACAGTGACTAATGGCAACACATCTGCCACAGCCGGAGTGCAGAGAGACAACACGTTCTTTACTCAGTACTTCTGCAACGGCTCCGGTGGTGCGGCGACTGGCGGACAAAGCTATGTCTATATCCCGCCACCCTGCCCAACTCCTACGCCATCTGCCACTCCGAGTCCAACAGCTACATTCACGCCAACGCCTACACCAACGGCCACAGCAACTGCCACGCCCACAGCTACTCACACGCCTACGCCAACGGCTACGGCTACAGCCACAGCTACCGCAACGCCAACAGCGACAGCTACTGCTACTGCCACAGTTGCTCCCACGGCCACGGCAACGCCTACACCCACACCGACCTCTACCCCAAGACCTACACCTACGCCAAGGTCTAGCCCGCCACCAAGGCCTCGGCCAACTCCTCCGCCGCGCCCGTAGTTGGTGGTGACTAGCAAGGGGTGAGTGAGGGCGCGAAACGCCGACGCAAGGAGCGGCGGTCTCTAGTCCGCCAGCCAAAAGGGCGGATTGGAAACCGCTTCTCCTTGGGAGCGGCAGCTCGACGACATCACCTACCGCTTTACAAGGACACTTCGGCTCGGAGCTTTCGAGCAGCTTTTCGCCAGGGCTGCCAAAAAAAAAGGTTCGCCATCGCGAATCCCTCCTGTGGCGGACTGGCACCCCTGTGCTCCCAGACGGAACCGATCCCATCTTCGCGTGAGTTCGGGCCAGCCGTAACTTTTCGAATAATTTTCTTTACTTTTGCCCCCAAGGCATGAGAGAAATTAGCTCTCGCAGCCTTAGGGAAATTCATCGCAACGAAAGGAATCCGCCACGATGTCAAAATTAACTCTCACCGGTCTCGCGCTCCCCTTGTTCTTACTCTTTGCCTCACCGCAGGCTAGCGCTCCAAAGGCTTTCGGCGGTACAAAGATTGCCCAGAGCCAGGGGCACAGCGGGACGCTTCAAAAGATGATCGTCCAAAACGGAAGCGTCACAATGGATCTCGATGTTAACCGTTTGAATGGAATCGGCTCCGCACCGCAAAAAACCGTCACACTGCAATTCGCCGTCGCGGCCAATTCCTTCTTCACCATTCTGGTTTTTAACGATCTGTTGCGCGGCCCGGACCATGGCTCAATGGCGCTAGTCCCGCAAAACTCTGCGCCGGCGCTTCCTGTGTCGCTAGGCGCTTCCATTAGGCAACTCGCAGTGGAAAAACTTCCTTCCGGCGCGGCGTTTGATCTTGCCGTCCGCGACGAGAAGACCGGGTTCGTTTTCTTCAACGTCGAAGGCGATCAGTACGGTTACGATGCCAACGCCCGGTTGCTAAGCATCACCGGCGGACGGCTGCTGGTCTCCAACGAATTCGCCAAGGCCCTTGGCCGCCCGTCAGACACCGGGGCAGTTGTGGGCGAAATCTCCATCGGTGCAACCATGGAACCGATCGAGATCAACCATCTCGACGAAAACGGTAACGTAAAATCCGCCTCGTTACCGCCGCTGAACGTACCTCTTCCTGGGACAGTCCCCGGCCCCGACGTCATCGTCGGCGAGCTGCTTGATTTTGTGCAATCCCAGACGGGCTCCGTCAACGGCCGCGTGGGCCTCGCTCTCGGAACTGATGCGTGTAACAAAGGGATCGAGAACGCGGCTTGGATTGCCTTACCGAGCAATAACCATCCGTTTATTCCGCAAAATCTTTACCGAATGAGTGGCGGTACCACTAACAACGAGCGGTTGGAACAAATCGGCCAATCCTGGGGTAAACACGCCTTTGCGGCGGCATCGTCTAACACCTGCAATTTCGGATGCAACGGTGTAGGCGGCGATCACCTTGGCTCTGGCTGCTCTGACGCATACGGGGCCGGTTTAAACGGCAGTCAGGGCGGCATCGGTTCGCGCGCCTGGGTCAATCCATTCACCGGGGTTTTCCCGTCAGGTTCAACGGCGAACGATCACAGCGGCCACAGTCATGATGTAACGTCTCACCGAATGCTGGTTGACGTTAATGACTTGAACACGTCGCTGAACCCGGGGGCGACGTATTTTGCCGAAGCGGAATACATCGTCCCGGACGAAGGTATCTGGTGCCAAAGTCATCCTGACCAGTGCAACATGTATAACAACGCTTCGTACCGCCCATACACCGTAACCGGAATTAATCAGCCCTTTAATTTTAGCGCTGCCGGACCCACCGTGCGAGAGCATCCGGCGATCATGGCTTGGACCGGCGCGACGGTAAATCAGGTGCAGCCTGATCCGGGAAACGATGGCATCTGGTTCATGGGCTACAAAGTCACGAACCCCACCACTGGCGTCTGGCACTATGAATACGCGCTGTACAACCAAAACCTCGATCGGGCCATTCAATCTTTCAGCGTGCCTGTTGGACCCGGAGTAAATATCTCTAACATCGGCTTTCATGCGCCGATTCAGCAACCCGGCTTTGCACATGATGGCACGCAGGGAGATGCTGGATATAGCAGCACACCATGGAATGTTACCCAGGACGCAAGCTCTATCACTTGGAGCTCGGAAACTTTTGCTCAGAATCAGAACGCCAACGCGATTCGCTTCGGCACCCTGTATAACTTCCGGTTTGATGCCGATCAACCGCCCAATCCAACAAACGCGACGGTAGGCTACTTTAAGACCGGCTCGCCAACGTTTGTTGGGGTTCAAGCCGCTGGAAATGTTCCGTTGCCGTCGCCTACGCCGACGCCTACGGCCAGCCCCACGCCAACTGCGACTGCAACTCCAACCCCAACCCCCGGCCCTTGCAACAATATCGTTCAGGGAGCCGGCAGTATCGTGCCGGGCACGACGGATATCGGCAATCATTGCGACGACTGCGTCACCACACTTACGCTTCCCTTCCCCTTTACGCTTTATGATCAGACCTTTAACGCGGTGAATCTGTCGTCTAACGGCAATGCCCAGTTCACGACGACGGATACTGCCTTTACCAACGTTTGCCTGCCGTGGACCACTCATAACTACACGATCTTCCCATATTGGGACGACCTGTACACGGTAAACAGTGGGTTTGGGATCTTTACCTCGGTAAGTGGTACTGCTCCCAACCGCATCTTGAACATCGAATGGCGGGCGCAGTACTTCCCGGGGAGCGGCACTGCCAACTTCGAACTGAGGTTGTATGAGGGGCAGAGCAGTCGCTTCGACGTGATCTACGGCACAGTAAGTAATGGCAACACCAGTGCCACAGCGGGAGTGCAGAGAGACGACAACTGCTTTGCTCAGTACTTTTGCAACGGCTCAGGCGGTCCGCCTACTGGCGGATGGACTTTGGCTCCAGCAGGTACGCCGACCCCTACGGCTACAGCGACCGCTACCGCAACGCCTACGTCGACGCGAACACCAACGCCGACAGCGACAGCAACGGCCACAGCTACCGCGACGGCTACAACGACGCCTCCGCCGACTCCTACACCAACTACGACTGCGAGTGCAACACCGACCTCTACTCCGCGGCCTAGCGTGACGCCGAGACCCAGCCAGGCGCCACGGCCTCGCCCGACTCCGGCGCCGAGACCCTGATTCCCAGTGATCAGTGAGAAGTGATTAGTGATCGGCTGTCACTTGACAGATGTCGGTTATCAGTTGTGAATGCGCAGATGAGTAGGTAGCGCTCTCAACGCTTAACATTCAACATTCCACCTTCAACACTCAATGAGAAGTTCAAAGATATTACTCGCACTAATACTCGCTGCTGCACTTGGCTGTACCGCGGCAAGTTCAATGAACGCGGCGATTACCAATATCTTCCCCAGCAAAGACAACACACTCTACGAGTTCGATCCTGCCGAGGGCGACCACAGCAATGGCGCTGGTTTTCACTTCTTCGCCGGTGAGAACGGCATGGGTGAACTCCGCCGAGGCGTACTCGCCTTTGATATCGCGGGAAGAATTCCGGCCGGCTCTACGATCACAGCGGTAAGCCTGAGCATGAATATGTCTATGACGCCCGCTGGTGCGATAACCGTGGACCTGCACAAGCTGCTTGCCGATTGGGGCGAAGGAACCTCCCACGCGCCGATGGGGGAAGGTGACGGAGCACCAGCTACCCCAAATGATGCCACGTGGCGGCACCGTTTTTTCGACACGATTTTTTGGACCACGCAAGGCGGCGATTTTTCGGCCACGGTAAGCGCAAGCCAGTCGGTTGGCGGTATCGGACAGTACACGTGGAGTTCAGCACAGATGGTTGCGGATGTGCAAGCATGGTTAGACAACCCGGCCAGCAACTTTGGCTGGCTCGTGTTAGGAGACGAGTCCACGATCGCCACGGCGAAGCGGTTCGACACTCGCGAGAGCGCGAGCCCGCCTATGCTGACCATCGAATACACGCGAACTACGCCAAGCCCGCGGCCTCGTCCCACTCCCCGACCTCGTCCATGACGATATGGAAGCTAATAGCGGGTAGCGGGTAGCCGATAGCGGATAGTTGATTTTGCGCTTGGGCCGTTAAGGGTAGCGCATGCGTCTCGCGTGCTGGCGAGCGCGTCTCGCGATCGTGGACTTTTCTGCGGCCTTTCCTCCACGTGAACGAAACTCCAAGAAAAGATCGTTTTCAGCGTGACGCCCCTTCGACTTCGCTCAGGGCAGGCTTCACCAGCACGCGAGGACGCGCGCGCTACCCTCAACGCTCGTTGTGGCCGCGGAGTTGTTCCGCCTGCCGGAGATGTTTTTCAGCCAGCTCGGTCATTCCGAGGTCCTGCAACCGCCGCCCGAGCGCCCAATGGTAAAAGGGATCGTTAGGCGTGAATTGGTCGGCTTGCTTTTCATAAGCACCTGCTTCTTCGAGTTTACCTAACGAACGCGCTGCGCCGGCAAGCTCGTTATTGGCCAAAGCCAAACGCGCGTTGCGCTGTACCGCGTCGGTCCAAACTGAAATAGCTTCCTCCCGGCGACCGAGTTGCCAGAGCGATTCGCCTTTTTCCTGGCGCGCAAGAATCAAGTCGTCTCTTTCCGCCAGCGCTTGATCCAGGCTCTCGCGCGCTTCTTCGTGACGCCCCACACGATTCAGAATGGCACCGCGATAATAGAGACTCAAAGCCTTGCTCTCATCCTTTTGGTAAGATGCGGCCTGGCCGAGTAACTGGATCGATTGCTCTGCATTACCCAAGAGGTATTCAAACCAGGCCTGCTTCGGCAACGCCTCGCTATTTACAAATAGCCCGGTTCGCAAAGCCGCGTCATAGTGTTTTTTCCCGTCGAGAATATTTTCCCGGTCAGCCGAACTCAGCCAGCGACTGGGATTGGACTGCGCAAGAGCAAGCTCGTCCGGCACCTGAACTTTCTGAAACGCGTAATTGCCCAGAAACTCGTGGTAGCGCACCCAGCCAGTGTGCGCGTTCAATCCAATCCAGGCGCAGGCGAAGATTGCAAATGCCCAGCCCGCCTTTCGCAGTTTGCCTGACGACTTCAAATTGAAACGGTAAAACGACAATTCCTTTGCCCGAAGCAATCTCCACATTTTCAGCGTGAGAAACGTAGTGACCGTGGCCCAACCGAGCGCCATGAGGAATGGGACCAACGCGTAAACGCCGCGGACAGCCAGAAAACTTCCCAGAAACACCAACGCGCCGATGATTTCTTCAGGCCACGTCAGAGAATAACTTTTTCGGATAGCGTCTGATTTAGGAACCAGGATCGTGGGCTTCCCAAAACCGAAATAGAGAGCGTCGTTGGGACAAACGCTGACGCAATCCATGCACTTCATGCAACCGGGATCGACCACCATTCCGTATTGCTTCACCTCCGCGTGCACCAAGACGTTTGAGGTGCAGGTCGCGGTGCAGTGGCCGCATTGATTGCAGGCAGGCGTGACGCGAATTTTTCCCGGTGAGAATTTATCGGCAAGACCAAAGAAGCCACCGTAAGGACAGGCATACGTGCAAAAACCTTTTTGCCCCAGAAAATAAACTGTCATGAAACCGCACACGAAAAGAAAAGGAATAGCCACCGCGACGGAAGGAAACGTCTGCCAGAAATTAGTGGTCACCAGATGATTGGTGAATTTCGGGATCAGCGGCTGATGCTCCGGGTTCCAGATCGATCGATACACCACAGGCCAGACGAACATGTACAGCGCGCCGATGAGCGGCACGTACACCAGTAGCCGTGACCGAAACGGCTTTGGATGCAGACCAATTTTCTTTAGAAACCACCCGCAGAGGTCCTGCAGCGCCAGAATGTGACACCCCCAGCCACAGACGAAACGGCCGAAAATCAGCGTTGCCAAAATTGCCAGGCTGAAAAAGATGAAGCCCGCGTTCACGAATCCGCGTTGCAACGTGTACATCGTCTCGGAGGGCTCTATGGGCGAAACCGTCTTGCCCATGATTTGCCACTGAATGATGTGCGCGATCATGAACAAGTTGAGGGTGATCAACGCCGCCGCGCGCCACCGGCTGGTTTTTGATTTGCGAATACCGGTTTTGCTATAGCCAGAGGCGGCTTGTCCCGCCGTACCTTTAGCGAAGGCGGATGCCCCGGCCGTGGCTCGCCGGGAAATCGGCCCCATGGTTTTCAATTCCCGGCTGATGCAACCACTTTTCACAAGAATGGCGAATTTAACCCAAAAGACGCTGTGCGCGAATTCCAAAACAATCGTTACCGAGCTTTCGCAAGATTTTCTTTACTTTTCGCATCTACTCATGCCAGATAGGGCGATCACCTTGCGCGTTCTGAACGCACCATAATCCGGAGGAACAAACACAATGCTAAAAATCACACTCACTGCGTCCATGCTCCCATTGCTCTTGTTTTTCAGCTCGCGCGACGAGGGTTCCCCGAACGCCTCGAGCGCTGCAAACACAAGTCCAAGTAGCCCGGGCCAGAGCGGGACACTTCAGAAGATGATTGTGGCCAGCGGGAGCGCGACAATGGACCTTGATCTGGACAGGATCAACGGAATCAGCTCCACGACACGAGGGTTGGAGACGGCTTCCTCGCAAAAACTTTCGGAGTTGCATTTTGCCGTGGCGCCGAATTCTTTCTTTCCGATTCTTGTTTTTAACAAGATGTTACGCGGACCGAAGCCCGGTTCGATGGGGCTGGTGCCGCAAAACAACGTCGTCCTTCCTCCGGCATTGACTGCGTCACTCAAGAGGCTGGCTATCGAAAAAATTGGCCCGAGTGAACCCTTCGACATGTCGGTGCGCGATGCGACGAGCGGTTTCGTGTTTTTTAATATCGAAGGAAATCGCTACGACTATGATGCCAGTTCGCAGTCGTTTGGCATCCACGGTGGACACCTTCTGATCTCAAAGGAGTTTGCCACTGCGCTGGGGCGGCGAGCAGACGCCGGTTTGGTGGTCGGAAAAATCTCTGTGCGAACGACGATGCAACCGATCGAGATCACACAACTGGTGAACGGCAAGCCTGAGTCGATGGTTCTGCCTCCGCTGAGCCGAGGTGCCAGTCCGGGAATGGCTACCCTGGTGCCCGGACCCGATATCATCGTTGGGGATCTGCCCGATATGGTCCAAGTCGGGAGCGAGGGATCACAGGTCGGCCTGGGGGTGGCGACGACTTCCTGCAACAACGGCGACCAGCCGGTCAACTTTTTCGCATTACCAAACACAGATCATCCGTTCTTTCCGCAAAATTTTTATCGGATGAGCGGTGGCACAGATAACACCGAGCGGTTCGAACAAATTGGCCAGGCTTGGATTAAACACACGTTTGGCGCGGACGAAGGCGACGACTGCAACCTCGGCTGCGACACCAGTAATTGCACTCAGTTCTCACAGCTATGTCCGGGCTGTTCCGATCCGTATCTCGCCGACGAGAACGGATGGTACGACCTGCTTGGTTCACGCGCGTGGGTCAATCCTTTTACCGGCGCGATGCCGTCAACCGCGGCCAACCACACAGGCCACGATCATCACGGCGCATCGCACCGGATTCGCGTTAATGTCGACGATCTGAACACAACGCTCAATACGGGTGCAACTTATTTCGCGGAAGCGGCATACCTGGATCCGCTTGAATACACGTGGTGTCAGGCCCATCCCGGGCAGTGCAACATGTATAACAACGCTTCCTACCGTAAATTCCTTGTTAGCGGCACAACGAGCTTCACATTTTCCCCTGTTGGCCAGACCCAGAGAATGCAGCCTGCCATCATGGCTTGGACAGGGGCGACGATAAATCAGGTGCAGCCTGATCCGGGAAACGATGGCATCGCGTTTGTGGGCTCCAAAGTGACCAATCCCTCGCCGGGAGTCTATCACTACGAGTATGCCGTGTACAATTACAATCTCGATCGCAGCATTCAATCCTTTAGCGTGCCTTTGGGCGCCGGAGCCAATCTCAGTAACATCGGATTTCACGCGCCGCCTCAGGAACCTGGCTGGGCAAACGACGGCACGTTTAATAACCAGGGTTACAGCAGCACGCCCTGGGTTGTCACTCAGGCGAGTGATTCCATAACCTGGAACAGCGAAACGTTTGCGCAGAACCAGAACGCCAACGCGATTCGCTTCGGCACATTGTATAACTTCCGGTTTGACGCCGATCAACCTCCGCAAAGTGCCAACGCGACGATCGGCTTCTTCAAGACAGGGTCGCCCAGCACGGTTGCAATCCAGGCCCCTGCGGG
>WNGL01025112.1_pt1 | contig 11683 bp, 9 predicted proteins | sample 5400591 | NCBI WGS metagenome assembly WNGL01 (sample SAMN13153377, study PRJNA577476) | soil metagenome | isolation source: 80 cm soil or saprolite under Garry oak tree replicate 1 | place: USA:California | collected 2016-06-15
TAATCTTCTCAACTGCGGCAATGACATCTTCGACATCCTCGTCTGTCATACCTGGATAGATGGGCAGGGAAATGACCCGCCGGTAAGCATCTAAGGCTGCTGGAAAGTCATCGGCCGCCAGTTGATAGGTGTCCCGGTAAAAGGGATGCAGGTGCAGCGGAATGAAATGGACGCTGGTTCCAATATTCGCCTTCGTTAGCTCCTGAATGAATGCATCTCTGCCGATCGTCAACCGTTCTGTGCGCAAGCGCAACAGGTACAGATGCCAGGCATGTTCTACATGATCAGGGTTTGGAGGGACTGGAAATCCACTACGCGACGTCCGTGCTGGATAAATCCGCACTCTACTGCCTCCCTTGTCGCTAGTGCAAGGAGGTGGCTCGAGTTCAGGCAACTGCGAGAAAGCCTCCGTGTAGTGTAACGCAATGGCCCTTCGGCGCTCCCAAAGCCATTCGCTGCGCGCCAGCTGGTGCAGGCCAAGGGCAGCAGCAATGTCCGTCATATTATATTTATAGCCCGCTTGTAACACCTCGTAATACCAGGATCCCTCAGCAGTGTAGCGCTTCCAGGCATCGCGGCTGATGCCATGCAGGGCCATCATTGTGGCCCGCTCAGCATATTCAGGGTTTGCCGTGGTGAGCATACCGCCCTCGCCCGTTGCTAAGGTCTTCGTCGCATAAAAGCTAAAGGCCGTCAGGTCGCTAATCGCGCCTATCACCTGTCCACGATACCTTGCAGGGAAGGCGTGGGCAGCATCCTCGATCACCGGCAGGTTATGCGCTTTGGCAATAGCATGGATGGCATCCAGTTCGGCAGGTAACCCCGCTATATGCACAACCATAATCGCCCGTGTCCGCGCCGTGATATGCTTTTCCAGTTGGGTGGGATCTAGATTGCATGTAACCGGATCAACATCGACAAAGACTGGCCTGGCTCCGAAGTAGATGACCACTTCAGCCGTAGCTGTAAAGGTATAGACCGGGACGATTACCTCGTCACCTGCTTGCAGTCCGATGGCATCAAGTGCAAGATGCATCGCTGCCGTAGCTGAATTGACTGCCACAGCGTAAGGCGCTCCCACTCGCTCGGCAAACTCACGCTCAAAGCGCTTTGTCTTGGGACCGGTGGTTAACCACCCGCTGCGCAGAGTATCTACCACTTCATCGATCTCCGCCTGCGTAATATGTGGCAAGGCAAACGGCAAAAATGTTTTGCGCCCAACGCGCCTATCATTTACATGGGCTGTAGAGGACCCTGTCTGGGGGACAGGTAACGGATTTATCCAGCGCGTCCCTGCCCCTACATTACTTTCTGAAAGGTTTCTAGCTTCCATGACCAAATCCTACTTCAACTACTGTTTTCAAGATGATGAGCAGATCAAGTAAAAGTGAGCGGTGTTTGATGTAATAGAGATCGTATTGTAACTTGACCAGCTCATCTTGATCTGTATCGCCATATCCATACTTCACTTGCGCCCAGCCTGTCAGCCCCGGTTTTACGCTGAGACGATAGCGGTAAAAAAGATTGCTCTTTTCTAACTCAGCAACATATGCCGGCCGCTCCGGGCGCGGACCAATCAAGCTCATCTCTCCTTTCAGAATATTCAGTACCTGTGGCAGTTCATCCAGGTGAGTAGCACGCAGAAAACGTCCAACGCGTGTTATACGCGCATCGCCTTTTGTCACCCATGCCGGTCGTTTCGCCTGCTCTGCTTCGGTGTGCATGGAACGGAACTTGTAAATAGAAAATGTACGTCCGTGATAGCCGGTGCGTTCCTGGGTATAGAAAATTGGCCCTGGCGAATCCAGGTAAATGAGCACAGCTAAGAAGGGAAGCAAAAGAGCCAGCATGATGAGCCCACAAAGACCAAACGTAAGATCCAGCAGCCTATTCCAGCAGCTATAGAGCGGTAAGGAGGCATACTCTGACGGCATTACTGTATACCATTGGTCGACAATATATTCTACCGGTATCTTGCCACTTGTATGTTCGTACATAGTCGTGACAGGCACAACGGATATACCGTATTGAGCTGCTTGTAGAGCTTCCTGAAAGAGTTCCGGGTAAGTCTGGTAGTCAATTGCCATGATGATGACATCTATCATCTTATCCTGCACGAGATGAGCTAATGCAACTCCTCCTCCGAACACAGGTAAACCATCTATCTGCTTGCTGTCATCGACACTGGGCCGGATGTATCCCAGGACATTTGTACCAGGACGTCTTGCCTGCCGCAGTTCCTTAGCAATGGATTTGCCAGCTTGATTGACTCCCACGATCACCGCTCGCCTGCGAAAGCGCGGCAGATTAATAATCCCAGCCAGCATCACCCTCCATACACTCAACAGAGGGGTAGCCAAGCCTAGAAAAAACAGCCAGGTTGCTGTATAGGAGATAACACTAGCACCAGTAAACAGAAAGAACAACCCAACACAGAAGACAAGCATCAGAACGAGCGAAGCGAATGCAAAAAGAGGACTCTTCAAAACACTGCCTATGCATTGCAGTTCCTGCGCTTGTATGATGCTGACCGCTATACTCCAGGAGGCTATAACAAGGAACAGCCACATAATGGGAGCGTGTAGCAGCCCAAAGGGACTATTTGACACATTGAACCCCGCGTGGGAAGGCGCTAAAAGAGCAAGCGCCGCCGCAATCGAACCAGCCAGGACGAGACTATCCCCGGCCACCACCGTAAAACGCCAGACTAGTGGTGAAGGTCGTTGCCTCCTCGTTTGTTTGCTCGCCTGGGATATGTATACTTGTTCTGTTGTAGAGGCATCCCCTTGCGGGAATCCTGTCTGGGGGACAGGTAACTCTGTAAAGATTTCTTGTTCCAACTGGGTTGGCATACTGATTATTCCTTTTCTTTACTTGCGGTCACAAGTGGAGGCGCTGCCGTCGGAGCAAGAGTTGCCTCACCAACAAACGAGTGTAGGGGCCGATTTATCGCGCCCATCGCCGATTTATCGGCATCGCACAACTCCCGAAGATGCGTTTCAAGTGTTGTTGTCAACTGATCTCGATCAAAACGGGCATTTACAAAGGTCCGCCCTCGTTGTCCCAGCCTTTCTGCCTCCTCTGGATGTTTATACAGATAGAGAAGGCTGTGGACCAGCGCTGTAGCACTCTCTGGCTCTATAGCAATCGCCGCTCCTGCCTCTTGCTCTATGAGTTTACGGGCTTCTCCCGCTACTGCTAAGATAATAGGGAAAGAGAGGAAGTTTTCGGAGAGGAACCAGGCATACATCGGCACCTGCTATCACCAGCGGCATGCGGTCATGCGGCTGAGGATCTAGGAATGTAATATTGAACAACTCACGTTGCTGGGCCTCTTCGACCAGGCGTGCTTTCGCGGCGCCATCACCAACCAGTACAAAGCGTATAGCGGGATAATTTTTTAGTTGCGAGGCAGCATCAAGTACCGTCTCTAATCCATGAGCCAGGCCATGTGTGCCTGCATACAGTATTGTAAAGCACTCGTCCCAGCCCAACTCTGCGCGAGCCAGACTTTTATTCATCGGTTGGAATTTGTTCGTATCTACTCCATTCGTCAGGAGGAAGATACGTTCTGCTGGTAATCCTCTCTGGAGGAGGTTTTGACGAATACCTTCTGTGACGACCCATATCAGGCTGGCCTTCTGATAGGTAGACCATTCTAGCCGCTCAGCGAGGCGAATCAACAAACGATTACGTAACATACCTAATTGCACAGCGGACTCAGGCCAGAGGTCAGACACCAGGAAAATGAAGGGGCATCGCTTAAACCAGGCCATGAGGCGAGCGGTAATAGCATCAAAAAGCGGAGGAGACTCAACGATGATTATATCGGGAAGGCCAACAGCCTTCCCTCCAAACACAGGGGCCAGACATGCAAAAGATAATTGGGCAATGATGCGACGCAAGAAACCCTTATTCGGACTTGTATAGCTCCAGGCACGTATCACTTTGACTCCATCACGAACCTCTTGTTGGATAAGACGTCCTCGATATTCCGCAGGCACGATACCCGTTGGGTAGTTAGGAACGGTTGTCAAAACAGTCACCTGATAACCCCGCTGCACCAGCCGGACCGCGGTTTCACTGATACGTATTGCCGGAGCCGCTGTCTCCGGTGGATAATATGGTGTAATAAAGAGTATATGAGTCATATAACAAATTCCAATTACCAACTATGTGCGATGCGTACCGCCGCATCACCCTCACCAAATGGATTGTGCTCTGGGGGTTCAGGCCTGGGTCTATCCACTGCTTTGACAATGTCCTGCCAACGTGTCCCCACCAGAACATTCCACCCAGCCTCAACCGTTTCTACCCACTCCGTCTCTTCACGCAGCGTCACACAGGGTACCCTTAGAAGGAAAGCTTCTTTTTGCAGCCCACCGGAGTCGGTAAGGATACGATAGGCCGTTCTTCCCAGGGCCATCATATCGAGATATCCCAGCGGCTCCATCAAATGGACATGCTTCTCCCAGGTGATGTCATAGCCTTCCAGCCGGGCACGCGTACGTGGATGCACAGGAAAAATCACCGGCATTTCTAGCCTGTTCAACCCCTCGGCAATACCACGCATCGCCTCCGCGCTATCAGCGTTGACGGCACGATGCACCGTCACTAACGCGTAGGACTGTGGAGAGAGACGCAGTGCCCGTAAGAGTCTCTCATTACGCCCAGCCAGCTCAGGCTGGACTTGTAGCAGCAGATCATACATCACGTCGCCAACAAACTCCACGCCATGCGTGATGCCTTCGTTGTTCAGATTCCTGCAGGCTGTTTCAGTTGGACAGAAGAGATGACTTGAGAGATGGTCGGAAAGGACGCGGTTGATTTCCTCTGGCATGCTCTGGTCGAAGTTGCGTAAGCCTGCCTCTACATGCGCTACCGGGATGTGCAGCTTTGCAGCAGCGAGAGCGCCTGCCAGCGTAGAGTTGGTATCACCATAGACAATGACAGCATCGAAGCGCTCTCTCGTTAGCACCTCTTCAATAGCTTCGAGCATGCGACCTGTCTGGGCACCGTGAGGACCAGAACCACATCCCAGGTGGTAGTCAGGTGCAGGGATATTTAGTTCGTCGAAGAACTGTTCCGACATACTGTAGTCGTAGTGTTGCCCTGTATGGATAATAAGTTCCTCGTGCAGTTGTCGCAGCGCACGACTGACTACAGCCACTTTAACGAGTTGGGGGCGTGCCCCAACAATTGATGCTAACCGCACTATCTACTTCCTTCTTTCACTGTAGAGTGAGGATTTATCCAGCACGTCCACAAGCTCAAATTTTTCACGATAGCCATCCCCGATGGCAACATAGCGCATGCCGAGGGCTTCTATCCGCTCACGGCACAGTGCCCGGCGCCCATCCAGCACCACCCGGCAGTGGGGAAAGCGACTGAAGTCGAATTCCCGATAGGCCTGGTGGCCGGCCTGCAGAACAATGGCCTGGATCTCTTCTTCGCGTCCAGGAAGAAGGGGCATAAATCCCATCGCCCGTAACTCGTCCTCGCTGTAAAGCGGGTCATCGGCATAGACCGTTGCACCATGATCCTGCAATGCGTCCTGAAGAAGCCTGGCACTCGTGAAGGCGCTTTCACGCACATCACCCCGGTACGCTACCCCCAGAATGAGCACAGGCTGGCGCTCAAGCGAGCCTACAATGGCTTCAATGCGGCTCACGGCGTACCCGGCCATTTCGTCGTTAATGCGACGGGCAGCGCGCGGCAACATGAGCATCGGCAGTTCGGGAAAGAGCGCATGCGACTCCGACTTCTCCACTCCAGCAAGCAGGAAGTGCGGGTACACCGGAATACAGTGTCCCCCGACGCCCACGCCCGGCATGTGTATATGCGAGTAGGGCTGGGTATTGGCAGCAGCAATCGCTGCTACTACGTCAAGCCCGTAAGCATCAGCAAAGCAGGCGTATTCATTTGCCAGGGCAATATTGACATCGCGATAGGTCGTTTCGATAAGCTTGACAAATTCAGCCTCGTCCGTTGACGCCATGGTAATGATTTTGGCCTCCAGCACCGACCGGTAAAATGCCACCGCCGCGTCCAGGCTCTGCTCATCGATAGCCCCCACTACCTTAGGGTAGTTGCGCAGGTCACGGAAGATAAAGCCAGATGAGACGCGCTCTGGACTGTAGGCAAGCAAAAAATCTTGACCGGCCCTCAGCTTTGCCGTACGTTCAAGAAGCTCGCGCAACCGCACTGACGTCGTACCCACCGGCAGCGTCGTTTCATAAATGACCAGTGTACCGGGCTGTAACCCTTCTCCTATGGCGGTCGTGGCTGCATCAATTGCCTGGAAGTTCACCTCGTGGTTTGCGTCGATGACGACGGGAACAATGACGACCACGATACCGGCCTGGCGTACGGCTTCAGTTGTATTGAGCGTCGCGGAAAGTGCGCCGCTCGCTACCGCGGAAGCCACAGCAACAGCCAGTTCTGGCTCCTCCTGGACATGCGCTTGCCCGTTATTGAGCATTGTAACTACCTGTGGATTAACGTCACAGCCAATCACACGACGACCATGCTGCGCAAATTGGATGGCAAGTGGCAGGCCTATCTTGCCCATGCCGACCACTGCAACGGTCGAGGGAGAACGACTGGCGTTACGTGTTTGATTTTGCATGTCAGATCTCAACTCCTAAAGCCACCTTTACCTCCGGTTTCTTGGACATTTCCCTGTACGTTGACCCACTCAGTTGGAGCACGACCCTTAAGACTGCTACACCATCTTCACCTGAAACGGTTGGCATGGCATCGTTTCGTATGGCATCTAAGACATCTTCGTACTCAAGCCGTAACGGCTCCGCTTTTTGAATCTTGAGGCGCGTCATCGTCCCTTCGCTCACTCCTGTCAGAGAACGCAGCGCATCCCAACTCGTAGTTGTATAATCGTTTTCGTAAAAATAGACATCTTGCGTCAGATAATTAATGAGATACATGCCTCTTTCACCGGTGATGCTCAGTTCGCGTACCTTCGTCGGCGTCAACCAGTTGACGTCAAGCACGCCTATGGCTTGATTCGTGAAGCGCAGGACGCCCAGCAATAAATCCTCGTGCCTGGTATGGATGTGGCGTTGTGTTTCTGAATACACATGCTCCACTTCTGCATCGGCCAGGTAGCGCATGACATCGATATCATGGGTGGCAAGATCGAGCGTGACACCTACATCGCGAATGCGCGGGGGGAACGGGCCAAGCCGGCGAGCATGCAAATGAAACATCTTCCCAAGTTCACCCGCTACGAGGTGCTGCCTCACTGCAATGACAGCCGGATTAAAGCGTTCAATATGCCCCACTGCCAGCTTGACACCGCGTACACGCGCAAGCTGAATGAGCGCAAGCGCTTCTTCAACCGTGCTCGTCATGGGTTTTTCAACCAGCACATTGATACCCTGGTCGAGTACATACGACGCGACTTCAAAATGCAGGTGGGTAGGCACCACCACTGCCACCAGATCAGGCCGCGCCTTTTCAACCATCTCGCGATAATCGCTGTAGCCACGTATATGAAAGCGACCCACTGCCTGCTTCAAACTGGGCTCGTACGTTTCCGCCACACCCACAAGGTGAACTTGCTCCTCGTTGAAATCCTTGAGTACCCGTAGATGGTTCATCCCCATCGAACCCGTACCGATCACGGCGACTTTCAAGCACATAAGCCGCGTACCTCCTGTGCAATAGTTGTGAGATCTTCCATGCTCAGTGCGGGGTGGACTGGGAGGGATAACACTTGCTTTGCTGCCAGCTCCGTCACAGGCAAGCATACTTCAGCTGTTGTCCTCGTGCTCGTGCCCGGGTGCTCTCGATAAAAAGACTGCTGGTGAACAGCCAGGGGGTAATGAACCGCTGTCCCGATGCCCCGGGATCTCAGGTGCATTACCCACTCGTCCCGCTGCTCAGGCACCCGTATGGTGTACTGGTGATAGACGTGCCGGTATCCGGGGCGCACTATGGGTGTTTGCACTGGTCCGCGCAAGCGTTCGGTCAAGAAAGCTGCATTGGCAATACGCTGCTCGGTAAAGCGCTCCAGCTTCTCTACTTGCACCAGGCCAAGAGCCCCCTGCATTTCGGTCATGCGCAGGTTGTAACCCAGCCTCACGTGATGGTAGCGTTCTGTTTGTCCATGGTTGCGCAAGAGACGGACGCGCTCAGCGATGCCAGGATCGTCGGTGGTGACCATGCCACCTTCACCGGTCGTGATGTTCTTGGTGGCGTAGAATGAGAAGCATCCCGTCCCAAAGCTCCCAACCGGTTTCCCGTCTATCTTAGCTGCATGTGCCTGACACGCGTCTTCGATGATTACGAGGCTGTAGGACGCGGCAATTGCTCCTAGGCGCTGCATATCGCATGGATGGCCATATAGGTGAACCGGCATGATTGCTTTCGTGCGTGACGTGATGGCCGCTTCCAACAGAGCGGGATCAATGGTATAGGTGTCTGGCTCAATATCGACAAACACGGGAGTAGCCCCGGCGAGCAGAATGGCATTGGCAGTCGCAGCAAAAGTGAACGCTGTCGTGATCACCTCATCACCTGGCCCAATATCATGCGCTAACAAGGCCAGGTGGAGGGCAGCCGTTCCTGATGAGAGAGCCACCGCCTCGTGTACCTGGCACACTTGTGCAAAGCGCCGTTCAAAAGCTGCCACGTTCTCCCCCTGGGCTAACTGACCGGATGCAAGAACGCGCTGAATAGCCGCTTCTTCCTCAGAACTTAGAAGAGGGCGAGCAATCGAAATCATGAAAATACTTTTCCCCTATAACCCTAACTATCCAATCACCTTTATCTTCATGTAATATCAAGCGAGGACCATATCATCAGGCACGCTTTCCCTGATTGCGCAGAGACAACACATCTCCCGCATGACCTGGAACTTTACGGAGCCTCAATGATGAAGGTAAGTAACCTTGTGGTCAAGAGAGTGAAGAAAAAGAAACGCGTTTCTTTTTCCAAAGTGGAATCAAACGCGCTTTCGTGTTACCACGCAACTTGGCCTCCCCCTGGCTAGTCAAATGAAAAATACATCATCTGATGAAAATATTCAAACATCTAATCTCCATTATAGGGATTATGTCAATCGAAAAAAATCAATGTTATAGTAAAATTTAAAAGTAGAAGGAGTTGATTTTGAAAAAATTTTAGCGCCATTTAGATTTCCTCTCCCTTTTTGGGGTGGATGGGCGGGGAAAAAAGCTTTGTTTACCTGTAATACAGAATATGCTATACTACGTATATAGTAAGTAGTCTTTCAACATCTTACATACCTTGTATATGGCCAGCACCGGGTGACCAGTTGAACATAAGGACCTGGGATGACGATGAGCAAACGCATTTTGCTGGGCATTGATACGAATTACTCACCGACGACACAGCATGCAGTGCGCGCAGTTGGCGAGTTCATGGAGCAAGCAACATCGCAGTTGCACCTGGTCCTCCTGAGTGTCATTCCTGTTCCCTCGATGACATCACCTTCACTTGGCATGTATGTTGGACACCTTCTGCTCCCTGCTGACGAAATTGTCAAGGTCGCCAAAGAGTTACACGTTAACTTTATTGTGGTCGGCAGTCATGCGGCTTCGCTGCGGCAGAAGATACAGAGGTTTCTCGCTGGCAGCACTTCACGCAGCGTCTTACGCCTTGCTCCTTGCCCGGTGATGATCGTCACATTACCACGGACAGCCCCACCCGGCGATCTCGTTACCTGGTACGAGCAGGCTATAACCACCTACCTGCAAGAGCATACCAACTCGCTCACAGTGTTTACCCCTCAGGAAGTAGCCCAAAAGTTTGTGCCACCCCGCAAGAAAGCGCCTGGGCGCAAGGAGATAGCGGCCGCGGCGCTGGCCCTGGAACAACTGGCAAGCACTGGCCTTCTTTGCCGCCACGATGTCAAAGGTGAATTAAGGTATGTGAACGATTGACCGGCACTTTACATATCCTGTTAACTATGCTATTATAAACTTAACGAATATACGGCACACACGCGAGACATGTCCCTTCCCGGGGGTACACAGAGAGGAAGCACCAGCGGCTGTAAGTGCTCCTACCAGCAAGAAGAGGATACCCCTCGCCAGCCTGTACTCAGCCAGTAAAGTACACGTCTCAACCACGTTACAGGTTGCCAAAGCGCGTTTTTTCCCATAGAAACGCGGAAGTTGGGTGGAACCACGAAAAGTATCACTACCTTTTCGTCCCATTGCGGGATGGAAAGGTTTTTTTATTGTCTTAATCGAGGAGGATTTATTCTATGTCGGTAGAAGCAGAACTGCTGGAATCGGTCAGTTATACGCCGGTCCAGCGCATGCGCCACTCCGCGGCTCATGTAATGGCGGAGGCAGTGCAGGAGATTTTTCCTGACGCAAAGTTTGCTATTGGGCCGGCCATTGAAGATGGTTTTTACTATGATTTCGAGCTGCCCCGCGCGCTCACTCCTGACGACTTGCCCGATATCGAGCAGCGCATGGCGCGTATCGTTGCCGGCAAGTACCCGTTTGTGTATGACCGCTGGCCCCGTGAGAAGGCGTTGGAGTACTTCCGCAACAAGGCGCAGACCTATAAGGTCGAAATTATCGAAAACTTGCCTGATAAAGAAGTAGGTATCTACCAGCAGCACAATTTTCTCGACCTGTGTCGAGGCCCGCACGTTGAGAACACGGGACAAATTGGCCCATTCAAGCTGATGCGGGTAGCGGGCGCTTACTGGCGCGGTGACGAACACCGTCCCATGTTACAGCGCTTGTATGGAACGGCCTGGTTCACGCAAGAGGAGCTCGACCAGTACCTGTGGCGTTTGGAAGAGGCCCAGAAGCGCGACCATCGCAAGCTGGGACGCGAATTAAAACTTTTTGTGTTGAGCGAGGAACTGCCGGCCGGTGTACCAATGTTTTTGCCGCGAGGCGAGACGTTGCGCCACCAGATGGAGACCTATGTCCGCGAAACGCAGGAAAAGTATGGCTACCAGCACGTGTGGACGGCACACCTGGGTAAAGTTCGCCTGTATAAAACGTCGAAGCACTGGTACACCTATCGCGACAACATGTTTCCGCCTCACGCAGGATGACGCGCACGTCTTCTTACGCCCTGACCAGATTCAGGAGGAGTTTGATCGCGCGGTCAATTTGACGCTCGAGGTCTTCGATACCTATGGCCTGACGGACTACTGGATCGCCCTCTCGCTGCGCGATCCCCAGAAGAAAGAGGACTATGTAGGCAGCGATGAAGTCTGGGAAAAAGCTGAGAGTGCGCTGCGTGCGGCGGTAGATAACAAGGGCATCGAATACCGTGCAGTTATTGGCGAGGCTGCATTCTATGGTCCAAAGCTGGACTTTATGGTGCGCGATGCACTGGGCCGCGAGTGGCAATGCTCAACCATTCAGCTCGACTTCATTCAACCGGAGAACTTTGACCTGGAGTATGTTGGCGAGGATGGGCAAATGCACCTGCCTGTAATGATCCATCGTGCCGTGACGGGCTCGACGGAACGCTTCATGGCCTTGATTATTGAGCACTTCGCGGGCGCCTTCCCGGTCTGGCTCGCCCCTGTGCAGGTAATGATCATTCCTATTGCGGACCGCCACCTGGAGTACGCCAACAAGGTGTTGGAGACGCTCAAAGCAGCAGGTGTACGTGTCGAGGTGGATATGCGCAGTGAACGCATGAATGCCAAGGTACGCGATGC